>LNAP01002223.1_pt1 | contig 38906 bp, 37 predicted proteins | sample 602601 | NCBI WGS metagenome assembly LNAP01 (sample SAMN02440304, study PRJNA202911) | soil metagenome | biome: Subtropical and temperate rainforests or woodlands; isolation source: soil samples (1 kg each in a 20% v/v slurry with milli Q water) were... ... | reverse complement strand
AGGGGCAAGAGCGTTTGGTTACTTTGCGCCGGGCGGCGTTCCGCTTCTCAAAGTGACTCGCTGTAAAAGCGAAACCCTAGGTGGCCGTTACCGCAGGAACGGATATGTACACATGAAAGACAATTATCGCCTGCCAGGACGCCATCGCCGGCAAGCCTGGCTCCTACAGGTAAAAGCGAAACCCTAGGTGGTCGTTACCGCAGCAACGGATATGTACACCTGAAAGACAATTATCGTCTGCCAGCACGCCTTCGCCGGCAAGCCTGGCTCCAACAGTAAAAGCGAAACCCTAAGTAGGCGTTACCGCAACAACGGATATACACCCAATCCAAACATGCACCTGCAACCCCCAAACCTAAAGTGAACAGCATTACACGGATTACCGAGCTTTTACTGGATCACTGGCACCCTTGTTTTCTGCACGTACGCCCTACGCCAATACTTCAGCTACGCTCTCTGAGGTACTAAGAAAGGGATACGAGTTCAACTGCTTCGGACTTTTGTGGCCAACGATGATCAATAAGAAGTTGCCAATCATTACGCGACCCGTCCTCACAAGCCTGGACCTCAAGACATTCATCAGTTTCCCCGGCACCCTGTATCGCAACGATCCTTGCTGGATCGAACCGATTCATTACGAGCGCCATGAACTCCTTTCGCAAAAGAATCCAGCCTCCCCTCACCTGACGTGGCAGGCGTGGCTGGCCTGGTCGGGAACTGAAGTGGTGGGGCGGATCACCGCACAGATCGACAGCCTTCACCGGCAATTACACGGCCATGATTCAGGGCACTTCGGAATGCTGGAAGCCGTGGACGATCCCGCTGTATTCGACAGCCTGTTCGCAGCGGCAGAAGCCTGGCTGCGCGAACATGGCGCTGCACGCATCACGGGCCCCTTCAACCTGACCATCAACCAGGAAAGCGGCTTGCTGGTAGAGGGATTCGATCATCCCCCTTCCGCCATGATGGGCCACGGACAGCGTTTTTATGACCAAAGGCTCGCCGCCCTTGGCTACCGGCAAGCCAAGGATTTGCTCGCCTACTGGATGCGCACCGATCAATTGCATTTCCCGCCAGCGTTGTCTGCGATGATGGCGCGCGAGCGAAAGCGCGTGGTGATCAGGCCGCTGGACCCGCGTCAGTTCCGGCGGGACATGCGCATCCTGCGGGAAATCTTCAATGACGCCTGGAGCCGCAACTGGGGTTTCGTCCCCTTCACCGAATCCGAATTCTACGAGCTTGGCAGCCAATTGAGGCTGCTGGTCCCCAAGGACTTGCTGTACATCGCCGAAGTCGATGGCGAGCCCTGCGCGTTTATCGTGGCCATGCCTAACATCAACGAGGCGATCGCCTCGCTCGACGGGCGCTTGCTGCCCTTTGGCTGGATACGCCTGCTGTGGCGGCTTTACGTCAAAGGCGCGCGGACTGCACGCGTGCCCCTGATGGGCGTCAAGCAGGCTTACCAGTTCAGCCGATTGGGGCCTGCACTCGCCCTGCTGTTGATCGAAGCGCTCAAGCCGCCCTTCGTCAAGCGCGGCATAGAAGCCCTGGAAATGTCGTGGATCCTGGAATCGAATGCGGTGATGCGCAAGATTCTCGAACAAATCGGCGCCACCGCCTACAAGCGCTACCGGATCTATGAAAAGCACATTTGAGGTCAGGCCGTTCACCGCGCTGGTCCTGGCTGCTGACCGGGGGCCGGCCGACCCCGTTGCTGCCGTGGCCGGGACTTGCTGCAAGGCATTGGCGCCGGTGGCCGGGGTTCCCATGGTTCGTCGAGTCGTCGAGGCGCTGGCGGCCAGTGACCGGATCGACCGGATCGTACTCGTGGGGCCTGCGCGAAATTTAATGGCGCAAGATGCCTCGTTGGCGCAACTGCTGGACTGCGCCAGCGTCAGTTGGCTGGAACCTGCCAACTCCCCCAGCGCCAGCGCGGCGCTGGCGCTGGCGCGTCAACCCGCAGACAGTCCCGTGTTGGTGACCACGGCGGATCATGCGCTGCTCAGTCCGCAGATCGTCGACTATTTCCTTGCGCAGGCGACTTCAGGCGGCCATGACTTTGTGGTGGCGGTAACGCCGCTGGACACGGTGCTGGCGGGTTTTCCAGGAACCCGGCGCACCAGCATCCGGCTTCGCGGCGGTCCTTATTGCGGCAGCAACCTGTTCGCCTTCATGACCGAGGACGCGCGACGTCTCGCCAGCTACTGGCAACGGGTCGAACACGATCGCAAGCATCCCAGGCGGGTGATCGCCGGCGCTCTGGGCGTCGAGGGAGTACTGCGATATTTGTTGGGTCGATTGACCCTGGAACAAGCGCTGCAACAGCTTTCCAACCGGTTGGGGGTGAGTCTCGGGGCGGTGGTCATGCCCTTCCCGGAGGCCGCTATCGATGTCGATTCGCCGCTGGATTATCAAATGGTGGAGAGAATTCATGCCCAGAGAAATCAATCGATACCGAGCGATACCTGATGGATCCTGGCGGCAGGAATGCTCAATCGCCCCAGCGCGGCATGGGCAAGGCGACCGGCCGGGATCCAGGGCATGTTCCTGATCGAACGCTACGTGATCGCCGAGATCCGGCGGCCGGTGATCGTGATGGTCAGCATCCTGGTGTTCATCTTTGCCAGTTATTCGGTAGAGCGGTATCTCGCTGACGCCGTCGAGGGCACTCTCGCCTTGCAAGCGGTACTGGAGATGGTGTTCTACAAGGTACTGATTGCCCTCGAAATGCTAGTGCCGGTGGCGTTGTATGCCTCGGTGACCCTGGCGGTGGGACGTCTTTGCCATGATTCTGAAATCATTGCGATAGCCGCTTCGGGTGCAAGCCCGCTGCGGATCTATCGGGCCGTCCTGTTGCTGGCCATTCCGATCTCGCTGGCGGTGGCCATGCTTTCGCTCTACGGGCGCCCCTGGGCTTATACGCAGGCCTATGTGCTGGAACAGCAATCGCGAACAGACCTGGACGTCAATCATCTGCAGGCACAACGGTTCAACCTGAACAATGAAAACGGCAGGATGATCCTGGCAGAACGCATTGACCGGACTGATGGCCGGCTCCACGATGTGCTGATCTATGACCCGGGTGACTCGAAAACCCGTGTATTTCGCGCCAGGCAGGCGAGGATCCTGGATCCGAACCCAGACGATCCGATCGTGGAGTTGACGCAAGGCCATTCCTATTTGCTCAAGCACAGTGCTTCTCGGGACATTTCGGAAAAGTTCGAGCATATGCGACTGCACTTGCTACCCATCGAACGGGCCGCCGAGGGTAAGCGCAAGGCCGCCCCCAACGAAGTGCTGAAGGCTTCCAGCGCGCCCTCGGACAAAGCTGAATTGCAATGGCGCCAGACGCGGGGTGTAAGCGCCATGGTCCTTGCATTGCTCGCCATTCCGTTAAGCCGTACCCGGCCCAGGCAGGGACGGTTTGCGACCCTGCTGCCCGTGACCGCCGTCTTCGCGGTGATCTACTACGCAGCGGACATCTGCAAGACGATGGTGGGCAACAGTACCCTGCCCTTGTATCCGGGCTTGTGGACAGTGCCGCTGCTGATGAGCCTGGCCCTGCTGGTTTTCCTGGCGCGCGACCTGGCAAACTTTCGGTTCGGCTACCGATGAAAGTCCTCGATCGCTACATAACTCGCCATGTGTTCTTCGGTTTTGCGGCCGCGGCAGCGCTGCTGCTACCGTTGTTCACCACCCTTGACCTGGTGGGTGAATTAGACGACGTGGCGCCCGGCGGGTATCGGTTGAGCCAGGCCATCGAAGTCGTGTTCCTGACGTTGCCGCGCCGTGTCGTCGAGCTTGGCCCCTTTATCGCCCTGCTGGGTGGCATTGCCGCGCTGGGGCAATTGTCAGCCACCCGGGAACTGACGGTCATGCGCGCCACCGGGCTGTCGATTGCCCGGATCGGGTTCACGGCGACAGTGGCCGGTCTCGCGCTAGCGCTGTCATGGGCGGCGCTGGATGAGTGGGTGGCCTCTCCCCTGCAGCAAAATGGCCTGGAGCTGCGCAACGAAGCCATCGCCGCCGGTGCGCAGGCGAGCAACGATCAAGGCAGTGTCTGGGCTCGACAGGACGATCAGATCGTCCGTATTGGCAATCTTGCGCACAAACGGTTGCCGGTCAATATTGAGATTTTCAGGTTCGATAACGACCGCTCACTGGTTTCCTACATCTTTGCCGAGACGGCGGACATATTGGACGCAGGCCAGTGGCGTTTGAACAATGTCCAGGTGAAACAGTGGGACCAGGGCGCTGAAACGACGCAACAACTCGACCAAATGCCCTGGCGTTCGATTTTTGGCAGTGCGCGATTGGGCGACATTACGCTGCCGACCGAAAGCCTGTCTGCCCGCCAGCTCTACCGTTACATCGCGTACCTCAAAGGCTCGGGCCAGCCCTCGGCACAATATGAAATGGCGATGTGGCAAAAGCTCGGGCGACCGATCCTGACCCTGGCGATGATCCTGTTCGCCATCCCGTTTGCCTTCGCACAACCGCGCTCGCCCAACCTGGGTGCACGGCTGGCTTTGGGTGCGCTAGTCGGGTTAATGGTCTATGTAAGTAATCAGATCATCGTAAACCTCGGTCTACTGCTAAAAATGAACATCCTGGTCACTACTTTGGGGCCGGCCCTGGTCTTGCTCGCAGTGGCTATTGTGATCGTGGCGTATCTGGACCGGGGCAGTCGTTGAAACCGTCATGCTGTTCAATGGACAGGGCGTTGGCGCCCGCTCCTTCAATCAATGTGATTCGGCGCAGGCGCAACCAACAATGAAGACTCCCGTATACCTGATCTGCAGCTGCCCGGTGCGGCTGTGGGGACTGACCTCCAGGGAGCGAGTGGGCCGTATGCTCGCAAAGTTTCCCAACGCCCATCTGTGCAATGCGAACGATCCGTTGCCGGCACAAGGCGAGGTGGTCCTGCTGCGCGAGGATTACCTTTACGACGACCGCGTGCTCCAGGGGCTGCTGGCAACGCCTGAGATCGCGCTACAGGACCCGCGCACCGGCACCATTGTCGCCGCCCACGCCAGTGTCGAGCGGCTCGCCCACTTGCCCAGCCTGGACACTGACGCCGTCGCCGGATTACGCAAAGTGGTTCCCGGCACCGTGGCCACCGCGATGCAGACGCAACTGCGCAAATTCGATCCTCCCTGGGTCGCGCAAATCACCGCCGCCAACCAGGCGCATCTTGAGAAGTCTCTGTTCAACGGCTCCTACAAGGGCGTCACCGATTTCATCACCCGGGCGATCTGGCCTGTCCCTGCTCGCTGGGCCACCGTCTGGTGCGTGCGGCTGGGGCTCAGTCCCAACCAGGTCACGGCAGCAAGCTATGTCCTGGCCATCGCCGCAGGCTTTCTGTTCTGGCATGGATTATTTGGCGCGGGCCTGCTGGCCGGCTGGTTGATGACGTTCCTGGATACGGTGGATGGCAAGCTGGCACGCGTCACCGTGACCTCCACGCGCTTCGGAAACCTTTTCGACCATGGCCTGGACCTGATTCACCCGCCGCTCTGGTACATCGCCTGGGGAGTGGGCTACGAGGCGACCTGGGACTCGGCCATACCCCTCGAGCCTGTGCTCTGGGCCATTTGCCTGGGCTATATCGCAGGCAGGGTTTGCGAAGGTGCGTTCAAGCTGGCCGCGCCTTTTTCGCTGTTTCTCTGGCGCCCCTTCGACTCACTCAACCGGCTGATCACCGCGCGGCGCAACCCCAACTTGCTCATACTGACCAGCTTATGGGCGTTCGATGCCCATGACACGGCGTTGATCTGGGTGGCCGTCTGGACCTGCGTCTCGACGCTGATCCTGGGGGTGCGCACGATGTCCGCCCTTGTCTTGAAGCACCGAGGCCAGCCGCCGCAGCCCTGGCTCAGTCGAATCGACATGAGCGCTGAACGCGACCGCTTGATCGTGCGGATGTTCGCGCCCCGCTCGGGCCTCAATGATGCATGAAGCCTGCCCGCCGCCCCCTGCGAAGCTGCTTGAACAGGTCAGGGAGCAGTGCACGCAGCCGATGCCCGAAGAGGTGCAGGCAATTGTCCAGGCATTGCACACACGCTTGGGCGATGCATTGGTGGCGCTGCTGGTCTACGGTTCATGCCTGCGCAACGGCGATCTCACCGATGGCATGGTCGATGTGTATGCGCTGGTCGATAGTTACGCTCACGCTCATCACACGCGCTTGCAGCAGCTTGCCAATGCCTGGCTGCCACCCACGGTGATCCTCGTCAGGGCTGTGGCGGCCGATGGGCAAATACTCCATGCCAAATGCGCCATCCTGTCGCTGCAGGACTTCGAGGCGGGTACCGGTTCGTGGTTTCAAAGCTACCTCTGGGCCCGCTTCGCCCAGCCCTGCCGGCTGGTTTATTGCAAGGACGAGTTAACGCGCAAGCGTATCCATTTCGCCCTGGCTCAAGCCGTGATGACCCTGATGGGTCGCTGTGTCGCCACTCTGCCGGATCGATTCGACAGTTTCACCCTGTGGGAGAGATCATTGTCGCTGACCTACCGGACCGAGCTGCGTCCCGAGTCAGCTGATCGCCCCAGGCAGCTCGTCAGGCATGACATGGACTATTATTCGCGCATCACCCGGGCAGCCGCGCCTGCGGTGACGCAAATGGCGGCCTGTGCGGGCGCAGAAGACAGTTATCGCAACCTTTGCCCGATGGCCACGCGTCGAGGTAATGAACGTCTGTGGAAATGGCGGCGGGTCCAGGGAAGAACCTTGAACGTGGCGCGGCTGGTCAAATCCTTTTTCACCTTCGAAAACGGTGTCGACTACCTCATATGGAAGCTGGAACGCCACTTGGGTGAGCCTGTCGTCGTGACCCATCGCTTGCGTCGTTTTCCACTGCTCTTCGGCTGGCCATTGCTCTGGCGCCTGCTCAAAAGCCGCCGGCTTCGCTGAAGAAGTTGCTGCTCGCAATGCGAACGATGGAGGCGCCCCATGAACGTGGAAAAGAACGTGGTCAGTGGCACCAACGGACGACAAATCAAGCGCCAAGCCCTGTCGGGTATAGAGGATGTCCAGCAACGATGACCCGTCTCCTGCATATTTCCGATACCCATTTCGGCACCGAACAGCTCCCCGTCATGCAAGCCTTTGAAACGCACGTCCAGGCCCACGGCGCCGACCTGGTCCTTTTCTCCGGCGACATCACACAGCGCGCCCGGCGCGGGCAGTTCGCCTCGGCGCAAGCATTCATCAACCGCATCAAGGGCTATGGAATACCGCAAGTCCTGACGATCCCCGGCAACCACGATATCCCCATGTTCAACCTGTTCGCGCGCCTGTTTTCACCCTACGGGAATTATTACAAGTACATCGACAGCAACCTCGCACCCGTTTTCGAGAATGACGATGCCTTGATCATTTGCTTGAACACAACCCACCCGGCACGCCGAAAAGATGGCAAGGTCACTGCCCGGCAAGTCGAGGAAGTGGCTGAACGGCTACAGAAATGCGATCCGCAAAAATTGCGCATCGTCGTCGCTCATCAGCCGTTCGGCGCAATCGTCGCCAGCGACCAACGCAATCTGCAGATCGGTGCAAGGGCTGCACTGGAACGCTGGGCCTCGTCCGGGCTCGACTTGGTGATGGGGGGGCACATCCATCTTCCCTATGTGCTGGCACTCAGCACGCAATACGGCGCATTGTCCAAGGAAATCTGGGGGGTGCAGGCGGGAACGACCCTCTCGTCACGTTTACGTGGCAATGCCCCCAATTCGTTCAATCGAATCCATCTGGACAAACGAACAAGGCGCGTCACCGTCGAACGCTGGGAATATTCTGCCTTGCGCGACACCTTTGAGCCCAGCATCGAGTCTCATTGTGACTGCCCGCCTGGTCGATAGACGAGCTTGAAACCCCAACCTCAGGAGCAGCCCTACTCTCCCTCCGCGAGGGTAATTGCCGTCCCTTGCTTGCGGCATACCCAGGGCCTGACCAGTGCCTGCGCAGCCCTGAGATCGGCAGGAAAGTCCAGCTCAGCCCAGCCCAATCCTTCGATGGATTGCGCGAACACTTGCCCGGTAGTCCCTGCGAGGTGATCGATGATGCTCAAGTACCACCTTTGCAGGGCTTCAGGACGTCGCATGCTGTCTTCCAGCGCACTACGAAACAGTGGTCCTCCACCGGCCTGAAAATGCATCATGCCGATAGACTCCCCGTCGACATGATCGAGCGGAATCAGTTTACCGATGGCGCTGATTCGATCACCGATCAGTTGGACTTTCATATCGTCGCTGTCGTACGCCAGTTTCTTGTCGACCGCGAGCGTAATCGCCCTGGCAGGTGCATCAAGCAATCGCTCCAGGACTGGGTGGTCGAATAACGTATCGCCATTGAGCAGGATGAAATCGTCATGCATGATCTGGCGAGCCATCCAGCAACTGGCCAGGTTATCGGCAACTTCAAAGAACGGGTTGTAGATCGTGGAAATGACGCCAGGCCCGTAACGTTCGTTCAGCACCCGTTCGACCTGCTCTGCGCCATAGCCGATGACCGCGGTGATCCGGCTTATCCCGGCGGCCATCAGAGCATCGATCTGCCACTCTATGACCCGCTGCCCACCGACCTCGATCAGGCACTTGGGGGTGTTCGTCGTATAGGGAAGAAGCCGTCGTCCTTGGCCGGCGCTCAACAAGATTGCAGCTGTACGGGTGCGTTGTTCGAATAGACCCATTTCTCCCGGGCTCCCATTTAAGGATTTGAACGAGCAGGACCCTGCGATCATTTAAAGACTTGGTTGGAAGACTAGAACAATCCATTCGCTGAGTTAAACCTTTCGACACCCGCCCATCGCCTCGATTCAAAAAAACACCGCACGCAAACTTTATCCTCGACTTGCGTATTTCGCTCTATGCTGTGGAGATTAATGTTCCGAGGAAACGCCCATGCGCCTGGAGGGTTCAGCACAGTCGTCCTCAAGCATCGGTACCTATGACCCCGCTACCCCAGGGGACATTGGGGAACACATCGCGATACCGCGCATCGAGCCGATCGTCTTGGCAGCCCGAGCCGGGGCACCGCAGGCACCTGCCGTGCGCATATTCCTGGGTACCGAACCTGCCCAATATCGCGCTGAGCGCATGTTTGTCTATGCGCTGGAACAGGTGCGCAACCCGGACCGCCGTTATGAGGTCTACCGCATGACGGGCCTGCCCGGCTTCAACCAGGCGGGCTGGCGTACCGGCTTCACCAATTACCGCTTCGCTATCCCGGACCTGGCGGGGCGCCACGGTCGCGCGCTGTACAACGACGTCGATCAACTCTACACCGCCGACCCGGCCGAGCTGTTCGACCAACCGATGGGCGAGCACGGCTATCTGGCGCTCGCGCCCAGGGAAACGGCCGTCATGCTCATCGACTGCGAACGGATGCGCTGCTGCTGGAACATGCAAGCAGCCACCACGACCAGCAAAAAAAAGCTGCATGCGCTCGCCTCCGAGATACCGGGCTGCTTCGGCGTTCTGGATGCCATCTGGCATGCTCGGGACTTGGAATACAAACACGGCGAGTCCCGGTTGCTGCATTACACGACGCTGCATCTACAGCCCTGGAGACCTCTGCCGGCGCAATACAGCTATCAGATTCATCCCTACGCGGAAATTTTTCTCAGCCTTGAGGAAGCGGCGGACGCCAGTGGGTATGAGCTCTACACGGCAGCACAGCCCAGTCCGCGATTCGTCCACTGCAGTCGGGAAGCCACCACTCTACCGGCGCTTATCCCGCAAGATGCCAGGCTGCTCAGTCGCAAGCTGCAGTGTACGAATCTCGGATTGATCGGGCGCTGGCAACCCACGGAGGCGCACGGCCCAACGGTCAGGCAATTGGATATCGAGCAGCTTCGCCAGGTCGATTTACCTCCCCAGGATTTCATCGCGGCCCAGGGTCTTGAAAAGCTGCCGCCGGAAGACTTGCCCTGGGTCATGGATCGCCTGTTCAACCAGGCTTCCCGATTGCTTTATATTCACGCAAGGCTCAGCGGTGATGGTTCGATGACCAGCTCTGTCAGCGGCTGGCGACGACTGCTGCGGCGCATCGCGCGGCGCTATCCGGATCGTTGCTGGCAGCTTGATTGCGTGGACGAAAAAGGCCACACGCAACGCTTCGTCGCGGACTATGCATTACGGCGCAAAGCGGCCGAAAACCCCAAGGTCTGGGTGCTACTGAGTCAACATGCCGGCGACAATGCACAGCTGATAGCCATGGCCGACGCACTGGGTTGGCCCTACGAATGCAAACAGATCACCACACCCCCACGCCCTTATCTGCTCGACGCCCTGTTGGGCACCCGGTTGCCCATACGGGCAGTCCCGGGCCTGAGCGCGCCCTGGCCAGACCTGGTATTGAGCGCAGGACGGCGCTGCGCCCAGGTTGCCCAATGGATCAAGCATCGCTCCAAGGGCACGGCAAAACTGGCCCATGTGGGACGTGCCCAGCTCCCGTTGTGGCGCTTCGACCTGGTCTTGTCGACCCCGCAATATGGGCTTGCCCTGGCAGACAACGTAGTGGACCTCCCTGCCCCGTACATGAATCCGCGTACGCTGGATCAGGCGCAACTGGAGCGATGGCGACAGCGCTTCACTTCGCTGCCTCGCCCCTGGATCGCCGTCCTCGTGGGAGCCAGTGCCGCACCTTATTGCATGGACACGGAATCAGAAGTTCGACTTGGCCGTGAAGCCAATGCCGCGGTCAAGGCCCTGGGTGGCTCGATCCTGTTATCGACCAGCCCGCGCTCATCGGCGACAACCACCGACGCGTTGCTGTCTGCCATTGACGTTCCATGCTGGGCGTATCGATTCGGTGAGACGCAAGACAATCCCTATCCTGCATTTCTCGCCCTGGCGGATGGATTTATCGTCACCGGCGACAGCCTTTCAATGCTCACAGAGGCCTGCATGACCGGGCGTCCGGTTGCGGTATTTCCGCTGCCCATCCAACGCAAGGGCAAGGCCCGGCTTCGCCACTCACTGGAGCAACGACTGGGGGTCATCGACCGGACAACGGGGGTACGTGGCACGCCCAAGCAGCAGGAGGGCTTCAGCAGGTTCTATTTCAAGCTCGTGTCGGGCGGATTGATCAGGCGCGAACGACAATTCGAACAGGCGCACATCGCGCTTGGCGTCATGCCCCTGCCACAAGGGCTTTTGCAAGCGCCTTTGGTTTCCCCGCAATTGCTCGCCAGCGCACGCGAACGCGCCATTAACGCCATTCGCGGGTTGATATCCGGCGAACGCCCGTCAAGTGATTGATCAGCCCCCGCCAATAGCGCAACCGCTATTACTCGCCCCGGGGAACCTACCCCCATATATGGGGGGGTAATACCCGCTTCGCACCGGCGTTCTTCCTGGAGAAATGGCTGAAAGATGCACCGCCCAAGCGCAGCGTTGCATTGGCATGGATGCTGCTATTCACCCAAGGCTTGCTTGAGAGGTTGAAGCTGCTGAAAAGCAGCATACCCAGGAGTACTCCCTATGCCTGCAATCGACGTGCTGTATAAACGCTTTCTCCCTGGAACCGTTGACGCGATTGCACCCACTCAACAATTCAATCTCCTGCGCTGGTTTTCAATCGTCAGTTTCGTACTGATCAGCGTGATCGCTTTCGGGGTGGGTTCGTGGTCGACAAGATTTCTGGTCGCCGAAAGCCTTGAACGCGATGCGCTGATAACAGCGCAGTTCATCCAGACCATTGCCAAAGGTGAGATACGTCACCACGGGCTGGCGGGTAGACAGATCGGGGAGGTGCTCGCCTACGCTCAACACCAGTCGATGCCAGAAGAAAAGAAACAAAGCGCACAGCCCGCCAGCTTCGAGTTCCTGGACTATCTTGCGCATCTTCCGAACTCGCTCTTGATCAATATCTATTCCCCAAATCGAACAGTGGTCTGGTCAACCAACCAGAAGCTGGTTGGCCGAGCATTTTTGAATGACGAGCTTGAACAGGCATTCAGTTCCAAAGAACGGATATCCACCAAATACAGCAATGTCGCTGCGGACCGCAGTGAACAAAAATTCCTGTACCCCCCGAAAAAGTTCTTCATCGAAAGCTACATCCCTCTGGTCGATGACCGGGGAAATATTCTGGCGGTGGTTGAAATCTACAGGGAGCCCATCGACCTGATTGAACGCCTGAACCACGGTCACTGGATCATCTGGTTGTCCACCATGGGTGGCCTGCTTGTTTACTTCGGGATTTACTGGATTGCCCGACGAACATCGATCCAGTTGGCCTCGCAAGAGGCTCAAGTCGTTGCCAACAAGACCTACGTTGGCTTGGGCGAAATGTCCACTGCCGTCGCCCATAGCCTGCGTAATCCTCTGGCCTGCATCCGCTCAAGTGCGGAATTGGCAAATGACATTCAGGGCCAGCCTGCAAAGAAGCAGCTCGACGATATTATTAGTCAGGTGGAGCGGATGTCGCGATGGGTGCAGGAATTGCTCCTGTGCCTGGGTCCGATCCGCGGGGAGGCGCAACGGGTGGATCCGATGGAGATGATACAACTCACACTCAACAGTTTCAGCGCACAACTGAGTCAATCGAAAATCCAGGTCGAGTTCAAAAATGAACCCACGCCCTGGGTAATCAGCAATCCACTGCTGCTCTCGCAGATTTTAGGCAGCGTCATTGCCAATGCCATGGAAGCGATGCCGACGGCAGGAAAACTGAGCATCGTGGCTCGCCTGGATGATGCCCATCAATGGCTGCACCTGACCATTGGCGACACCGGAGGTGGATCTTCCCGGCAACAGCAAATGATGGCCTTCAAATCGTTCTACACCACCCGACAAGGTAGGCTGGGTATCGGATTTATCATGGTGAAGCAGATCATGGAAAGCTTTGGCGGCGATGCGAGCCTGATAATCGATGAAAAACAGGGCACCTGCGTGCACTTGAGTTTCAGGGTCCAGGACAGGAGAACCCACGCACCGCGCTAATCCTTGGCGGGTGCACGCTGCAATACGAACAGGATGAACAGGACGATCGCCGAACTGAAGACCAGGCGCGAGCCGAAATGGTCAGCCAACCAGCCACTGATATAGGGCAAGAAAATCAAAAGCCAAAGCAAAAGCAAGGCGGCCTTAAAGTCGAACTGAGTGCAGGTCTGTCGCCGATCCCCTGTGGGAGCGAGCCTGCTCGCGATGGACGTCAACGATAACGCGCCCTTTCTGGATGAACGCGTTGTCTGGACATTTTTCGCGAGCAGGCTCGCTCCCACAGTGGATTGCGGATATCTGAAAAAGTCAGGTCGGTTTTAAGGCCGCCTCGCTTTGGCGTTAGATTTGGGCGCATGCCGAGCCTTAGCGAGGCACCAAGTGGTGGGGCAAAGCTTTTTTGCGTGGTTGCTCTTCTGAGTAACCTGGGCACTTTGCGTCATGTCCATGGCAAGGTCAAAAGCGCCGAATTTCCAACGAAGCGCGCAATCCCCCCTCTAAGCGATTCTCCAGTTTGACCTGCCCGCCCAGGCGATCCGCGATGGCCCGAACGATGGTCAGGCCCAAGCCTGCTCCCTCGTCATTTGCCCGGCTGTAGAATCGTTCGAACAGCCGCTCACGGTCCTCTTCCTTGATCCCCGGCCCCTCGTCCTCCACGGACAATTCATAGCCCTGTTCTGTTTTGGCCAGCCTTACGGTGATCACCCCGTGCACAGGCGAGAAGTTCGCCGCATTGGTCACCAGATTGTTCAACGCAATGTCGATGGCAGCGGGATCGATTCTGACCTGGCTGACGTCGCCGCTGACATCGAACACCAGTTCCAGGTTTTTACCCAACAGCCAGGGCGTCAACTGAATCAGGCTGTCGCGAACCGTGGCCTCCAGGTCAATGTATTCCGGTGGTCGAATGGCTGCCTGGGGTTCGATGCGCGCCATCGTGAGCAATTGGTTGACCAGTCGGCTGGTACGGTCCACGCCGGCGATCAGGTGCTCCAGTGATGCGCGGCGCTCCTCCTCGCTCTCCGCCTCCATCAAGTTCTGGGCATGCACCCTCAGCACCGCCAGCGGCGTGCGCATTTCGTGGGCGGCGTCAGCGATGAACCGTCGCTCACGCCCCAGAACTTCCTGGATCTGCGCGAGCACGCGGTTGAGCGCCGCTTGCATGGGCTCCAGTTCGCTGGGCAGTGGCGACAGGTGCAAAGGCTCCAATGAACCGCTGTGCCGTGCGCGCAGGGTCGCCGCCATGTTCGCCAGCGGCTTGAGGCCCCAGCCGATGGCCAGCCAGACCATCACCGCGAGTAACAGGCTGCCCAACACGTTGGGCCAAAGGGTATGACGCACGATCCGGTCGACCAGGTCCGCTCGCACGTCGTCCCGCTCACCGACCCAGATCCGCAGGTGATTCTGCTTGTCTTCCAGCAGGAACGCGCGCCAGTGGCGGTTATTCAGGTCCACTACATCGCTAAAGCCGGGCGTAGAGGGGGCAGCAGTGAAAGAGGGAGCGCTGGCAGTGTGCACCAGCACTTCGCCCTGGGGATTCCAGACCTGGAAGGCAATTTTTCTTTCATAGGGATGACCATCCCCCCTGGGCACCGCTTCGCCCAGGGCTTCGTTGAACGCCTGGTACAACTCGGCGTGTTCCTTGCTGGCCAGTGGCATGCGGAACACGCCTTGCAGTAATCGCGCGTTTTGCGCGAGTTGGGCGTCGTAGACTTCGGCAATTTCGTGATGGCTGTCGTACAGGTTCAAGGCGCTGATCACACCCAGGCCCGCGAGCATCAGGCCGATGATCAGCGTCAGGGTACGACGGCGGATCGACGTCACCGACGCTCCTCCACCAGATAACCGACGCCGCGAACGGTACGGATCAGGTCGGTGGAGAATTTCTTGCGCAGGTGATGGATGTGCACTTCCAGGGTGTTGCTTTCAGCCTCTTCGTTCCAGCCGTAGAGCAACTGCATCAAATGGTCGCGGGTCATGACCCGGCCCGGGGGCGAAAGGAGTTCATGCAGCAGCTGATACTCCTTGGGCGTGAGCGCCACCGGTTCGCCCTGGTAGCTGACTTGCTGGGTGCCAGGGTTGAGCCGGATGCCAGCGTGCTCGATCAACGCCTGTGCGCGGCCGGCACTGCGCCGCAACAGCGCCCGCAGGCGCGCCTTGAGTTCGGCTAAATCGAAAGGCTTGATCAAGTAATCGTCAGCCCCGGCGTCGAGCCCGGCTATGCGGTCTTCGGTGGCATCCCGGGCCGTGAGAATCAGCACCGGCAGGTTCGAACCGCTGTCGCGCAGGCGCCGCAGCACTTCGAGCCCGTCCATGCGCGGCAGGCCAAGGTCAAGCAATGCCAGGTCAAAGGTTTCGCTGAGCAATGCATGCAAGGCGCTGCTGCCATCGCGCAACCAGTCGACGGTATAACCTTCGCGCTCCAGGGCTTGATGAATCCCTTCACCGAGGGCCACGTCATCTTCAATCAGTAGTAAACGCACGCGGACTCCTGTCAGCCGAGTTTCTTGTTCACATCCACCAGCAGTGTTTCGATCTCTTTGCGACGCCCGGCATCGGCGGTTTCCCGCCCTGGCCGAGGGGCGGCCGACAGGGCCTTTTGCAATGCTGCCTTGGCCTCAGCGTAGCGCTTTTGACGGTAGAGGTGATCACCCCAAAAGTACAGGCTGTCGATGCCATTGGGGTTCATCTGCAAAGCGACCTTGAGCAATTGCTCGGCTTTGTCCGAGTCACCGAAACCGATGGGCCATCCCGGCACACGATCATACAACGCGCCGAGGCTGGTGTAGGCCGAACCTTGCAAGGCCTTGGGGTCCAGGGTCAGGGCTTTTTCCAGATATTGCTTCGCGTCCTTGACCTTGCCAAGGGCTCCGAGCCCCCCTTGGGCGCCGGCCCAACTGCTGGTGACGATGCCGGACCAGATCCAGGCCTCAGCCACCGATTGGCGCTCCTGGGTAAACGCTGCCGCCTGGGTGGCGAGCTTTTCGAAGGCGGCGGTGCGTTGCTCCTCTGGCAACTCGTACTGAATATGCGCCCAGCTTTGCTGGATGCCATTAAGACGTTGCTGGTCGGCGGCGTCCAGGGCCCAGACGCTCTGGCTCAAGGCTCCCAACAGCAAATACGCGGCAAATTTTTTCATGGCTCGAGGTTCTCGTTGTCTGGTTTTTGACTCAGGCGGCGAATCAGCGGCAATTGCTTGCGCAGGCCCCGATCCACCAGGTTGGGCAACAGGCTGTTGAGGCGCACGAAGAAGCGCTCCGGCCAGCCCAGGTACAGGTCGCGGCGGTCGCCGGCGATGGCGTGGATGACCGCCGAGGCGACGGTCTGCGGGTCGTCGACGCTGGATTTGAGAGCGTCATTCAAGGCCTGCGCCGCCGGGCTGTTCATGCTTGTATGGGTGGCGCGCGGTGCAACGTACAACACACCGACCCGGGTGTCCGCCAATTCCCGGCGCAGGGCTTCGGAAAACCCGCGCAGGGCGAATTTGCTCGCGCAATAACTGGCGTAACCGGCATAGCCAATCGAGCCATAGGTCGAGCCGACATTCACCACCATGGCGCTGTCCGCCTGCTTGAGCAGTGGCAGCAAGGTTTTGGTCAGGCAAATTGGCGCGCTGATGTTCACCGCCAGCATCGCGTTGATTTCGCTGTCTTCGAGCTGTTCGAGCATGGCGAAGTGGTTGACCCCGGCCGCATTGATCAGCAGGTTGATCCCGCCCAACGCTTCGGCGGCGGCCAGCACCTTGCGCCGGTCGGCCTGCAATGTCAGGTCGGCGCCCACCCAGAACAGCCTGTCCCGATAGCGTTCGAGCAAGGGCTCCAGCGCCTCCCGATGTCGGGCCACGGCCAGCACCGTGGCGCCACTGGCGCACAGGGCGGTGGTGATCGCCAGGCCAATGCCGCCGCTGGCACCGGTCAGTACCACGCGAGTCTCAGACAGACGCATGCGGGTTCTCCCCGTCGTGTGGCAGGCCACGGAACATGTCGGCGTAAAGCCGGTAAACCACTTTGGAGGCGTGAATGACGGCGGCCTGATCGCCAGGGTCGTCCAGTTTGTTCATCAGTCGGCGGTAAGTTTGCATATGCTCGATGTCCAGCGACCCATGGGAATCGAGGTAGCTGAAGGCGCTTTGCGGCAGGGCCAGACGCTCGCGAATGCTGCCAGCGGCATGGGTGGCCAGGGCGATGCTGGTGCCTTCCAGCACATTGACCATGCCGAACAGCCCCACGGGGTTGCCCCGGGCAATCAGGTCGTAGAGAAAGCTGACCATCAGTTCGATGGCCAACGACGGCTGGCCGCCGCGCACCGCCTCCTTGTCGCCGCCACAGGCCTGAATGTCATCGAGTACCCATTGTTCGTGGCCGTATTCATCCTCGATGTACTCGCACACGGCTTCGCGCAGCCACTCCAGGCGTGACGGCAGGCGTGCACCGCAGGCCATCATCAACGGCACGGTATGGCGCACGTGGTAGTAAGCCTGGGCCAGAAAGGCCCGGTAGCTCTCCAGGCTGACCTTGCCTTCGAGGGCATCGACGATGATCGGCAGATTGAACAGCGTACTGCGCTCCTGGTGGGTGGCCTCTTGCAGGGTGTCGAAAAAGCTCATGATGCGGGTTCCTCGAATAGTACCGACTCAGTCAGCTGCGCCCGGTATCGCTCGACGATGGCGTCGCGGCGTGGTCGACCGTTGGCTGTCAGCAGGCCATTTGTAAAGGTGAAGGGTTGTTCCAGACGGGTCCAGTGCTGGACCCGGGCGTAATCGGGCAAGGCCTCGTTTGCCTCGGCCACGGCGGCGGCCAATTGCTCGTCCGAGCAGTCCGCACGGTGCGGCCAGAGCAATGCATGGTTGCCCGGCAGGGCTTCGCCATGGACGAAGGCCTGGGCGATATGACGGCGCTGGGTCAGTTCGGCTTCGACCCATTCGGGGTTGACGTTGCGCCCGAAACTGGTGACGAACTGATGTTTCTTGCGGCCCTTGAGGTAGAGGAATCCCTCCTCGTCGAACTCACCGAGGTCACCGCTGGGCCACCACTCATCAGCGTGCGGTGCCTCCCCCAGGTAACCCAGCAGGGTCGAGCCCTTGATCAGCACTTCGCCGTCGTCGGCCAGGCGAACCTGCACATGGGGCAAGGGGCGGCCGACACTGCCAGGACGGCAGGCTTGCGGTGTATTGAGGCACACCACCGACGCACATTCCGACAATCCGTAACCCTCGTAAGCCGGCACGCCTGCACGTTGGGCTCGATGCAACAGATCTTCGCAAACCCGTGCGCCACCCACGGCGGCAAAACGCAGGTGCTGTGGGTCGAAGGCTTTCTGCTCGGCCGCGCTGACCAGCATCAGCAGCAACTGCGGCACCAGGATCAGGCTCTGGGGCGATCGTTTCGCCAGGCACGCCAGCAGTTGCGGCACATCCACGCCACTGGCCCCCTGGATCCCGAGGGTTTTCTGGCTGGGCAGGCTCAAGGTCGCGCCGGCATACAACGCGGCATAACAACCGATGTTCTCCAGCAAAATGGCGAGCGGCAGCAGCGCCAGATGATGCTGCGGATGGCAGCTTCGACTGGCCTGATCCAGTTCGCGGGCGACTCGCAGGATGCTGTCGGCACTCAAGCACACGCCTTTGGGTGTCCCCGTGGTGCCGGAGGTAAACGTCAGTTTGGCGGTGCCTTCGGGCATCCGGTTCGAGCCACTGAAGGTACGGCGCCAGAACTCGCCGGATTTTTCATAGCCGCCCGCTTGCAGTTCGGCTGTCTGTTGCGGTTCAGCGATCACGCTTTCGGCCTGGCTCTGTTCCAGGCAATGACTGCGCTGCGCGGGGCTGAAGAAAGGCGGTAACGCAACACACGTCAAGCCTTCGAACAACGCAGCCAGGTCCCAGAGCATCGCCTCGACACCATTGTCCAACGCCAGGGCAAGCACCTTGATGTGTTCATCGCGCAGTCGCTGCTGTCGCTCGATCACTTCGGCGTACAGGGTGGCGTAGTCCAGTTTCAACTGATCGCCCCACAAGGCAATGTCATCGCCCTTGCGAGCGGCATGATCGCGCAGTGTCCGTTTGAAACGCTCCACTTCAGGCGACATGGCAACACCCCTCGATGGACGAAGGCAAACCCAGTCGACTGAACAGACCTATATTGCGTAAATGAATAAACCCACTGCGGATATTGCCAACGTGGACCCAGGGCTTGCTTTCGTAGTAACTGCCCCAGGCATGGCGGTCCTCGCCCAAGCGCGCAGGATCGGCGGCACACAGTGTCACCGGCTTCAAACCCAGGCGATGGAAGCTGTTCACCAGGCCAATATTGCCGGTGAACGCCACCCACTCCAGGCCGCCCATGGCCAGCACATAGGTCATCGCAATGATGCTCATGCGCGCGCTGCCCGTGTCGGCGGCCGCCAGATTGCCGACTTCGACGATGGCGGATCGCTCCACGGTCCGGTCCGCCGTGGCACTGATCAGCGGATCGATCGGCCCGTCCAGATAGCCCTCCAGAAACAGCGGTTGTGTGTCTGCCAGTCGCACGCCAGCCACTGCGCACAAGGCACCGTACGCGTCGTTCATGCCAAACAGCTCTGGCATGAAATGACGGATGTCGGCGCCGTGGGCTTTGCGAAAACGTTGCTGGATGAAGCCTTCTGCTCGTCGCCGGGCAAAGCCCTGAGGAGACTCATTGGCGGTGTTTCGGCTTGGCCGAAATACAGCGGCAACTGCACATTCCAGTTGAATTCGGACATGAAAAAAACACCTCCCCCGGATCAATTGGGAGAAGTATCAAAGGGATTTCTTAACGAAGTCTGAAGATGACAAAAAACTGCCAGGGCGCTGAACCTCGACCTTCAGCGCCCTGCCCCCCTCAGGCCCTCGTGGTTTTCTGCAAATTCCCTCGCAGGGGGTTGATGGTTAACGAGGGCGCCAAATCACAACTGCATTATCATCCGCCAGAACGAGTCACCCTATGGGGTCTGGAGCAAACCCCGCTACCAGCATTTGTCAGGAGCGCGCAGGCGTGGAGGCGTTTCGGGCCAGTGCAATGGCGCCCGCTGGCGCCAACCAATTTTCTTTGAACACGCCCTCCGCATTCCAGCCCCGCTTACCGCTAACTCATCGCTTCACACCGCTCCTCCAGCAAGCGCACGAACATGGTCAGGCTCTGCGACACCGTGCCCCTGCGCCAAACCAGCCAGGTGCGCAAATAACGGAACGATTCCGACAATGGCCAGACGCTGACCGTGCTGCAGCCGGGCATGCTCTGCAGCATGCTGCGCGGCATCAGGGCCAGGCCGGCACCGGCGCTGACGCAGGCGAGCATGCCGTGGTAGGACTCCATTTCGAAGATCTTGCCCGGCACTGCAGCGTCGTTGGCGAACCAGCTTTCGAAGTGATGGCGGTAGGAGCAGTTGGAGCGGAAGGCGTAGATATTTTCGCCGTTCACGTCCTGAGCGCGATGGATCGGGCTGTGGTTGAGCGGTGCAATCAGCACCATTTCTTCTTCGAATGCCGGTACGCCTTCCAGCGCCGGGTGCAGCACCGGGCCATCGACAAACGCGGCGGTCAGGCGGCCCGCCAGCACCCCGTCGATCATGGTCCCGGAAGGTCCGGTGGACAGGTCCAGTTCAACCTTGGCGTACTGCTGGTTATAGGCTGCCAACAGTTCGGGAATCCGCACCGCCGCAGTACTCTCAAGCGACCCCAGGGGGAATGTACCCTGGGGTTCTTCACCGGCCACCGTGGCGCGGGCTTCCTGGACCAGGTCGAGAATCCGCCGGGCGTAGTCGAGGAAACTCCAGCCGGCTGGCGAAAGGCGCAGGCGGCTTTTTTCGCGAATGAACAGGTCGACGCCCAGGTCCTGCTCCAGTTGCTTGATCCGCGTGGTCAGGTTCGAAGGCACCCGATGGATGTGCTGCGCGGCGACGCTGATGCTGCCGTGCTCGGCGACAGCCTTGAAAATCTCGAGCTGAACCAGGTCCAATTCATTCTCCAAACGTGAACAAGACACTCATTATTATTCAGTTTCAAGAAAACATACAGCACCGTAACCTGAGCCCATTCTTACCCCGCAGGACGGTGCCATGACCAACATATCCAGCCTTACCCACGCCATTTCGATCAACCCGGCGACCGGTGAACAGATCGGCCACTATCCTTTCGAATCCGCAGCGGCAATGGACGCGGCCCTGTCGCGTTCCGCCAACGGGTTCCGCGCCTGGCGCCGCGAACCGGTTGCACAACGCGTGCAACGATTGATTGCCCTTGGCCAGGCATTGCGCGACAACGCCCAGGCCATGGCCACCATGATTACCCTGGAAATGGGCAAGCCGATCGCCCAGGCCCGCGGTGAAATCGAAAAATGTGCGCAGCTCTGCGACTGGTATGCCGAACACGGCCCGGCCATGCTCAGCGCTGAACCCACCCTGGTCGAAGGCAACAAGGCGCGCATCGAATATCGCCCGCTGGGCCCGATCCTCGCGGTCATGCCGTGGAACTTCCCGATCTGGCAAGTGCTGCGCGGTGCGGTCCCGACCCTGCTGGCCGGCAATACCTACGTGCTCAAGCACGCGCCCAATGTGATGGGCAGTGCCTACCTGCTGCTGGACGCCTTCAAGCAGGCGGGTTTTGCCGAGGGTGTCTTCGAGGTCATCAACGTCACGCCGGACGGCGTTTCCAAGGCGATCGCCGACCCACGCATCGCCGCCGTCACCCTGACCGGCAGTGTGCGAGCCGGCATGGCCATCGGCGCCCAGGCGGGTGCGGCACTGAAGAAGTGCGTGCTGGAACTGGGCGGTTCCGATCCATTCATCGTGCTCAATGATGCCAACCTCGACGACGCCGTCCAGGCGGCCGTGATCGGTCGCTACCAGAACACCGGGCAAGTCTGTGCGGCGGCCAAGCGGCTGATTGTCGAGCAAGGCATAGTCGAGGAATTCACCCGGCGCTTTGTCGACGCCACGCGCAAACTGGTGGTCGGTGATCCACTGTCCGCCGAGACGTACATCGGCCCGATGGCCCGCTTCGATCTGCGCGATGAACTGGATCAACAGGTGCGCGACACCCTGGAGGAAGGCGCGACCTTGTTGCTGGGCGGCAAGAAAGCCCAAGGCCCGGGCAACTTCTATGAGCCTACGGTGCTGGCGGGGGTCACTGACCAGATGACTTCATTCAAACAGGAGCTGTTTGGACCGGTCGCTTCGATCATCACCGCTCGTGACGCAGCGCATGCGCTGGAACTGGCAAACGACAGTGAGTTCGGTCTGGCGGCTACCGTCTATACCGGCAATGTCGAGCAGGCCCAGCAGATGGCCAGCGAACTGGAAACCGGTGGGGTCTTCATCAATGGCTACTGCGCCAGTGACCCGCGCGTGACCTTTGGCGGGGTGAAGAAAAGCGGGTTCGGCCGTGAGCTTTCGCACTTTGGCGTGCGCGAATTCTGCAATGCACAGACGGTGTGGCTGGATCGCCACTGATCGAATCTGCGCAGTTGATCCAATGTGGGAGCGAGCCTGCTCGCGATGGTCGTTAACGATGACGCTGGTTTACTGAATAAACGCAGCGCTCGTCAGTCCATCGCGAGCAGGCTCGCTCCCACAAAGTCCCTATCCTCAGGCGTTGCAGTCCCACGCACGGTCGCCGTGCTCGTCCTTGATACGGGTCGGCAGGCCCATCACGTCCAAAGCCTTGAGGAACGCCTCGGCTGGCAGCTCCTCGACGTTGACCATGCGCTGCACGTCCCACTCGCCACGGGCTACCAGCAGGGCAGCAGCCACTGGTGGTACACCGGCGGTGTAGGAAATGCCCTGGCTGTCGGTTTCGGCAAAAGCTTGCTCGTGGTCCGCAACGTTGTAGATGAACACTTCGCGCGGCTGGCCGTCCTTGGTGCCCTTGACCAGGTCACCGATGCAAGTCTTGCCGGTGTAGCCAGGCGCCAGCGAGCTCGGATCAGGCAGCACGGCCTTGACCACCTTGAGCGGCACGACTTCCAGGCCTTCGGCGGTCTTGACCGGTTGCTCGGAAAGCAGGCCGAGGTTCTTGAGCACGGTGAACACATTGATGTAGTGCTCGCCGAAGCTCATCCAGAAACGTACGTTAGGCACGCCAAGGTTCTTCGACAGCGAGTGCACTTCATCGTGACCGGTCAGGTACAGGTTCTGCGAACCGACTACCGGCAGGTCGTCGGTGCGCTTGACTTCGAACATGGTGTTGCTGGTCCACTGGCTGTCCTGCCAGCTCCACACCTGCCCGGTGAACTCGCGGAAATTGATTTCCGGATCGAAATTGGTGGCGAAATATTTGCCATGGGAACCGGCATTGACGTCGAGAATATCGATCGAATCAATGCTGTCGAAATACTGTTGTTGGGCCAGTGCCGCATAGGCATTGACCACACCCGGGTCGAAGCCCACGCCGAGGATGGCGGTGACGTTCTTCTGCTGGCATTCCTCGAGGTGCTTCCACTCGTAGTTGCCATACCAGGGTGGCGTCTCGCAGATCTTGCCCGGCTCTTCGTGGATGGCGGTGTCCAGGTAGGCCGCGCCGGTATCGATGCAGGCACGCAGCACCGACATGTTGAGGAAAGCGGAGCCGACGTTGATGACGATCTGCGATTCGGTTTCACGAATCAGCGTCTTGGTCGCCTCGACGTCCAGGGCATTGAGGGTGAATGCCTTGATTTCAGCGGGCTGTTTGAGGCTGCCCTTGGCCTTGACGCTGTCGATGATGGCCTGGCATTTGGAGATGTTGCGCGACGCGATAGCAATACGACCGAGCTCGTCGTTGTGCTGCGCGCACTTGTGGGCCACCACCTTGGCGACACCTCCTGCACCAATGATAAGTACGTTCTTCTTCAATTTTTCTCTCTCTCCTTCTCAGCCAGCTTACGAGAGGCTGGACATATAGTCGTTGTAACCGAACTCACGAACCACCTCGACAGTACCGTCGAGTTGTTTCACTACGATGGACGGCATCTTCAGGCCGTTGAACCAGTTCTTCTTGACCATGGTGTAGCCCGCGGCGTCGACGAACGACAGGCGGTCGCCGATGGCCAGCGGACGATCGAACTGGTACTCACCGAAAATATCGCCGGCCAGGCAGGATTTGCCGCACACCATGTAGGTGTGCTCACCCGCGCTCGGGGCCAGCTTGGCGTTCAGGCGGTAGATCAGCAGGTCGAGCATGTGGGCTTCGATAGAGCTGTCCACGACCGCCAGGTGCTTGCCGTTGTAGAGAGTGTCCAGCACGGTGACTTCCAGCGACGCACTCTGGGTGATCGCCGCTTCGCCCGGTTCCAGGTAGACCTGCACGCCGTACTTTTGCGAAAACGCCTTGAGGCGTGCGCAGAACTCATCCAGCGCATAGCCTTCACCAGTGAAGTGAATGCCGCCACCGAGGCTGACCCACTCGACCTTGTGCAGCAAATGACCGAAACGCTCTTCGATGGTGCACAGCATGTCGTCGAACAGGCCGAAGTCACCGTTCTCACAGTTGTTGTGGAACATGAAGCCGGAAATCTGCTCGATGACCTGCTCGATCTTCACTGGGTCCCACTCGCCCAGGCGGCTGAACGGCCGTGCCGGGTCGGCCAACAGGTAATCGGAGCTGCTCACCTGCGGATTGACCCGCAGGCCACGGACCTTGCCTTCAGACGCTTGCGTGTAGCGCTGCAACTGGCCGATGGAGTTGAAGATGATCTTGTCGCAGTTGTCGAGCATCTCCTCGATTTCGTCATCGGCCCAGGCGACGCTGTAGGCGTGAGTCTCGCCAGCGAACTTCTGCCGACCGAGCTTGAGTTCGTAGAGCGACGACGACGTGGTGCCATCCATGTATTGCTGCATCAGGTCAAACACCGACCAGGTGGCGAAGCACTTGAGTGCCAGCAGGGCCTTGGCCCCGGACTGCTCGCGCACGTAGGCAATCTTTTCCATGTTGCCCAGCAGCTTTTGCTTATCGATGAGGTAGTACGGCGTTTTGATCATTTCGAGGCCTCCGGCAAGGCCAGCCAAAAAAAGGATGCGCATTGTGCCCGCACTGGCCACATATCGAAAGAGCAGAAGTGCAGTTCGTCGGACAAGGATCCGCACGGCAACCCCGCAAAGTCGCACTCATGGACGACAAAAAGATGACACCAAGGCCAATTGCCATCTTTTTCGAGAACTCGCCGACGACCGGTCATACGTTGTACCAAAACCGACTATTGTTGTTAGTGACAGGTCCGTCACGGACCCTAGTACGCTGATGGAGTTCTCATGAATAGAACCAGTCTTGCTGCTGTTGTCACCTCCCTCCTGGCGGGCGTCGCCCCCTCATTCGCTGGCGCAACACCTTCTGAAAACCCTGTTTTTTCCGTCGGCCTGCTGGGAAGCTACAGCGAGCTGGAGTTTACAGGCCGCAGGACCAGCAGTTCCGAGCATATTCCCGAAGCAGGACTGTTCCTCAACTTCGGCAACAAGATGACGGGCCGGGGCGGCCTTGTGTATCAGGCAGAAATCACCGGGCAGTACTCCGAAGAAAAGCATCAACGCGTCACCGATGGCCAGGCCGACCTGGACCTGGGCTGGAGGATGGCCCTGGATGCCGAGAATTTTTTCGACGTTTTGATCGGAGCAGGCTATAAGTGGAACCGTTATGACCCGGATTTCCACAAATACGACATCAATCTCACCAATCGCACTCCCTTCGCTAAAGTCGCAGCCGGCTACAACCACGCCTTCAGCACCTCAACCTTGCGCCTGGAAGCTGGCGTTCGCAAGGTCATCAACGGAAATGCGCAGCTGGAAATCCACAACGTGGACAGCGAGGAACAGGACCTCAAGGACACCACCAATCCATTTGTCGAACTGAGCTGGCTGTTCAACCAGGAGGGATCGATTCCGGTGATTGCCAGCCTTTACTACAACCGCTTCAAATACGACCTGGACGGTCAATTTCAGCTAACCGACTTCGATAAGCAGACCCGGGACGAGTACGGCGTAAAGCTCGGCATCGTGTTTTAACCCGAGGCCGATAACCTTTCGTCGCAAATGAAATCGCCAGGGGTAATCCCGGCCTTCTCTGGCGTGGGGATTGCACCGGCCCGCGTTAGCCATCGCGAACGACATAAAACTGACGCGATGGCCATCCAATCAACGCTAAAGGACTCCAGCAAAACGCTTGGTCAGTCACCGGAGATGTAACGTGTCAACTCTCAACGAAATCGCAGCGAACCACGCGAGAATGGCTAAGGCAAAGGAACTAGAGTCGACCGGACTGAGCGAGCGACAAGTGCATATTGTGGGAAGCATTGAAATCTCCTCCCCCGTCGAGCAACCGCATGTGCCTTTGCACCTTGTTGCGGCAGCCCAGGACAACAACCTCGTCCAGGTATCGGCCTTTGTAGCCTGACGGCACTCGATGGGAGAAACCACCCAGGCTATTTTTGCTGGATTCTTTTGGCGTACATATCCATTGCTACGGTAACGGCTGCTTATGGTTTCGCCCTTTCTGCAGGAGCGAGCTCGCTCGCGAAAAACCTGAAAGCTCCCCGGGGTGTCAGGCTTCCCGCGTCATCGTTGACCTCCATCGCGACGGTGCGACGATTCGACATGCTCGCTCCTACAGGGGGCGTCGCGATGGGCCATCGTGGTTTAACGGGGCGCTCGCGATCAAAAGCAAAGCGAGGCGGCCTGATTTCAAGCGAACACGTTGATCGTTCCCACGCTCTGCGTGGGAATGCCGCCAGGGACGCTCCGCGTTCCGCTGACGACGCATGACCTGAGCAGTGCGCAACAGTGACGCAGAGCGTGGGAACCATCATCGATCACAACGCGGACAGGCACGCCTTACACAACCCTCAACCAAGGCCAGCGAACCTGATAACTCTTCGCCTTCTGCTCAAACAAGTCAGGCCTGGGGTTTGCCGGATTGATGCGCAACACACCATCGTCCAAGTCCTCCAGGCCATAGGGGGCATAGACCTCGCCGGTGACAACATCCAGGCCGATACAAGTACCCGCCACCAGGTAGCGATCAATCCCGTCCCTGGCCGATTCAAGCCTGGGGTAAGTCCCGCCAAAGCGCTGACTGTACCAAAGGTGCACGCGTGCCTGGTTCTTGAACTCGACGTTGACCCCAAGATCCTGCAGGAGCCGTTGAGCCCGATGGATAACCTCGTTCTCGGCCTCCCAGGACAGGTCGGGGTCAAAGTAGAAAACGTCGTAATCCTTGATGCCCCAGCCAGGATCTCGTTGTGCCTTTTGATTCCATACCGCCTGGAACAGGCAACCTGCCGTGAGCATGCATTGATCAAGTCCAAGCGCTGGCAAGCGTGAGGTCAATTGCACGTTGATCGGGTTGGTCATTGCGATGCCAACCAGTTTTTCGGCCGTCAATGTCATGGTTCTTCCCTTGCAAACCGATTCAGTCCCGGCGCCCAAGTTACAACAAAACCATGACAAGCCCGCACTCAGGATTGCATCTCGGCCGCGAGCAGCTTCACCAACGCCGCGGCCGGCAGTTCCCGAGCCAATGGTGCCCCCTGCCCAGCCCATTGCACGGCGAAATCGCTATTGGCCCGGGCCGCTGCCGCGGCATTAAGCGCCTTGTTGGCGTCATAGGTGAGCGGGTAGTCCGGCATTTCGATGCCTGCCCCTTCGAGGCTGGTGAAGTTGCGATTGACCATGCCCCGGGCCGGGCGGCCGGAAATGACGCTGGTGACGTGCGTCTGATGCGCGCGCGGGCCTTTGAGCGCTTCGCGGTAGGCACCGTTCGCCGACGATTCCGGGCAGAGAATGAATGCCGTGCCTAACTGCGCGGCACTGGCGCCCAACCGCATGACCGCGTTAATGCCTGCGCCGTCCATGATGCCGCCCGCGGCAATCAATGGCAGACGACAGGCATCGACCAGTACACGCACCAAAGCGCAGGTGCCCATCTGCAAATCCTGCCGCGGATCGAAGACCCCGCGATGCCCACCCGCCTCGTAACCCTGTGCCACCAGGGCATGCACCCCCGCGTCCTGCGCCGCCAACGCTTCGGCAAGGCTGGTCACGGAACACAGCAGCAGAATGCCAGCGGCCTTGAGTGCATCGATGGCCGGTTGTGGCGGCAGGCCAAAATGGAAGCTGACCACCGCCGGTTTTTCTTCCAGCAGCATCTGCAGCATGTCGGCATCCTCGACGAACGAGGTGTAGATTTCCCGCAGCGACACCGGTGTCTCGGCGCCAAACTCGGCGAAAAACCCTGCCAGAAATTGCAACCACCTGGATTCCCGCAAGGTGTCCCGGACAGCCGGCTGGTGACAGAACACATTCACATTGAAGGGTTTGTCGGTATGCGCCGCCGTCTCGCGCAGCAGGGCCCGCGCCTGCTCGACGTTGCTCGCGCCAATGCCGATGGAACCCAGCCCGCCAGCATTGGACACCGCCGCCGCAAGACGGGGTGTGGAGACGCCCACCATCGGCGCCTGAATGATCGGCCATTGGATGTTCAATAGGGACAACAGTGGATTGGACATGGCAGCACCTGGGCCTGATGAATGAAAGTGAACGCTAGAGCTCTGCAGTCAGAAATTGCGCGCGGCCACGACCGAACGACCAGTCCGCGTCGGTGTTCTCCACCAGTGAAACGATCAGGTCGTCAGGCGACAGGCCGCACTCGGCGTGCAGCTGCTCGGCCAGCAAGCGGTAGAACGCGACTTTTTGCTGCTGGGGGCGCGGACGCGAAATCAGCGTCAGCAACACCACATTGTCCGATCGCGAGTAACCCAACCCCGTGTCGTGCAGTACCAACTCCCCCGGCTGGTGTTGCGTCACGCTCTGGTAGCGATCACTGGCGGGCACCTCGAACGCCTGGACCATGGCCTGATGCGCCACCTCCAGCAAAGTGCGCAGCTGTTCGTCGCTACGGCCTTGAATGATGTCGAACTTGAGCAATGGCATCGCGGTTTACCTTGGGCAAGAAAATGGGAGCAAGCCGCCGTTGAGAAAAGGCACAGCCGCCCCCTGGGACAATGGACAGCGTGCAAGCCCGCGCCTGCACACCCTCCAACCCGAAAGCGCGTGAAGGTCTACTTGGAGGTCGGCATGGCAAACTCGGCGCCCTTGGCAATGCTGTTCGGCCAGCGCTGCATGACCGATTTCTGTTTGGTGTAGAAACGCACGCCCTCTTCGCCATAGGCGTGCATGTCACCGAACAGCGAGCGCTTCCAGCCACCGAAGCCGTGCCACGCCATCGGCACCGGAATCGGCACGTTGATGCCGACCATGCCCACCTGGATGCGGGTCGCGAATTCACGGGCGATATGACCGTCGCGTGTGTAGCACGCGGTGCCGTTGCCGAATTCGTGGGCATTGACCAGATCGACCGCCTCGGCGAAATCCTTGACCCGCATGCACGCCAGCACCGGACCGAAGATTTCCTCCTGGTAGATCTTCATCGCGGGGGTGACATGGTCGAATATTGTGCCACCGAGCCAGAAGCCCCCAGCGCAATCGGCGCCGGCCTGCGAGCCATCGAAGTCACGGCCGTCGACCAGCATCTCGGCGCCTTCAGCGATGCCTTGCTCGATGTAGCCGGTGATGCGCTGGTGCGCCACGCGCGAAACGATTGGGCCCATTTCGGCGGCCAGGTTCATGCCCTCGAGGATCTTCAGCGTGCGGGTGCGTTCCACCAGTTTGGGGATGACCTTGTCGGCCACATCACCGACAAACACCGCCACCGAGATCGCCATGCAGCGCTCGCCGGCAGAACCGAAAGCCGCCCCGATCAGCGCATCGACCACCTGCTCGACGTCGGCATCAGGCATCACCACCATGTGGTTCTTCGCCCCGCCCAACGCCTGCACACGCTTGCCGTGGCGAGCACCGGTCTCGTAGATGTAGTTGGCGATTGGCGTGGAGCCGACAAAGCTCACGGCCTTGACTTCAGGGTGATCGAGCAGCGCATCCACCGCTTCCTTATCGCCCTGCACCACGTTGAACACACCGTCCGGCAACCCGGCTTCCTTGAACAACTCGGCGATCAGCAGCGAGGGCGAAGGATCGATCGGGCTCGGCTTGAGCACGAAGGTGTTGCCGCAGGCGATGGCCACCGGAAACATCCACATCGGCACCATCACCGGGAAGTTGAAGGGCGTGATACCGGCCACCACGCCCAGGGACTGGCGCAGGGTCCAGTTATCGATGTTGGTCGAGACTTGCTCGGTGTAGTCGCCCTTGAGCAATTGCGGGATGCCGCAAGCGAACTCGACAACCTCGATGCCGCGCGTCACTTCGCCCTGGGCATCGGTGAAGACCTTGCCATGTTCGGTGGTGATCATCCGGGCCAGGGTGTCGCGGTGCTCGTTGAGCAGCGCGAGGAACTTGAACAGAATGCGCGCGCGGCGCAGCGGCGGTGTCGCCGACCAGGCGGGAAAGGCGACGGCGGCCGACTGCACCGCGGCGTCGACGTCCGAGGCACTGGCCAGGGCCACCTTGCCGATCACCACACCAGTGGCGGGGTTGGTGACGTGCTGCGAGCGACTGGAAGTGCCGGGTGTCAGGCGACCGTGAATATAGTGTGCGATGTCTGCAGGCTGGGTACTCATGGCGGGTTGTCCCCTGGTGGTGGATAAGAGCCATCTCTTGTTGTTGTCAGGCCGGGGCGTTGAGCGCACCCGACATGCCCAAGGTAGGCCCGCCGACAAATCATGTAAAATGATGATTAATGATCTTATGGATCATATTTTATGAAGCAGCCATTTCGCCCGCTCGCCCAGGCGGCGCTTCCAGTCCGCGGCCAGGCCGACGCTGTCCGCCAGCGCGAGCAAATCGTCGATCAGCGGCCGGTGCGCCAATTGCACCTGCCAGAACTGGTCGATGGAAAACCGTTCGTTATGCCGTTCCAGCAATTCAATGCGGTCCCCCGCTTGCAGCCAGCCCGGCTCGAGCACCCGGTAATACCAGCCGGTGATTCGTTCCCGGGCGACGAACATCGACATGTGCTCGGCATCGAAACGATGGTTGATCTTCCAGCAGGGACTGCGCGGCTGGGAGACCTGCAGCAAGCTGCTGCCGATGCGGAACACGTCGCCGATGTGCACGTTGAGCTCCGAAAGCCCGAATGCGCAAATGTTCTCCCCCAGGCTCCCCGCGACCAGATGCGCGGCACTGGGCGCAAAGGCCTGCGCCAGACGCTGGTAGTTTTGCGCCGCATACTGATGCACGGCTTTTTCCGGCCCGCCGTGCACCCGGGTGTCGCCGTGCTGGTCGCCGACGATCCCCTGTAACTCCACGCGCACCGGGCCTGCCTGGCGTTGCTTGAAGATGCCCGTGCGCTGCCCTTCAGGCTGCAATACCGCCAGGCCTCCAGCGAAGACATGGTCGATTGTCGAAATCAGTGTCATGGGCCGACCTTCACTCATCAGGGGGTTTTAGTCACTTTACTAATCACCAGAAATGGCCGTAAAGTGATCGTTAAGCATGTCTGCGATCACTTCTACTGATAGATGGTGACAACAAATGGAAATGCGCCAACTGAAGATTTTCTGCGCCGTGGCCGAACTGGGCAGCTTCACCGCCGCCGCGTTGCAGGTGAATACCGTGCAGTCCAACGTCACCATGCGCGTCAAGGAACTGGAAGCCGAACTCAATCGCGAACTGTTCATCCGCAAGAAATCAGGCGTGGTACTCACCTCGGCGGGCGAGACCTTTCTCGGTTATGCGCGGCGCATCCTGCAACTCACCGACGAGAGCCGCAGCGCCCTGATGGACACCGGCAGCCCGAGCGGCCTGCTCAGGCTCGGCTCGATGGAGACCACCGCTGCCATTCGCTTGCCGCAAGTGCTGACCCGCTACCGCGAGCAGTATCCCGACGTGCAGTTGTCGTTGCTCACCGGCACCACGGTCGAGTTGATCAAGGCCATTGAAGCCCATCGCCTCGACGGTGCCTTCGTCGGCGGCTTTCACCAGAACTCGGCGCTGGCCCAGGAAGAGGTGTTTTGCGAAGAGTTGGTGCTGGTCAGCAGCAGCCAGTTCGAAACGTTGCCGGCGTTGATCGAGAAAATGCCCCAGCAGACCGTGCTGGTGTTCCGCACCGGCTGCTTCTATCGCTCGACCCTGGAGAACTGGTTCTACCAGGTGGGTCTTGTGCCCAACCAGATCATGGAACTGGGCACGCTCGACGGCATCCTGTCGTGCGTGGCGGCGGGCATGGGCGTGACCCTGTTGCCCAAGGCCATCGCAGAAAACTGCAGCGTGCGCCATGCCATCCGCTGCCACACCCTGCCAGCGGAATTCGCCAATGTCTCCACGGTGTTCATCCGCCGCAACGACACGATGATCACCTCGGCGATGAGCGCGTTCATCGGCCTGGCGCAACAACAGATCGCCCGGCCGGCGGTGGCTTGAACTACATCGGCAACCACTGTGGGAGCGAGCCTGCTCGCGAAAGCGGTGGTTCAGTCGACATCCATTCTGGATGTGCTGTCGCCTTCGCGAGCAGGCTCGCTCCCACAGGGTTCACTGCCAGCCGAGTGTCCTTCTCTGCTCGTTCAGGAACCGTCCTGTCGCAGCGTAGTCCGTGACCTTTCTCTCGGTTACAGACAACTGATCCAGCCCGCACGCCAGCTCCGCCACCCGCTCGGCCGCCGGCACGACACTGTGGATCTTGCCCACCCCCTGCCCCGCATACAGCGACAGCTTCTGCGCCATCCGTGGCTTGTCAATCGCCCGGGCCCCGCCGCCGATAAAGCGCAGCAGATTCCACTTGTCCCGATTGGGAATCACCCGGTGCGGCGTGCCGTAGGTCCAACCGAACGAATAGCCGGTGCGGTACTCCGTGTCATCGGTAGTCGCCTCGACAATCTTCTTTTTGTACAGCGGATGGGCGTTGGACTCGTCGGTGGCAATGAACGCCGTGCCCACCACCACCCCTGACGCGCCGAGCGACATCAGTGCGCGCACATCATCGCCGTGGACGATACCGCCGGCCGCCAGCACCGGCTTGCCCTCGGCGACGGCCAGGATCGACGTCAACAACGGCATGATGCCGATCGTGCCGCGATTGAGGTGCCCACCACTTTCACTGCCCTGGGCAATGATGATGTCCGCGCCCTGGGCGATGGCGATGCGGGCCAGCTCCACCGACCCCGCTTGCACCATCACCAGCAGCCCGGCGTCTTTCGCCCGGGGAATCATGTCGGCGGCATATTTCTCGGCATAGAACAGCGACAGCAATCTGGGCTTTTGCTTGAGGATCACCTGGAACTGCGCTTCGAACACATCCGGCCCGCCGAACTGCGGCACCAGGTTCACCCCGAAGGGCTGGTCGGTCAGTGCCCGTGTTTCCTCGATCCAGCGACGCAAGGCCAAAGGTGGCAGGCGCAAGCCGCCGAGCACGCCCATGCCCCCGGCGTTGGCCACGGCCCCGACCAGTTGCGGGCCGGAAATGGCGGCCATGCCGCCGAGGAAGATCGGGTAGTTCACGCCGCAGAGCCGGGTGACGACATTACCCGAAAAAACGGTTTTGTCCTGTTTCATGACTCACAGCTCCACATGTTTGCCAAGCATCCGCTTGAGCGTGTTGTTCTTCAGGAGAAAGTGATTTTTCGCGGCACCGAAAACATGCAGCGCGAGCCCTGCGAGGAACGCGGAGGCGCCAATGGCGAACAGCACATCGACCACATGCTTCAAGGTGGGGTTAACCGGCAGGAGCGACGGAATCCATAATCCGCCGGGCAGTTGCAGCACCTCGCCGGCGGCGGCCCGCGAAGCCCAAACCGCGATCGGCAACAGCACCATCGCCAAGGCCAGCGACACCGCCACCGAACGGCTGATGATCACTTCGATCGGGTTCGGCGTGCCTACCGGCAGCGGATGATAGGAGGTGATCCGCGCCCAGAACCGGTAGGACGAGACGAGGAACAGAATCAGCCCCAGCAGGTTTTGTACCCGGCCAAGCGCCAGTTGCTGCGCCTCGCTGGAGGCGTGGCCGATCCACAGTTGCAGGCCGAAAATCGCCAGCAGCGAAATCGCCACGACCCAGTGCAGGGCAACGGTGATGGGTGAAAATCTCAGGCCATTGTCGCGTAGTTGCATGGCTGACTCCTTTTACAGAATGCGCAAATCAGGAAAGGATGGACCGCGAAGGTCTTAGTGGTTGACCGCCTGCGCGGCGCCGAGCCCGGTCTGGGCGCGGATCAACTGATCATCGAAACGCTCGCGCTCGAGCACCGCGCCACGGCTGCGGTCAGTCACCGAGCCCAGCCAGGTGAACAGGAATGCCACGTTCATCGAGATGATCGCCGGGTAGTCATAGGGGAAGATCGCCTCGGCATTGCCCAGCACCTTGACCCACACCGCCGGCGAAAGAATGACCAGCCCCACCGCACTCACCAGCCCGGCGACACCGCCGATCAGCGCGCCACGGGTGGTCAGCCCTTTCCAGTACATCGAGAGCACCAGGATCGGGAAGTTGACCGAGGCCGCCACGCCGAACGTCAGCGCGACCAGAAAGGCAATGTTCTGATCCTTGAACAGAATCCCCAGCACCACCGCGACGATGCCGATGCCCACCGAGGCAATGCGCGAAACGCGGCGTTCGTCCTTGGCTTCGGCCTTACCCTTCCTGACCACCATCACGTACAAGTCATGGGAGATCGCCGATGTGCCGGCCATGGTCAGCCCCGACACCACCGCCAGGATCGTCGCGAACGCCACGGCGGAAATGAAGCCCAGCAACAGGTCGCCACCCACGGCTTTGGCCAGGTGCATCACCGGCATGTTACTGCCGCCGATCAGCTTGCCCGCCAGATTGCCGGACTCGTAGAAGGCCGGGTCTTGCCCGACGATCACGATGGCCGCCAGGCCCAGCACGCCCACGATCAGGTAGAAAAAGCCGATGAAGCCCGTGGCGACGAACACCGATTTACGCGCCTGCCTGGCGTCCGGCACGGTGAAGAAGCGCATCAGGATATGCGGCAGCCCTGCGGTGCCAAATACCAGTCCCAGCGCCAATGAGATCAGCGACAGCGGGTCGGCCACCAGTTTGCTCGGCAGCAGGATCCGCTCGCCATCACGGTGCGCGGCCACGGCTTTTTCAAACAACAGGTCGAAGGAAAAGCCGAACTTGCTCAGCGCCAGGAATGCCAGCAGCGTCCCGCCCACCAGTAGCAAACCGGCCTTGATGATTTGCACCCAGGTGGTGGCGACCATGCCGCCGAAGGTGACGTAGACCGCCATCAACAGCCCCACGGCAACCACCGCATAGTTGTAGGGCAGACCGAACAGCAGTTGGATCAACTGCCCTGCTCCCACCATCTGGACCACCAGGTAAAAGCACACCACCGTCAACGAACCGAAGGCCGTCATCGTGCGGATGCGGTTTTGATCGAGGCGGAATGAAGCGATATCGGAGATGGTGATACGCCCCAGGTTGCGGATGCGCTCGGCGAACAGAAACAACAGCAAGGGCCAGGCAACAAAGAAGCTGATCGAGTACAGCACGCCATCGAAGCCGTTGAAGAAGATCATGCTGGTGACCCCCAGCAACGCCGCCGCCGACATGTAGTCACCGGCCAGTGCCAACCCGTTCTGGAAGCCGCTGATGCCACCGCCGGCGGTGTAGAAATCATCCATGGATCGGGTTTTTGAGGCGGCCCAGTACGTGATGCCGAGGGTTGTCACGACGAAGACCAGGAACATGCTGATGGCGGTGATGTTGATCGGCTGTTTCTCGACGCCCTGGATGACGTCACCGGCCATGGCGCGAGCCGCAAATACACAGAGCAGGACGGGAAGGATGAGGTTCATGAGGAGGCGCTTCATACGATGCCCCCCGCGCGGATTTCTGCGGTCAGGTCATCGAATTCACCATTGGCGCGATGGATGTACAGCCCGGTGAACAACCAGGCCCCGACGATGAACACGGCACCTAAAGGCCAACCGATACTGATGATGCTGGTCGCGGAAAGTTTCGTCGCCAGCAACTGGGGCGCGAAGGCGGCAACGAGGATGAACGTGAAGTACGGGACAAGGGTTGCCGCGGTCAGGCTGGCGACGAACGTTCGCTGCCGCGAGACCAGCTCCTTATACCGGGGATGGTTGCGGATTCTGGCTGATTCGGTTGCATGGTTCACGTTGACTCCGTGTAGCAGTGGTAGCGTTATTGTTGTTCCACAGCCTCAGATTCAGACTCGATCCGCCACTGGCTGCGGTATCTGTGCCCCTTAAACCTATGCCCGGCAGATGATCATGTAAAATGATCATTAATGATCCGGCTGATCGCTTTTGGTGAATTTACTACTTTGGATTCCCGCTTCACTTCTCACCCAGCCATTGATTCCGGCGCACAACACCAGCAGCGCGGCAGTCACCAGGAACACGTGGTGCAACCCGAAATGGGCGCCGATCTGGCCACCGATCAGGGGCCCGATCACCTGCCCGGAGAACTGTGCCGATTGCAGATAGCCGAGGATTCTTCCGCTTTCGTGGTCCTCGACCGATTGCCGGATCAGCTTGGCAATCGCCGGCAGCAGCCCGGCTATGGTCATGCCCATCAGGGCGCGCAACACTGCCAGTTGCCACCACTGCGTAACGAATGCCTGGGGCACCATGACGATGGCCGTCAGCACCAGGCATCCGATGATCACATTCCAGCTGCCGACTCGATCGGCCAGTGCCCCCAGCCTGGCGGCAGTCAGGATGCTGCCCAGCGCCGAACAGGCCATTACCACGCCGGCAATCTGCGCCTGATCATCAAGGGCCACGCCCAGATGACCGATGTAGACAGTGATGATCGGTTCGATCGACATGTTGGCCAGCAGCACCATCATTGCCGTCATCAGCAGTGCGCCAATGATCGGCCATCGAGAACCGGCACCTTCGACCGGGATTTTTTTGGCGCGTCGGGCCCCGTCCGAACTACGATCGAACGACTCACGAATCAGTACGATGGTGGTGATCGCCGCCACGGCGATCATTGCGCCGCCAACAAAAAAAGTGCCACGAATACCTACCCACTGCGGGAGGAATCCACCTACCAGCGGCCCGATCAGGTTGCCGGACAACGCCCCCGTCGACAGCACGCCCAGTGCCCAACCGGCCTTTTCCCGTGGCACCTGGGAACCGATCATCACGATCGAAGCCGAGGCATAACCGCCGATGAGCCCGGCGATCAGGCGCAGCGCCACCAGATCGGTAACGTCCCGCGCCAGCCCGATCAGCGACATCACGATCGCCATGCCGATGGCCGCGCGGACCAGCATCGGTTTACGCCCAAAACGATCAGCCAAGCGGCCCCAGAGCGGTGCAGTGATCGCCGTGCCAAAGAATGTCGCGCCGAACGCTACCGCGGACCACTGCACCACATCGGCCTGCTCAGTGACGCCCAGTTGCTGCACATAGAGCGGCAGGAACGGCAACAGCATGCTCAGGCTCACCAATGTGGTGAACGAGCCGAATACACAAACAGCCAGGTTGCGACGCCAATAGGCAAGATTGCGCTCGGCATAATTCATGGGACCAGGTACTCCGCAGGCGAATGCGGCAGACCTTATCTCGCGTCAATATATCTCGTGAAACGATTTATCAAGATCGATGACATCTGTATTAGAGATGCACGCATTCATTACACGGTGTATCAACTGTAATTCCTTGCCGGTGGTATATCTTCGAACCAGAGCTTTTTACAGTGGTCGATGGCGTTCAAATTCCTTCACTCCACGAGCGAACCTTCATGCCCAACGACTTGAATCATCTTGATGCCGCGCTGGCCGCCTACCCACGGGTGGCCCTGCTCGAAGGCCCGACGCCGATCCAGAAGCTGTCCCGCTTGAGCGACTTGCCCGAACTCAATGGCTGTCAGCTCTACGTCAAGCGCGACGACCTGACCGGTCTTGGCGGCGGTGGCAACAAACTGCGCAAACTGGAGTTCCTGCTCGGCGAAGCCTTGGCCGAAGGCGCCGACACACTGGTGACCTGGGGCGGTTTGCAATCCAATCACGCACGACTGACCGCGGCCGTGGCGGCCCGTCATGGCCTCGCCTGCGAGCTGATCCTGACACCCTCGGCCGTGCGCACCGATGACGACTTTTGCCACAACGGCAATGTGCTGCTGGATGCCTTGTTTGGCGCGAAGGTCCATCGGCTGGCTCGGGGTGTCTTGCCCGATGCCTACGCGACGCAGTTGGTCGACACGCTCAAGGGCCAAGGCAAGAGGCCCTTCGTGATGCCCCTCGGCGGGTCCAGCCCTCGGGGCAGCCTGGGTTATGCCGCCTGCGCAGGCGAGATCCTGCGCCAGGCGGAGGCGCTGGATATGCATTTCGAGCAAATCATCGTGCCCAATGGCAGCGCTGGCACGCACTCAGGTTTATTGGCCGGCGTCACCCTGGCTGGTGCCTCGACGCAAATCCTCGGCTACTCGGTGCTGGCGACGGAGGAACAGGCCGCGACCACGACCCTGGAAAAAACCCGACAGGTCCTGCAGCTGCTTGACCGGTCCACGACGCTGGCCGACCACTCGATTCGCGTGGATGGCAGCCAACGCGGCGATGCCTATGGCGCGCCGACCGAAGCGATGCTCGAAGCGGTACGCCTGCTGGCGTCCCAGGAAGGCTTGCTCACCGATCCCGTCTACGGTGGCAAGGCTTTCGCCGGGATGCTCGCGGCTGTACGTCGGGGTGATTACCGGGCGGGGAGCAATCTGCTGTTTGTGATGACCGGCGGCATGCCTGGTCTGTTTGCCTACCGGCGCGCCTTCGAGTGAGGGTCGCGCTGCAGCTATAGGGTTTCGACATTCAAGTACAACCGTAAAAGTCAGGTCGGCTGTCAGGCCGCCTCGCTTTGCTGTTGATCGCAAGCGCCCCGTTAACCACGATGGCCGAAGCAGCATTGCGCAGTGGGGAAACCGGCAGGACGCCGGTTTAGCCGCGCTGGGCCCAGAGTGTGTAAAAACAGATTAAAACACCGGTCGGCACGCAGTGCCGACCGGTGTCGGACAGATGATCAAACCTGCA
>LNAP01000625.1_pt1 | contig 38934 bp, 35 predicted proteins | sample 602601 | NCBI WGS metagenome assembly LNAP01 (sample SAMN02440304, study PRJNA202911) | soil metagenome | biome: Subtropical and temperate rainforests or woodlands; isolation source: soil samples (1 kg each in a 20% v/v slurry with milli Q water) were... ... | reverse complement strand
ACGATCCTGCCCAGCACCGCGCCGCCGCGCGCCAGTGAGCAGCTGCGCATCGCGTTCGACGGCGACGCGGTGATCTTCGGCGACGAAGGCGAACGCGTGTCGCGCGAGGAGGGCCTCGCAGCGTTCCATCGCAGCGAAACCGAACATGCCGCCGAGCCGTTGTCGGTCGGCCCGTTCCGCGGCTTCCTCACTGCCCTGCATCGCCTGCAGGCGGCATTCCCGGCCGAGAACTCGCCGATCCGCACTGCCCTGGTTACCGCGCGTTCCGCGCCCGCGCACAAACGCGTGATCCTCACCCTGCGCAAGTGGGGAGTGCGCATCGATGAGGCGCTGTTCCTCGGCGGCCGCGACAAGGGCCCGTTCCTCGACGCGTTCGGTGCCGACATCTTCTTCGACGACTCGCCGGCCAACGTGGAGTCCGCGCGCAAGCACGTGGCGACCGGGCACGTGCCGCATGGGGTGAGCAACCGCTGACACTCGGCGAATGAGACGTGGCCTGAATGTCTGCCAGTTGCGTCAGCGCACTTCGACCCGTACGTCCGCACGTACACTCTGGCCCGCGCCGCAGGCGAAGGCGGGTGCGATGCCAAGTACTGAGCGCGTGGGGATGTGGGTGCCGGTGACTACGGTGGCAGGGCTCAGTACATCGAGCCGGTAACGTTGACCATGGGTGTCCACGGGCAGATCGGCGAATGCGAATGTGGCGCCCGCATCGGCTGCGCGATAGGCGGTCTGATGTGTTTGTTGGTCGATCAGACGGATTACTGCCGTAGGCAGTGGATGTCCGGTGTAGTCGTAAGCGGTGCCGCTGATGCGGCAGGTGTCGGACGCCGCCTGCGCGTCGAGTGCCAGGGTTGCGAGCAGGGCAATCAGAACTGGGCGGATCATGGTGATACCTCCGGCTGAGAGGAGGGCATCCCTGCGCGGTGGATTCCGTGCCTGATTTTAGCGCTTGAACCGCCGCCCGGCACGGATTGCCATTGCCCGTGACGTGTTTGCGCGTATTGGTCAAGGTGGACGGCAAATGAAAGCGCGGAAGCCTGGTTCACTAAGCCGTGAAGGGTATGTATGCAACCGGGCTTCAAGCGGTTCAGGCGACGCTGGACTGCATACGCAGTGTGCGGGTGCAGCTGCAGAAGCCGGGCGACTCCGGTTCCGTTGAATACGGCATGTCGCTGCTCCTTGCCCAGGGCCACCGCTGCCGAGCAGTTGGAGGGATCGTGCCGGATGGGCAGTGAGTGCCTCCGAATGGGTTCCCGTCGTTGTCTGATTGACTGCGTGCGGGAGGGTCAGATCATCCGGATCTTTTGCCACCAGCGGGTGACCTGCTCCTCGCGCACGAAGGTGAACAGGCCGGCGCCGAGGATGATCGCGATGCCGATCGCCATCGGCCAGTCCAGCTTGTCGTGGAACAACACGTAGCCCAGCAGCACGGCCCACAGCATCTGGCTGTACTGGGTTGGCGCGACGTGGTTGGCGGGCGCGCGCTGCGTGGCCAGCATCAGCAGCACCGAGGCCAATGCGGCAAGCAGGCCGTAGCCGAGCAGGAGCAGCCATTGGTGCAGGGACGGCCAGACGAAGGCCGGCAGCATCAGCGCACCGGCCAGCAGGATCGAGCCGACCACGCCGGCGCCGTACAGGGTGACGCGCTTTTCGTGCGAGCCGGACAGGCGCAGGGCGATCATCGAGATGGCGCCGCAAAGGCCGCAGACGATCGCCGCCAGATGACCGACGCCGAGCACCCGAAAGCCCGGCCGCAGCACCACCAGCACGCCGATGAAACCGGCCACCACCGCCGACCAGCGGCGCCAGCCCACGTGCTCCCCGAGCACCAACACCGACAGGATGGTGACGAAGATCGGAAGCAGGAAGATCAGCGCGAACGCCTCGGCCATCGGCAGCGCGGTGAAGGCGATCACCGCCGCCGTGCTGCCCACCGCGCTGGCGAGCGCGCGCACCAGCCACAGCCCCTGGCGTTGCGCGACCAGCACCTCGTGCCAGCGGTCGTCGCGCTTGCGGATGAAGGGCAGGGCGCTCAGGCCCAGCACGGCGCCGAAGAACACCGCCTCATAGGCCGGCAGCGAGCCGTGCAGCGATTTCACGAACGCGTCGCTGATGGCGTAGGCGGCAAACGCCGCGAAACCGAGCAGTACACCTTTGAACATGGGTTTCCGTCGCGGAAAGTGGCGTGGGGCGGGAGTCGTAGGGCCATCGCCGGCCGCGCTACAATACCGGTTTTTAAGCGCCCTCTCCGGAGCTCCCATGGCTGTCAGTCTGAATCCGCTCGATCTGTACGATGTCCGTTCGCTGCTCACCGATGAGGAACGCATGGTGCAGGACACCGTCGGCCGCTTCGTCGACGAGCGCGTGCTGCCGATCATCGGCGACTGCTTCGACCAGGCGCGTTTCCCGAAGGAACTGATCCCGGAGATCGCCGCGCTTGGCCTGCTCGGCGCCACGATTCCCGAGACCTACGGCGGCGCCGGCATGAACGGCGTGAGCTACGGCCTGATCTGCCAGGAACTGGAGCGCGGCGATTCGGGTCTGCGCAGCTTTGCCTCGGTGCAGAGTTCGCTGTGCATGTACCCGATTTACGCCTACGGCAGCGAAGAGCAGAAAAAACACTACCTGCCGCGGATGTCGGCCGGCGAGGTGATCGGCTGCTTCGGCCTGACCGAGCCGCACGGCGGCTCCGATCCGGCGAACATGAAGACCCACGCGAAGAAGGATGGCGGCGACTGGGTCATCAACGGCGCCAAGATGTGGATCACCAACGGCAACCTGGCGCACATCGCGATCGTGTGGGCGCAAACCGACGACGGTATCCAGGGCTTCGTGGTGCCGACCGACACGGCCGGCTTCAAGGCGCAGGAAATCCACAAGAAGATGAGCCTGCGCGCCTCGGTCACCAGCGCGCTGTTCTTCGACAACGTGCGCGTGCCGGACAGCGCGCGGCTGCCGAACGTGAAGGGCCTGAAGGGGCCGCTGGGCTGCCTGACCCAGGCGCGCTACGGCATCACCTGGGGCCCGATCGGCGCCGCCCAGGCTTGCCTGAAGGAAGTGCTGGATTACACCAAGGAGCGCATCCTGTTCGGCCGTCCGCTCGCCTCCAACCAGGCGGTGCAGCTGAAGATGGCCGACATGGCCCGCCGCATCACCACCGCGCAGCTGCTGTCGCTGCAGCTCGGGCGGCTGAAGGATGCCGGCAAGATGCAGCCCACCCAGGTCTCGCTGGCGAAGTGGAACAACTGCCGCATGGCGATCGACATCGCACGGCAGTGCCGCGACATCCTCGGCGGCGCCGGCATCACCACCGAGCACGGCGCGATCCGCCATGCGCTGAACCTGGAATCGGTGATCACCTATGAAGGCACGGAGACCGTGCACGAGCTGGTGGTGGGTCGCGAGCTGACTGGTATCAACGCATTCTGAGCGGAGTGTGGCGCGCATGGACTTCGATTCGCTGCGCATCGAAACCGATCGGCTGATCCTGCGTCCGCCGCGGGCGGAGGATTTCGACGCCTACGCGGCGAACATGGCCGACGCCGAGGCGGCGCAGTTCATCGGTGGCCAACAATCGCGCGCCGCCGCCTGGCGCGGTTTCCTGACCCTGGCGGGTGCCTGGTCGATCCAGGGTTTTGCGATGTTCTCGGTGATCGAGAAAAGCAGCGGCCAGTGGGTCGGCCGGCTCGGGCCGTGGCATCCGGCCGATTGGCCCGGCACGGAAGTGGGCTGGGGTCTGGCGCGCGCCGCCTGGGGCAAGGGCTACGCGCTGGAAGGCTGCACCGCGGCGATCGACTGGACGTTCGATCGATTGGGTTGGAGCGAGATGATCCATTCGATCCATCCGGACAATCGCGCCTCGCAGGCGCTGGCGCAGCGGCTCGGTTCGACCTGCCGCGGCGCGGGCAAGCTGCCCGCGCCGTACGAGAATTCACCGACCGAGATCTGGGCGCAGACGCGCGAGCAATGGCGCCGGCGCCGCGCGCAGCCATGAATGCAGCCGTCCCTGTCGATCCGGTGGCGGCATTGCACGAGGCACTCGCCGCGGCGATACCGGACCTGCATCGCCTTTGCCGCGATCCGTGGACCCTGATCGGCAGTGCCGCGGCACGCCTGGCCGGCGCCGAGGTGGCGGTGGCCGATCTCGATGTGCTGACCAGCGTGCGCGACGCGGATACCCTGATCGGCCACTGGCAGGCGCGGCGCGACGAGACCTATGTGCCGTGCGGCGAAGATCGCTTCCGCTCATGTTTCGCCCGCTTCCGTTTCCCCGGGTTGCCGGTGGAAGTCATGGGTGGCCTCGAACTCTGTGGCGAACGCGGCTGGGAACCGGTGCGGGTCGACCGAATCGTCACACTGGACGCAGGCGGCCTCGCGGTCCCGATTCCCGCGGTGATGGAACAGATCCGCGTGCTGGAAAGTTTCGGACGTCCCAAGGACCTGCAGCGCGCGGCGTTGCTGAGGCGCTTGAGCGAGGAGCGGCGATGATCACGATCTACGGCATGCGTGCCTCCGGCAACTGCTACAAGCTGCAGCTGCTGCTGGACCAACTGGGCCGCGACTACCGCTGGGTCGACGTGGACAGCGCGCATGGCGGGACGCGCACGCCGGGCTACCTGGCGAAGAACCCGAACGGCAAGGTGCCGCTGCTGGAGCTGGACGGCGGCCGCCGGCTGGCCGAATCCGACGCGATTCTCTGTTACCTCGCCGAAGGTACGCCGTTCCTGCCGGACGACCGCTGGCTGCGCGCACAGACGTTGCAGTGGCTGTTCTTCGAGCAATACAGCCACGAGCCGTGCATCGCGGTGGCGCGCTTCATCCGCGGCTGGCTGCCGCCCGACCACCCGCGCCAGGCCGAGATTCCGGCGCTGCTGCAGAAGGGCGCGCAGGTGCTGGCGGTGATGGAGCAGCACCTGGCCGGGCGCGAGTGGTTCGTGGGCGACAGCTACGGCATCGCCGACATCGCGCTGTACGCGTATACCCATTGCGCCGGCGACGGCGGGTTCGATCTGTCCGTGTTCCCGAATATCTGCGCGTGGCTCGGTCGCGTGCAGGCGCAGCCCGGCCACACCCCGATGCAGCATTGACCTTCCGTTGTAGGAGCCCACCCTGTGGGCGATGCCTTTGAAAAGCATCGCCCACAGGGTGGGCTCCTACAAAAACATCCCCCTACCTTGCCGATAACCGCCATGTCCCTACCGTTCACCATCAGCGCTCGCCACAAGGGTTTCAACCGTGCCGAGATCGTCGACCAGAACTTCATCGAGTTCGTGCAGCTGTGGCAGGGCGACGTGCGCGCCGCGCCGCGCGACAGCGAGGCGGTGCTGCCGGGCAGCGCGCTGGATGCACGGGGTTTTCGCGAGCTGCTGGAATCGCAGCTGATCTCGCGCCACCTCGACCTGATGGCGCGCGTGCTGCGTGTGCAGAACAAGGTGTTCTACACGATCGGTTCCAGCGGCCACGAGGGCAACGCGATGGTGGCGCGGCTGGCCCGGCATACCGATCCGGCGTTCCTGCATTACCGTTCGGGCGGCTTCATGGCCGAGCGCTTCCGCAAGATTCCGGGCATGGACCCGGTGATGGATTCGGCGCTGAGCTTCGCCGCCAGCAAGGACGATCCGGCCTCCGGCGGCCGCCACAAGGTATGGGGCAGCAAGCCGTTGTGGGTGCTGCCGCAGACCTCGACGATCGCCTCGCACCTGCCCAAGGCGCTGGGCACCGCGGTGGCGATCGAGCAGGCGCGCCGCATCGGCCACCAGCTGCCGATTCCCGACGACAGCATCACGATCTGCTCGTTCGGCGACGCCTCCAGCAACCACGCCACCGCACAGACCGCGTTCAACACCGCGGCGTGGACGGCGTACCAGAAGCTGCCGGCGCCGGTGCTGTTCGTGTGCGAGGACAACGGCATCGGCATCTCGGTGAAGACACCGAGCGGCTGGATCGCGAACAACTACCAGCATCGTTCCAACCTCGATTATTTCTTTGCCGACGGCCTCGACCTGGCCGAAGGCTACGCCCAGGTGCAGCGCGCGGTGGAGCATTGCCGCAGCACGCGCCGGCCGACCTTCCTGCACCTCAAGACCACCCGCGTGATGGGCCACGCCGGCACCGACTTCGAGATCGAGTGGCGCTCGATCGAGGAGCTGTTCGCGGTGGAGGCGACCGATCCGCTGCTGCGCTCGGCCGGCATCGCGCTGGAGTCGGGCCTGTATTCGAAGGATGCGTTGCTGAACCTGTACGAGGCCACCCGCAAGCGTTGCTTCGCCGCCGCCGAGGATGCGGATTCGCGCCATCGGCTGACCTCGCTCGAAGACGTGATGAAGCCGCTGGCGCCGTACACGCCGGCCGCGGTGAAGGCCGAGGCCACGCGCGCCGACTACGCGGAGAAGCGCCTGGCCGTGTTCGGCGGCGAGGCCAAGCTGCCGGAAAACCTGCCGCCGCGGCACCTGGCGATCCAGATCGGGCAGGCCCTGCACGACCTGCTGGCGAAGTATCCCGAGGCGCTGCTGTTCGGCGAGGACGTGGCGCAGAAGGGTGGCGTGTACACCGTCACCAAGGGCCTCAACAAGACCTTCAAGGGCAGCCGCGTGTTCAACACGCTGCTGGACGAGACGATGATCCTGGGCCTGGCCCAGGGCTACGCCAACATGGGCATGCTGCCGATCCCGGAGATCCAGTACCTGGCGTACTTCCACAACGCCTGCGACCAGATCCGCGGCGAGGCGGCGTCGCTGCAGTTCTTCTCCAACGGCCAGTACCGCAACCCGATGGTGATGCGGGTGGCATCGCTTGGTTATCAGAAAGGCTTCGGCGGCCACTTCCACAACGACAACTCGATCACCGCACTGCGCGACATTCCCGGTCTGGTGGTGGGTTGCCCCAGCCGTGGCGACGACGCGGCGATGATGCTGCGCACGCTGATGGCGCTGGCGAAAGTGGACGGCCGCGTGTGCGCCTTCCTCGAACCGATCGCGCTGTACATGACCAAGGACCTGTACGAAGCGGGCGATGGCCAGTGGCAGTTCGACTATCCGGCACTGGACCAGGCGATGACGCTGGGCGAAGGCCGCATCTACAACGAGGCGGCGAACGACCTGGTGGTGTTCACCTTCGGCAACGGCGTGCCGATGGCGCTGCGCGCCGCCCGCACGATCGGGAAGGAACTGGGCTGGCAGGTGCGCGTGGTCGACCTGCGCTGGCTGGCGCCGCTCAACGACGCCTTCATCGCCGCGCAGGCGAAGACGGCCAAACGCATCCTGGTGCTGGACGAAGGCCGCAAGAGCGCCGGCGTGGGCGAGGGCGTGATCACTGCGATCGTCGAAGGTGGCTGCGGCGCCACGCCGATGCAGCGGGTGGTCGGCGCCGACACCTTCACCCCGTTGGCTGGGGCGGCGCTGCTGGTGTTGCCGGGCGAGGCCGAGGTCGTGGCGGCGGCGCAGGAGCTGGCAAAGCGCTGACGGCAGCGGTCAACGCTCGCGCGTTTCCACCACGTGCAGGCGCGGGCCAGCCGGCGCCGACATGCTGCCGGCGTGCAGCGAGACCCGGTTGCGGCCGCCCAGCTTGGCGTCGTACATGGCCTGGTCGGCGCGATCGACCAGTGACTCCACGTCGTCGCCTTCCCGGCGTACGGCAACGCCGATGCTGACGCTGAGCAGCAGCGAATCCTCGCTGACGGGTATTTCCAGCCGGTGCACGCGCCGGCACAGGCGAGTCGCCACCTGCATGGCCTGTTGCGCCGGGATGCCGTCGAGCAGGGCGACGAACTCCTCGCCGCCGTAGCGGCCGAGCAGGTCGGCGGGTCGCAGTTCGGTGACCAGCGCCTTCGCCACGGCGACCAGTGCGCGGTCGCCGGCGTTGTGGCCCTGGCGATCGTTCAGCAGCTTGAAATGATCCAGGTCGAGGAACAGCAGCGCGATCGGCCGCGGCGGCCCGCTGGACAACAGGGCGCTGGCGCGCTCGGTCCAGGCGCGGCGGTTGAGCACGTTGGTGAGCGCGTCGTGGTCGGCCAGCACCCGCACGATGTCGCGGTCGTGGCGCAGCCTGAGTGCGCGGTCGGCCAGGCCGATCGACAGCACGACCGCCTCGAACGCACCGCCGGCCAGGCTGGCGTCGTTGAGCCAGTCCAGTTGCGGCAGCGCGCCGCCGACCTGGGCGCTGGTCAGCGCGGTGAGCAGCAGCAGCGGCGTCCAGCCGGCCAGGAAGAACCACGCCTGGCGCGAACCGCGCGCCGCGGCGACGATGGCGGCCACCAGCAGCAAGGCGGCGCCGATCATCAGCAAGGGGTTGAGCAGGATCTGCGCCACCTCGACCAGCAACGGGATCCGGCTGCTGCGCATCAGCACCAGCTGGATCATGCCCACCGCCAGTGCCATGATCGGCACCCGCAGCAGCGGCGCGTAACTCTGCAGTTCGCAGAACCGCATCATGAACAGCGAGGCGAACGCGACCGACAGCGCCACGGCGGCGGAGCCGGCCAGCAAGGCTGTGCCCGACAGCAACTCCCATTCCATCGGATGGAATACGAAGCCGGTCTGGATGCCCTGGATCAGCGCGTAGCAGAGGACGTAGCCGGCGTACCAGGCGTAGGTGACGTCGTGCAGCATCAGCGCAAAGCACAGCGCCATCAGCACCATGGTCAGCATCACCGCGAAACAGGCACTGGCGAAGACCAGCCACTGCGCGTCGGCGCGCGCGTACTCGGTCCAGGATTCCAGGTGGAAGCGTACCGGTGCGCTCAGCGTCTGCGACGGTTCGAACTTCAGCAGGATCGGCGCCGAGGCGGCCAGGTTGGCGGGCAGTTGCCAGGCCAGCCGGCCGTGGCCGTGGGTCGATGCGTTGAAGTCGTCCAGCGCCAGTGTCTGCGGCTGGTCGCTGCCGAACACGGTGACCGTGCCCAGTGTGGGCGGGTAGATCGTCAGCACCCGTGCCGTGTTGTCCCAGGGCGGCTGTGGCGTGATCACCACCCAGTTGCCGGTGCCGTTCTGCGGGAAGCGCTGCAGCAGGGACGGATCGAAACTCTTCAGCAGGCCGGCATGGTATTCGCCCAGCACGGATTGCGGCGTGTCGCCGGTGCGTGCCTCGCGCCAGGCACCGTTCAGCGGAATGGAGGCGTGGGCCACGCCCAGCCCGAACCAGAACAGGCCCAGCACGAAGCCGCACCATGATCGCCTTGAGCGGATCGATGTCGGCATTGTGATCAGCCTCTCCATTTGCCTCTCTCCGCTGTGCGAGCATCTTGCAGGACTGCGGGCGGACGGTGCCCGTACCGACCGCTCGGCGGCATCACGCCCCGGCCTGTTCCAGGGCACAGGGCCGCCTGTCTCCTTGCCCGCCGGATCCCCACTCCGTGACCTGCCATGGAGCGAGTGACAACACCCGAACGTGCATCATCTTTCATCCTTGTGTCAAGCACGGGCCGTGCCAGTGCCACGGCCCGTACTGCACAACCAGGCCACGCGCCGTTTGCGAGCCCCCGGGTGGCCGGTAGCTGGCATGGGGCGGCCGAAGTGGTTCAATCCGGACGCGGAGGGTCATCCGTGGCGGAAATCGGGGTGCATTGTGCGGAGCAGGGGTGTCGACGGCCAGTGACTATCGTCCTATCGGCACGAAGTCGCTCAGCCAACCAGCCAGCCTGCAAAAGCCATCCAGGCCGGGGTGCCGGCCAGCCACAGGCGCAGCGGTTGCGACACGATGATCACGGCGGCTCCCCAGCCGAACGCCGGATGCAGGCGGCGCTGCCGGATCGTGTCGATGGCGATGCAGGCGAGGATGAGCAGGTCGGCAAGGCCGAAGAACACGAGCGGCCCGCCGTGGCGGATGAAATCCAGCGGCAGCCGGGCGATCGCCGCCGTGAGGATGCCGAGCGTGGCCAGCAGCATCAGCCGCCGGTGGAAGTCGCTGCGCCGGCGCAGCAGCAGGCCGCTGCCGGCAATGCCGGCGAATACCAGGATGTCGAAGATCGGCACGCTGAGGAAGATCAGCGGCGGAATCCCCGGCGGTCCGGCATGGCGCCGTGCGCCTTCGATCGCGGTGGCGATGCCGAGGATCGGGATCAGCATCACCAGCGCGGCGCCGAACAGGCCGAGCCGCCGGTGCAGGCGGATGCGATGCGATTCGACCAGCCAGACCTGGGTCGCGAACACGACGAACCATGCGCTCATCACCAGGCCGTGCACATGCACCAGCGTGGGCAGCGTCGGCGTGCCGAACCATGCCTTCAGGTAATAGGTCTGCGCGAAGCCGGCGAACACCACCAGCGCGGCGACGATGGCCGCCCACCGGTACAGGCGTTGCAGGGTACCGGGACGGCGGCTTTCAGGAACGGCGACCATGGCATCACTCTCCAGCCGGACAATGGATGGCCGGCATCGAAGGACCGATTCGGGATGGATGCGCGCCCCCGTCGCACGGCCGCGATGCTAGGCCGATTGCCGATGGCAGGCAAGCCGCGACCACTCACGCAGGCCGGCGCGCACCCAGCGTCACCAGCAGTTCCTGCGCGCTGCGGATGCGCTCGCTGGCGCCGGGCAGGTCGAGGATCACCTTCAGCTTGTCCTGGCCGTCCAGCTTGTACACGCGCGGCTGGCGCTGGATCAGCTGGATGATGGTCATCGGGTTCACCTCGGGCTTCTCGCGGAACACGATGCGGCCGCCGTTCGCGCCGAAGTCGAGCTTGCGGATGCCGAGCGGGGTGGCCATCAGTTTCAGGCTGGCCACTGCGAACAACTGCTTGGCGGGACCGGGCAGCAGGCCGAAGCGGTCGATCATCTCCACCTGCAGGTCGCGCAGGTCGTCCTCGCTGCGCGCGCTGGCGATGCGCTTGTACAAAGTGAGGCGGTGGTGCACGTCTGGCAGGTAGTCGTCGGGGATCAGTGCGGGCAGGTGCAGCTCCACTTCGGTTTCGTGTTCGCTGCTGAGGTCGAAGTCCGGCACCTTGCCCGACTTCAGCGCGCGCACCGCGCGATCGAGCAGCTCGGTGTACAGGCCGAAGCCGATCTCCTGGATCTGGCCGGACTGCTCGTCGCCCAGCAGCTCGCCGGCGCCGCGGATTTCCAGGTCGTGCGTGGCCAGGGTGAAGCCGGCGCCGAGTTCTTCCAGCGAGGCGAGGGCTTCCAGCCGCTTCTGCGCATCGGCGGTGATCGAACGGCGGTCGGGCACCACCAGGTACGCGTACGCGCGGTGGTGCGAACGCCCGACGCGGCCGCGCAACTGGTGCAGCTGGGCCAGGCCGAAGCGGTCGGCGCGGTCGATGATGATGGTGTTGGCGGTGGGGATGTCGATGCCGGTTTCGATGATGGTGGTGCACACCAGCACGTTGAAGCGCTGGCGGTGGAAATCCGCCATCACGCCTTCCAGTTCGCGTTCGGGCATCTGGCCGTGGGCGATGCGGATGCGCGCGTCCGGCACCAGTTCCTCCAGTTCGCGCACGGTGCGCTCGATGCTCTGCACCTCGTTGTGCAGGAAGTACACCTGGCCGCCGCGCGACAGCTCGCGCTGCAGCGCCTCGCGGATCGTCGCCGGATCCCATGCGGAAATGAACGTGCGCACGGCGGTGCGGTGTGCCGGCGGCGTGGCGATCAGCGACAGGTCGCGCAGGCCGGCCATCGCCATGTTCAGCGTGCGCGGGATCGGCGTGGCGGTCATCGTCAGCAGATCCACTTCGGCGCGCAGCTTCTTCAGTTGCTCCTTCTGGCGCACGCCGAAGCGCTGCTCCTCGTCGACGATGACCAGGCCGAGATTCTTGAACTTGACGTCCGGCTGCAGCAGCTTGTGCGTGCCCACGATCACGTCGATCTGGCCGTCGGCCAGGCGCTTCAGCGCCTCGTTCACTTCCTTGCTGGACTTGAAGCGCGACAGCACGTCCACGCGCACCGGCCAGTCGGCGAAGCGGTCGGCGAAATTGCGGTAGTGCTGCTGCGCGAGCAGGGTGGTCGGCACCAGCACGGCGACCTGCTTGCCGGCGGTGGCAGTCGCGAACGCGGCGCGCAGCGCCACCTCCGTCTTGCCGAAGCCGACGTCGCCGCAGATCACCCGGTCCATCGCGCGCGGCGCGGCAAGATCATTCAGCACCGCCTCGATCGCGCTTTCCTGGTCGGGGGTTTCCTCGAACGGGAAGGTGCTGCCGAATTCCTCCACCAATTGGCGGTCGATCGGCAGCGATTCGCCGCCACGGGCCTGCCGCTGCGCGTAGATCGCCAGCAGCTCGGCGGCGACGTCGCGCACTTTCTCGGCAGCCTTGCGGCGCGCGCGTTCCCACGCATCGCCGCCCAGCGAATGCAGCGGCGCCAGCTCCGGCGCGGTGCCGGAGTAGCGGCTGACCAGGCCGAGTTGCGCCACCGGCACGTACAGCTTGTCGCCCTTGGCGTACTCGATGGTGAGGAACTCGCCGTCCATGCCGCCCACGTCCATCGAGACCAGGCCCTGGTAGCGGCCCACGCCATGATCGACGTGCACGATCGGCGCACCGGGGGTGAGCTCGGTGAGGTCGCGGATGATCGCTTCGGGTTCGCGTGCGGTGCCGCGGCGGCGCTTGCGGTCGCGCTCGCTGCGCACCCGCTCGCCGTACAGCTCGCGCTCGGTGAGCACGGTGATCGCGGGTTTGGTCAGCGCGAAGCCCTGTTCCAGCCCGGCGATGGTGATGACGAAGCGTGCAGCAACTCCCTCTCCCCCGGCAGAGCCGGAGGAGAGGGGGCAACGGCAGCGGTGCCGAGGAACGCCTGCCAGCTCTCCACGCCCTGCGGTTTCAACCCGGCCGCCGCCAGCGTCTCGATCAGTGCCTCGCGCCGCCCCGCCGAATCCGCGGCGATCAGCACGCGGCCCGGATAGCTGGCCAGGAAATGCCGCAGCGACGTGCCCGGTTCCTCGCCTTTGCGATTCAGCGGCAGCTCCGGCGCCGGCTGGGTGCCGGTGTCGACGGCGTGCTCGTGGCCTGGATCGACCACCTCCACGCGCAGCCGCTTGTTGAGCCGCTCGCGCAGCTGTTCCGGCGGCAGATAGAGTTCGGACGGCGGCAGCACCGGGCGCTCGATGTCGTGCGCACGCTGGTCGTAGCGTTCGGCGGTCTGCGCCCAGAACTGGTCGGCCGCCTCGCCGGCGCCTTCGCCCAGCACGAACAGCGCATCGTCGGCGAGGTAGTCGAACAGCGTGGCGGTGCCATTACCTTCATGCGGATCCACCGCAACACCCCGTACATCCATGTGCGGACTCTTCACAGGAAAGAACAGTGGCAGGTAGTACTCGATGCCGCCGGGCGTGACGCCTTCCTTCATGTCCTGGTACAGCGGGCAGCGGCGCACGTCGATCGGGAAGCGCTCGCGCAGGTTGCCGCGAAACTCCTTCGCCGCTTCGTCGGTGAGCGGAAATTCGCGTGCGGGCAGCAGCTCGATCTTCTCCACCTGTTGCTGCGAGCGCTGGGTTTCCGGGTCGAAGCTGCGGATCGACTCCACCTCGTCGTCGAACAGCTCGATGCGATACGGCTCGGCCGTACCCATCGGGAAGATGTCCAGCAGGGCACCGCGCACCGCGAAGTCACCCGGTTCGGCCACCTGCGGCACGTTGCGGTAGCCGGACGCTTCCAGCCGGCGCTGTTCGCCGGCGAGGTCGAGCTTCTGCCCCTTCGCCAGCACCAGCCCGGAGCCGGTGATGTGCGAACGCGGCGCGATCCGCTGCATCAGCGTGGCCACCGGCACCACCAGCACGCCGCGCTTCACGTTCGGCAGCTGGTACAGCGTGGCGATGCGCTGCGAGACGATCTCCGGGTGCGGGCTGAACGCGTCGTAGGGCAGGGTTTCCCAGTCCGGGAAATGCAGCACCGGCAAGCCGCCGGCGAAGATCTTCAGTTCGGATTCCAGCGCCTGCGCGCGCTGGGTGTCGCGCGCCACCACCACCAGCAGGCCCTCGTGCGTGCGCGCCGCCTCGGCAAGCAGCAGCGCCCGGGCGGAACCGTGTGGCGGCGTCCAGTAGCGGCGTTGCTTGGGGGTGGTCGGCAGGGGCGGGTGCTTGATCGGGCTGGGCATAGGGACGCATGTTCAAGGCGCCGCCATCAAGCCGCGCCGGGGAAAGCGGGCAAGTGTAACGCGATGGCTCGGACAGGCCCCGCCCGTGGTTTGCGGTCTTACAGCTTCAGCGTGATCTGTGCCGTGCCCGGTTCGTCCGGCATCGCCCGCTGAGTGAAGCCCAGTTCCTTGCACAGCTGCAGCATCGGCCGGTTCTCCTGCAGCACGTAGCCCCACAGCTCGGCGAGGCCACGGCGGCGGCAGTCGTCGACCAGCCGCTGCATCAGCAATGCGCCCAGGCCGAGCCGGCTCCAGTCCTGTTCCACCAGCACCGAGAACTCGGCGCTGTCGGTGGCCTCGTCGACGAAGATCCGGCCTACGCCGCGCATCTCGGCCGGCTGCGTCGATTCGTCCATCAACACATAGGCGGTTTCCAGCGCGGGGTCGATGCGGCACAGCCGCTGCGCCATCGGCGCGGGCAGCTCGGACATCGCATGCAGGAAGCGGCGGCGGATGTCCTCCGGCGACAGCCGGGTGAAGCAGCGTTGCATTGCGGCCACGTCGCCCGGCTCGATCGGCCGCAACACCAGCTCGCGGCCGTCCTGGGTACGCACCTGCTCGCCGTGCGACGACGGTGCCACCTTGGGGCGCGCAAAGCGCTCGCTGCTGCGTGGCGGCAACGAGGCGTAACGGGACGGGGCGGAGAAGTCGATGGCAGGAATCATGGCAGTTCCATACTTTTGCGTATTGTGTGCATTGCAACATGAATTTGCAATGACGAGCTCTGCGGTGAGCTGCCGCATATGCGTGGAGCCATCACTGTGGTCGGTCGGTCCATGTTGCAGTACGGGGTAATGTGGACATGGCAGACAGGAAGCACACCACCCCGCACAATGCGAGGCTGGATTTCCTCGGAGCACGGCATGGCCCGCAAACCCGCAAACGGCCTCACCGCAGCCCAATTGAAAGCGCTGTGCGGGCACTGGCCCGGCGTCGTCCGCGATACCAAGTGGGGCGTGGACATGGTGTTCAGCGTCGGCGGCAAGATGTTCGCGGTGATGCCGTCGGACGGCAGTGAAGGCGGGCGGCTGTCGTTCAAGGTGGCCGACGACCGCTTCCTCGAACTCACCGACCAGCCAGGCATCATCCCGGCGCCGTACCTGGCGCGCGCGCACTGGATCTCGATCACCGAACCGCAGCGTTTCGCCACCGTGGAATTGGAGACCTTCATCCTCGACGCCTATACGCTGATCCGCGCGAAGCTGACGAAAAAATTGCAGGCGGAGCTGGGGCCGCTGCCGACAGTCGAGGCAAAAAAATGAAACAGCATCTCGGCGCATTGGCGCTGCTGGTCGCCGACTACGACGAGGCGATCACCTGGTATACCCGCGCGCTCGGCTTCGAGCTGGTCGAAGACACCGACATGGGCGAGGGCAAGCGCTGGGTGCTGCTGGCGCCGCCCGGTTCCAGCGAAACCCGCTTGCTGCTGGCCAAGGCGAAAGGCGACGAGCAGGCCTCGCGCATCGGCAACCAGACCGGCGGCCGCGTGTTCCTGCTGCTCAACACCGACGACTTCCCGCGCGACTGGCAACGCATGCGCGCCGAAGGCGTGCACTTCCGCGAGGAGCCGCGCCACGAGGCCTACGGCACGGTGGCGGTGTTCGAGGATCTGTACGGCAATGGCTGGGACTTGCTGGAACTGAAGCGCGATTGACCCCGCCGGCAAACGTGGGAAACCCCGTTCGCCCTGAGCGTAGCGCAGCGAAGTCGAAGGGTGCCCGCCACCGCCTGGTTACGAGTCGAATCAAAGGCGCGCGCGTGCTGCGGATGAAAGATCTGGTAGCGGGGGCTGGGTTCGAACCTGCGACATGGCGCATTCACCCGGATTACCAGATCAGGTCGTCCGGCACCTGGAACTGCTTGTAATACTCGTCGTCCGCATCGTTGCCGTTGCCGACTTCGGTGTGGCCGTGGTCGAGCACGATCATCGCCGCGTCGCGCTCGACCACCTTGTCGGCGGCGATGCGCGGCAGCAACTCGTAGCCTTGGTCGTGACGCACGATCACCAAGGTGCCGCTGGCCAGCTGCGCACGCAGCGCCTCGTTCACCAGCACGTCCCTGATCTTGTCGCCGTCGGTAAAGCGATAGGCGATCTCGCCCTCGCGCTTCACCTTGTGCGCCTCGACAATCTGCCGCACCTGCGCACGTGCCTCGTTCACCCGCAGCTGTGCATTGCGCTCCGCCGCCAGCGCACGATCACGCTCGGCCTTCTCCGCCTGCAACCGCTCCACCTCCACCTGCTCGGCACTCGGCGCCGCCGGCCCCTTGCCCTTGTGCTTCTTCGCCTGCTCGCGCACGACCTGGGCCGCCTTGGCCTTGTTGACCAGACCGGCCTTGAGCAGTTGTTCTTGCAGGGGGTTGCGCATGGGAAATACCGGGGGTGCTTTGCAGGGTTGCGGGTAGTGGCGTGCCGCCGTGGTTCAGTCTGCGTTGTCCGGCTCGAAGAAGCTCCAGCGCACATCGCCGAACTCCGCCTTCATCGCCGCCTCGACGGTATTGATCGCCTCGATCAGGTTGGCGCCGTCGGCGGTGGGCTGCATGCGCGCCTTTACCGCCACCATCACGTCGGGACCCATCTGCAGGGTGATCAGGTTCAGCACTTCGGCGACTTCGGGGCGGTTGCTGAGGAAGGCCAGCAGTTCATCGCGGCGACGCGGCTCCACACCCTGACCGATCAGCAGGGCCTTGACCTCGATCGCCACCAGCACCGCCACCACGATCAGCAGGATGCCGATGGCGATGGTGCCGGCGGCGTCGAACATCAGGTTGCCGGTGAGCATGGTCATGCCGATCGCCAGCGCGGCCAGGCACAGGCCGATCAGCGCGGCCAGGTCTTCGCCGAAGATCACCAGCAGTTCGCTGGAGCGGGTTTCGCGGAACCATGTCCACAGATCCTGGTCGCCACGGGCCTTGTTCACTTCCTGCATGCAGCCGCGCATGGAGATGCCTTCGACCACGATGCCGAACACCAGCACACCCAGCGCCAGCCACGGCCACTTCAGCGGTTCGGGGCTGGTCAGCTTGTGCACGCCTTCGTAGATCGAGAACATGCCGCCCACGCTGAACAGCAGGATGGCGACGAGGAACGACCAGAAGTACAGCGCGCGGCCCCAGCCCAGCGGGAATTCGTCGGACGGCGGTCGCTTGGCCTGGCGGATGCCGAGCAGCAGCAGGCCCTGGTTGCCGCAGTCGGCCAGCGAGTGCACGGCCTCGGCCATCATCGCGCCGGAACCGGTGACGAAGGCGGCGAACAGCTTGGCCACGAAGATGGCGAAGTTGGCGCCCAGCGCGAGCAGGATGGCCTTGATCGGGTTGGCGTGACCGGATGACATGCGGCTTCAGTCCCAGAGAGTGAGGTCGGGGAGTTTAGCGGTCACGCAGGATATTGCGCACGCCGATCAGCGGATACCGACGCCCAGGCCCAGGCCGAAGCGGACGTTGTTGCGGCCCTTGTTCATCTCGTCGGTGGTCCACACGTGCGACTGCGCCACGCTGACCAGCGGGAACACGTAGTCGGCCTCGCCGACCTTGCCGGCGCGGCTGCCGCCCAGTTTGCCGTTGACGGTCATCAGTGCGCCGGACGGGTAGTCCAGCGGTTCCACGTAGCCAGGCATCACCGCCACGAAACGGCCGTTGCCGCTGTCGTTCGCCTTCGGCCGCTGCGAGGAGTCCAGCGGGTAGGCCAGCAGTTCGATCTCGCTGTGGTCGCTGAACACCTTGACCTGCACGATGCGCCCGCCCCAGATCACCTCGTTGCCGCTGAACTGCTCCGGCGTCTGCGCCACCTGGAACGGCGCGGCGGTGACCGCGGCGGTGGCGGTCTTGTAGATCGGCGCCGGGGCGCAGGCGGCCAGCATCAGCAGGGCAGCCGGCGCGGCGAGGCGGGTCAGCAGGAAGGCGGGGCGGATGCGCATGGTCGTGCTCCTGGAGGAAGCCGGGTGGATATGCCGAGCTTAGCGGCGACCCGGCGGCCGCGGTAGTCGCGAGGCGGGCAACGGGCTGGGCGTGTTCAGCTGGCTGCCGGCTTCGTCCAGCAGCCAGTCCAGCTTCCATTCGGCCGGGCGATCCTGCGCCAGCAGGCTGGCCAGCACGCGCAGCGGTTCGCGCAAGGTGTCGTCGAGGTTCCACGGTGCGTTGAGAATCACCATGCCCGAGCCGTTGAGGCGCAGCGGCGAATCGTCCGGATGCACCAGCAGCTCGGCGCGCAGGATGCGCTTCACCCCGCTGTGCTGCAGACGGCGCAGGAACGGCTGCACCTGGCTGCGCAGCTTGATCGGGTACCACACCGCGTAGACGCCGGTGGGCCAGCGCAGCAGGGCCGACTTCAGCGCCTGTTCGATCAGCTTGTACTCGGCGTCCTGCGCCTCGTACGGCGGGTCGATCAGCACCAGGCCGCGCTTTTCCTTTGGCGGCAGCAGTGCCTTCAGTGCCTCGTAGCCGTCGCGCTGGTGCACGTGCACCTGCGGATTGCCGCGGAACAGCTCGCGCAGTTTGGCCGCTTCCTCGGTGTGCAGTTCGCACAACTGGGCGCTGTCGTCCGGGCGCAGCAGGCGGGCGACCTGCAGCGGCGAGCCGGGGTAATGCTTCAGGCCTTGCTCGTTGTCGTCGCTCTTGAGGATGCTGGCGCGCCAGCGCTGCAGCAGCGGCGGTACCTTCTCGGCCGGGTGCAGGCGCGCGATACCGTCCTTGTGCTCGCCGGTCTTGCGCGCCTCGAAGCTGTCCAGCGGGTAGCTTCCGCTGCCGGCGTGAGTGTCGATGTAGCAGAACGGTGCGGGCTTGGCCTGCATCGCCTCGATCAGCGCGAGCAGCACGGTGTGTTTCAGGACATCGGCGAAATTGCCGGCGTGGTAGGCGTGGCGGTAATTCATGGCGCCAGTATAGAGGCCGCACCGAACCCGTCCACGCAACGAAAGCTGCCGGCAAATTTCAACCGGCCTACACATGGCAGGGTGCAGGATGAATGCGTTGCGTCTTGCAACTCATTCATGAGGATTGACCAGATGAACATGTCCCATAAATCGCTGGTGTCGATACTCGGTTCACTGGCCCTGGCGCTGGCCATCAGCGGCGTGGTTGCCGCGCAGGACATGCCCGCGAACAGCTCCATGCATGCAGAGCACGCAGGCATGATGAAAGGCATGCACGGCGACATGAAGAGCATGCACAAGATGCCGGCCACGGTGACCATGGCGGATGCGAAGACCGGCCTGGTCGAGGCGGAATCCGAAGGCATGGCGCTCAAGCTGCATTTCCCGCCCGCCACCATGGCCGGCCTGAAAGCCGGTGACAAGATCACGCTGCACATGGGTTTCAGCAAACCGTAAGTCGCTGGAACCCACCTCCAGAGTTGAGGGTGTCGGGCTGCGCAGGTAAGCTCGCCGCATGATGTTCTCGCTGCGCCAGCTGGCCCGCTCACGTCGCTTCCGCGCGATGGGCGTGCTGGCGTGGCTGATGCTGGTCGTCAATTCGCTGGCGGCCGCACCGCCGCAGATGGCCGGCATGCCCCAGGCCCATGCCATGACCGCGCCGATGGCGGCGGTCGGAACGCATCCCGATCAAGTGGGGTCGATGACGACCGCCGCGTTCACGGGTGCCGACCCGGTGGATTGTTGCGGCCAGCTGGTCGCTCATCATGGCGCTTGCGCGGCGATCTGCATCACCGCGCTGACGCCGGCGGCTGCGGTGGCACTCACCCCGGTGGCGTCGACCGCGGCTTACGCGATGCCGCGGCGGATCAGCCCGCCCTCGCTGGTTACCGCACCTCCGCTGCGACCGCCGTTGGCCTGACTCTCCCTCGTTGTTGCCGAGCCTTGCTCACGCCGATCGCATGCCGATCGGCGTGTCCCATGCTTGCGATCGTGTCGACACGCTCGATGCCGTCGCATTGGAGAGATTCCATGAACCTGTTTCCCCCGTCGCCGACCGATCTGTCGCGACGCCGTTTCGTGCAAGGCGTCGCCATCGGCGGCGCCGCGGCCGGCCTCGGCCTGCTGCGTCCCTCGAATGCCTGGGCGCTGACCAGCCCGGGCCAGCCTACCGTGCTGAGCGGCACCGATTTTGCGCTGGACATCGCCGAGACCGCCGTCAACTTCACCGGGGTGGCGCGGCCGGCGACCACGGTCAATGGCAGCGTGCCCGGCCCGCTGCTGCGCTGGAAGCAGGGCACCACGGTGAACCTGCGCGTGACCAACCGCTTGCGCGTGCCCACCTCGATCCACTGGCACGGCATCATCCTGCCGTTCCAGATGGACGGCGTGCCCGGCTTCAGCTTCGACGGCATTGCGCCGGGCGAAAGTTTTCTCTACCAGTTCCAGGTGCGCCAGAGCGGCACCTACTGGTATCACTCGCATTCGGGTTTCCAGGAACAGAACGCGTTGTACGGCCCGCTGGTGATCGAACCGGCCGGCCCCGATCGTCACCCCACGGATCGCGACTACGTGGTGATGCTCAACGACTGGACCGACGAGGATCCGGAGCGCATCTACGCCAAGCTCAAGAAGCAGAGCGACTACTACAACTTCGCCCAGCCGACCGTGCCGGATTTCTTCCGCGACGTGCGCGAGAAGGGACTGAGTCAGGCGCTGGCGATGCGCAAGATGTGGAACGAGATGCGCATGAACCCGACCGACCTGGGCGACGTCTCCGGCTACACCTATACCTACCTGATGAACGGCGCCGCGCCGGCGGGCAACTGGACCGGCATCTTCAAGCCCGGCGAGAAGATCCGGCTGCGCTTCATCAACGGTTCGGCGTCCACGATTTTCGACGTGCGCATTCCCGGCCTGAAGATGACGGTGATCGCCGCCGACGGCCAGGACGTCGAGCCGGTGCCGGTCGACGAATTCCGCATCTCGGTGGCCGAAACCTACGACGTGATCGTCGAACCGCAGGACGAGCGTGCGTACACCTTGTTCGCCCAGTCGATCGACCGCACAGGTTACGCCCGCGGCACGCTGGCGCCACGGCAAGGCATGCAGGCCGAGGTCCCGGCGATGGATCCGCGGGTATGGCTGGGCATGCAGGACATGATGGGCGCGATGTCGCACGCGGACCACGGCGGCGGCCATGCCGCGATGCCCGGCATGGATCATGCCGGCATGGATCACGGCAACATGGCCGGCATGGCGGCCGCACCCGCGCCGGTCGTGCGCCACGCCCGTGCCGAATACGGCCCCGGCGTGGACATGCATGTCGACATGCCGCGCAGCAACCTCGACGATCCGGGCATCGGCCTGCGCGACAACGGACGCCGCGTGCTGACCTACGCCGACCTGCACACCGTCGGCGGGCCGATCGACGCGCGCGAACCCGACCGCGAGATCGAGCTGCACCTGACCGGCAACATGGAGCGTTTCATGTGGTCGTTCGACGGCATCAAGTTCTCCGACGCCAGGCCGGTGCATTTCAACACCGGCGAGCGCCTGCGCATCGTGCTGGTCAACGACACCATGATGAACCACCCGATCCACCTGCACGGCATGTGGAGCGAGCTGGAGAATCCGGACGGCCAGTTCCAGGTACGCAAGCACACCATCAACGTGCAGCCGGCACAGCGCATCACCTATGCGGTATCGGCCGATGCACCGGGGCGCTGGGCCTACCATTGCCACCTGCTGTATCACATGGAGGCGGGCATGTTCCGCGAAGTGGTGGTGTCATGAAGATGCATCGTCGCGACACCTCAATCGTTCTGCCTCGTGCGGCGTTGCTGGCCGCGCTGCTGCTGGCGTTGCCGCTGGTAGCAGTGGCACAGAGCGCTCCGGCCTCGTCGGGCAGCACGGCGCCGATGGACATGGGTGCCATGCCGGGCATGGATCACGCCGGCATGCACGGCATGGCGATGCCGGCCACCGCGGGAAGCACCGCGAAACCGGCGACGAAAGCACCAGTCAGGAAGACCAAGAAGCCACACGCTCCGGCCACGCCGACACCTTCGTCCGCCGGAAGGCATGACATGAGCAGCATGGGTCACGGCACGATGCCGCAGATGGATCACGGCGCCATGGCCGAGATGGATCACGGCTCGATGCACGGCATGGATCACGGCTCACCGCCCGCCGCACCTGCAACCCCAGGCCACGCCATGCCGGGCATGGATCACCAGGCGATGCCTGGCATGAACCACGGCGCGGCGCACGACATGGATTCGATGCCGGGCATGACGATGGGGCCGATGCAGGGCGGCCGCGCGCCTGCGGATGCACGCAGCGGCGATTATTCCGACGGCATCGCCGCCAGCCCCGCGCATGGGCTGCACGTGCACGGCGGCGCACCGGCAGGCATGCTGCTGATTGACCAACTCGAAGCGTTCCACGGTCGCGATGCCAATGGCCAGAGCTGGGAAGCTGAAGGCTGGTACGGCAACGACGAGAACAAGCTGTGGGTACGCACCGAAGGTGATCGCAGCCGCGGCAAGCTGGAAGACGGCGCCCTCGAAGCGTTCTGGAACCACAACGTTGCCACGTTCTGGAGTACCCAACTGGGCGCGCGTCAGGATCTTGGTGAAGGCCCCAGTCGCACCTGGGCGGCATTCGGTGTGCAGGGACTGGCGCCGTACTGGTTCGAAGTGGAAGCGACGGGTTATATTGGAGCTTCTGGTCGCACCGCGGCCCGCTTGCGGGCTGACTACGAAATGCTGTTCACCCAGCGTCTGATCCTGCAACCAGAAGCGGAGATCAATCTGTATGGCAAGAACGATCCACAACGTCGCATCGGCAGTGGCGTTTCCGACGTGCAGTTCGGTGTGCGCCTGCGTTACGAGATCCGCCGGCAGTTTGCACCCTATATTGGGGTGAACTGGGTGCGTCGCATCGGCACCACCGCCGACTACGCACGACAGGACCATCAACCCGTTCTCGACCGGCAAATCGTGGCCGGCGTGCGCATCTGGTTTTGAGGCGCGTGTACCCTGCGCTCGTAGGAGCCCGCTGGCGGGCGATGCTCTTGTTCTGAATCTCCAAAACATCAGAGCAAAAGCATCGCCCGCCAGCGGGCTCCTACGGAGAAGCAGGATCGGGTCGTCACTGGTTTTCGAATTACCCCGAGGAGGGGCGCATGAAAACATCCGTCACCATCATCGCCACCGTTGTGGGCGTGTTCGTCGTCACCGCCCTTGCGGCTGGCGCCTTCGTCTACTCCGGCATCTACAACATCGGCGCCGATGACCACCACACCAAGCCGGTCTTCGCCGTGATGCAGGCCCTGCGCGAGCGTTCGATCGAGGTGCACTCGAAAGACATCCAGGTGCCCAACCTCGATGACGAGCAGCTGATCCTCAAGGGTGCCGGCCAGTACGCGGCGATGTGCACCGAGTGTCATCTGAAGCCCGGCGGGAAGGATTCCGAAATCCGCCCGGGCCTGTACCCGCAGCCGCCGAACCTGTCGCAGGTACGGGTCGCGCCGAAGGAGGCGTTCTGGGTGATCAAGCACGGCATCAAGATGAGCGCGATGCCGGCGTGGGGACTCAGTCACGACGATCCCACGATCTGGAGCATGGTCGCCTTCCTGCAGAAGCTGCCCGACATGACGCCGGCGCAATACAGGGACATGGTGGCGAAGGCCCCGCCGGATGAAGACATGGGCATGGACGACGAGGGTGGTCACAGCCACAGCCATGGCGGGGCCGCCGACGAGGACGCGCATGACGCGGCGGCGATGAAGGGCATGGACATGGCCGGCGAAGCGGGGCACAGCCATGCGGCGACCGCCGCGGATGGTGATGCTCACGAACACGCCGCCGGCACCCCGGCGGTCGAGGCGCCGCTGTCGATGGAAGGGATGAAGCCGAACGCGGCACCCGCGGCCGAAGCCGTGGCGCGGGCGTTCCAGGCGGCGTTGCAGCGCGGCGATCGCGCGGCCGTGCTGGCGTTGCTGGCGTCCGATGTCAGCATCAGCGAAGGCGGTCAGGTGCAGACGCGCGACGACTACGCCGGTGGTCATCTGGGCGAGGACATCGCTTTCCTGAAAACCGCGCGGATCACGCCGGTCTCGCTGGGTTCGATGCCGATGGGCGATACCGCGATGGTCGGCAGCGAAAGCGACATGCAGACCACGGTCAAGGGCAAGCCGGCCACGCTGCGCAGCCGCGAGATGCTCAACCTCAGAAAAGACGGCGACAGTTGGAAGATCGTGTCCATCCAGTGGCAAGCCACCCCCATGCCGGAAGAATGATCAGGAGAATGACGATGAAACGATGGCTTTCCCGCATGGGCATCAGCCTGCTGTTTGCCGCACTGTTCGCGCCGGTGGCGATGGCGGCGAACGCGTTCGATGTGTACAGCGATCCGTCCTGCGGCTGCTGCGGCGCGTGGGTCGACTACATGCGCGCGCAGGGCTACACCGTCACCGTGCATCAGGATCAGCCGATGGCGGCGGTGAAGGCGCGGCTCGGCGTGCAGCCGGGCGCCATGTCCTGCCATACCGCGCTGATCGATGGCTACGTGATCGAGGGGCATGTGCCGGTGGAGGACATCCGCCGCCTGCTGGCCGAGCGGCCGAACGCGCGCGGCCTGGCCGCGCCCGGCATGCCGATGGGTTCGCCCGGCATGGAGGTGGGCGCGCCCGAACGCTATGACGTGGTGTTGATCGGCCGCGACGGCTCGACCCGGGTGTATGCCACCCACGGCCCGCAGGCGTGATCGCCGTGGTCGGTGTGCGAAGGCCAGGCCGTGCAATGGCCTGGCCTTATCGTCGGTGAGGCTTTACTCCATCGAACGGGCGGCGAAAGCTGCAGGATCAGGGCGAGCCAGTCATATGAGCGAGCATCAGTCATCTGTTGCGGCGAATGCGTGTGCCGGCATCTGCACGTCTGCTCCATCGATCGAGGCACTCAACAGCGAGTGTTTTTGCCTCGGCGTGGATGCCCAGGCGCTCCATGCAAAACTCGACGACGTTCTCGGCGCGCACGGATTGCCGGAGGCGATGGCCGTCTCTCATCCTCATTTGTTCTCCGCGCTGCCGATATATGTTTCGCGTCGTCGCCTTGAACAGGCGGCAAAGGTGGTCGGCGCCATCGAGGAAGTGATCGCCTTGCCGGCCTACCAGTTGGCGGTGATGGCATGGGCCCCCGACATCGCCCGCTTCGAGCCAGGATCACCGGGCGGATTGCTGGGGCTGGACTTCCATCTGGGAAGGAACGGACCTCAACTCATCGAGATCAATACCAACCCGGGCGGCGTATTGCTCAATGCCGTTCTCGGACAGGCACAGCGCGCGTGCATGCCTGAAGTGACCAAACCGCCCACAGCAGTGGAGGGCGTGGATGACGCCGTTCTGGAGGCCATGCTGACGGAGTGGCGACTGCAACGCGATTCTGCGCCATTGGGGCTCGTGGCCATCGTCGACGAGTCGCCGCAGCAGCAGTACCTCTACCCGGAGTTCGTGCTGTTTCGTGAACTCTTTCGGCGGCATGGCTATCGCGCCGAAATTTGTGGCCCCGAGGACCTGGCCCTGAAGCACGGTCGCCTTTGGCTGGGCGAAAACGGCGTCGACATGATCTATAACCGTCTGACCGACTTTGCGTTCGAGCAACCTGCCCACGCCGCCATACGGACCGCCTACCTGGCCGGCACCGTGGTCGTAAGCCCGCATCCGCGGGCGCACGCGCTGTACGCGGACAAACGCAACTTGAGCTTGCTGGGCAACCGCGACTTCCTGGGATCGATCGGTGCCAGCCAGGCCTCGGTGGACACCTTATGCGCAGGAGTCCCGAAGACCGAATTGCTGACGCCGCAGAATCGCGACGCCATGTGGGCCGGGCGGCGCCATCTTTTCTTCAAGCCGGCCGCCGGCTTCGGCAGCAAGGCCACGTACCGCGGCGACAAGCTCACGCGTCGGGTATGGGATGAAATCGCGGGCGCCAGCTACGTCGCCCAGGAAATCGTGGCGCCCAGCGAGCGCCTTGCTGATCCACATGCTGCCCCGTTCAAAGTCGACATCCGTTGCTATGCCTATCGCGGTAAGGTGCTGCTCTACGCGGCCCGAATGTATCAGGGGCAAACCACCAACTTCCGGACTCCCGGTGGTGGATTTGCTCCCGTGTTGACGGGCATGGACCGCTGACGCCGCAGCCCGCGCTTCTGGATATCGGCGTGCGTAGTCGACTCGGGTCATTGCAGGCGTTCCCAGGCTCCAAGTCTGGCAATTCCGTCAGCCATTTCCCGTTCCTCGTCTACGTGCAGTGCTGCAGTCCGGCACGTTTCAATGCAGCGAAGGGCCGATCGGGGCCCGTCACGACATGTCTTCCGGCTGCCAGAGCAGGGCAGGGTTGCCATGACCTTCGATTGCCGCCAGTTCGTCGGCGTCGAGCAGTTCGGATACGTTGCGCGAGATCACCCGACCAGCCGCCGCGACGATGTGGGCCCATGTCGATCGATTGGCGAAAAGCATTCCGTCGATGTCCAGCGTCCCGCCGCGGTTGATGAATCCCAGCGCCTCGGTCGTGGCGGGGCCGGTATCGATGCGCCGCAAGGCGCCGAGGAAAGGTTCCGGTCGCGTGTGGGTGATGAACACCCGCGGTACGCCGGGCGGGAAGATCGCGGCCACCTCATCGTCTTCCAGCACCTGCGTCGCCTCCAAGTCGTCGCGCGGCGTGCGCAGGCGTCCGGGTTCGGCGACATAGACCAGGGCGCAATCGAGTCCGCGCCCGACAAGACGGTGACGGGCCTTTGAAGCAGCCGCCAGCTGGTAGGCACCGGTCGCGGCGAGAATCAGGCGCGCGGATCCCGGGTCACCGTCCAGCACGATGGCGCCATGCGCAGCCAAGTGCCGCGCCTGCTCCCGGGTCAGGACGTTGGCGACCTCGCGCTTGGGCACGATCATCGCGACGACCAGACCATGGCTGCCGTAAGTGCGATCGAGCATCGCGGCTGCGGCATTCGCATCCGGCGGAAACACGACCGAGACGGCGTCGCCCATTTCTCCGAGCAGAGCTTCGGCCAAGGTCGGATCCTGGTGGGAGATTTCGTTCTTCGAGTTCTCCCAGGTATGCGAAGTCAGCACGACCGGTACGGAGAGCCAGCCCGGCGGGCGACCCGCCCGCACCAGTTGACGCGCAAACGTGATCTCCTGGCGAAGCGCGCCAAGCATCTTGGGCGCGAAGGCCTCATAGGTCACGACGAGGTTGATGCCACCCTTGTTGGCGAGTGCCGCGCATACCACGGTCTCCTCGTTGAGCGCGGTGATCACACCGCCAAGCAGCGATTCTGCGACGCCGGGTTCGGCCTCGTACACCCGGTGCTTGAGCAGGTCGAGCGTCTGGTCGAGGCGGTTGCTGCGCAGCTCATCAGGGTTGCCGACTCGCGGCCGCAATGCGGGGTTGGCTTTCACGATCGCGCTGAAGTGGCGATCGAGCGCCGCCATCGGCGAGGTCGTGGTACCCACTAGCTCGGGCTCGAAGGTGGGTAACACAGGCGTCGCGACCTGTCGCGTCGCCAACGCGTGGTCCCGCTCGAGCGGTCGCTGCTGGGCCGCATGGGTCGCCAGTTGCGCGACGGCTTCGCGCAACTCGGGCTCGGCGACAAACAGCCGACTCGCAGCCTGGTTGAAGAGGGACCTGGCTTCGGCATCCTTGGCTGGATTACCCGGTAGCGGCAGATTGTGCGCCCGGTTTGTACCGGCACCGGGAAACCCGAAGCCTTTGACCGTCTGCGCGATCCCGTAATGCAGAAGATTGCGGACACCGGCGTTGCCGTGTTCCGCCGCCTCGGCGATGCTCGTTTGCTGACGCGATTCCATGTGCCAGATGCCCCAGGCGATGCTGGCCGGATCGCGCCCGTCCAGTCCCACTGGCTGGAAGCCGTTGAGGCGCAGGTGCCGGTGCAGCCACGACTCGCCCCCTTGCTGGTCGATCTGCGTGCGCTGCTCGATGCGTCGTCCGTTGAGGATCATGATGGGCGCCACCAGCCCGGAATCCTGCGGACGCCACCATCGCGGGGCCCAGTCGCTGCCGCGCTGTTCCTCGAAGGCACCATCGCTCAGGAACGCCACCAGGCGCTCGCCCGGTAGTGGGGCATGGACATAGTGGAGTTCGGCGAATCCCAGGTAGCCGCCTTCCTGCATTCCCCCGGCGGTATGCGCATTGACGTGCGACCCCAAAGGCGACGCGGGCAGGCCGTCCGGACCCATCGCAAACGAATAGAAGTCGGATGCCAGGCGCGACAGACCTTCATCATTCAAGCCATAGCGTCGCGCATGCGCGGGCGTCATGTTGCCGACGATCACGTTGAGGGCGTCGATCGCCGCCACGCAGTGGCCTTGGCCCATGAGCCAACTGCGGGTGTGCCCATCCAGCGCGTTCATGGCCAGGTAGGCGACATAGGCCGGCACCATGTTCAGCGAACCGCCGGTATGACCTTCGGGATGGCGCTTGAAGTCCGCGGCGTCGAGCGGCCGGCCATCGAGCCGGACGCGCTGGGCGTAGGTCATGTGCGCCACCAGCCACATGCCCGCGCTGGCAATGCGGTCGGCGGCATGCAATCGTCGGTAGCCGGTCGCTGCGTCGGGCAAGGTACCGGTGCCCACCAGTTCAGCCACCATCCCATGCACCCGCACCTGCGTCAGCGGATCGTGGACGATCACGCCGTGGCCGCTCGCCCACTGTGCAAATGCGGCGTCGTCCATGCGATGGTCCGCGGCCAGTCGATTGATCCGTTCCCGCTCGTCTGGACTGAGTTCGGTGGCCGTGCAGCAGGTCAGTGAAGGATTCATAGGGTCTCCCGTGGGCGAGTGCGCCCGAACAAGTCGTTGCAGGCCTCAGCCAGCAGTCCGGCGATCGACATGGCGTTGGAAGCGTGCGGAATGGAGTCCGTGCTCACGACGCGGGCAGCGCCGGCCTTGAGCAACTGGTCGTAGGCATCCTCGGCGAACATGGCGTGGATGGCGACGCACACGGCGGCAGGCAGGCCGAGTCGGCGCAGGTGTCCAAGGGTTTCGATCACCGTACGCCCGGAGGAAACGATGTCGTCGACGATCACCGGTGTGCGTCCGCGAGCAGCCTCGGCATCGGGCAGGCTGACCTCGACATCGCGATCGCCGTGCCGCTGCTTCTGCAGTACTTGCCAGGGCAGGCCTGCCTGCTGTGCGATGTCGGACACCCACTGTTCGCTTTCGCTGTCGGGTCCGATGAGCATGGCGTCGGGGACATTGTCACGGATCCACTTGGCCACGACCGGCGCCGCTGCAATGCGCGCCGCTGGAATACGATACAACCCGGAAAGCTCCGGGTTGCGGTGCAGGTGTGGATCGACCGTTACCAGCCAGTCGAAACTTTCCTCCAGGAATCGCGCGTACAACGGCGCGCTGATCGCCTCGCCGCGATGGAATCGCGTGTCCTGCCGCATGTAGGCGAGGTAGGGCACCACCAGGCCGACCGAGCGGGCGCCGAATTCGCGCGCTGTCGCCGCCGCGAAGCGCAGTGCGATCGACAGCTCGTCGGGGCGATGCAGGCTGGCAACGATCGCAACGTCCGTCCCGGACAACGCATCGTCGATGGCGACCAGCGACTCGCCGTCCGGGAATCGGCGCCAGTCCACGCGGCCGACCCGCGCCTCCAGCGTGGGGGCCATGTTCTCGGCGATGCCGCGCTGCGAGGGGAATGGAAGCAGGATCCGTGTCATGCGCCGGTCCCGATAGTGAAGACATCCGGCTGCGACGCTGCATACTCGAGCGCGTAGTCCAGCTCACCCGGCGTCCGTGCGTGCACGTGGAAAATCGGTTCCCCGGCACGCAGGGTATCGCCGATGCGTATGCGGCAATCAATGCCCGCGCCTGGACTCGCCGGTGCGCCGGCCAGTTTGGCGATCTTCGCGAGGCGGCGATTGTCGACGCCTTTGACAACGCCGCTTTGCGACGCAAGGACCGGCCGCACGTGTGGTGCGAGAACAGGTTCGTGGAAGCCGCCTTGCGCCTCGCAGATCGCGAGGAACTTCCGCAGGGCGGCACCGCTTTGCAGCAGGGCCTCGGCCTGCGCGCGGCCCGTGTCCGGCCCGGCGCCAGGCGCGATGTCGAGCAAGGCACCGGCCAGATCGAGGGCCCGTTCGCGCAAGTCGCGGGGCGCATCCGGGATGCCACGCAGGACATCCAGGACGTCGCGCGCCTCCAGTACCGGCCCGATCCCGTAGCCCACGGGCTGACGGCCGTCGGTTCGCGCGATTGCCAGCGAAAGGCCCATGGCTCTCGCGGTGACATTCAATCGCCCTTCCAGCGCATCGGCGGCGGCGTCGGATCGCACCTTGGCGGTCGGTCCGATCGGAATGTCGATCAGCACGTGCGAGGAGCCAGCGGCCACCTTCTTCGACAGCACGCTCGCCACAAGTTGCCCATCACTGTCGAAATCCAGCGGTCGTTCGATCCCGATCAGCACATCGTCGGCCGGGCTCAGGCCTACGTTGCCGCCCCAGATGATGCAGCCGTTTTCCTGCTCGACCACGCGACGCATCGCGGCGAGATCCAGGGCCACTGGCGCCATGACTTCCATCGTATCGGCGGTACCCGCCGGGGACGTGATCGCCCGCGAAGATGTCTTCGGGATCCGGTGCCCGGCCGCGGCGACGATGGCGACCACGAGAGGTGTCGTCCGGTTGCCGGGAAGACCGCCCACGCAATGCTTGTCGAGTACCGTGCCGCTGCCCCAGTCGATCCGTTGCCCCACCGAGACCATGGCACGCGTCAGGCCGATGGTCTCCTGGTGATCGAGTCGTTCGCCGGCACAAGCCGTCACGAATGCCGCCAGTTCGATGTCGGACAGACGGTTGTCCACCGTGTCGCGCATCAGGCCCAGGAAATCCTGTTCGTCCAGGCGCTGACCGAACACCTTGGCCCGCAGCGCCGGCGCCGAAGCCGGGGGGGACGGATGGCTGAAGACGGCCCAGGCGTCGGGACCCGGGTCGAGCGCCTTCCAGGCGGCCTCCGACAATGCGGCGGTATCCAGGGCAAGCCGATCGTCCGTGACCACGTTGAGGGTGGCGACCATTTCGCGATGTCCGCTGCGGACAAGCACGCGGGTAAGTGCCGCAAACCCCTCCGCCCGGCACACGGCGCAATCGCGGTGCATGTAGACGACGGGCTGCCGATAAGTGTCGATGCCGGCCCGTTCAAGTCGCAACCGGCTGTGGGCGCCATTCATCGGCGAGCATCCACGACAACGCGCTCCAGGTGTTCGGGTACGCGGGCGTCCCAGCCGAGCTCGCGCTGGATGCGCGCCCGCAGCGTGTCGGCTGCATCCGGATCGCCGTGGGTGACGTAGGTCATCCCGGGCACCCGTGTCGCCCCGCCCATCCACGCCAGGAGTTCGTCGGCATCGGCATGGCCCGAGAAGCTTTGCAGCGAGACGACCTCGGCACGAATCGGGACTTCCCGTCCAAACATTCGCAGATGGTCCGCACCACCGATCAGCGCCGCGCCACGCGTGCCACCCGCTTGGTAACCGGACAGCACGATCGCGTTGCGCGAGTCCGGGGCGAACGCCTCCAGGTGGTGCAGTACGCGTCCGCCGGTGAGCATGCCGCTGGCGGAGATGATGATCATCGGGCCGCGGCGTTGGTTCAGCGCCTTCGACTCGTCCACGGTGCGGATCATGGTCGCCAGCTCGTACATGGCCTGGCATTCGGCATCCGTGACGTGGTGTTCGCCGTGATAGCGGTGGTAGATGTCCGTGGCATTGATGGCCATCGGACTGTTGAGGAAAACCGGAACCTCGGGAATCTCGCCACGCTGGCGCAGGCGGGCGATATGCAGCATCAGGCCCTGTGCACGTCCGACGGCGAAGGCGGGGATGACAATGACACCACCACGGGCAGTCACGCGGCGAATAACCGGAGCGAGCTCCGCCTCGGAGTCCACGCGAGCATGTTGGCGATTGCCATAGGTCGATTCGCACACCAGCACGTCGGCCTGCTGCAGCGGTTGTGGTGGACGCATCATCGGATCGTGGGCGCGGCCGAGATCCCCACTGAAATGCACGATGGTCCCGTTGATGTCGAGGCTGATCTGCGCTGCACCCAGCAGGTGGCCTGCAGGGTGGAAGCGGGCGCGCAGCCCGCGGCCGACCTCCAACTCCCGGTCGAAATCATGGGTGACGAAGCGCTTCAGCGCCGTATCCGCGTCCTCGGACGTGTACAGCGGCGTGGGATGGGCATGTTTTGAATAACCCTTCTTTCGCGCGTACTTGGCTTCCTCCTCCAGCAGATGCCCGCTGTCGGGCAGCAACAGCGAACACAGGTCCCGGGTGGCCGGAGTGCAGATCACCTTGCCGCGAAAACCGTTGCGCACCAGCGCGGGGATGTAACCGGAATGATCCAGATGCGCATGGGTCAGCAGCACGGTGTCGATGGTGTTTGGCGGTACCGGAAAATCGGCACGATTGCGTTCGCGCAGCTGCTTGTAGCCCTGGAACAGTCCGCAATCGATGAGAACCCGTTGCCCCGACGATTCGATCAGATAGCGCGAACCGGTCACTGTGCCGGCGGCGCCAAGGAAATGCAGCAAGGTGCGTGCGGGATCGCTCATGGGTTGGCCTGCCTGTAGATGAGGAAGTGTCCGAGGCACGCTCATGGCGTGGCCACGGCTTGCGCGGTCGAGGTGGGGCTGCGCTCGGTCCGGCCCAGCTTCATGCGGCGCAGCAGCAACGCATTGGTCGCGACGATGATCGAACTGCCGGACATCGACAGCGCGGCAATCTCGGGCGACAGCACGAACGGGTAAAGCACGCCGGCGGCCAGCGGGAAAGCGATCACGTTGTAGCCCACCGCCCACCACAAGTTCTGGTGCATCTTGCGCAGCGTGCCGCGGGCGATGGTGATCGCACGCACCACGTCGTACGGATCGCTGCGCATCAGCACAATGTCCGCGCTGTCGATGGCGACGTCAGTGCCTGCGCCGATGGCGAATCCGACGTCGGCCTGGGTCAGGGCCGGTGCGTCGTTGATGCCGTCACCGACCATGCCCACGCGCAGGCCTTGGGCCTGGAGCTTCTTGACCTCGTCGGCCTTCCCGCCCGGAAGCACGTCCGCCAGCACGATGTCGATGCCGAGCTCGGTCGCGACGCGTTCTGCGGTCGGACGGTTGTCGCCGGTGATCATGGCGACCTTGACCCCGCGGCGGTGGAGCTCGGCGATGGTGTCGCGCGATGTCGGGCGGACCGCATCGGCGATCGCGATCAAGCCGATCAAGGCCTGTTCGCGGCCCACGTAGATCACGGTCCGGCCGCCGCTTTGCAATCTTTCCGCCTGCGCCTGCAGTGGCTCCAGTGCAACGCCCTCGTCGATCATCAGCAGGCGGTTGCCAAGCAACAGCTTCGCGCCCTCGACGGTGCCGGTGGTACCCCGGCCATCGACGTTGCTGAAGGCTGCCGCCTTTATGGCGACAGGCGCTGCGCGCTTGAGGATCGCCTGCGCCAACGGATGTTCCGAGTGGGACTCCACCGATGCGGCAAGCGCCAGCATCCGTTCCTCCGTCCAGCCATCCGCCACGACGACTTCGACCACTTCGGGCTGCCCCACGGTCAAGGTGCCGGTCTTGTCGAAAATCACCACATCCAGCCGAGCGCTTTGTTCGATCGCCTCGGCATGCTTGAACAGGATGCCCTGTTTCGCCCCCAAGCCCGTGCCGATCATGATGGCCATCGGGGTGGCCAGGCCCAACGCATCCGGGCATGCGATCACGAACACCGTGATGGTGAGCGTGAGCGCGAACAGCAACGATTGGCCGATCCACCAGAACCAGACGGAAAACGTGAGCAGGCCGATGACGATCGCGGCCAGCACCAGCCACTGCGAGGCCCGGTCGGCGAGCAGTTGGGCGGGTGCCTTGGAGTTCTGGGCTTCCTGCACCAGCGTGATGATCTGGGCGAGGGCGGTCTCTGAGCCCACCTTGGTGGCGCGGTAGGCGAAGGCACCGCTCTTGTTGATCGCGCCACCCACCACCAGGCTGCCCGGGTCCTTGCGCACAGGCATCGATTCGCCGGTCAGCATCGACTCGTCCACTTGCGAACTGCCTTCGATGACCTCGCCGTCCACGGGAATCTTGGCGCCGGGACGAACCACCACGGTGTCGCCGATCACGACCTCGGCGGTGGGAACGTCGACTTCGGCGTTGCCCCGTCGCACCACCGCGCGTGGCGGCGAGAGCTTGAGCAATGCCCGCATCGCGTCGGATGCGCCGGCCCGGGCGCGCATCTCCAGCCAGTGCCCCAGCAGGACGAAGGTCAGCAACACCGCGGAGGCCTCGTAGAAGTTCGGCCCTTCGAAGAAGAACGTGGTGCCGATGCTGAAGCCGTAGCCGGTACCGACGCTCAGCAGGACCAGTACGGCCATGTCGAGTACGCCATGGCGCAGCGACCGGATGGCGGCAGTGAAGAATGGCCAGCCTGGATAGATCACCGCGCCGGAGCCGAGCAGGAACAGCCAGAGGTCCTTGTCCAGCCCGAACGGTACCGGTGGCGGCTGCATCAGCCCCATCGGTGACCACAGAAACACGGGAATGGCGAAGATCAGCGCGACAACAAAGCGCCGTTGCATGTCCCGTGCGGCAGCGTGGAGATCGCCTCCGTGATGCATGCCTTCATGGGCATCGTGCGTGGCTTTGGATCCTTTGCCGACGGCGGCGGTGCCGTGCCCGGCATGATGATCGGCATGGGCAGTCGCCGTACCGGGGGCGGCTGTCGGCGTCGTCACGTGCGCTGCGTGCGCGCCGTGGTCCGCATGCGTGTGGGACGTGGTCACGCCGGGAGTGCCGTGGTTGCAGGAGAATCCTGCACCCCGGATCACCCCGGCAATCTGTCCGGGCGACAATCGGTCTGGGTCGTAATCGACTTTCAGCGTGCCGGACGGGAAATTCGCGTTCGCCGCCGATACACCCGGGGTGGCGGAGACGCTGCGCTCCAGCGTGGTGGCGCACCCGGCGGTGCACATCCGGCCGACGGGCCACACGTGGGTTCTCATCTTCGATGCGATCTTGTTCAAGGCGTAGCTCCGGAAGCACGGTTCGTTCGCCGACGGCGCGGGATGAAACGAGGCACCTCGGTCATGTAGCGGGCATAGGTCTCGCCGAACCGCTGGAGGCTGTCGCGCTCCTCGGCCATCGAGAGACGGGCGTAGACCCAGATCAGGATCGGATACATGGCCAGCGTCAGCAGCGTGGGCCATTGCAGCAGGAATCCGGTCATGATCATGAAGAACCCGACGTATTGGGGGTGTCGGATCCGGGCATAGATTCCTTCATGGGCGATCCGTCCATCGCGTTGGGCGCGGTAGAGCACCGGCCAGGCCACCGACAGCAGCCAGAAGCCCAGGCCGATGAGCACGAAGCTCGCGATATGGAACGGACCAAGATGAGGATTGAATCTCCAGCCGAACATCATTTCGAACACATGGCCGGCGTCGTGGCTCAGCCAGTTCACCCCCGGGAACTTCGACGACAGCCATCCCGACAACAGGAACAACGTCAGCGGGAAGCCGTACATTTCGGCAAACAGCGCTACAACGAAGGCCGAGAACAGGCCGAAGCTGCGCCAGTCACGGGCGTTCAGGGGCTTGTAGAAGCTCCAGGCGAAGAAGATGAAGAAGGCGGCATTGACGACGGCGAGTCCCCACATGCCGTAGCCGGGAATAGTCGCGCTCATGGCAGATTTTCTTCGCGCCGATGGGTGCCATTGGCCTTGTGTTCAGTGGCACCCGGACGGGCATCACTCGGCGGCGAAGGACTGTCGCCGAGCCGACGTTGCTGCGAGTGCCGATGGCCATCGTGCCCGCCATGGCCACCGTGGCCGAACACATGAAGCAGCGGACAAGCTGCCAGCAACAGAAAGGGCAGATACGGCAAACCGAGTGTGAGGTGAGCCCGATGCTCGGCAAGCAGGTAGAACGCGGCAATCGCGAGCAGAAGCCAGAACGCAACGCGCCATTGCCACCGACGCTCGGGGTGGCCGTTGGCATGTTCTCGCAACTGTGGGCGTGGGTCGCCAAGGGATGGGTCGTTCTTCATCACGGCGCCTCTCTGGTGAAACCAAACGGATGGTCAGTAGCACTCATCCGTGAGCGCTTTGCTGTGGTTCAAATCTACGCGTTCAGAAGAACATCCATTTGACCTCGGTCAAATGGATGGCTTGGATTCAAGTCCAGAGTTTCGCAGGGACTGGAGCGAAGTATGGGCGGCTACAGAAAGGAGAAATTGATCGTGGTCAAGAGGGTGCCGCGAGGTTTGCAATCGCGGTCTTGCGAATGTGGCCTTCTAGGCGGCCAGACGGCTATATGACTGGATTAGTGGTAAATGAAAGGCGATGCTGCGGCACAACGTCGCGGCCGGGCTTTGGACCAGCAGCACCATGCCCTTGATCGGTGTCTGCTCCGAGGTGCCCTCGAACAACATCAGATGCAGATGGGATGATGCCGCGTGCGCCAGGTCGCCAGGATCGTCATGGAAGTGTGGAGCATGCGTCGTCCTGAGTTGTCCTTGTTGGGCGCTGCGCGTGTCCGAAAAGTCACGTCGCCCGCTCTGGATGACCGGATGACTCGCGCATGCGAGCACATTGAATATGGCTGGTGAACTTGAAGTTGATTCAAGTCAAAGCAACCTTGTATATATCGAGATATATTGACGTTCATGGCCCGTCCGTTCCGCATGTATCCCACCACACGCCGCCGCCTTGTTTGGCTGGTGACGCTGCTGCTGCTCTGGCAGCAGGTGGCACTGGCTGCCTACGTTTGTCCGACTGTGCCTGAGGCAACGACCGCGGCCGCGTTGATGAACTCGATGCCGGGCATGGACGACAGCTGCGCGCAGATGCAGGATCCCTCCGCCAGCCCGCTATGCCAGAAACATTGCCTGCCGGATCGCGCCGCCCAGGTCGATGCCCGCACGGCGTCGGTGCCGCTCAGTGCGTTGACGGCGGTGCCACCGATGCTGATGTCGGTGGCCGTCGTTGCGCGGCAGCCGGATCGAACCCTTGAGAGGCTCGATCACCTGCGAACGCGGCCGCCCACTCCCATGCTGCTGTTCTGCTCACTCCTGATCTGATCTGACACGCCGCGGTATTGACCGACGTGGCGACGTGCCTGCATGGCATGGCGCAAATTGCAGATCGACGGAGTGTTCTCCCATGTTCTCCATTCACTTTGCCCGGCACCTGATGGTGACGGGCCTGGCCGCGCTCCTGTGGGGAGCCGTGGCCGCGCCGGCGCATGCCGCCGAACCGCCGCTGACGCTGGAAGCGGCGGTCCAGCAGGGACTGGCGCGGGCACCGCAACTCGAAGCGCGTACCGCCGATACGACGGCAGCCCGCGAGGAAGCCGCGCGTGCCGGGCGGTTGCCGGATCCCACGCTGACGTTCGGGCTTTCCAATTTTCCCGTCACTGGCCCGGGTGCTTTCAGCCTGCGCTCGGACGGGATGACGGCGCGCACGGTCGGTGTGATGCAGGCCATTCCGTCGCGCACGGCACGTCGCGCGGAGCGCGCCTTGGCCAGCGCCCGGATCGATGCGGCGCAGGCCGATCGCGTGGCTACCGAGCAGAGCGTGCGCGAGCGCATCGCCGATGCCTGGATCGACGTGTGGGCGGTCGAGCAGCAGCGTGCATTGCTGGCCGCCTTGCACGACGAGGCGGCGTTGGCCGCGCAGGTCGCGCAGGCCCGTTTGCGCGGTGGCGAAGGCAGTGCGGTCGATGCGCTGGCGACCCAGGCAGAGATCGCCACGCTGGACAATCGGCTGGAAGCGGCCGAGGCCGATCTGGTGGCCGCGCAGGCAGGCCTGCAGCGCTGGGTGGGAACGCCATCCGGCACGCTCGCCGCGACGCAGGACTTCGGTCGACTGCCGGTGGATGCCACTCGCCTGGCGTCCACCATCGACCGGCAGGCGCCGCTGCAGGCGTGGGCTGCGCGCGAACAGGTGGCGCAGGCGGCGCTTGAGCAGGCGCGTGCGGCCAGGCAGCCGGACTGGAGCGTGAGCGCCAGCTATGGCAAGCGCGCGCCGGGCCTGTCGGACATGGTGATGCTGGAAGTGGGCGTGAGCCTGCCGCTATTCACGCGCAACCGGCAGGACCGCGGCATCAGCGCCAGGCAGGCGCAATGGGATGCCGTGCAGGCCGATCACGAGGATGCGCGGCGCGCCCAGCGCGAGGCGGTGACACGGACGGTGGCTACCTGGCAAGGCTGGGGGCAACAGATCGAGCGCTACCAGCAAACCCTGCTGCCGCTGGCGCGTGACCGCGCGAAAACCGCGCTGGCCGGTTACCGCGGTGGTGGTTCGCTGCAACCGTGGCTGGATGCCCGCCGCGATGAGATCGAACTGCGCCTGAACTATGCCGATGCGCTGGCCGCACACGCACGGCTGTGGGCCTCGCTTGCCTATCTGCTGCCCTCGGAGGTGACGCCATGAAGCGTCCTTTGGTGATCTTTGCGGTTGTCGTGCTGGCGGCCGTCCTGTTTGTTGTCGGGTATCTCGGCGGTCGTCGCCAGGCCACTACCGCGTCCGCGCCGGCGCACCCGTCGGCGACTGCGCCGGACACTGCCGGCAAGGTGCTGTACTGGTACGACCCGATGGCGCCTGAGCAGCATTTCGACAAACCCGGCCTGTCGCCGATGGGCATGGAAATGGTGCCCCGGTATGCCGATACCGGGGCGGCCGGGAACGTCGTGCGGATCGATCCGGCCACCGTGCAGAACCTGGGGGTGCGCACTGCGCCGGTCGAGCGCCGCGTCCTGTCGACCACGCTGCGCGTGCCCGGCACGGTGGCGTGGAATCCGCGCGAGGCCACCACGGTCAGCGCCCGTGTCGATGCGGTGATCAGCAAGCTGCGGGTGCGTGCGCCGTACACGCAGGTGACGGCGGGCGAGCCGCTGGCCGACCTGCTGGCGCCGCAGTGGAGCAGCGCGCTGGCCGAGTACG
>LNAP01004750.1_pt1 | contig 38954 bp, 42 predicted proteins | sample 602601 | NCBI WGS metagenome assembly LNAP01 (sample SAMN02440304, study PRJNA202911) | soil metagenome | biome: Subtropical and temperate rainforests or woodlands; isolation source: soil samples (1 kg each in a 20% v/v slurry with milli Q water) were... ... | reverse complement strand
AACGAATAATAACCATAATCTTTGTTCTCTTTTGAATAATTTAAAGCAGAAAGGCGCGGATTTTACGTTATATCCGAACCTTTTGGCAAGCTATTTATCAATCAATTTCATTATTAATGTATCTGTTTGTTTTTGTGACTAATTACAGAACAAACGTAGCCTTGCCAAAAACCCATTTTTTACGGCATTTAAGCGTGACTCTTATAACGAGTTGGATCATCCAAGCCTGCCGCAGCAAATCCTTCACTACGCAAACGGCAAGAGTCACATACACCACAAGCCTCGCCCTGACTATCTGCCTGATAACAGGAAACAGTCATCGCGTAATCCACACCCAGCTTTGTACCTAACTGCACAATTTGCGCCTTGGTCATATCAATCAACGGCGCATGCACGGTGATAGTTTTGCCTTCCACCGCACTCTTGGTCGCCAGATTTGCCATATTCTGAAACGCTTTCACGTATTCGCCACGGCAATCCGGGTAACCGGAATAATCCAGTGCATTCACGCCGATAAAAATATCCTGCGCGCCAAGCACTTCTGCCCAAGCCAAGGCAAGTGACAGCATAATCGTATTGCGTGCCGGCACATAAGTAATTGGAATACCTTCCGAGGCTTTTTCCGGCACCGCAATTGCATCATCTGTTAATGCAGAACCACCAAACAACGATAGATCCAGCTGCGCGGTTTTATGCGCAGCAGCACCCATTACCGTGGCTATTGTTTTAGCTGCATTCAACTCCGCAATATGGCGCTGGTGATAATCCAGGCTCAGGCAGTAGCACTCGTAACCTTGGCTGCGCGCATAAGCCAGCACCGTGGCGGAATCCAAGCCGCCCGAAAGCAATACTACGGCTTTCGCACCAGTGCGGTCATTGTGTGCTACCGGATCGTTCAATATGCCCTCTGCGGGCGTTTTCACTTGATTGTTCATATCAGATCAGACTGCTCATACTTTTTAAATTAAGTTTAAACCCCAGGCTTCTCGCCCCATAATATCTTGTGCAGCTGCACCTGCATACGCACAGGCAGCTTATCTTCCAACACCCAACCCGCCAGATCAGTCGGATTAACCTGACTGTAAACTGGAGAAAACAATACCGGGCACTTTTCGGCAATATGATGTTGATTTAAAAATTCCTTGGCCCAATCGTAATCTGAACGGCTGCATAGCACAAACTTCACTTCATCAGTTTGTTTGAGATGATCCAAATTGCCCCATACATTATTTTCAACTTCACCGGAATCCGGTGTTTTAACGTCCAGAATCACTGAAACACGTTTATCAACAGGGCTAATATCAATCGCGCCACCGGTTTCAAGCGATACGCTGTATCCAGCATCACACAACTCCTGCAACAGCATCAGACAGCCTTTCTGCGCCAGTGGCTCACCACCGGTGACAGTGACATATTTAGTACCATAGCTCGCAACCTTGGCCAAAATATCACTGATCTCCATATTGCTGCCACCGCTGAATGCATAGGCAGTATCGCAATATACACAGCGCATCGGGCAGCCTGTGAGGCGCACAAATACGGTAGGCAAGCCTACGCGACTGGACTCGCCTTGCAGTGAATAAAAGATTTCGTGGATTTTAAGTTTCATTTGATATGTTATAGCGCTGTATATACACGCTATAAAAAAATAGCGCCAATTTGATTGGCGCTATTCTAACTTAAAAGGTGCAATACGCTAAATCCAAGTTAACATCACAGTTAACACTCAGGTTAACTAAGTAAATGTTTTTTCTAAGAATTACCTGATGGATTCCAGCGCTTTCAGACGCTTTTGCGCTGTTGGCGTTAGTTCGCTATCAGGAAACTTCTTCACCAATTCACGCAATGTTTTCTTGGCGGCTGCTACCTGACCCAGCTGAATCTGGCTGTTCGCCATGTTCATCATTGCATCAGGCGCCTTAGCACTGTCAGGATGCGTATCCAGTAATTTCTGTTGAGTAGCAATTGCTGATTTATAATTTTTTAAGGCAAATTGCGAATAGCCCAAACCATACATGGCATCCGCGGCTAAACCACTGCTCGGGTAGTCTTTCAAAAATTTATCGTACGCAGCAAAGGCATCTTTATGTTTTGCAGCTTTTGATAAAACATTAGCTGCTTCTAACTGTTTCTGCTCTTCTGATTCTTTTACGGCAGCTGCAGGCTCTGTAGCTGTTGATGCCTGTGCTAACGGAGCCGCACCACTTTCCAATTTACGCAAGCGGGCATCGGTATCTGTATATAAATCTTTTTGACGTTGCTGCGCCAAATCAAGATTATGCGTCGCCAGCTCCAGATCGCCTTTTAATCTTGAATTTTCCTGCTTCAGAACTTCCAGTTGCGCCTGCACATCAATCAGGCCATTTTTAGCAATTGCCTCTAATGAAGTGACTCTTTGCTCCAACGCTTGCTGATTTTTCTTCAGTTCAGCCAGCGTGGCCTGAGTAGCCTGATTCTGACTTTGCATGGTTTTTTCAAGTTCAAGTATCTTCTTACGTGCCTCGGTGTCATCAAACAATGCCGCATGACTGCTATATGAAAATAATTGTGCCGTTAAAAACAAGCTTATCAGAATCAGTTTTCTCATCGTGTCTCTTATCTATGCTTTAAATTATTCACCCTCGTAGACGATATCTACGCGGCGGTTCAATTGATGGCACGCTTCATCTTTACAATTTGCCGTGGCTTTTTCTTCACCGTAGCTTACTGTTTCAATTTGCTTATCTTGTGCACTCAGCAGATTCAGTGATTTTTTCACTGAAACTGAACGACGCTGACCCAATGAAAGATTGTACTCACGTGTACCGCGCTCATCGGCATTACCTTGCAGAATTACTTTTGCACTGCCATGCTCGGCTAGATATTTAGCGTGCGCTTCAACTAGCGGGCGGAACTCTTCTCTCACTGTATCTTTATCAAAATCGAAATAAACAGTGCGTTTTGACAAGATATTGTTTGGATCAGTCAAAGGATTGCCGCTCACTGAGCTATCTTGAACACCGGCAGTATCTGCACCACTATCTGCGGCAGGTGCAGCTGGCGCGGTAGCTGTGGCGTTAGGGCTCTTATCATCCACAGCTGCAGGTTTATCAACCATAGGGGTGCTTTTACAAGCTGACAAAGCCATAGCCAGTAACAAGCTGCTTAAGAGTTTTTTGTTTAAGATAGTTTTGTTCATTTTATTCTCCTCATATTAATTGCAATTTCGCAATATTCAAAAAGCAGCACTGAATCAGTTCAATGCGCTACTAATTCAGTAAAGGCCCCCACGATGGCTCACGTATATCACCGCCAGATTCACTCAGGCGCTGCTTAACTCGACCATCTGAAGACACAGCCGCTAAAGCACCGCGGCCACCCGTTCGGGTAGCATATAGTATCACACGACCGTTAGGAGCAAAACTTGGTGACTCATCCTGACCACCATCGCTCAGCAACTGACTCTGCCCACTAGCCAGATCCTGCATGGCAATACTGTACTTTGCGCCGTCCTTACGCACCATCACCAATGATTTTCCATCAGGTGAAAAATGTGAACTCAGATTGTGGCCACCCTGAAATGTTACACGCTGCGCCTCGCCGCCAAATGCAGATACTTTATAAATCTGGGGGCTACCGCCACGGTCAGAAGTAAAATAAATCCATTTTCCATCCGGTGACCAGTTCGGTTCAGTATCAATCGCGCCGCTCTTGGTGACTTGCTTCAAGCCGGTACCATCCGCATTAATCGTATATAACTGCGAGTTGGCTGAATGGCTAAGCACAATCGCCAGTTTTTGGCCATCCGGCGACCAGGTCGGCGCACTGTTGTTACCTTTAAAGTTAGCCAGGGTTAAGCGCTGGCCAGTGGTGAGCGACTGCACAAAAATAATCGGCTTCTTCTTCTCAAATGAAACATAAGCAATCCTGGTGCCATCTGGCGACCATGCCGGTGAAATAATCGGCTCGCTGGAAGAAACTACAGTTTGTGCATTAACGCCGTCAGCATCTGCAATCTGCAGCGCATAACGATTCTTGGTTTTATTAATATAAGCAATACGGCTGGCAAAAATAGGCCCTTCACCGGTCAGTTTCTGGTAAATCACATCTGCGATTTTATGTGCGGTTAATCTTAACTGGTTAGGCGCAATGTTGTACTCCATAGTCACCAGTTGCGTTTGCTTGAGCACATCGGCCAAGCCAAAAGTTACCTTTAAACGATTACCGGGTAATGCAGTGACATTGCCAACCGTGATCGCCTGCGCCTGCAATACAGCCCACTCGGCATATTTCACTTGCGACACTTCAGTTGGGCGACTCGATACGCCGCTGGTCTCCAGTACGCGAAACAAGCCGCTGCGGCGCAAATCTGCGGCAATAATGTCAGCGATTTTATCCTGGTTAGCAGTAGCAGCCTGACCGAAAGGCACGATTGCGATTGGAATCTGCTGCGCGCTGCCGCCACTTATTTCAATTTCCAATGCAGCATGCGTTACTGTTGAAGTGAGCGCTGCGATCAAAAATAAAACGGGCTGAAATAATTTAAAAAGTTTTTTCATATGCTGAAATTGGGTCTGCATCCATAAAGTTAATGAATTTTACTGCAATAAGATTAAGAAGCTATAAGCATTTAATTTTATTCTAAGAAAAACAGCCAATGTTTACTGGCATGCGTTGTTACGAGCCAAGTCTAATCAACACTTAATTTTCATTAGGGCGGAATGTGAGTTTAAGGTTCCTGAACTGAGAAAACAAGCTGGCATCCTGAGGTAACGGTAATGGCTCAGACACCCTGATTGCACGCTCTACTGCGTCGTCACAGGCAGCATTGCCGCTGGACTTAACCAGCCTGGGGGCACCACTCAATTCACCTGTTGGGATTAAACCAATTTCAAATTTCAATTCCGGGTTACCATCTCCGCATAATGTTTTATTAACGTTACTGCGAATTTTGGCCTGAATCTTTGCCTTGAATTCATTGACCGCCCCAGCACTTGCTGCAGAAGCTTTTTGCTCACCCGCAGCTTTATCTTCACTTAAACTTTCCTGCTGCAATTTTTTTAAAGCGTCATTTGTATTTGATTTTGTAACGGTTTTATTTTTCAATGCTTCCTGGCGCGCTTCTTCCTGCAGCATAGCCAGCGCATCATTCGTTTTGGCAACAGGTTTAGGCGGTTCTTTTTTTACTGGCTCTTTCTTGACCGGCTTTTTCTCAATGGCTATTTCCACTTTTGGTTCCGGCTTTTCTTCAGGCGCGACTATCGGCTCCGGTTTTGGAATCACTTTTTCTACAGGCGCAGGCTCTGGTAAAGGCTCTGGCTCTGGCGCAGGTGCCGGCTTATGCTCTTCAACAGCAACACTGTCCCACAGTTCCACTTGCGCAATGCTGATCGGGTGTGTAGTTTTCCAGTTAAACGAAATCAGCAAGGCACCCAGCAGCAAGGTGTGTACTAACACAGAAAGCACACCGGCCTTGAATGAATCTGGATTTTCGCGCTGACGTAACATCATCATAAGTTCTGATTAAACTTTTAAAGCGGCTTCAACAGCAAACCAACTTTATCCACTTGATTGGTTTTTAATAAATCCATAACGCCGATTACATCTTCATATTTGACACTTTTATCAGCGGCAATCACAACTGAACGCTCCGGAGCTTTACCCAGATGTACTTTAACGGCAGACAATAATTCATCGCGTTGCATGGTTTTACCATCCAGTTCCGTGTTTCCGTTCTTTTTCACAGTAACAACGATTGGCGGCAATTTTGGCTGACTCAAGGCTTGACCTGCGCCCGGCAATTCCACTACGCCGGGATTCGTCATCGGCGCAGTAACCATAAATATCACCAGCAGCACCAAAGTGACATCAATGTAGGGGACTACATTGATCTGGTTCATCATGCGGCGTTTACGAGTGCGTGACATTGCGTTCGCCCTTAAGATTTACGTTGCAGGATATTGGTGAACTCTTCCATAAAGCTCTCATAACGGACAGAAAGCCTGTCTACAGAGCTTGCAAAGCGGTTGTAAGCAATCACAGCCGGGATCGCCGCAAACAGGCCAATGGCAGTAGCCACCAGTGCTTCGGCAATACCAGGCGCTACCTGGGTAAGCGTTGCCTGTGCCACGTTAGACAAGCCGCGGAATGCATTCATAATGCCCCATACCGTGCCGAAGAGGCCGATGTAAGGACTCACTGAGCCCACAGATGCCAGAAATGGAAGGTGTGCATCCATATCATCCATTTCACGATTGTAGGCAGCACGCATTGCACGGCGTGCGCCTTCCATCACATCTGATACTTCCATGCGTGCCTGCTGCTTATGCTTGATATATTCTTTGAAGCCCGCTTCAAAGATGCTTGCCATGCCCTGCGGCTTGCGGCGCCCTGCGGTCACGCTCTCATACAGCCTATTCAAGTCACCGCCAGTCCAGAACGTTTCTTCAAACTGTTCGGCATCTTTTTCAGCACGTTTGATCGTGGCGACTTTAATAAATATGTACCACCATGAGAATAGCGAGGTAATGACCAGAATCAGCATCACCAGCTGCACTGGCAAGCTAGCACCCGCAATCAAGGTAAAAAACGACATATCACTGCTTGCGTTCATAATTTCTCCACTAATTTTTACTGCACAGTATTTTTATAACAATTATTTTCTAATCAGCCAATGTCGGCAACATGGCTGCTTTGATATCTACAGGAATACCCAGCGGCTTGAATGTTTCAGCATTCACAAACGCCAGCTTGACTTGCGCTTTAATCAGCACCTGGTGCTCACGCATAATCTTCTGTTCCATTTCAATGCTGCCACGCCCGATTTTTGTGAGCTTGCAATGCACTTCCAGCATATCGTTGAAGTATGCCGGGCCTTTAAATTCTACCGAAAGACTGTGCACGACGATAATAACGCCCAAGTCTGCTTTCACTTGCGGCTGCTCAAAACCCAAGGCACGCAGCCATTCGGTTCTGGCACGTTCCATAAAGTTCAGATAATTGGAATGGTAAACCACGCCACCAGCGTCGGTATCTTCATAATAGACGCGGATCGGCCAATTGAAAGTAGTAGTTTTATGCATCTTTACTGCTGCCAAAGTTCACCAGAAGCCAGACTGGCGGGTACCGCTAAACCAAAATGCTGGTAGGACTGACTGGTTGCGACACGGCCACGCGGCGTGCGCATCAGATAGCCCTGCTGAATCAAATACGGCTCCAGCACATCTTCAATTGTATCGCGCTCTTCACCGATGGCCGCGGCCAGATTATCCAGACCCACCGGGCCGCCGCCGAATTTCTCCAGTACTGCCAGCAGCAATTTCCTATCCATGACATCAAAGCCCAGCTTATCTACATCCAGCATTCTTAGAGCAGCATCAGCAACCTCGGCTGACACCACGCCATCTGCTTTAACCTGTGCATAGTCACGCACACGGCGCAACAGACGGTTAGCAATACGCGGGGTGCCGCGTGAACGCTTGGCGATTTCCAGCGCCCCGCTGCCTGCCATTTCAACTTCGAGCAAACCAGCTGAGCGCTGTACGATACGGCCTAACTCCTCTGAAGTATAAAACTCCAGCCTCGATACAATGCCAAACCTATCACGCAATGGATTAGTCAGCATGCCGGCACGTGTTGTTGCGCCCACTAGCGTGAATGGGGGAAGGTCTAGACGCACACTGCGCGCGGCCGGTCCTTCACCTATCATGATATCAAGACGGTAATCTTCCATCGCCGGATATAGAATCTCTTCCACGACTGGTGATAAACGATGGATTTCATCAATAAACAGCACATCGTTGGGTTCCAGATTAGTAAGCAATGCAGCCAGATCGCCAGCACGTTCCAACACGGGGCCAGAAGTCTGACGCATATTGACGCCCATTTCTTTGGCAATAATATGTGCCAGCGTGGTTTTACCTAAGCCCGGCGGGCCAAACAACAGTACATGATCAAGTGCTTCACTGCGGCCACGCGCGGCGTTGATAAATATTTCCAACTGCGCGCGCGCTTTTTCCTGCCCGATATATTCATCCAGAATTTTGGGGCGTAATGCGCGCTCCAGAGCCTCTTCCTGCGGGCTAATATTATCTGGAGCAATTAAGCGATCGGTTTCTATCATAAAGCGCTATCAATTCTCTCTGTTTTGCAATGCAACCCAGTGTGTAATCAGTGTTAAACCAACCGCCAGCAGCGTTGGTCCCAGAAAAATACCGATAAATCCAAAGGCAAATGCTCCGCCTAGTACGCCAAGCACTACCAACAACAAGGGCAGATGCGATGAATGGCTGATTAAAATCGGTTTAATCACATTATCAACCGTGCTGATTGCCAACAAGCCATAAATTGCAAGAAAAATAGCCCAGCCATGGTCGCCGTGATTATAAAGCCATAAAGCTGAGCCGCCCCACACTAATGGCGGCCCAATTGGCACTACCGACAAGAAGAAGGTTGCCAATGCCAGCAAAACAGGCATAGGCGCACCCGCCAGCCAAAAGCCGAACAGCGCCACTATAGATTGAGCCAGCGCCGTACCGAAAATACCTAACATGACGCCTTTTACTGTGCTGCATGATAGCGTCAGCATTTCTTCGCCCAAAGTTCCGCCCAAACGATGCACCATCAACACAATGCCTTTGGCCAGACGGCTGCCATCACGGTAAAAGAAAAAAGCGATAAAAGCGACCAGCAGCATTTGCAAAAAGCCGCCCATCATCAACTGCACAGCCTGCAACACGAACTTACGCAGAGGCTCTGAATACTGGCTAATCAGCTTCATCAGTTCCTCATGACTCACAACCGCACGCTCCCAGGATATTGCCAACTTGTCACCAACCAGGGGTAAACTGCTTATCCATTGCGGCGCCTGCGGTTGCAGATTTTTTAATGTCACCTGCGCTTCTTCAATCAGAATAGCAGCGGAGTCAGCCAAATTCGTTGCCAGGTAGGCCATAGGCAGAATCACTGCAACCGACAAAAACGCAGTCATGGTGATGGCGGCTAAATTATCCCGCTTGCCAAGCTTTGACCACAGCCAGTGGTAGGCCGGCCAGGTAAAAACACAAAACACCGCGGCAAAAAGCAATGCCGCCATAAAAGGATGCAATACAAACAAACAACCAACGATCAGCAAGGCAATCAGCACAATACGTGCAATCTGGTTGGTATTAATCATAGCTTCCCGTTCTTAAACTGCTGGTATTGAGCTGTAAACATCATGCTTGATTTTACTCCAATTCGAAACAATTCGAATGAGACTTACGGCTATTTCGATAGCAGTTTCAAAGCCTGCTTGATACCATCCGTTACGCTGGTTTCTTTATCCAGCAGCTTCACAGAAGCCAGCGCCTCGCGCTCGTTATAGCCTAATGCCAATAGCGCATTCAGTATGTCGCTACTTGCGGATTTCGGCTGGTTTGAATTCATGGCCGCAACACCGTCAATGGTAAATTTATCTTTAAGCTCAAGCAGCAGGCGCTCGGCAGTTTTTTTACCCACACCCGGCACACGTGTCAGCATGGTGGTTTCCTGCAAGGCAACCGCCTGTACCAGCTCATCAATCGACAAGCCGCTCAAAATCGACAATGCAGATTTAGCGCCAATACCGTTCACTTTAAGCAGCTGCCTGAACGTTGCCCGCTCCTGACTGCTGCCAAAGCCATACAACAGCTGTGCATCTTCACGCACCACAAAATGCGTAAGCATGACCACTTTCTCGCCCACAGCCGGCAAGTTATAAAAAGTGCTCATTGGCACTTCACATTCATAACCTACCCCGTTACAGTCAATTAAAACCAGCGGCGGTGTTTTTTCGAGCAGGATTCCACTCAGGCGTCCAATCATGGCGTGTTCCATAACATAATAAGGGTTAACAATAACGCATGGCTCAGCATACTAGCAAGCGTGAGCTTAATGGCAGGTAATAACTTTTCGGGCTTTGCTGCAAATTGACGCAATAGCCAGAATGCACGCACAGATAACAGCAGAGGCAGTGCAGACAGCAAAGCCAGCTCAGGCAAATGCCTACTAAGGACCGTTACCGTAATCCACAGCAAAGCCAATACGGCCGATAAAAAATAAAGCCAAATTGCCAGATTAAGCGGTAACCTCACCACAAGATTATGTTTACCTGCGCTGGCATCTGCCTTGCGGTCAGGAAACTGATTAATGTAAAGTAAATTGGTAACCAATAGCGCATACGGCATGCCGACGATCAAAGGCTCAAGAGAAAATGAGCGCCGCTGCACAAAATCTGTACCAATAACTATACCCAGAAAACCCAACAGTACACATATCTCACCTAATCCTCTTGAATTCAGGCGCAAGGGTGATGCTGAATAAGCCCAGCCTATCAACATACCAACAATGCCTAGCAGTAACAAACCATAACTTAGCTGAAACGCCAGCCACAAGCCGCCAAGCATTGCAGCAGCCAATAGCAAGTAGCCGAAATACATAGTTTGCACCAAGCTCAGCACATCATTCTGGATGAAGCGGCTGCCACCGGTAAACGGATACAGGCGTTCAACATTGATGGCATCGGTGCCATTCAGTGCGTCACAATAATCATTGAGCACGTTCACTCCGGCATGTACCAACAGCGCAAGCAATACAGTCATCACTGCGGTTAATGGCTGAATTGCAACACCCGAATAAGCTGCGCCGGCCAAGCCCAGCATACAAGCCGCCAGCGTTGCAGATAAAAATGCAGGACGCGTAGCAAAGAAATACAGGGAGATTAGATTCGAGAAACTTGCCCGAGCAGGCTCAGCTACTGGCTTATTCATCCCAGCCAATTTACCCAATCAGGCGCCCGCCACGTACGCGATAACCGGCAGTCGCCAGTTTGCCCATCCCTTGCCCGCCATGTGCATGGCAAATTGCACAGGCTAATGCATCGGCAGAGTCTGGTTTTGGTGCTGCCGGCAGGTTCAGCAAACGCTTCACCATCTCCTGCACCTGCTCTTTTTGCGCATGGCCGTTGCCGACCACGGCCTGCTTAACTTGCAATGCCGTATATTCAGCCACGCTTAAATTGCGGATCACTGCCGCACAGATAGCGGCACCACGCGCTTGCCCCAGTAGTAATGTGGACTGCGGGTTCACATTTACAAATACTTTTTCTACGGCAACTTGGTTCGGATGATAGGTATCGATCACTTCGAACAGGCTATCCACAATAATCTTGAGGCGGGCGGGCAGCTCTTCCCTATCATCTTCGCCCTCAATTTTATTTTTTTTACCGCTGGCAGTTTTAATAGTGCCGCTTGCGATATAGATGATTTTTTCACCGACTTTTTCAATAACGCCAAAGCCGGTGAGGCGTAAACCTGGATCAATCCCTAAGATTCTTATATTGTCCAAATTTCTCTCAAATACATAACATTAGGGAAAGTTTTGGCAGCAAAACAGCGCTTTACTCTTCCAGCACAGCAGACGTATATACATCCTGCACGTCATCCAGGTCTTCAAGCGCATCCAGAATTTTCTGCATTTTCACTGCATCGTCGCCAGTAAATTCAACTTCATTCATGGCCTTCATTGTTACTTCAGCCAATACCGCTTTTAAACCGGCGGCTTCCATTGCTTCTTTTACAGTAACAAAATCAGCAGGCGGTGTAATCACTTCAATACTACCGTCATCATTGGTCACTACATCTTCCGCACCGGCTTCCAATGCCACTTCCATGACTTTATCTTCAGAAGTGCCCGGCTCATACACCAGACTGCCGCAATGTTTGAACATAAACGCAACAGAGCCATCCGTGCCCAGATTGCCGCCAAACTTGGTCAGTGCGTGGCGCACATCGGCAACTGCTCGCTGTTTATTATCAGTCAGACAGTCAATAATAATGGCCGCGCCATTAATGCCGTAACCTTCATAACGGATTTCTTCGTAGTTAACGCCTTCCAACTCACCGGTACCTTTTTTGATGGCACGCGTGATGTTGTCAGACGGCATGTTTTCTTCTTTTGCCAACGCAACTGCAGCACGCAGGCGCGGGTTCATATTGATATCACCGCCACCCATACGTGCCGATACCGTGATTTCTTTAATGTGCCGCGTTTTGCGTCCTGACGACCTTTGCGGTGTTGAATATTTGCCCATTTACTATGACCAGCCATGTCCCGACCCTTTAATACAAATCAAATAAACGCGATTTTATCACAGGCATTGCCGAGGACTAAGTAAAGGCTAACTTACATGTGGATATGTTTTAATCCTGCGCCATCGCCGGGTCAATCGGCATATGTTTACGAATGCTGATCATGGAAATAATCACTAGCGATGCTGCAATCAAGGACATACCAATCAGCTCTGTTGCACTTGGCACTTCATTAAGCTGCAGCCATGCTGCCAGCACACCAATCACCGGCGCCAGCATCGATGACATACTGGCAACACCGGCACTCAGGCGCTGTAGTGCATACAGCCACAACAGCCAGGCCAGCGCGTTACAGAATACGGAATTAAAAATCACCGCGCCGATAAAATACGGCGTCCACTGAATCGGTGCTGAAGGCACCATCAGGGCTACGACAACTAAAGGGATGGACCCAAATAACATCTGCCATGCTGTCAGCGTTAATAAATCCAGATCCGGTGAGCGTTGATGCAGCTTTTTAGCAAGAATCACCGACAGCGCCCAGAAGATACCGGACAATACAGCAAGGAACATGCTGAATGTATCCGTACCCAAATGCAGCGGATCAAGAATAAACAGCATACCCATGGTGGAAAGGATTGCTGCAGGCCATTGCAGCCCGCGCAACTTTTCACCCAGCATAGGCCAGGCCAGCACCATTACCCAGAATGGCATGGTATACGTCAGCACTGCGGTTTTACCCGCGCCGCCTTCTACCAATGCCCAGATTAACAAGCCGGTAAACCCACTGGTCTGCATCATGCCGAGCAGGATTAAGGTCGGCATTTCTTTTACGCGTAACGGTTTACGCATATAAATCACTACAGCAAACAAACACAGCGCACCTATTACTGTACGCAATGCTGCAAATTCAAAGGCGCCTGAATATTCCAGAGCGCTTTTCATCACAACCCAGTTGTAGCCCCAGATGATAGTCAGTAGCATCAGCGCAGCAAAGGCACGGATAGTAATTTTTTTACTGTTATGCATAGTTTGTTTGCTATCGATAGTTAATTTTATTACAAACCCTGCGGCTACGGCAGCCGCAAAGGTTTAATTCCAGATATGTGTTACTGCTTTCCAGCCGCCATCTGCCTGTTTACGATATACCAGATGCACATTGCCGCCGAATGTCTGTTTTTCACCTTTTTCATTAAACATTGCGCCAGCCCATTTACCGCGCTGATAAGCGAGGTTACCATCTTCTACTGCATCATCTAACGTCAGCTGATGCTCAATGACACCAGCAGCAATCAAGCCGGCAAAGAATGATTGAATTGCCGCAGCACCAAGTACAGGTTCACCAGCCGGAGCAGGCATTACCACTGCGTTATCAGCATAGAGCTGGCCAATCGCTTCAGCGTTTTTACTGTTAAATGCGGCATCGAACTTTGCGTTGATTGCTGATATCTGTGTTTGAATATTTGACATGTTTTGTATCCTTATTTAGTTAATTTAAAAAAAGTCAGCCCCTATTTACAACTATTCAATAAGTGCCGGCATACCTGCATTGATTAATTCCAATATCTGTTGCAATTGCATACGTTTTTCATCATCCAGAGACTGCATGCACTTGCGTACCCTGCGGTAATAATCCGGCATCACTGCATCGAGCTTATCCTGCCCTGCATCTGTAAGCCTGATCAATATGCTGCGTCTGTCATCTTTTGTATAAATCCGCTCTACCAGGCCATTTTGCTCCAAACCATCGATCAGTCCGGTCATCGTTGCTCGCGTCACCCCTGCCTTTTCTGCCAGCACTGACGGTGTAGAGGTTTTTGAATCTTCGCGCATGAGTAAAATCAGTACCCACCAGCGTCCCTGCAGCAGACCATGTTTAGTTAAACATACATCCAGCGCTACCGATAAATCAGTCGCGACACGCAGCAAATGCAAAAAGCCCGACACCGCCGTAATATCTGCGTCCGGATAGCGTTCGGCAAATTTGCCAAGCACTTTAGTGGTAGGAAGGTCTTTTAATTGCAACATGATTAGGTGCATTATAGTTAGCTTCCTAACTAAGTCAATAGCTGATTGAAATATTTAAGAATTGTTGGTTAAAATATTTATTCGTGTATATTTGAATTTCGCTCTGCATTTTAGTTACAGTCAGGAGATTGCTATGAAAACATTGCAACAATTGCTAGACGTAAAAAAATATAAAGAAGTGATCTCAATCGCGCCAAATCGTCCCGTATTTGATGCTTTAGTGATACTGGCAGAATATAGAATCGGCGCGCTGGTGGTATTGGAAAATGAAAAACTGGTAGGGATCTTTTCAGAACGCGATTACGCACGTGAAGTAATCCTTAAAGGCAGATCATCTAAAACCACGCACATCACCGATGTGATGACGCATAACGTAGTATGCGGCAATCCAAATGATACGGTTCAAGAGGCCATGACACTGATGACAAGTAAAAACTTCCGCCACTTGCCGATAATGAAAGACGACAAAGTGATTGGTATGCTTTCACTTATAGACCTTGCAAAAGAAACTATCGATTACCAGCAGCGCCTGATTAAAGAGCTGGAAAGTTACATCCAGCGTTAATATCATTCCGACCAGCAATATAAAAGGGAGCCTAAGCTCCCTTTTATATTGCTGGTAACACCAGACTGGCTTACAGATACTTAACCACCATCGCATTACTCAAATCACCAGCTGCAATCGGCAATCGCACATAATAACCGCTACCCGATGCCTCATGAATCGGCTCGCCTTTTTTATTAAACATGGCTTCAACCACCACATCCTGATTACCGCTCGGGTGTATCACCTGCAAACGGTCACCCACACCAAATTTATTACGCGCCTCAATATCCGCCAACCCTTTTTCTGCATCGTATGCAACCACATCACCTACGTAAAGGCTGCGACTTGAGCTTGAATAGCCCTGCTTGTAATTCTGGTGCTCTGCTGTGTGATGGCGCTGATAGAAGCCATCGGTATAACCGCGATTAGCCAGATTTTCCAGATCACCAAGCAGGTTCCAGTCAAACGGGCGGCCTGCCAAAGCATCATCAATCGCCTTGCGGTAATTCTGGCAGGTACGCGCCACGTAGTAGCGTGACTTAGTTCGGCCCTCGATTTTAAGTGAATCGACACCCATCTTGATCAGTCGTTCCACGTGCTCAATTGCACGCAGGTCTTTGCTGTTCATAATGTAAGTACCGTGCTCGTCCTCTTCAATCGGCAGCAATTCACCGAGGCGGCCTTTTTCTTCAATCAAGTACACTTTGTCCGCCAACGGGTGGCGCGGCAAGCTGCCACAGCCTGATAAACTGGATTTCTCCATCTCGGCTTTGAAATCAAACTCGTCGAGGCGGATAACACCCGCCGCATCTTCAGCAGCATCATGCACTTTGTAATCCCAACGGCAGCTATTGGTACAAGTGCCTTGGTTAGGGTCGCGCTGGTTAAAGTAACCTGAAAGCAGGCAGCGGCCGGAGTAAGCAATGCAGAGTGCGCCATGCACAAATACTTCCAGCTCCATCTCCGGGCAGCGTTGGCGAATATCTTCAATTTCATCCAAAGACAACTCACGTGAAAGAATCACCCGGGTTAAACCCAAGCTCTGCCAGAACTTTACCGTTGCGTAGTTCACCGTATTTGCCTGCACCGAGAGGTGAACCGGCATTTCCGGCCATTTCTCGCGCACCATCATAATGAGGCCAGGATCGGACATGATCAGCGCATCTGGACGCATTGCAATCACCGGCTCCATATCCGCCATATAGGTTTTTACTTTGGCGTTATGCGGCGCAATGTTACTGGCCACAAAAAATTTCTTACCACGCGCATGCGCTTCATTGATGCCAATCTCAAGGTTGGCCATCGTAAAATCGTTGTTACGCGCACGCAGGCTGTAACGCGGTTGCCCGGCATAGATTGCATCTGCGCCATAGTCAAATGCCGTACGCATGCGATCAAGGTCGCCCGCCGGGGCTAATAATTCAGGTATTTTCAATTTATTACTCACCAATAATCTTTACTAAAACGCGTTTCTTTCTACGCCCATCAAACTCACCATAAAAAATCTGTTCCCATGGGCCAAAATCCAATTGTCCATCTGTGATAGCCACAACGACCTCACGCCCCATCACCTGACGCTTCATATGCGCATCGGCATTATCTTCACCGGTATCATTATGGCGATAACTGCTCACCGGCTCATGCGGAGCAAGACGCTCCAGCCATTGTGTGTAGTCATGGTGCAAACCGCGCTCGTCATCGTTAATGAACACACTGGCAGTAATATGCATCGCATTCACCAGTACAAAACCCTCGCGTACACCGCTCTCACGCAGGCATTCGCGCACCTGTTCTGTAATACGGATAAACGCTACGCGGGTTGGCGGGTTAAACCAAAGTTCTTTACGATAACTTTTCATAAAATACTCCATAATCTCAATGTGGTGATTTTAACACTTCATTGCAAAGTCACAAAAAAAGGCCTCACAAGGAGGCCTTTTTTTACAGCGTAAGGCTGATTAACCTTTCACATCCAGCTGATGTTTGAAGGTTTTACCCTCATTATCAGTTGCTGTTACTTCCAGTGTACCTGGTGCTTCTGGAATGAAATTGAACCTGAAATAAGGATCTTCACTGGTGCCCACACCTACATCCACTGTCATCACAGGCTTACCGTTATAGGTGAATGCCGCTTTGTTAATATAAAAAGCAGGCACATATCCTTGTGAAACCAGATCGCGCTGCAAACCGGTACGCATCACATGGCGAATATTAAAGGTAGTTACAACAGGGCTGCCGAATTTAACCGGATCATCTACATGCAGTTTGATTTTACCCGCTGCTGCACGCACTGCAGATTCATCATTATCTACGGTCCCGCCACAGCCACCTGCTGCGCGAATTTCACGCTTAACCATATACAGTTTACCGTCTGCGGCCTCACCGACTAAACGCACAAATGAGTCCGTTTCCATACGAATACGTGTTGCCAGTTGAAAATTACCAAGCATGTCGGTCAGGTTATAAATTGCAGCAAGCTGAATCGGGTTGGCATCTACCAATACATAGATTTTTTTGATATCTACACCATTCGCTGCGGCTTTGTCATAGCTGAAAGTCACCGGCACCTGCGCACCACTTTCGGCACGGCGTGGTGCATCAATCTTGATAAATTCAACTTCCTGAATATCTCGTTTTGCAAAAAATGCCTCTTTAACCACCGGCCATAACTTAGGATCAGCCTCGGCAAAGGCGTTAGATACGAATGCCAAAGATACAGCAGCCATTAGCATCAGTTTTAAAAATAAGGATTGTGTCTGTGTACCCATGCGCCACTCCAAAACGTTATTTGTTATAAATGTCTAATATCTGCACTATGACAGAAAACTCACTTACTAAGTTCGGTTGCTTGATTCGCAACGACCAATTATCTTAAATCTTTTCATTCTCTAGATGGAAAAAAAGCTCAATACCGTTACCTACAGGGTCTTTAAAGTTAATTTGTTTAACATTCAAAACCGGCAAATCACGTATCGTGTATTCAATATTGTGCTGTTTAAGGTGCGTCTCTGTTGCCGGCATGTCAGTACAGGTAAAGGAAATATGGTCAATCGTAGTTAATACATCAGTCAGCGGTTCACCCTCACCTCGATACTCCGCCAGATGCAGCACAGCATTGGCTGTATCATCGCCAATGTACAGCCAGAAACCTCTGCTGGTGAAGCCTTCGCGCGGCCCGACTTTCAAGCCCACTACATCGCAGTAGAAGTCTTTAAGTTTTAGCATCGTCTCATACGGCGTGCGTAAATTAACGTGGTTAAGTTCGGTGACTGGCATAATATTTCTTCTTGATTAACAAGCAATTAAATTTCAACAATATTGATTTAGCCACTTTAACATTTTCAACCATGTCAGTAACTAGCACTATGGATAAAAACTGTATTAATCGCCTTCAAACTCACACAATGAAAAAGTGTTAATGCCGCTTTTGATCAATCGTTTTGAGCCGCCCAAATCCGGCAGGTCAATTACAAAGGCACAGCCCATGACAATTCCACCTAACTTCTGAATCAGTGCAACTGAAGCCTCGGCAGTGCCGCCGGTTGCAATAAGGTCGTCAACCAGCAATACCTGCTCATCTTTGCTGATGGCATCGATATGCATTTCCACACGATCGGCACCATATTCCAGCGCATAATCATGACCAATAGTTTCAGCAGGTAACTTGCCCGATTTGCGAACCGGCACAAAACCCACGCCCAGCTTGTAAGCCAGCGCTGCGCCGATGATAAAGCCACGCGCTTCCACACCTGCAATTTTATCTATTTTTTTATCTGAATAATGTTGCGACAGCGCGTCAATCACCATGCGAAGACCTAGAGGGTCTTTCAGCAAAGTGGTGATGTCGCGGAATTGAATCCCCGGCTTGGGATAGTGCGGGATAGTACGAATGAGGGATTTGATAGGCAATTAGCTACTCATTAATAATTTGGTTTAAATCTATTTATTACAGAATAGCCAACTACCATTGCCATCAGCAAGTTCATAAAATGCGATTCGCGATGCACTGGCTAGGCGCAAGCTCGCAGACAGTACAATCAGTACGGCAAGAGCTTGCAACAACACCAGCGCGAGCGAGTGTATTTTATGCTGCTGGTGTTTGCGTGCGCACGCGAATATGCAACTCGCGCAACTGCTTCTCATCCACCTCATTTGGCGCATTAGTCATCAGGCACTGTGCACGTTGTGTTTTAGGGAATGCGATTACGTCACGGATAGACTCGGCACCTGCCATTAATGTGACCAGACGATCTAAACCAAAGGCCAAGCCACCGTGTGGGGGCGCACCGTATTGCAATGCATCGAGCAGGAAGCCGAATTTTTCCTGCGCTTCTTCTTTGCTGATTTTTAATGCATCAAATACTTTAGACTGCACTTCCTGTTTATGGATACGCACAGAACCGCCGCCTACTTCCCAGCCGTTTAACACCATGTCATACGCTTTTGACAGCGCAGCACCTGGGTTTGTGGTCAGCAAGTCTTCATGGCCGTCTTTTGGTGCCGTGAACGGATGGTGTAATGCCACCCAGCGATCAGCGTCTTCATCATGTTCAAACATCGGGAAATCAACCACCCACAATGGTGCCCATGCACGGCCATCTACATGACCTTTGTCATGACCGACTTTGAGACGCAACGCACCCAGAGCTTCGTTCACCACTTTGGCTTTATCTGCGCCAAAGAATACGATGTCGCCATTTTGTGCACCAGTGCGCTCGATAATCGCTTGCAACGCTTGCACATGAATGTTTTTCACAATCGGGCTTTGCAGGCCTTCTTCATTCAGTTTAGTAATGTCGTTGATCTTGATGTATGCCAGACCTTTTGCGCCGTAAATTTTTACGAACTCGGTATAGGCATCGATCTCAGAACGGCTGATAGCGGCGCCATTCGGTACACGCAAAGCAGCTACGCGGCCGCCCGCCATATTGGCAGCACCTGCGAACACTTTGAAATCTACGTCTTTCATGACATCTGAAAGCTCGGTAATTTCGAGCGTCACACGCATATCCGGCTTGTCTGAACCGTATCTGTTCATAGCTTCGGCAAACGGCATACGTGGGAATTTAGCTGGCAGGTCTACATTTTGGACTTGTTTCAGCATCTGGCGGATCATTTCTTCCACCAGATCCATAATATCGTTTTCTTCCATGAACGATGTTTCAATATCCACTTGCGTGAATTCGGGCTGACGGTCAGCGCGCAAGTCTTCATCGCGGAAACATTTGGTAATCTGGAAGTAACGGTCAAAGCCTGACACCATCAGCAACTGTTTAAACAATTGCGGTGATTGTGGCAAGGCAAAGAACATGCCGTGATGTACGCGGCTAGGCACCAGATAGTCACGCGCACCTTCCGGTGTTGAGCGCGTCAGCATCGGTGTTTCAACTTCAATAAAGCCGTTGGTATCCAGATAATCACGCAGCGTTTTAGCTACGCGGTAACGCAGCATCAGGTTCTTTTGCATGGCTGGGCGACGCAAATCAATGTAACGGTGCTCCAGACGTACGGTTTCAGTCAGGTTTTCATCATCCAGCATAAACGGTGGCGTGAGTGAAGCATTCAATACTTCAATCTCGGTTGCCAGCATTTCCACTTCACCGGTAGGCAAGTTAGCGTTCACAGTACCTTCTGGACGTGCACGGACTTTACATACCACTTTCAACACAAATTCACTACGTACGGTTTCAGCAATTGCAAATGCTTCTTTGGTATCAGGGTCAATCACGATTTGTGCCAAACCTTCGCGGTCGCGCAAGTCGATAAAACGACGATGCGCCCAACCACAAAGTGTTACGGTTTGACCAATGTGTTCGCGGTTTAAATGGCCGCAGTAATGTGTACGCATCATAATTGTGTATCTACTATTTGTTTATTGAGTTAAAAGTTTAGGTAATTTATTTGCCGGGGCAACGACGCCCATCGAGATAATGTATTTAAGTGCTTCATCCACGCTCATTTCTAATTCAACTACATCGGTTCTAAGCATCATTAAAAAGTAACCGCCGGTAGGGTTAGGGGTGGTTGGCACAAATACGCTGACGTAATCGCCATGCAAGTGGTTAGCAACATCGCCACCAGGAGTACCGGTCAAAAAGGCAATCGTCCAGGTACCTTCACGTGGGAACTGTACCAAGACCGCCTTGCGGAATGCATTGCCTGAATCAGAGAAAAGCGTATCTGAAACTTGCTTAACACTGGAGTAGATCGATTTAACCACCGGCAGCCGGTTTAGCAGCTTTTCCCACAGCACAATAATCTGCATGCCGAAAAAGTTGGTAGCAATCAGCCCAGTAATCAGCACGATAGCAAATGTCAGAATCACGCCAAAGCCCGGAATGTCAAGACCGAGCAGTGTACGCGGATGCCATTCCAAAGGCAGCAGCAACAGGCTTTGATCCATCATGCCGATCAATGATTTGAGCACCCAGATGGTAATCACCAAAGGCACTAAAACCAGCAAACCTGTTATCAGATATTTTTTCATAAAGGGTTTATTCGCTAGTGGCAGGCACAGCCAGTGCTGCAAGCAGCAGGCGCCGCGCTGGATTCTGCAGCGGGTTCAGACTTTTTTGTGCTGTTACCGCCTTTAAAATCCGTGGCATACCAGCCACTGCCGGTCAGCTGAAAACTAGGTGCAGAAACCTGCTTTGCGAAACTCTCTTTACCGCACTCCGGACAAGCCTCTACCGATGCTGCGCTGATTTTACGCATCACTTCTGCTTTATGGCCGCAGCTAGTACATTGATAATCGTAAATAGGCATTTGATCCTCCTTACACAAATATGTTAAACAACCTAAAATTATACCTTAATACCGCAAAAGCATTTAACAGGCTTAGTTATCGTCATCCTGCTGATTCTGAAAACGTCTTTTCTTAACACTCTCTGCCAGCATATCCAGAATCTCTACCGTATCATCCCAACCCAGGCAGCCATCAGTAATCGATTTACCGTACTCTAATGCGCAGCCTGGCTCATGGTCTTGACGACCTTCATTCAAATGCGACTCAATCATCAACCCGATGATACGGTCATCACCAGTATTCAATTGCTCGGCAACGTTCGCTGCAACCTGCTTTTGCAATTTGTACTGGCGCTGACTGTTGGCGTGAGAGCAATCCACCATCACTTTAGTATTCAGACCCGACTGTGCCAACTCTTTGGCAACAGCATCAATATTGGCCGCATCGTAGTTAGGCGTTTTACCGCCGCGCAAAATCACGTGGCAATCTTCATTGCCGGTCGTCGAGATAATCGCCGAGCGCCCGTCTTTGGTCACTGATAAAAAGTGGTGCGGGCTCGCCGCCGCCTTAATTGCGTCAACCGCGATGCGGATATTGCCGTCAGTACCATTTTTAAAGCCTACCGGGCAGGATAGCCCTGACGCCAGTTCACGATGAATCTGTGACTCGGTAGTACGCGCTCCGATAGCACCCCAACTCACCAAATCAGCTGTGTACTGCGGCGTGATCGTATCCAGAAACTCAGTTGCAGCAGGTACACCCAGCTCATTGACCTCAAGCAGAAAGCGGCGCGCCAGATCCAGACCTTCATTAATATCAAAACTGCCGTCCAGATGCGGATCGTTGATCAACCCTTTCCAGCCCACGGTAGTGCGGGGTTTTTCGAAATAAACACGCATCACAATCAATAACTCATTGATATGCTTATGATGCTGGGTCAGCAGACGCTTTGCGTATTCGATACCCGCATCATAGTCATGAATGGAACAAGGCCCGATTACAACCAGCAAGCGATCATTCGCACTGTGCAGAATACGGTGTATTTCGGCACGAGTTTTGACAATCCGATCAGTCGTGGCCTTGCTAGGCTCAAGTTTATCCAGCAACACGGAAGGCGGGGTCAGCTCCTTGGTTTCGATGATACGGACGTCATCAGTAATAATTTTTTGGCTAGGACTCATTTAGGTAACTCGTTGAATGCGTAAATAAAAGAAACGCAAAAAACAAAGCCCGTATATAGCGGGCTTTGTTGTAATAATTGTCTAATTATACTGCTATAGCAATTAAAACGGTAGTTCGGATCAAGACAATAAGTCGCGATCTGCCACCCGGCAATGCTGATAGGGTAATTAACCCGTTTGCTCTTGCATTTCAAAACGTCTTAATATAACGAAACGTTAACATTTAAAGCATTTGTAATAGGAATGGCAATCACTCATCTGCAATCATTGGAAACTGAAATTTACCTTGCGGGATATCACTGCGATTAACTTCAAACTTTATAAGATTTGTAATAATTGATTACGAATTGATTAAATACATACCATCTCAATATTCATCGATTCATGTTATACCAATAATAAAAATCTGTGGGGAGCAGTTCGTGATAAACGACAACACTTATATTCCAGTGATGTTCAATATTCATGTTGAGCCTGAAATGCGCGTAATCGAATATAAAAAAAAGCGCTGGCTAGGATATGAGAACTTGCATGCATTCTTGCTAGAGAAACGAACTGATTTAGAAAAGTCAACCGGCAGACCAGTCAACTACAACTGGCTGTTTCGTCTTGACCCCCAGATTCAACATGTATATGGAAAGCCTGACTGGGCTATGCAGCAGTATCGCACACTGATTAATGAGGCGGCCACTGCTGGCGACGAAATTGGGGTTCATGTACATAGCTGGCGGCCATATCAAAAATGGTGGCGTAAAAGCTGGGTTGCAGAGTTTTCTGATGGTGACTGGATAAGAAGCTGTGTTGATATGGCGCATCATGCCTTTGTCGACTCCATGCAATTACAGCCAAAATCCTTCTCATTCGGCGATCAATATATGAGCGATGATGTGCTTACGCAGCTTGAGATTTTAGGATATCGATGCGATATAAGCATGCATCCTAAACATCAGCCAAAGCCATTGCTCGCAAAAGGTGAAAAACACACTGGCAATATACCCGACTACCAGGAAACACCGCGGAGACCTTTTAAACCTTCGCATAAAAACTTTACCAAGCCAATCTCAGGAGATGAAAGATCCATCTGGGAGATTCCCCCAAGTGTTGGTAAGTTAGAAAATCAGGAAAATACAAATATTAGCTACCATCAAAAACTATTGCTTGGCATTCCGTTTGATCGTATACCAAAAATTGTAGACCAGAATCTGGCTTTGCCTGATCCTTACCTGCTCGCAGAGATGAGAACTGATGTTCGAATGGATGCATATAACCGGACTCAATTTGATCAGGCTGTGGAATATTTTATGAACCATGCGTTATCAAAAAATATGTCCTTCAGCACTTTAGCCGACTTTACGGATCATTTAGACACGAGACTCGCAAAAACATTAGCAGGTAACAATGCACTTAAAAATGAATTTAATAGTATTCCTCAACCTAACGAAACACCTTAAAATTAGTTATGCTAGTTAATATCTTTTTCAGATAGCATTGCGGTCACATGCTCAAATCAACAGGGACTAATCAAAACAACAATCCATCAGTTGTTATTCTTCTAGCTACCTATAATGGCCAGAATTATCTCGAAGACCAATTAAAATCATTCGAGGCACAAACCCACCCCAATTGGACCCTGCTTTCATCAGATGATGGATCGTCTGATGAAACACTCAGCATTCTAAAAAGATATCAAAGCAAGTGGACTAATACTCACGATATGTTGCTGCTAGGTCCTCAAAAAGGTTTTGCTGCAAACTTTTTATCTTTAGTCTGCAAAGCTAATATCAACTCAGACTTTTATGCATATGCTGATCAAGATGACATATGGGAACCAAAGAAACTTGAAACAGCTATAGATTTTCTCAAAACCATAGCTCCTGAAATACCGGCTTTGTATTGCTCCAGAACAAAAATCGTGGATCGCAATAACAATCAACAAGGGTTGAGCCCACTATTTAATAAAACGCCTGATTTTGCAAATGCTCTAGTGCAGAACATAGGTAGTGGCAATACCATGGTATTTAATAAAGCCGCGCGGGATTTACTTAAAATAGCGGGAAAAGAAACTGTTGTCATTTCCCATGACTGGTGGACATACATGCTAGTTAGCGGTTGCGGTGGAAAAGTCTTTTATGATCCGGTGCCCAAGGTTCGCTATCGGCAGCACAATCAGAATTTAGTGGGATGCAACACTACATTTAAGGCTATGCTTGAACGTATCAGCATGGTGACGCTTGGTCGTTATAAGCAGTGGAATAGCACGAATATAGCAGCACTGTATGAGCATTATATAATGCTCATACCGCCTAACAAAAAGACTCTGGATAATTTCACTAAAAGCAGAAAAGGGAATTTTATTTCAAGATTGTGGTACTTACGTAAAAGTGGCGTATACAGGCAATCTTTTATCGGTAATCTTGGTTTAATTGTTGCAGTAATTTTCAATAGAATTTAATACCGCCTCATACCTCCATAATGCCAGCAGCGATCATTCAGTGTTTTCCATTAGCTAATCTCACATCAATTGCATCATTGATTAGCGCAAGCTGTCCTTGGTCAATATGCTTAAATAATTTACTTAGGTCTTGATTAGTTGGGTTGTTCTTTATTAAATCAACTTTAAGTATCTTAGATTGATTATATACAGCCATCCAAAAGAAATGAGTTGGATTCAAATTTCGATGAATTCTTAAATAGAAATTTAATTTCATTTTTAATATTTTTGTAAAATCAGTAATTTTCCAATTACGCTTTACTAATGCATGGCAAACTGATCTTACAATATCTTTTTGATCCAGCGTCAAAGCTGATTTGATAGGCACTCCACGTTTACTGAACCAGTCAGACATGCCAATTTCATAACGGCTGATCACTTCATCACGATTCGACAATGGCTCCATCTGCTCCCACCACTCTTTAAACTCATTTGAATTTATCAGGACACTGGTCTCAAAAGCAAACAGATAGCTTTGTATGTGAAATTTCGGGTTATTGGATACGGTGAGCCCGCGTAAAGCCTTACCGCAGACAGGCTTTAAAAAACTACTCATTAAAACTTCAGGGTCTAATGTTATGAATGAGCTATTAAAAAAAACAATACGTTCTAATTGTCTTAAATCTCCAAGCCTTTGCATTCCAAGCTTATAAGACCAGAAGTCATATCCAAAATTTTCACGTGCTATAACGTGCGCATATGGAGATAGTTTTTTAATTTCAGATTCAGTTATATTCGTAGATACAAATACAATATTGCCTGATAACTTTGCTATATAGGTGACAAGATTAAAAAGATCACGAGGCACCTTTCCATCAGGATTATAGTGAGCTATTACAAATGCCAGCTTGGGATCTAATGTCAGCATAAGTCCGTAATGTTATTTACAGCCCCTTCACCAAGACTGTAAATAGAAACACCGCATAAAGTGAATTCCATACACAAAAAACCAACCCCACTAAATTATTATTAAGTTAATGGGGTTGGTTTACATTGTTCAAATAGGTTTTTTTAGAACGGTATATCGTCCTCAAAATCATCAAAACCTGAACCTGTTGTTGCCGCTTTAGGTGCAGATTGAGCAGGCGCGCTTCTAGCCTGACCCTGGCTTGGTGGCGCTTGATTGTAATCGCTATCCATGCCGCCCTGATCCATACCGCCATCATAGCTTGCATTGGAGCCAGCTCCATCACGACCACCCAACATCTGCATCTGGTCTGCAATAATTTCTGTGGTGTAACGATCCTGACCTTCTTTGGTCTGCCATTTGCGCGTCTGCAGGCGGCCTTCAACATACACCGGACGACCTTTTTTGAGGTACTCGCCGGCAATCTCGGCCAACTTGCGATACATCACAATGTTATGCCATTCAGTACGCTCTTGCTTGGCGCCGGATTTATCTTTCCAGCTATCAGTCGTTGCAATACTAAAATTACATACAGCCTCACCATTCGGCATATAGCGCACTTCCGGATCACGTCCCAAGTTGCACTGATGCCATATTTATCCCTTCAACAATTGATACACTTGGGCGTCATCCCAATCATACGATTTATCTATTTTCAATATTACTGTGCGCTCTTGCGGCAGCACTGCCGCCTCTACCACAGCCGCCAACTCCAACAACTTAGTCCTGATAGCGCCTGCCTGCTCAGCAGACATCGCATCAGCAGCCTCATTCATTGTGTACATTTTGGTTCTTACCGCTAACGGCGCTTGCATTGATGATGCAAATAATAGCCATAAAACCATCATCACGCCACAAAATATAAATACGCTGGCAAAGCCATATACATGTGACAGATAGCCGCCAAAAGCACCGCCGACAAAAATACCCAGCGACTGCGCAGTATTATAAACCCCCATCGCCGTGCCCTTTGCTGCTGCCGGTGCAATTTTACTGATCAATGACGGCAATGATGCTTCCAGCAGGTTAAATGCGATGAAGTAGATGGTCAGCGAAGCAACAATACCCCAGAAATACGATATTGAAACCGCAAACATGATTTGTGCCAGCAACATGACTGCAACTGCCGCCACGAACACCTGCTTCATTTTGGATTGTTTTTCTGCATAAATAATCCCAGGCACCATTAATACAAACGCGGCCAACACCACCGGCAGATAAATCTTCCAGTGCTGGTTTACATCCATATCACTGGTTTGGTTAATGGCAAATGGCACCACTACAAACATTGCCATCTGTGCTGCATGCAAGGCAAAAATACCGTAATTCAGGCGTAACAACTGGCGATTTTTCAATACGTCTTTTAATTTTGCAGGGGCAGCGCTTGCATCCGAGTGATAATGACTATGCACCGGGTCTGGCACTACAAATCTAACCACTGCAATTGCAGCCAGCGTTAGTATACCGGTCAGAAAAAATATGCCCGGCACTCCCATCCACTCATTCAGAATCGGCCCGGCTACCAGTGAAAAAGCAAAAGCAATACCAATAGTGCCGCCTATAGTTGCCATTGCTTTGGTGCGATGTTCATCGCGCGTCAAATCAGCCACCAGCGCAGTGACTACAGCAGAAACTGCACCCGCACCCTGAATGGCACGACCGATAATCACACCCTCGATATTCATGGCAAGTGCCGCCACCATGCTGCCGACGGCAAAAATGCCCAGACCAATATAAATCATAGGCTTACGGCCATATTTATCTGAGGCCATACCAAATGGCAGCTGCAATAATGCCTGCGTCAGGCCATAAGCACCCAGCGCCAAACCCACCATCAGGCCGCTGGGCTTATCGGGTAAAGTAGACGCATAAATTGCAAAGATTGGTAGAATCAGAAACATACCCAACATGCGCAAGCCATAAATTGAGGCTAAACTTAGCGTGGCACGCAATTCTGCCGGAGTCATTTTTTCTGAGGAGATTAAGTCTTCAACAGCGCTAATTGTCGTAGATGTAGAGTTGTGCAACGTTGACATGAAAAATAATTAATCTTAATGCGTAAAAGTGGGTATATTAGCAGGTTGCCCCAATTTTTAGTAAAAGCTTAATAAAAGCATGATGGATTTAGCTCAATGGAATTAATTCGTATTCGCGGTGCGCGTACCCACAATTTAAAGAATATATCGCTGGATATCCCACGTAACAAGCTTGTAGTCATTACAGGCCTGTCCGGCTCCGGCAAGTCTTCTCTAGCGTTTGACACGCTCTATGCCGAGGGTCAGCGCCGCTATGTGGAATCACTGTCTGCCTATGCACGTCAATTTTTGGCGCGCATGGATAAACCAGATGTCGATTTAATTGAAGGTTTATCGCCGGCCATTTCTATTGAACAAAAATCCACTTCGCACAACCCGCGCTCTACTGTGGGTACTGTTACCGAGATTCATGACTACTTAAGACTTTTATACGCGCGTGCCGGCGACCCTGAATGCCCGGAACACGGCATCAAGCTTGAAGCGCAAACCGTAAGCCAGATGGTAGACAGCGTGCTGGCGCTGCCGGAAGACACCAAACTGATGATACTGGCGCCGGTTGTATCTAACCGCAAGGGCGAGCAAGTTGATTTGTTTGAAGAACTAAAAGCACAGGGTTTTGTGCGCCTGCGTGTAGACGGCAAGATTTACGAAGTAGATGCATTGCCGCAACTGGCAAAAACCACCAAGCACAATGTAGATGTTGTAGTTGACCGCATCAAAGTTAAAGCGGATATGAAACAGCGCATCGCGGAATCATTTGAAACCGCACTGCGCTTGGCCGAAGGCAAAGCAATTGCCGTGGAAATGGATACTGATAAAGAACATTTATTCTCAGCCAAGTTTTCATGCCCGGTTTGTGACTACTCGCTGGCGGAATTAGAACCGCGCCTGTTTTCGTTTAACAACCCAATGGGCGCCTGTCCTAAATGTGACGGCTTGGGTAACATCAACTTTTTTGACCCGAAACGCGTTGTTGCCTTCCCGCATTTATCACTGGCGGCAGGTGCAATTAAAGGCTGGGACAGACGCAACCAGTTTTACTTCCAGATGCTGGCAAGCCTGGCTGAGCACTACAAATTTGATCTGGATACTACTTTTGAAAAATTGCCGGAGCATGTGCAGCACATTCTGCTGCATGGCAGCGGCAAAGAAGAAATAGCATTCAAATATTTAAATGAACGCGGCGTCTTCTATCAAAAAAATCACGCTTTCGAAGGTATTTTAAATAACCTGCAAAGACGCTATCACGAAACTGACTCACAAACTGTGCGTGAAGAACTGGCCAAATACTTAAACTCGCAGACTTGCCCGGATTGTGTCGGGACCCGCCTGCGTAAAGAAGCACGCCATGTAAAAGTCGGCAACAAGAACATTCATGAAGTATGTGAAGTACCGCTTAAGCAAGCACTCACTTTCTTTGATACCATTGAATTAACAGGGGCTAAACTTGCCATTGCTGACAAAATCGTTAAAGAAATAAGCAACCGCCTCAAGTTTTTAACCAACGTTGGCTTGGAATACCTGTCACTGTCCCGTTCCGCTGAAACCTTATCTGGCGGTGAAGCGCAGCGTATTCGCCTCGCCTCACAAATTGGCAGCGGCCTCACCGGCGTCATGTATGTATTGGATGAACCATCCATCGGCTTACACCAGCGCGACAACGACCGCCTGCTCGACACACTTAAGCGCTTGCGCGACATTGGCAACAGCGTGATTGTGGTTGAGCACGATCAGGATGCGATTATGGAAGCCGATTACGTCATTGATATTGGCCCCGGCGCCGGTGAACATGGCGGACGCATTGTGGCAGAAGGCACGCCGCAGCAGATTAAAGATAACCCGAACTCAGTCACTGGCGAGTATCTGAGTGGCAAACGCCAGATTACCTACAACAAAAAACGCACCGCACCCGACCCTGCACGCTGGATGAAACTGACACACGCTACCGGCAACAACCTGAAAGACGTGACCTTGAAGCTACCGGTTGGCTTACTCAGCTGCATTACCGGCGTATCCGGCAGTGGTAAATCTACGCTGATTAATGACACGCTGTACCGCATTGTTGCGCACCATCTGTACGGCAGTAGCACCGAGTCTGCTCCTTACGGCGAAATGAATGGTCTGGAGTTCTTTGACAAGGTAGTTGATGTAGACCAAAGCCCGATCGGTCGCACACCGCGTTCCAACCCGGCAACTTACACCGGCCTGTTTACGCCGATACGTGATTTATTTGCCAACGTGCCAGAAAGCCGTGCACGCGGCTATGGCCCTGGACGCTATTCATTCAACGTCAAGGGTGGTCGCTGCGAATCCTGCCAGGGTGATGGTGTGATTCGCGTTGAGATGCACTTTTTACCCGATGTATATGTGCCATGCGATGTATGTAAAGGCCACCGCTATAATCGTGAAACGCTGGAAGTGCAGTTCAAGGGTAAAAATATCCATGAAATATTAGGCATGACGGTTGAGCAGGCGCATGCCTTCTTCAGCGCGCAGCCAGTAATTGCGCGTAAACTGCAAACCCTGCTTGATGTTGGCCTGGGCTACATCACACTAGGTCAAAGCGCCACCACATTATCTGGCGGTGAAGCACAGCGCGTGAAACTGGCATTGGAGCTTAGCAAACGCGATACTGGCCGCACCTTGTATATTCTGGATGAACCTACTACCGGCTTACATTTTGCCGATATCCAGCTGCTGCTTGATGTGATTCATCGCCTGCGCGATGCCGGCAACACCATCGTGATTATTGAGCACAACCTTGATGTAATTAAAACTGCGGACTGGATTGTAGACATGGGCCCAGAGGGCGGCGATGGCGGCGGTATGATCATTGCAGAAGGTACGCCGGAACAGGTTGCGCAGAACGGTACCAGCTACACTGCCAAGTATTTAAAACACATGCTTTAGAACCAAGCGTACGTTTATTAATAGTATGAAAATACACAAGAAATATACCAATATTTTATTTGCATTTGTCATGTCATTACTGATGGCTATGCTGATGTCAGGCGTGCTTACCGCGCTGTTCACCGGCATTCATGAGCAGTTTATGATGCAATGGCTACGCGCATTCATTCACGCATGGCCAATTGCATTTCCGGCAATTTTAATCGTAGCGCCTATCGTTAGAAAAATTGTTGCTGCAATCATAGACAATGACCTAGCTGACCAATAAGTGATCAGCTAACTACTTAGGCACCTGCACCATGTACATACGAGCCTGTATCGTCGAAGTGCGGCGATTCAGGTAACGCGTGTATTGGTGTTTATCATAAAAGCGCGGGTTAGGAATCATCGCCGCCAGCCTGGCCGACTGACCAGCACTGAGTTTTGATGCACTGGTTTTATAGTAATGACGTGCAGCGGCTTCTGCTCCAAACACACCGTTACCCCATTCGATAACATTCAGATAAATTTCCAGAATGCGGCGTTTACTCAGCATCTTTTCCAGCATCAGCGTAATCACGGCTTCCTGAGCCTTACGCCAAGGTGTGCGCTTGGTTGATAAAAACAGGTTTTTTGCCAGCTGCTGACTGATGGTAGAACCGCCTGCAACAATCTTGCCTTTTTTCAGATTTTTCTCGTACGCTTTCTGAATGCCATCCCAATCAAATCCTTCATGCTGAAGAAATTTGGCATCTTCAGAAGCGATCACGGCACGCTTAAGATTAATCGATATTTTTTCGTAGTTCACCCACTTATACTTAAGCTCGGCATCGGGACGCTTCATCTGAATAATCTCCAAACGGTCCTGCATGAATGCGCTTGAATGCGGGTTAAACTTAATCCACCAGCAAATATGCAGAAATATCCAGACTTGATAAAGCACAATAAACGTCACCAGCAATACCAAGCCGCGCTTGATATAACCACCTCTGGTCAAAGGCTTGGCACCGGGGCGCTGATTCAACAGCCAATCATTCAAAAATTTCCTAAGCATTTACAGCGCTCTCATCATTTCAATGACAGGCCGAGTGTACGGTCGAACCCCGCGCCACAAATAAAACGCTTCTGCAGCCTGCTCTACCAGCATGCCCAAACCATCTGCCACCTGTGCGCCATGAGCCCGTGCCTGCGCCATAAATGGCGTTTCACGGCCATACATCATGTCGTAAGCTAAACAGCCATCTGCAAAAACCGCATCCGGTATTGGCAGAGCCGTATCTGTTAAACCAGCCGAAGTTGCATTGATTACCACATCAAACTGCTCATCTTGCAGATCATTGAACGTACAGGCTGTCACGTTGATGGGAACTGGGGATGTCGCACTGGTGAGAGCTTTGGCGGCCATCGCCAGCGCCTTATCCAAAGTACGATTGGCGATCACCAGCAAGGCCGGGTTTATAGCCAGAATTGGCTGCAACACGCCTTCAGCCGCACCGCCGGCGCCTAGCAGCAGCACACGCTTGCCTGATAATGGCACATTTAAATTCTGCTCAATATCACGCACCAGGCCAGCGCCGTCCGTATTATCAGCTGCAATATGCTGCGCATCAAAAATAAGCGTATTCGCTGCCCCAGCGCTCAATGCACGGTCACTTCGCTCATCAGCCAGCGTATAGGCTTCAAACTTAAATGGCACCGTTACGTTGACACCCTTGTAGCCTTTAGCGACCAAATCCTGAACTGTTGCCGCAAAGCCATCCAGTGGCGCCAGAATACGCTCGTAACTCATATTCTGCTGGGTTTGTTTTGCAAATGCTTCATGGATTACAGGCGACTTACTATGGGCTATTGGATTACCAAGGACAGCGTACTTATCAACCATTATTCGTTAACCTTAGTTCGTCCATGGCAAGCCGGCATGCTTCCAGCCGTTAATCATGGTGCGCTGCTTTTCAGGATTTGCCTCACCCTCAAAGCCTTCCAGCATATTGAAGGCTTGCGAATAACCAAGCGAAGCTGCAACTGCAGCAGCATTATGTGAGCGACCGCCGGTACGGCATAAAAATATCAGCACAGAATCTTTGCCCACATTACGATTATTCAATTCCGCTGTCAGTTGCGCGGTAAAGTTCTCATTAGCTACCATGCCGGGATAAAATGCCCACTCAATATTCAGCGCACCTGGCACCCGGCCGACTAACTCCAGTTCAGCCTTAGTGCGCACATCTACCAGCAACGCCTGAGGATTTTCCTGCAAAACTTCGAATGCTTCTTGTGGTGTTAACGCCCCAGCATAGGGTAAGTTTTTTTCTGTGGCGCGTTTTTGCGCAATTGCAATAATCTCAGCATGTTTATTCATGATTTCATCTCTCTCGAAATTTCAAATTCTGTTTTAGCTTTATAATGTCGCTTTTATATTTCGCAAAGTATAGCCTTAAAACTCACAAAAAATTCACGCCTGTAAAATGTTCTATATTGGTGCAAAATAATTAACATATGCACCATTTTAGAACGAAGCTGACATGAACATTTCGCTATCTCAATAAATTTGTAGGCGTTTAGCCATTTTAAATTGGCACGTTTCCTGCTAATCTACTGAGTTGAATTTTATTTGTTTTATTTTTTGAGTTTTACTGATTAATTCTAACCCACACCATACTAGGAGATTCTAAATGTCAGTGGCTAATGTAATGAAAATGGTAGAAGAAAACGACATCAAATTTGTCGATTTTCGTTTTACAGACACACGCGGTAAAGAACAACACGTAACTGTGCCTGTTTCTCACTTTAATGAAGAAAAGTTTACAGAAGGTCACGCTTTTGATGGTTCTTCAATCGCCGGCTGGAAAGGTATTCAAGCATCAGACATGCAATTGATGCCTGATCCAACTACTGCAAACATCGATCCATTCATGGACGAGCCAACATTAATCCTGACATGTGACGTGGTAGACCCTACTGATGGTAAAGGTTACGACCGTGATCCACGCTCTTTGGCTAAACGTGCTGAAGCTTATCTGAAATCATCTGGCTTGGGCGACACCGCTTACTTTGGTCCAGAACCAGAATTCTTCATTTTCGACAGCATTCAATGGGATGTTGCAATGAGCGGCTGTTCAGTTCGCATCAACTCTGAAGAAGGTGCATGGGCTTCAAATGAAAAATTTGAAGGCGGTAACACTGGTCACCGTCCTGGCGTTAAAGGCGGCTACTTCCCAGTGCCACCAGTCGATTCATTGCACGACATCCGTTCAGCAATGTGTACAACATTAGAAGCCATGGGCGTGCCTGTTGAAGTGCACCACCACGAAGTTGCTACTGCTGGCCAATGTGAAATCGGTACTCGATTCAGCACATTGACACAACGCGCTGACTGGACACAAATCCAGAAATACGTGATTCTGAATACAGCGCATGCTTACGGCAAAACAGCTACCTTCATGCCAAAACCATTTGCTGGCGATAACGGCAGCGGTATGCACGTGCACCAATCAGTATGGAAAGACGGTAAAAACCTGTTTGCAGGCAACGGCTACGCTGGCTTGAGCGAGTTCGCACTTTACTACATCGGCGGTATTATCAAACACGCCCGTGCATTGAACGCAATCACCAACCCAGGTACTAACTCATACAAACGTCTGGTTCCACACTTTGAAGCACCGGTTAAACTGGCTTACTCAGCTAAAAACCGCTCAGCTTCAATCCGTATTCCATTCGTACACTCTGACAAAGCACGCCGTGTTGAAGCGCGCTTCCCGGATCCTATCGCTAACCCATACTTGGCATTCTCTGCATTGCTTATGGCGGGTCTTGATGGCGTACAAAACAAGATTCACCCAGGTGAAGCAGCTACTAAAGATTTGTACCATCTGCCACCAGAAGAAGATGCAAAAATCCCAACTGTTTGCGCTTCATTAGAACAAGCACTTGAAGCATTAGATGCTGACCGTGAGTTCCTGACTAAAGGCGGCGTATTCACCAACGATTGGATTGATGCTTACCTTGCATTAAAAATGGAAGAAGTGAACAAAGTTCGCATGACACCACACCCAGTTGAGTTTGGTCTGTACTACTCATGCTAATTTGCATTAACTAGCAAGTAAAAAAGGGCGATCTTCTCGCCCTTTTTTATTGCCTGCAATTTTAAGTGTCAACTGATAAAAGTACCAACCGTTTCTATAGATAGCAACAACTGCTTATTCATAAATCATATGGCTTGCAGCACCTAACTTTGTTGCCTAATCCGTTCAACTCTAATAAACTAAGCCCATGAAAAAACACTTATTTTTGATGCTAATTGTGCTCACAGCTTCACCCTCAGCATTTGCCGAAATATACAAACATGTGGATGCAGATGGCCGCGTCACCTACTCCAACATTAAATCCAAGGGTTCCACGCGCCTGGAAATTGACCCGGATGCAAACAACATCAGCAATGACCGCGCTAAAGCCAAAACCAGCAACACCGCTAATAAACGCACAGCAACGCCAGATAGCTTTCCGCGTGTAGATAAAGATACGCAAAATCAACGTGACAGCAAGCGTAGAAGTATCTTGCAGGGCGAACTGGATGCCGAAAAAGCGGCGCTTGCAGAAGCTAAAAAGGCTTACACAGAAGGCGAATCTAACCCCGAGGTATATCAAACTGCCAGCGGTCAGACTTTCCGCAATGTGCCGAAATTTGAAGCAAAAATGAAGGGGCTTAAAGAAAACGTAGATAACCACGAGAGGAATATCGAATTATTGCAAAAAGAGCTGGATTCGCTGCGCTAATCTGAGGGATTTGCAGGAACATTTCCAACTTAAGACAGTCTGTTAATTCAGGCTTTCCGGCATATTCATTAAAGATAGAACCGATATTTGTTTTATACAAAGTGCTCAATTTTTACTAAAAGCTTCAACGCCTAAATGCAATTCATACGCCTGCGACCCTTTTGGGCTCCAGACATGCCAATTTTTCACGTAATAATCACCGCTTCAAAATATTCGCCTCTTTCACCTTTATCTGGCCTGCCTTTTGCTTTATTCATAGTATGATTACTGAAACTTTGAGTGCATTAATACTATGGTTCAAAAAACACCAGACCATTTTGCCGGGTTAGAGCATTTAGCTACCGCAATTATCTTGCTCGATCACAATTGTCGCGTGGTTTACGTTAACCCTGGGACAGAGATTATCTTTGCGTTCAGCGCCACCCAGATTATCGGCCTGCACATCAGTGAAGTGTTTCCAAACTGCGACATTCTGATGATGGCAGTTAATAATGCCATACAACAGCAAAGCCCTTTCCGTGAGCATGAATTCACGATCAGCACACACCGGCATAACTCCTTTGCGGTGACCTGCACGGTCACCCCTATTGATTCACCTGCTGCTACGCTGATTCTTGAATTTCAGCAGATGGATGCGCAACTGCGTATTGCGCGCGAAGAACGCATGCTGATTCAACAGCAGGCAAATGCCGAACTGCTGCGTAATCTTGCGCATGAGATTCGCAACCCGCTGGGAGGTCTGCGCGGCGCTGCACAGCTATTGGAACATGAGCTGCCTTCACCTAGCCTGCGTGAATATACCCAAGTAATTATTAAAGAAGCTGATCGCCTGCAGGCACTCATGGACAGGCTGCTTATACCGCACCGTATTCCTAAATACCAGCCAACCAATATCCACGAAGTATTGGAGCGCGTAAGAAGCCTGCTGCTTGCAGAATCACCGCAATCCGTGATCATTAAACGCGATTATGACTTGAGTCTGCCAGAACTGATCGGTGACCGCGAAAAGCTGATTCAAGCAGTGCTTAATATTGCGCGTAATGCCGTACAGGCCATGCAAGCGCACAAAACGCCGGCTAGTCAGATTATATTCAGGACTCGCGCCGAGCGGCAGGTAACCCTTGCGAGAAAACGCTATCGTGTTGCGATTAAACTGGAAATTATCGATAACGGCCCAGGCATACCGGCTGACATACGTGACCGTATTTTTTATCCGCTGGTTTCAGGCAGTGAAGGCGGCTCCGGCTTGGGTTTAACTTTAGCGCAGACCTTTGTTACACAGCACCACGGCATGATTGAGTGCACGAGTGAGCCTGGCAATACCTGCTTCACGATTCTGCTACCGATAGAATCCAAAGCAGTTAAACCAGTTAGCAATCAACAATAACAACAATTATTACGCATACATAAACGCGTATTTTAAATTAAGAGAAACTTATGAAACCAATCTGGATTATTGATGACGACAAATCTATTCGCTGGGTTTTCGAGAAAGCGCTAGCGCGTACTGATCTCGAATTCAAGACCTTTTCCGGCATTAGCGAAGCGCTCACCGAGCTAGATCGTACACAGCCACAAGTTGTGGTCAGCGATATCCGCATGCCTAATGGTTCCGGTCTGGATTTTTTAAGTGAAATCAAGCGCAGATATCCTGATATCCCGGTCATTATCATGACTGCCTATTCAGACCTTGAGAGTGCAGTCGCTGCGTTCCAAGGCGGCGCTTTTGAGTATCTTGCAAAACCTTTTGATGTTGACCAGGCCATTGATATCATTAAACGGGCAGTAGAAGAAAGTACAAGGCAGGCTACAGATAACTCGAATGACAACCTTAGCGAAGTCACGCCTGAGATTATTGGCCAAGCACCCTCTATGCAGGAAGTTTTTCGCGCTATTGGCCGCTTAAGCCGCTCGCATGCTACGGTACTGATCAATGGCGAATCAGGTAGCGGCAAAGAGCTGGTTGCGCGTGCGCTACACCGTCACAGCCCACGTGCGGACAAACCTTTTATTGCGATCAATACTGCCGCGATTCCTAAAGACTTACTCGAATCTGAGCTGTTTGGTCATGAACGCGGCGCATTTACGGGCGCAGCTGCATCGCGTCGCGGCCGCTTTGAGCAGGCTGACACAGGCACGCTATTTCTGGATGAAATCGGCGACATGCCTGCCGACCTGCAAACAAGATTACTGCGCGTTTTAAGTGACGGTCAGTTTTACCGGGTCGGCGGACATCAGCCCATTAAAGTCAATGTACGCATTATTGCCGCTACCCACCAAGACCTTGAACAACGTGTTAAAAACGGATTATTCCGTGAAGACTTGTTTCACCGCCTGAATGTGATCAGGTTGCGCCTGCCGCCTTTGCGTGAGCGCCGTGAAGACATCCCGCTGCTCATCAAGCATTTTCTGCAGCACAGCGCTACCGAACTAGGCGTAGAAGCCAAGCAACCCTCGGTTGCCGCACTCAAATACCTGAGCGCAGTCAACTGGAGCGGTAATGTAAGGCAACTCGAAAACGTATGTCATTGGCTCACTGTGATGGCACCTGGTCAAAATATCGACATCGCAGACCTGCCGCCAGAACTAAAAGAAGATACCGGCACACCTGCTGGCAGTGCTTCCTGGCAAGAGGCGCTGGCATCAGAAGTAACCGACGCGCTTAACCGCGGTGAACAGAATGTAATGGAGACACGCACACACATATTCGAACGAATATTGATTGAAAAAGCGCTTGAGCATACACATGGACGCCGTGTTGAAGCATCTACACAACTAGGCATTGGCCGTAATACGCTTACTAGAAAAATTCAGGAATTAGGGATAGAGGAATAACGGTTAGGGTCGCTCAAACCGCATATCAAATAGATGGTGGTGTGATCATGCAAATATTTCCACTACCAGATGCCATTTAAATACCAGACATTTTATTAGCAGATATGTAATAAGCCTCATATCTGAGCAAAAGCATTGATGAGATGAATGGTATTAAATGTTTATTTAGTTAAAGTCATAATAAAAAAAACGGCATCCGAAGATGCCGTTTTAATTTATAGCTTTAAGCGAAGACCGCAAGGGTCTTGCCCACCAATCTAAACTGCTAAAGCAGCAAGATTGGTGTCACAGGGTTACCCCTGCCTTATCCTAGAAGAATAAGATAGCGCCTAAAGAAAGAGGGTGTCCTAGATTTTGTGTAAACGGTGGTTAACTACTGCCGAGGCATCCTCTCCTCGAACTGTATGGTAAACCTGTTTAAGGCAGGTTTCCAATC
>LNAP01000623.1_pt1 | contig 38987 bp, 36 predicted proteins | sample 602601 | NCBI WGS metagenome assembly LNAP01 (sample SAMN02440304, study PRJNA202911) | soil metagenome | biome: Subtropical and temperate rainforests or woodlands; isolation source: soil samples (1 kg each in a 20% v/v slurry with milli Q water) were... ... | reverse complement strand
GACGGCGGCGCCGGGCTGATCCTGCAGGTGCGCTCGCACGACGGCAGCGTGCTCGCACGCGGCGACCGCGTGGGCCTGCTCGGCTACCTCGGCTACGACTTCGGCCGCCGCCTGGAGCGCCTGCCGCAGCACGCCGCCGCCGACCTGGCGCTGCCGGATGCCGCGTTCGGCGTCTACGCCTGGGCGCTGGTCAGCGACCACCAGCGCCGGACCTCGCAGCTGGTGTTCCACCCGAGCCTGGCGGAGCCGCGCCGACAGGCGCTGATCGCGCTGTTCACCGGCGTGCAGCCGGCTGCCGCGCCCGGGCCGTTCCGTCTGTCCCAGCCGTTCCAGGCCGACCTCAGCGCCGCGCAGTATCGCCAGGCGATCGAGAAGATCCAGGCCTACATTCGCGCCGGCGACTGCTACCAGGTCAACTTCGCCCAGCGTTTCCAGGCGCCCTGGCAGGGCGATCCGTGGCGCGCCTACCTGGCCCTGCGCGACGCCTGTCCGACACCCTTCGCCGGCTTCCTGCGACTCGACCGGGGCACCCTGCTCAGCCTGTCCCCGGAACGCTTCATCCGCGTCAGCCGGGGGCAGGTGGAGACCCGGCCGATCAAGGGCACCCGGCCGCGCGGCCGCAATAGCGAGGAAGACCGGGCGCTGGCCGAGGAACTGCTGGACAGCCGCAAGGACCGCGCGGAAAACCTGATGATCGTCGACCTGCTGCGCAACGACCTCGGCCGCAGCTGCCGCATCGGTTCGGTGCGCGTGCCGGAGCTGTTCGCCCTGGAGAGCTACCCCAACGTGCACCACCTGGTCAGCGCGGTGACCGGCGAGCTGGCGCCCGGCCTGGATGCCTTCGACCTGCTGGCCGGCAGCTTCCCCGGCGGCTCGATCACCGGCGCGCCGAAGATCCGCGCCATGCAGATCATCGACGAACTGGAACCGACCCGCCGCTCGATCTACTGCGGCTCGCTGCTGTACATCGACAGCCGCGGCGAGATGGACAGCTCCATCTGCATCCGCACCCTGCTGCTGCAGGACGGCCAGGCCAGCTGCTGGGGAGGCGGCGGCATCGTCATGGACTCCGAGTGGCAGGCGGAATACGAGGAGTCGAAGACCAAGGTACGGGTGCTGCTACAGACGCTGGAAGCCACCCTCGACTGAATACCCATGCGCGGCCGCAAAGGCGACCGGGGCGACACTCCCCGTCGCGCCGACTGTCTACACTGCGCCCCGGCCCCGCTTCGTTGCTTAGAAAGGATCCCCATGCCCAGCCTTAACCGCATCATCCTGATCAACACCCACCTGCAGGGCGTGGTGGAACTGGTCGTGGATGACCACACCAACATCTGCGGCACCAACGCCTCCGGCAAGACCACCCTGCAACGCCTGGTGCCGGTGTTCTACGGCGAATACCCGAGCCGCGTGGTGCCGGCCACCCGCGACAGCTTCGAGCGCTGGTACCTGCCCACCGAGCAGAGCTTCATCGTCTACGAATACCGGCGCATGGACGACCAGCTGTGCCAGGCGGTGCTGGCCGCCGCCAGCGACGGCAAGGGCGTCGCCTATCGCCTGGTGCACAAGGCCTTCGCGCTGGACGACTACATCAAGAGCCGCCAGGGCGATGCGATCACCTGCCTGAACATGGCCGAACTGGGCCGCCAGCTGAAGCAGGCCGGCGTGCCGGTCAGCACCCTGCTCAACACCCGCCAGTTCCGCGCCATCATCCAGAACGACCGCAGCCTGCTCGCCGCCGACGGCCAGCGCGCTGAGCTGCGCAGCTGGGCGCGCCAGTTCTCCCTGTGCGACGCCGAGCACTCGCTGCGCCATATCGAGAAGCTGGCCCGCGCCGTGCATTCGCGCGAGGGCAAGATGGAGACCGTCAAGTCGATGGTCGCCGCCATCCTCGAGGAGGACGGTGTCAGCCCGCCGGCCACCCATCTCAACCTGCAGCGCGTCGAGGACTGGATCCGCGACAGCCGGCTGATCCAGGGCTTCACCGCCATCCGCCCGGAGTTCGACAAGCTGGAGCGCGAATACCAGGACCTGCTCGCCTGCGAGGCGCGCCTGGGCGGCCTGCTGCTGGGCTACCGCGCCGACGAGCCGCGCCTCTACCAGCGCCAGGAGGAAACCACCGCGGTCATCGAGCAGACCGGCTTCCGCCTCGGCCAGCTGGAGGAGCGCTGGAAGGACCAGCGCGACACCCTCAACCAGGACCTGTCGGCGGCCAAGGGCGACATCGGCCGCATCGGCGACGAACTGGACCAGATCGACAACCAGTACCAAACCTTCCTCGACGCCGACATCGAGCAGGCCAAGGCCGACCTGGAGCAGCTCGGCGCCTGGCGCGACGACCTGGGCAACCTGCAGGCCCGCCACCGCCTGCTGACCGACCAGCATCAGGACGTGGAGCGCGCCTACCTGGAGCGCCAGCAGGCGATCAAGGACCAGCGCGAAGCGGCGCTGGAGCTTCTGCGCGGCCAGGAGGATGCGCTGCGCGAGGAGCGCGACGGCCAGAAGGCGCAGCAGGACGAGGCGCTGGGCGCCCTGGAGAAGGCCTTCGCCGCCCGCCGCCAGCAGGGCCAGGAGGACTTCACCCAGCGCGAATACGCTCTGAAGCTGGAGCGGGGGCGCCTGGAGCAGCAGATCGCCAGCGTCGGCTACAGCGAGGAGGAAAATCTCGCCCTGGCCATTCTCGACCGCCGCCTCGAAGAGGCCGACGAGAAGGGCGAGGCGGCCGAGGCCAGGGTCCGCCAGCTGGAAGGCCAGGAGCGCCAGCTGCGCAGCCGCCGCGACGAGGCCAACACGGCGTTCGCGCTGGCCGCCCGGCGGGCGGCCGAGCGCCAGGAGCAGCTGGAGGATCTCGAGCGCGCGCTCTACCCGGGCCAGCACACCCTGCTGGAATTCCTGCGCCGCGAGCAGCCCGGCTGGGAGGCGCGGCTCGGCAAGGTGATCCATCCGGCGCTGCTGCAGCGCAGCGATCTCAAGCCGGCGGTGGTCGATGTCGATCCGGACAGCCTGTTCGGCCTGCAGCTGGACCTGGCCGCCCTCGACATCCCCGAGCATGCGGCCAGCGAGCAGGAGCTGCGCCAGCGCGTCCAGCTGGCCAAGGACGCCCTGCAGGACGCCCGCAACCAGCAGCAGGAGGCGGAAAGCCGGCTGGTCGAAGCCAGCGAAGCCCTCGACGAGCTGCAGCGCCAGCTGGTGGTGGCGCGCAGCGAGGCACAGAACCGCCGCGACGACCGCCAGCGCCTCAAGGAGGAGCGCCGCAGCCAGAAGGACAAGCTGGATGCCGCGGTGCAGGAGCGTCGCTCGCAGGCGCGCAAGCAGCTGGTCGAGCTCGACAACGCCCTCAAGCAGCTCGCCAGCGCGCGCGACGGCTGGCTGAGCGAGCTGAAGGCGCAGCACAGCGAGGAGCGCCTGGAGACCTCCGCCCACTGGCAGCAGGTGATCGGTAGTCTCGACAGCCAGATCCGCCAGCTGCGGGCCGCCGCCGACGAGCGCCGGGCCAATGCCCAGGCCGAACTGGCCCAGTGCGAGCACTGGTACCAGGCCGAGCTGAAGTCCCGCGGCGTCGACGAAACCGTCATCATCGAGCTGAAACGGCAGATCAAGGGCCTCACCGACAGGATCGCCCGCACCGAACAACGCCGCGCCGACGTCCTGCGCTACGACGATTGGTATCGCCACAGCTGGCTGCAACGCAAGCCGAAGCTGCAGGCCGAACTGGGCGACAGCCGCGCCCGCGCCGCCACTCTGGAGCAGCAGCTGAAGACCGCCTCGGCCGAGTACAAGGCGGAACGCAGCCAGCTGGAAACAACCCGCCAGCAGGCCCTGCAGCAGAAGGGCGCTCTCGACGACGCCCTGACCCGCCTGAAAGCCCTGCTGCGCCGCCTCGGCGAGCTGAAACTGTCGCGCGACGGCGAGATCGCCGAGGGCGAACTGGACGAGCGCCTGCGCCTGGGCGAGGAAGTGCTGCACGGCCGCGAGCAGATGCTCGCCGCCATCAAGGCCCACGTGGAGCACTTCGACAGCCTGATCGTCGGCCAGTCCGGCTCCAGCCTGGCGGAAACCTGGGAGCGCAGCCGCGAGGAATGCACCCTGGCCAACGAGCGCGGCATCCCCAGCCTCGACTACCGTCGCCTGGTGCCGCACCTGGCGCAGCTGCTCAACGTGATGGTGCCGCAGAAACTCACCGGCCTGCGCGAGCAGGGCAAGATCTTCGGCCTCGACCTGCATGGCTACTACGAGGTGCTGGCCGACATCGACCGGCGCATCGCCACGCAGAGCGCGCGGATCACCCGCGAGGTCAGCGAGGAACTGTTCCTCGACGGCGTCTCCGAGTCGGCGGTGCGCATCCGCTCGCGGATCAGCGAGCTGGAATTCTGGCCGGAACTGAAAGCCTTCATCAAGGCGTTCCGCGAGTGGCGGGAAGCCGGCTTCAGCGAACTGCCCGGCGAGGAGTACACCACCAGCATGCGCCGCGCGCTGGACATCATCGGCCGCTCGGCGCTGAGCGGCGGCATCGCCGCCCTGCTGGAAATCGAGCTGCGCCTGCGCGAAGGCAACAGCGACCTGGTGATCCGCACCGACCGCCAGCTCAACGAATCCTCCAGCCACGGCATGGCCTACCTGATCCTCTGCAAGTTCCTGCTCGCCTTCACCCGCCTGCTGCGCGGCGACGCGCCGGCCACCATCCACTGGCCGATCGACGAACTGGGCACCCTGCACCACAACAACGTGAAGAAGATCTTCGACGCCTGCTCAAGCAACAACATCCGCATCCTCGGCGCCTTCCCCAACCCGGACTCCGAGGTGCTGTCGCTGTTCGCCAACCGCTACATCGTCAACAAGCAGACCCGCCAGCTGCAGGTGGTCAAGCCGCAGCTGGATGTCATCGCCGAAAAACTCAAAGGGCTGAAAACCGGGGAGGTCGCCTAAATGCTCTCGACGAAGGGACAGGTCATCGAGCGTCTGCTCAAGGGCGACTTCATCTGCCGCACCACCGACGAGGACGGCTGGCGCTTCCTGAAGACGCCGGCCAACCGCGAGCAGGTGGACGACTACCTGGCCACGCTCAACCGCATGGTGGCCACGGTCGGCAGCGGCGCCGACAGCGACGTGTTCTTCTGCGGCTACCGCCAGCTCGACGAGGACGAGCGCAAGGTCGTCGGCCAGCAGTTCCGCGATGTCTGCAATGCCCTCACGCCGCTGGTCGAATGGCTGGTGCTGGTGCAGGAAGCCGGCGCCCAGGATGCGCCGCTCACCGAAGGCAGCGCCCTGCGCCTCAACGAGCTGCAGAGCATCGTCGAGGACACCCCGGCGTTCCGCGAGCAACTGGCACGGATCAGCCACTACCGGCTGTTCGGCTCCACCAGCGCCACCGTCGACGGCCAGATCAAGCAGGTGTTCAAGCGCCTGTGCGAGCTGGGCTACCTGGTGCGGCCCAACCCGGACAAGCAGATCTACCTCGGCACCGGCAAGCTGGACTATCTGTACGAGGTGATCCGCTTCATCGACGAAACCGAGAGCCTCGATCTGGAAGAGCGCGCCGAAAGCGCCAGCCAGGGCAGCCTGCTATGAGCGGCAACCTGCATCAGGCCGGGGTGCGCTTCCTGCGCCAACTGGGCCGGCATGCCGAACCGATCATGGACGCCTACCTGGCCGGCTCCTTGCCCGACCAGGCGCTGGAGCCGGCGGTGCAGGAGCGCTTGGTCAAGGACGGCATCCTCTACCGCCCCGAACCCGGCGCCGACCTGCATTTGCGCCGGGTGGTGCGCGCGCTGCTGGAGGAGGCCCTGCGCGACGACCGCAACCGGCAGATCGACGCCAACACCGGCAGCGCACTGGTCACCTTCAAGACCCTCGCTGCGCACTACAAGGAAGCCCGTCACCAGGGCGACTACGCCGCGGCGGACGCCTACCTGGCGGACCTCAAGGAGCATGTCTACGCCTTCGGCGAAACCCTGAGCCACGGCATCCGCGTGCTGTGGAGCCGGATCAACAACGAGTTCGGCTACGTCGGCACCCTCAACGCCAAGATCCGCGAGAACGAACTGGCCCAATCGCAGGTGAGCGAACTGCTCGCCGGGCTGGAAATGATCAGCTTCGCGGAGCTGGCCGACACCGCCGGCGACCTGCGCGAACTGCGCCGCCTGCTGGTCACCAGCCTGCAGCGCACGGTCAGCGCCTGCTCCCAGGAGCTGAGCATCGTCCAGGGTCGCCTGCTGGAGCTGCTCGGCCGCTTCCGGCAGATCCGCGGCCGCACCCGTCTGCTCAAGGGCTGGCTGCTGCACATGGAGCAGCAGCCGGACTACCAGGTCGGCAACCATGCCGCCCACCAGAACGTGCCGCAGCTGTTCAACCAGGCCGCGGCGGTCCTCGCCCCGGCCGCCGTGGACATCCACAACCCGCTGCACGAGGCGCAACTGCTCGCGCTGGTGGCGCAGATCCGCGCCCTGCAGCCGCCGGACCGCTTCGCCCCCGCGCCGGCCGAGGCCGGCGAGTTCGTGCTTGGCGAGGTGGAGGCCTTCGAGATCGAGCACAACCCGATCCGCGAGGCGGTATCGGCCTACTTCTGCCAGGTGATCGACAGCGGCCAACCGATCTCGGCGCTGGCCTGGCGGGCGCAACAGGCGCTGCCCTGGGATGCGGAAAGCTGGCTGTACCAGGTGATCGGCGGCTACGAGGGCCTGCCGGAAGAGCAGAAGCGCCACTTCGAGCTGGATCCGATCGGCGAGGCGCATCCGCTGTACTCCGGCAACTTCATCGTGCGCGACGTGCGGCTGTGGCTGGCCTGAGCCGCATCCATCAGCAGGCGGTGCACGACCTGCTGCGCGGGCGCCTGGAGCGGGTCGCACTGAACGCGACCTGGCGCCGAATCCAGGTCCACTTCGAGGTCGGTACATTTGACGGCCGCTGGCTGCAGTTCGACCGCCAGCAACGGGAGATCCTGCGCCAGCTGGCGCAGCAGGAGTGGGGTTTCGATCCGCTGGAAGGTGTGCCGGACGGCACACGCCTGGAGGTTGCCGGCCAGGCCATCGACGAGAAGACCGCCCGCCAGCGCCCCGACGATAGCCACGTGCTGGTCAAGGGCGCCCTGCCCGCCCCGCTGCCGACGCTGCCGCCGGAACTGAGCCTGCGCGTGCCGCTGGCCAGCCTGGACCTCGCCGCCATCACCCAGGTGCTGGTGATCGAGAACCTCGACAGCTTCGACGACTGGCAGCACTACGTCGCACCGATTGAGCTGGCCGGCAGTCTGCTGCTCTATCGCGGCCACGGCGGCCTGGCCCGCGGCGTGCATCAACTGCTGAACAGCCTACCCGCCAGCACACGGGTAATAGTGTTCCCCGACTACGATCCTGCCGGCTTGAAAATCGCCGCGACATCGCCCCGCGCCACTGCGCTGCTGCTGCCCGAACCGGACAAGCACCTGCTGGCCAAGGGCAGCCGGCAACACTTCGACGAACAGTTCCAGGAAGCACGCTATCTGGATGGCGCGGAGCTGGGCAGTTGGCAGCCCGTGTGGGACGAGATGAAGGCGCGGCAGGTCAGCATCAAGCAGCAGCATATGCTGGCATTGGGCGTGCGACTGAGGATAGTGCCGCGCCACCCCCGCTGATTGCTCACCGCCCATAAACACCGAGGCCCGCACAGTGGCGGGCCTCGGTCTTGCTACGGCAGCGCTCGCTTACAGGCTGAGGTCGCGCACCGACGCCTTGAGGAACTCCTGCTTGAGATCCTCGTAGGTGTGTACCGCCGGGAACTGCGGGAACTCGCGGATCACGTTTTCCGGCGCGTGGAACAGGATGCCGGAGTGGGCTTCGCCGAGCATGGTGGTGTCGTTGTACGAGTCGCCGGCGGCGATCACGCGGTAGTACAGGCTCTTCAGGGCGATGACCGACTGACGCTTGGGATCCTTCTGGCGCAGCTGGTAGTCCACCACGCGGTCGGTCTCGTCGGTGATCAGCTTGTGGCACAGCAGGGTCGGGAAACCGAGCTGGCGCATCAGCGGCTGGGAAAACTCGTAGAAGGTGTCGGAGAGGATCACCACCTGGAAGCGCTCGCGCAGCCAGTCGACGAACTCCACCGCGCCGTCCAGCGGCTTCAGGGTGGCGATCACTTCCTGGATATCGCGCAGCTTCAGGCCGTGCTCGTCGAGGATGCGCAGACGCTGCTTCATCAGCACGTCATAGTCGGGAATGTCGCGGGTAGTCGCCTTGAGCGCGTCGATTCCGGTTTTTTCGGCGAAGGCGATCCAGATTTCCGGGACCAGTACACCCTCGAGATCAAGGCAGGCGATTTCCACAGGGCATTCCTCATTTATCAGCCAGTGACGGAGGCGGCACTCTAGCGACTTGCCTGCCGGGGTGCAACGCAGCGCGCGCCGGCGCGCCGAAAAAGCAGGATGGAAGCGACCAGAGCCGCACCGACCACATATTCCCAATTGTTAGCAGGTCATGGTGATTTGGTTATTTCAGCGTATAAACGCCTTGCTGTTACCATCGCGGCTACGCATCAGCCACGAATCTACCGGACACCCCGATGAGCCAGACCTTCGATGTCGCCGCCCTGGCGGCCGCCTACGCCGACAAATCCCCGCAGGAGGTGCTCAAGCTCGCCTTCGAACACTTCGGCGACGAGCTGTGGATCTCCTTCAGCGGCGCCGAGGACGTGGTGCTGGTGGACATGGCCTGGAAGCTGAACAAGAACGTCAAGGTGTTCAGCCTGGATACCGGCCGCCTGCACGCGCAGACCTACCGCTTCATCGAGCAGGTGCGCGAACACTACGGCATCCAGATCGAGGTGCTCTCCCCCGACCCACGCCTGCTCGAGCCGCTGGTGCGCGAGAAGGGCCTGTTCAGCTTCTACAAGGACGGCCACGGCGAGTGCTGCGGCATCCGCAAGATCGAGCCACTCAAGCGCAAGCTGGCCACCGTGAAGGCCTGGGCCACCGGCCAGCGCCGCGACCAGAGCCCCGGCACCCGCAGCCAGGTGGCCGTGCTCGAAGTGGACGGCGCCTTCTCCACGCCGGAGCAGCCGCTGTACAAGTTCAATCCGCTGGCCAACATGAGCAGCGAGGAAGTGTGGGGCTACATCCGCATGCTGGAGATCCCCTACAACCCGCTGCACGAGCAGGGCTTCATCAGCATCGGCTGCGAGCCCTGCACCCGCCCGGTGCTGCCCAACCAGCACGAGCGCGAAGGCCGCTGGTGGTGGGAGGAAGCCACCCACAAGGAATGCGGCCTGCACGCCGGCAACCTGATCGCCAAGAACTGAAGGCGAGCCCCTGAAAGCGAAAAGCCCGACCTGGCGAGTCGGGCTTTCTCATTCCAGCCGGGAAAACCTCAGTGGCTGGGCAGCACGACATCCGCAAACAGCTCTTCCAGCTCGGCCTTGTTGCGGCACTGCACCGCCTCGGCGACCCGCTCGCGCGTCAGGTGCGGCGCGAAGCGCTCGATGAAGTCGAGCATGAAGCCGCGCAGGAAGGTGCCGCGGCGGAAGCCGATCTTGGTCACGCTGGACTCGAACAGCTCGCTGGCATCCAGCACCACCAGATCCTTGTCCAGCTCAGGATCGACCGCCATGCCGGCGACGATGCCGACGCCCAGGCCCAGGCGCACGTAGGTCTTGATCACGTCGGCATCGGCGGCCGTGAACACCACCTTGGGCTCCAGACCGCGATGGCTGAACGCCTCGTCCAGCTTGGAGCGGCCGGTGAAGCCGAACACGTAGGTGACGATCGGCTGCTCGGCCAGCGCCTCGAGGGTCAGCTTGGGCAGGCGGGTCAGCGGGTGCCCCTGCGGCACGATCACGCAGCGGTTCCAGCGATAGCAGGGCATCATCACCAGATCGCCGAACTGCTCCAGCGCCTCGGTGGCGATGGCGAAATCCACGGTGCCGTCGGCCGCCATTTCGGCGATCTGCGATGGCGAGCCCTGGTGCATGTGCAGGGCCACCTCGGGATACTGCTTGATGAAGGCGCTGATCACTTCCGGCAGGGCATAGCGCGCCTGGGTGTGGGTGGTGGCGATCGACAGGGTGCCCTTCTTCTCGTTGGAGAACTCCTGGGCGATCTGCTTGATGCTCTCCACCTTGCGCAGGATCTCGCCGGCCGTGGTGATGATCCGTTCGCCGGCCGGGGTAACGCGGGTCAGGTGCTTGCCGCTGCGGGCGAACACCTCGACGCCCAGCTCGTCCTCGAGCAGGCGGATCTGCTTGCTGATCCCTGGCTGCGAGGTGTAGAGGCTCTGCGCCGTGGCCGAAACATTCAGGTCATGATGCGCCACTTCCCAGATGTAACGCAGTTGCTGAAGCTTCATGAGTGATCCTCAAAGCAGAAATTGGTCGGACGGCTGACCAGTGGCGGCCGCCTCTTATAACCACAATAGACTATATTTTTTCATATTAGACGAAAAATGTTGTTTTGTACGCGCATCACTGCAGCGCGGGCTCTTCCGGCAGGATAGGCACCAGATAGACGGGGACACGCCCCTGCTGCAGCAGACGCAGGCAGGTACGCCCCAGCGCCGAACAGGCGGGCATGCTCTGGCTGTGCGAGCCGATCACGATCAGGTCGACCGCCAGGTCCTGGGCTTCCTGCAGGATCACCTGCGGCGGGTCGCCGAGCTGAACCCGCACCGCACGGATCGGCACACTTTCCCCGTCGCTTTCCCGCAATTCGTCACAGAAGCCTTCGAACACCCGCTGCTCGATGCTCGCCATCACGCTGTCCAGCCCGCGCAGGCGCAGATCGTTGTAGCTGTCGCTATCCAGATAGGTCTGCAGCACCGACTCGGCGAACAGGCCGAGCGGCTCGACCACATGCAGGACATAGAGATCGGCGCGATGGGTACGCGCCAGCAACAGCGCATGCTGCAGCACGTAGGGGGCAAACAGGCCGAGGTCGGTGGCGTAGAGGATGGAACGGATCATCAAACCTCCGCTGGCGAGGTTTTTGCAGTTCTCCCTCAGCGTAGCAGGCGTTTATCCGCTCACTCGCTGGCCACGCCGTGCGGTACATGGCCACTGGGAACAGTGGCCAGCCTGATGTCGGTTGCCGTCCTATTGCTGCGCCGCCTGCAGGAAAGCCAGGGCCTGATACAGCATGCGCACCCGCGGCATGTCGACACCCGCCGCCGCCGCGGCTGCCAGTGGCGCAGCATACAGCGCCGGCAGTTCGGCCTCCCGCCGCTGGGCGAAGTCGTGGTACATGCTCGGCAGGTAGTCGGGCATGCGGTCGGTGTAGGCCAGCAGCTTCTGCGCATAGTTATCCGGCAGGCTGTAGCCGCAGGCCAGGGTGGCATCCACCACCTCCTGCATCAGTGCCTGCAGCAGCGCACGACTGTCCGGGTTGGCCATCAACGGCCGGGTGGAACTGTGCAGCAGCACCGACAGGCCGTTGTACGGCACGTTCCACACCAGCTTCTGCCAGCGCGCCTGGTTCAGGTCGGCGATCACGCTGGACTCGATGCCCGCCTCGCGCAGCCAGCTCACGCCCTGCTCGAGCAGCGCCTGGCGCTCCTCTGCAGTCGCCGGGCCGCTGTGATAGCCGAGATTGCACACGCCCTGCGCCTGATGCACCACCACCCCCGGCGCCTCGCGATGGGCGCAGATGAAGCACAAGCCGCCGAGCAGGTGCAGTGACTCCGGCAGCAGCGGACGCAGCGCGTCCTCCACTCCCAGGCCGTTCTGCAGCAGCACCACCTTCGCCCCGGGCGCCGCCACCTGCGCGATCAGCGGCGCCAGCTCGCGGTTGCTGGTGGTCTTGGCGCCAACCAGCAGCCAGTCGCAGGCCGGCATCGCGGCCGCCTCGCGCCAGGCGTTGACGTTGACGTTGGGCAGATGCAACTCGCCGAGCTGGGCATGGCGCACGCGCAGACCGTCGCGGGCGACCGCCGCGTATTCGCTGCGCAGCAGGAAATGCACCTCGAAACCGGCACGCGCCAGCATCAGGCCGTAGTAACCACCGATGGCGCCGGTACCGATGATGCCGATGCGCGGACGAGCGGATGCGCTCATGGCAATGCTCCTCAACAATAGGGATCGCGCACTATCGACGGCCAGCGTCGACGCAGGCAAGAGGCTCGCGCAGAAAACCGCGGCCAGCATGCCGATCCGGCCCAGCAAAAGGCGCCGGACGGCTGCTTCAAGCCCGGAAAAACTGCAAGTCTTTATTGTGAAGCGGCGGCCTAAAGCGTTAAGGTTCTGGCATCCCGTTGCCCCTATTTGCTGCGCTCCGCCACGGGCCTGGCTGGCGGACGGCATCCGTGACCTGACGAGTAGTAACACGATGGCTGATTTACCGATCGACGACCTTAACATCGCCTCCAACGAGGCGCTGATCACCCCCGAGCAGCTCAAGCAGGAACTCCCCCTCACCGAAACGGCCCGCCACACCGTGAGCCATGGCCGCCAGGTGGTACGCGACATTCTCGACGGCAAGGATCATCGCCTGTTCGTGGTGGTCGGCCCCTGCTCGATCCACGACATCAAGGCCGCCCACGAGTACGCCGAGCGCCTCAAGAGCCTGGCAGCCGAGGTCTCCGACACCCTATACCTGATCATGCGCGTGTACTTCGAGAAGCCGCGCACCACCGTCGGCTGGAAGGGCCTGATCAACGACCCGTACCTCGACGACTCGTTCAAGATCCAGGACGGCCTGCACATCGGCCGCAAACTGCTCTGCGACCTGGCCGAGATGGGCCTGCCGACCGCCACCGAAGCCCTCGACCCGATCTCCCCGCAGTACCTGCAGGACCTGATCAGCTGGTCGGCCATCGGCGCGCGTACCACTGAATCGCAGACCCACCGCGAAATGGCCTCCGGCCTGTCCTCGGCGGTCGGCTTCAAGAACGGCACCGACGGCGGCCTGACCGTGGCGATCAACGCCCTGCAGTCGGTTTCCAGCGCGCACCGCTTCCTCGGCCTCAACCAGCAGGGCCAGGTATCGATCGTCACCACCAAGGGCAACCGCTACGGCCACGTGGTGTTGCGCGGCGGCAGTGGCAAGCCGAACTACGATTCGGTCAGCGTCGCCCTGTGCGAGCAGGAACTGACCAAGGCCGGCATCCGCCCGAACATCATGGTCGACTGCAGCCACGCCAACTCCAACAAGGACCCGGCCCTGCAGCCGCTGGTGATGGAAAACGTCGCCAACCAGATCCTCGAGGGCAACAACTCGATCATCGGCCTGATGGTGGAAAGCAACCTGGGCTGGGGCAGCCAGTCGATTCCGAAGAACCTCTGCGAACTCAAGTACGGCGTGTCCGTCACCGATGCCTGCATCGACTGGGACAGCACGGAAAAGACCCTGCGCAGCATGCACGCCAAGCTCAAGGACGTTCTGCCCAAGCGCCATCGCGGCTGATCGCGCGCTGGACACGAAAAAGCCGGGCATCAGCCCGGCTTTTTCTTTGCCTCTTGCACCTCACGCCTGGCGTTCGCCGTTGCGCTGGCGGCGCTCCAGGTAGCGCTCCACGTAGGAGCAGGATGGAATGACCGTATAGCCCCGACCTTCGGCGAACTGCAGCGCCTGCTCGGTCAGCGCTGCCGCCACCCCGCGCCCGCGCAGGGCATCGGGAACGAAGGTCCGGTAGATATCGATGGTCTGCTTGCCCAGGTCCATATAGGACAAGTAGGCACGGTAACCATCCACCGTCACCTCGAATTGCTTACCTGCCAGATCATGCTGAATGGACAGTGGCTCGCTCATCACAACTCTCTCCTTACGCTGCGCATCGGTCGCAGGTCGCCTCGCGCAATTGGACAACCGGACCCCGGGCAAGTGCCATGCGCCAATCGGAACAGCGGGCACGTGATTATTTTTTAAACAATATCAATGTACTAAATGCGGACAAAGACAAAAATTTCGGCCTGCCTTGCCCTCGAAGCGTTTACTTACTAGAACTAATGCGTACTATATAACCCAGCAGATTTCCCCGTGAGGGAAATTGCATCACGGAAATCCACCCAAAGGGGAACACTATGAACAACGTTCTGAAAATTTCCGCTCTGACCCTGGCTGCCATCCTGGCTACCGGTTGCAGCAGCATGTCCAAAGAAACCGAAGCTCGCCTGACCGCTACCGAAGATGCCGCTGCCCGCGCTCAAGCTCGTGCTGACGAAGCCTACCGCAAGGCCGACGAAGCTCTGGCCGCTGCTCAGAAGGCTCAGCAGACCGCTGACGAAGCCAACGAGCGCGCTCTGCGTATGCTGGAAAAAGCCAGCCGCAAGTAATAGGTCTTCCGACCTGCTATTTGCAGAAGCCGACCCGCAAGGGTCGGCTTTTTTATTGCCTGCCGAAATTGACCTGCAGTATGTACTCCAGCGCAACAATCTACCGGCAATAAAAAACCCGCTGCAGCAAAACTGCAACGGGCTTTTCCGGCCAGCGATGGCTAGTGCGCGACCACGCTGGCTACCTGCTCTCGCGGGGCAGCGATCTCCACCGGCAAACCATCCTCGGCAGCCACCACTTCGCGCACCACTTCCCAGTCCAGGCGTGCATCGTCCTTGAGATCCTCACGCTGGAGCAGCGCATTGATCACCTGGGTGTGCTTGTCGACGATCGACGGCTCGCCGTGGTCGTCCAGCGGCGTGTGTGCTTCAAGATAGATCTTGCCGCCACGTATGCCGAACTTGTACGGCTCGTTGATGATGCGCACCGACGTGCCCACCGGCACAATCTTCGCCAACGCCAGCACGTTGTGGTTGAGCATGCGGAAGCAGCCGTGGCTGACGCGCATGCCGATGCCGAACCTCTTGTTCGAGCCATGGATCAGGTAGCCGGGCGTGCCCAGGGTGAACTTGAACGGCCCCAGCGGGTTGTCCGGCCCCGCCGGCACCACCGCCGGCAGCGGATCACCCTCGGCAGCATGCTCCTTGCGAATCGAAGCAGGTGGCGTCCAGGTCGGATTCGGCGTCTTCGCGGCGATGCTGGTACGGGTGATCGGCGACCCCCAGCCCTCGCGGCCGATGCCCAGCGGGTAGGTATGCACGACGTTCTGCCCCTTGGGGAAGTAGTACATGCGGTATTCGGCCAGGTTGATCACGATGCCTTCGCGCGGCCCCGGCGGCAGGATGAAGCGGGTCGGCAGGATGATCTCGGTATCCACCCCCGGCAGCCAGGGATCGACTCCCGGGTTGGCGGCGACCATCTCCAGATAGCCCAGATCGTTGGCCGTACCGATATCGGCGAAGGTGTCTTCGTACTTGGCCTTGATCACCTGGACTTCGCCGACGATGTCCTCGCCGGGTGGCGGCAGGGGCAGCTCCAGCGCGCTGGCAGGTGCAGCCAGCAGCAGTGCGGCCAGGCTGGCCAGCATGGGGCGAACGGCAACAACACGCGAGAACATCGGTAATACCTGAATAAATTGAACGATCGATTATTGTACACCGCCGCCGCCGGCAGGCGCGAGAATCAGCGCACCGGCCAGTCCCGCGGCAGTCCGTGGCGCTCGGCGCGCAGGCGCTGCAGACAGGTCGAGCACAGCCGGCGGTCCTTGAGCGAGGCCCTGTCCAGCACCTCCCAGAGCGGATGCGCCGGCAACAGGCTGCCGCACAGGGTATGGTCGCCCGGATCGCCCAGCTCCAGCTGCCGCGCGACCAGGTGCATGCGCACTTCCTGACAGGCGAACAGGTCCAGTTGCTCGTCGGGAACGAGCAAGCGGTAGGCATACAGGGACCAGGATTGGCGCGACATCGAGGGCTCCGGGGCGGCGCGGCGCGCAACCTTAGCCGAAAGCCTCGGACGGGGAAAGGGTCAGAGCAGGGGCTGCAGCGTCGGCCACACATTTTCCAGCAGGATCGACTGTGCTTCGGCCGTCGGGTGGATGCCGTCGGCCTGGATCAGCGCACGGACACCGCCGACGCCCTCGAGCAAGAACGGCACCAGTGCCACCTGCTCCTGCTCCGCCAGCTCGGCATACACCTGTTCGAAGGCACTACTGTAACGCGGCCCGTAGTTGGGCGGCAGCTTCATGCCCAGCAGCAGCACCTGCGCCCCGGCGGCGCGGCTCTGCTCGATCATCGCCGCAAGATTCTGTTGCAATTGCAGCGGCGGCTGGCCACGCAGACCATCGTTGCCACCCAGCTCGATCAGCACCAGCTGCGGCGCATGCGTCTCGAGCAGCGCGGGCAGGCGGGCCAGCCCGCCAGCACTGGTATCGCCGCTCACCGAAGCGTTCACCACCCGCCAGTCGGGGGCCTCGCGCTGCAGGCGCGAGGCCAGCAGATTGACCCAGCCGTCGCGGGTTTCCAGGCCGAAAGCCGCGCTGATACTATCGCCGACGACCAGCAAGGTTCCCGCCGCCGCATTCTGGGCCAGCAACAGCAGTCCCAGACAGCCGCGCAACAACCATGTACGCATCGGATTCTCCATGAGCGCCAGCATTCTTAATGCGCGAAACCTTAGCAAAGTGGTCGACAGCGCGGAAGGCGCGTTGACCATCCTCGACGACCTCACCCTGGAGCTGAAGCGCGGCGACAGCCTGGCCATCGTCGGCCGTTCCGGTTCGGGCAAATCCACCCTGCTCGGCCTGCTCGCCGGCCTCGACCAGCCCAGCAGCGGCGAAGTGCAGCTGGCCGGCCACGCCCTCTCCCGCCTCGACGAGGACCAGCGCGCCGACGAGCTCGAGTTCAACGCCAAGCAGGCCCAGCGCAGCTTGATCATGGGCCACAAGGACCTGTCCAAGCATGCCGTTGGTGCGGACCTGAATCACCTCGAACAAGCCCTCCACACCGGCCTCAAGAAGCAGCTCGCCGTACCTAAGGTGATCTCCGTGCCCAAGGCCAGCGCCGCGCTGCCTGCGCTGAGTGCAGAGGATCTGGTGGATGACGAGGACAATACCAAGGGCAAGAAGCGTGCTCTGGAGGAGTCCGAGGGCGCTGCGAAGACCCCCAGCAAGCACAGTGGTGGCAAGGACTGGAAGAGCGATAAGAAGAAGGATAAGAGTGCTAAAAAGTCCAAGCGGGATAGTGTTTAATACTTGTCCGATGTAAAATTTTAATAAATATGCACGAAACAATAATCTGCACGTACACGTGTTATGAAATTGTTTAGTTAGTGTTCAGTAGTCAAGGATACCATTGGATGTTGGGCGATCAAACACAAACCAGTGATTCAATATCATTGCTGTTCTTCATTTCCTAGATGTCAGATAAAGCGGACTTCACAACCGCGGAGGTTTTGTCGCAGGGGGTCCTGGAGAGTGAGTCGTCTAGCACAGGAGGAAACTCCATGCTGTTCAATGCTGAGCCTATCAACGAAGAGAAAGCTAGAGCGTTCTTGCACGAGAATGCCTGGCCATTGGGCCTTCAAGATGCACTGGTGAAAGGTCTAAAGAAGATTCCGATTCGTTACATTATTTGCGATGATTCAGGAAGCATGTCAACGAATGACGGCTATAGATTTGAGAAATTTGAAGATACACGGATGTAAGAAACGTTTTTTTACTGTGCAGTTTCGGCATACATTATTCATGAAGTCACATTTTATTGCAATAAACACAGAATGGTGCCATGTTCACGATGGACCGAGCTGGCGGAGTGCCTGAATTTTCACGCGGACCTCGCGCATCATGCCGGGGCACCCACAGAGTTTCGCTTGCTGAATGGAGGACCGCCCGTACGAATTGGCTTCACCTCTAACATTGCGGGCAAGCAACAGAGCCCTCGATCTCAGCAGCGCCAATTGGATAAATTTAAAGTCAAGTTGAAAGATGCCCCTTTTGGTCAAACCCCTTTGTGCCGACATCTTACGGAAGTGATCGCACAAATTACGTCAGTGGCCGACGAGCTGCGGCAGAAAGGTCAGCTCGCCTGTCTGGTGATCGCCAGTGACGGAGAGGCCACGGATGGCAAGCTCACAAAGGTAATGAAGCAGCTGAAGGATCTGCCGGTGTGGGTGGTGGTGCGGCTCTGTACCAACGATCCAGTAATCATTCAGTACTGGAACGAGATTGATCAAGAGTTAGAACTGAACATGGATGTGGTGGACGACTACCACGGCGAAGGAATGGAAATTAAAAAGCTCAACCCGTGGCTGACGTATGGCGAGCCGCTGCACCGGATACGAGAATTTGGTGTACACATAAAAGAGCTGGACCTGCTGGACGAACAGGAATGTCAGATTGCACAAGTGCGACAGATCGCCGCCGTCATGTAAGTATCTTTTGTACGAGTAGTCTTTTCTAGCTTTTGTTGTCATGTTGATTGCATTGTCTCTGTTGTCGCTTACTGTTAATCATCAGGATGGTACATATAATTTCAACTGACCATTTTGTGCCTTTCATTGTTATTTTGACAGTTTCGGCGGGACTCTGGACGAGTACCCACACCCCGAGGCAGACTTCAGTGGCTTCAAACAATACATTACCGCACTCAACACTGCCTCTCCGTATGTCTTAGGACCTGTGAGCACCAGTGGCAAGGACAGGCCCTGGATCAAGGTTTATCGACTAAAACTAGACCCAAAACCTCCCAATGCATCAAAGAAAAAATGTATTATTTGCTGAAATGGCGGCTGGTTTTTTAGTTACTTCAATGCTTGCGCGATGTTTCTGCTCTTTTAGAGAGTAGTATAGAGATATGCTTATAAATTTAGTCCTGGTCTATATTGTATTTCTCATACTATCGTATACTTGTAGACTATATATGTATTCTGTACCCTTTTTTGAATCAATTATTTTTGTTTTTCATACGTAAAAGTTCGAGCTTAGTTAATAAAAACTCCAATAAACATACCTGCACGAATATTAAACTCAAACATTGTATACATAAAATCAGACTAAAATAAATGCACTAACGGCTCCCACAGCCGGGATAAGTTCACCTTGTGATAGCTGTGTCCCTTCCGTCACACTGCTTTTGTTACTGCTGCTGGTACTAGCAGAAAGAAGAGTTAACGGGATCCACTTGTGCTTGCCATTCGGCATACTACTAGTACAAATGTACGTGTTCACTGTGTCTGCAGTATTCGCACGGCTCAATTGGGATAGATTTCTCTTGCGGCTACTTGCACCGACAGGCTGGCTATCGTGGGTTAGCATCACATCACTATCTTGAGAGTCACCATTCTTCTCTGGCGTGTCAGTCAGATCTATCGTACTATCACCATTACTAGTAAAGGGTAACACTGGTAATACAGGCAAGGGATACTCAAACACTCTCGTACTGGGCACTAGGAACAGATTTCGTCGCTTGCCACTGCCACTGTCGGTGTGACTCCGCTCTAGAGTGCTCTGTACGAGGGAGTCAGCTTCATATTTATCTACTGCTTTGTGCAGGTGCTCAGAGAGGGTTGCCTCGGTGAGGGTCTGCAGGCGCAGCTGGGCTAGTACATTCTGTGTGTCATTGGTCCCAATGCTACTACTGTTACTGTTACTACTGTTAGTCTTGCTGCTACTACTTGTACTACTACTATTATTGTTAGTAGTGGTGGTTAAGAGGCGTTTGGCTTCCATTTTCTGCAGCACTGTGAATAGGGCCTTGGAGATATTGGGAATGTACCTGAATAAAATGTGGTGTGTAAATACGTTGTACAGATGATAAAAGGTCGTGTGCAAAATGCATAGATTTTTCAGAAGCCATTTGCCATACTACCACATGATACTTTTTCAACAAAAAAAACAGTACTTCATCAAGTTGAAGCTAAATATACTCACTTGACAAGGTTTTTGCGTCGTTCTGCCTCTTCCTTCGCCGCTAATGACTTGGCCAGGTTAACCCTTAGCTGCTGGCAGCACCCTAAGTATCATGTCATATCACATCACCAATACATCAAAAAAGGAAAAGAGCGTTAAATGCATGGTTGCAAGTATATGTACAAACACAGACATATATCCGAATGATGGTACGTGTTTTACAATGGAGGTATCAAATTGGAGATATCCACAACTCCATTTGTACTGTGTTTAGAAAGGAACACATATCATAGCACGTGTATGTCTTTACCTTGCAGAGCACGTTTGACACTTTGGAACATTTCAGTCACATCTTCACCCACATATTCTTTGGACGTGCCTTTAAACGGGATCTTTGTGGACACTGTGCACAATAACGCAGAGAGAAAAAAAACAGAAAGTAACATAAGATCAGGGTATTGTACAGCGCGAGGACAGTTGGTTTGTAATGCTATCATGTAGCGAGGTTAACGACTATCTTGTTACATAAAGTAATAGCTGTGAATATACCAAAAGTGGATTCTATGCATACTTACCAATGCTAACATACACGCCGATGTTATCTTTTTTCGGATCAATGTGGTAACTGCTCCAGTTAATGCGTTTCTGGGCCACCTGTAAACAGACAGACCATATGTAATTTAGTAGCAAATTAGATACAACCAACGTTGGCATTAAATATTTGGCTACAATTTGATACAAGTTGAAGTTTCCCAGCAAGATCTGTTTTCACAGGGACAAGCAATATCAACAAAATTGTGCAACGTAATTCAGCAAAATTCGTAATATGTATCGATCGGTTTAAGGAACTATCTATGCATATGTACCTGGGTGACGACGTCGGCGCCGGCTTCGAACAATAAAGGAATGCGATTCGCAAATCGATACACATTAATCCCTTCTCGCACCTGTATATCATAATGAATAAAAAGGTGAAATAAAAGATATATAAGTAATTCCGATTTGTCAATGTTTCACTACATAAGGAGATCAGAAACAACAAACACAACAAACACAACAAGCCAAATTATTCTTGCCCACACCCTTTATCACAGAATAAGACAGCAACCAACAAACACTATACAGCATAATGTACGTTTTACACTCTTTACAAACACAAACAACACAACAAACACATTCCTATTTACCTGTGTGCCGCCGAGACTCACCGCGGCCTCGACCAAGAAAGGATGTCCTTCATGGGACCCCGCTTTGTCACTGAAAGTAGCCACCAGCCGGGGCTTCAGCTCTTTTAACACGCCCAAACGCATGTTGTATTCTCCCGCGGGCGAGAGACAGGCACCTGAATATGTCAGTGTGTACATGATAGGGTGAGAAAAGAGTCGGATGAGCAATTTGCATTCAAAAAGTTCGGAAATATTCATATTAAAGGCAAAGTACTACCCCTTGAAATGTACCAACAGTGATAGAAATCACACACAAAAAACGATTTCTTACCCGAAGGTGGCTTGATTTGTTTCTCATCCCTCAGTGCCTGAATCAACGCAGCCACCTGCTTGCCCTGTAGACTCTTCGCAATGCTTCCACTGATCCCCAAGGACACCGCCAGTCGCTGTGCCACTGCAGGGGTGATACCCGACAGGTCCGAGGACAGGAACTTCTCAATAGAAGCCGAGGCATTTCGGCTGGATTGCAGCAGATTGGACAGGGTGATGTTGTTGAGGGACTTGGGGTGCGGGTCGATCTCCTGGGCAATCGGAGGCATCTGCTCGGATCTGAATATATATGATAGGTGCAAAAGTGAGAGAATGGCATTTAGATAATAATGAAAATACAACTGTTGACCGCAGCACGACAGTATTAGCGACGCCATACAGAGCTACAGTCTGTTAAATTTCAAAGCGTCACAAACTGTCCGTAGAGTGCTTACAAAGCCAACACAAACAAAACATATGAATACCTTCGGTCAAAGTCGGCGCGGAAGGACTTTTTTGAATCCCGGTGGCACTTAAAGTCCACGGCGAGCTTGGCATACGGAGTGATGACGGCCAACTGCTGAAAGTACTGCAACACACGGGACCGATAGTTGCCCCAGTTCCCCGCAATCGTCACACTGATTTCCGTGCCACGCCAGTTGGAAGGGTTCGGAGACACTTGTCGCTTTAAAATACGCGGTTCGTTCCGGTAGATGTCGATGTCCAACGTGGTGGTGCTGATGGAGGCTGGCGCGATGTGGGCATTGGCTGAGTGGGCCGTGCGCACGTGGATCGGCAGTCCGGAGGATTTCTTCGACCAAATCAAGGCCATCTTGGCGCCCAGTCCGAACTTGCCTCTGGTCTGCCGGATGCCCTGTTTGCTTCCGGACAGAACACGTCCCAACATATCGCCAATATTCTCTTCGGGAATACCACAGCCGTTGTCGCTGCAACGAATCAAGTAGTACATCTGTTCTTTGCTCTCCTTTGGTGCATCCTTAGATGCTTTCGTTGCTTTCGTTGGCTTCTCCTCGTCCGCGTCGTCGTCATTTAGATTCAAACTGGCACCACTTGTGCTGTTCCGGATACCATTTCGCTCGTTGTGCTCCACTTCAGAAAATTCTTCGATGCACAACTCAATTTCAGGGAGTACATGCATCGACTCTGCCGCATCAAGGGAGTTCTCGACAAACTCTCTGATGGTCGTGAAAAGCGATTTGCCAGGGTTGTCAAAACCCGCAATCTGCTGATGCTCTGAAAAGAACTGGGCTGCACTCTGCTTTGACAGAGTTTCCTTCTTCCCTGTAGCTTTAGAACTCATTGTTTGATAAAATCAACACGCGCGTTCACAACTCTGGAAGCTAAAGTAGACCGACCTAAGTTTATGTGTGCTGATGCTCAGTTTGAGGGCTCATTCAAAAAGTGTAAATTGTAACAGGTTAACAGACGTATCTGACCTCATATTCACATTAAGACATGCATTTATTGTGAACACTTCATATTGGTTGAAGTGAATCATGGAAGTCTCGAAGTTGGGGGACTCACTTTCGTTCTTTTGACCATCAATTCATTGTACGCAGCAGTCAGTTAGAGTATTTTCGTATCTACCTATATAGGATGAATCGACCTCTCTATGCTCAGCGTCTCAATCGAGACGTTTCGGAGCTATTCTCCAACAACTTTAACTGTTCAAGCTCAACGCTCACTGTACTGCAGACGTCCGATTCGTTGCAAGCAGAAGGTTGTCTGGTGTTGCGTGTTAGTATCTTTGAAGGGCCTTACAGGAGAGGCACGTACGCCTTTGGGCTTAATATTCCGGAGAACTATCCCTTCAGACCGGTTGAAATCTTCGCTAAGCAACCGATTTGGCACCCAAACATTGACCTATTCACTGGCAAAGTTGCGCTGCCTATTGAGTGGTCACCAGTACTGACCCTTAACTCCATTGCAGTCGCTGTTCAGGTGAGCATACCTTGCTTACTCTTATAAGCGCTTTTTTTCAAACGTTACCTAACCTTCTAATTCTGTTCTCAACAGATGCTCATGTTGGAGCCAAGCCCCGAGAACCCTCTGAACATGGAGGCATATTCATATTTCCTATCCCAGAGCGACACGTTTGATCAACTGGTACAGAAAAGCATCTCTGGTGGCTGCGGGATATCAGGCGTGAAATTCGAATCTGTTCTCACGCCTTCTTCTCAGGACTTCGGGTATCCGACTAGCTCCAGTATGATGCGGCTAGCACAGAGTCCATCCGGGAGTATCCGGAGTTCCGACAGGGCTGGTGCGATGTCCCCCATTAGCAACCATGTGTTTACACAGCGTCTGGCCAAGCAAGGAAGCAACAACAGCGTTTCGCAAATGGAAGACACCAGCACAGAAGACACATTAATAGCTTTCAGTTCCACACAGGGCTACCAGCCTTCCACTTATACCAACAATAACTTCAGCACTTCGAGTATGCTGAATGCACCTCGTAGTGTGTCGGCAGATTCAAACTCTTCTTCTTCTGCCTCGTCCTCAGCGTTGGGAAGCCTGTTCGGCTCACATACAGCGCCTCAACTATTACCACCTCAGAGTCAAGTCTATTCTACCCAACCACCTCTACAGCCATCCTTACAAGCACAACAACCACAGTACAATCAGACTCTCGCAGCAGACACTAGTAGAGCACAGATTCTCGCACCGCACCGCAGCCAGCAGCAGGGCAAAAAACGCTCTTTTGAAGAGGCCGACAATGAAGTATGCGGTCCCTTGGAGCCCATGCGCAACCCTTTCCACGTGTTCCCGTTGCATCTGAATCGGAGCAATAGCAGTGCCAGTAGTGGGTATAGCAACAACAGTAGTGGCACCACGCCGAGAGTTAATGTACTAGGTGTCGGGCAGCAGCACAGGTGCGAGTGTGTAACATGAGTGTATGCATATGAATGTTTGATTTACGGTACATCTCCTTTATGAATCCTTTTCTCTGCAGTTCGTGCTTGTAGTAGTATATGTTGATGAGGCAAGTTCATATTACGATCATTGCGGGTCCCAACATAGTTATATATAATGCCTGGTATAGCAATATCTAACTTCTACGAATGAATACACTTAATTATCAACAGTGTGACGGCTCCGGCGATACCAGGCTTATCTCGCGTGAGCTCAGCGGAAGACTGGAACAACCATATTGCCCGTCTGAGTCTGAACCCCACTTATCATAATAGCAACACTGGTTATACACTAACAAGTATGGGTAATATTCAACATAATAATCAGTATCAACCCGGACCGTCGGTACATAGTCTCCATAGCAATATACCCTCAGTGAACAGCGAATTAGACAAACTACACGCACAAAATCTCTCCGATGGCAATCTAAGCACCATGGATGTGGATGTGAGCTCACCTTATAAGCGTGGGAGAGCTACTTCTGCTCTTTCGAATCGATCGAAAAGTGTAAGCACGAATATGATGGACGACTTCGGCCTGTAGTGCACACTTGCCTCGATTATCTACGTGTTTTTTTCTTGTTGTATATACTATACATATTGTAACACTCTACACATAATGATGGAGCTTGTCAAAAAAAAAATTACAAAGACCAAATTCTTCCTAGATACCGATTTTGCTTTTTTAGCACATCGTTGACTCGCGGATTTTGTTTCACCGAAGTTTCGACGAGTTTCGCACTAATTCCACAGCTCAGTTTGTATTCAGACAGACTTTGCCAGCTTGTTAGAGTGTTTGATCAAAGTATAATACTGTAAATTTTCTCCAGATAATTAAGCTAAAGTAAAAATGTCCGAATTCAAGCCAACTGTTGTCCTTGTTACCGGTGGAACCGGTCTGGTCGGAAAAGCCATTGAGACTGTCGTGAATAAGAACCCCCAGGAAGGAGAGACTTGGTTTTATGCTAGCTCCAGTGATGCTGATTTGAGAGACCGGGAGTCGACCAGAAAGCTGTTCGAGCGAGTCAAGCCCACTCACGTGATTCACTTAGCCGCAATGGTCGGTGGTCTGTTCAAGAACCTCAAATACAAGGTTGAATTCTACCGCGAGAACGTTCTCATCAATGACAACGTCATGGAGTGCTCGAGAGAGTTCAACGTGGTGAAGCTGGTCTCTTGCCTGTCCACCTGCATCTTTCCCGACAAGACCACGTACCCCATTGACGAGACGATGGTGCACGACGGTCCTCCTCACTCCAGCAATGCCGGCTATGCTTACGCCAAGCGCATGATCGACGTGCTGAACAAGTGTTACAACGAGGAGTACGGATGCAATTACACCTCTATCATCCCCACCAACATCTACGGTCCCCACGACAACTTCGGGTCAGTCTTATTTTGTTTTGTCGCAATTTTTATCTGGATCTCATTTTAGTGACGCTTTTTACATTTTTTTGTTTTAGTATTGAGGATGGTCATGTGATCCCTGGTCTCATCCACAAGTGCTACAAGGCCAAAAGAGATGGTAAGTGTTTTATTTTTTTTTACGCACTGGCCGATACTGTAATTTTACATCAATGAGGGCTATCTGCAAAATGTGAAATGCTCATACAAATTTCCTGCCCCATATATTAATACATTCTTGAAACAAATATCTTATCTTTAGGCACGGACCTGACTATTTGGGGTACCGGCAGTCCCCTGCGCCAGTTCATTTATTCCGAGGATCTCGCCAGACTCACGGTAAGTTTGATGATGTTGGTGTAACCTTTGCATGCTGCTGTGCAACACTGCTTTTCATTCCGTCGCAGTCTAGTTACTCTGTTGGGATGTTGGATCACTCTTTCATATTTTCTTACCACTTCATACCAATGTAGTACTTACTTTTTTATCTCTCTCAATTCTTCTCCCATCACTACTAGGTGTGGGTGATGCGTGAGTACCACTCTCCGGAACCAATTATCCTGTCTGTGGGCGAGGAGGACGAAGTGTCCATCGCTGACGTCGCCCGCGCTGTGGCCAGTAAGTAATAAGCATTGTGATTTGTCTATTCTTATTCTCTCCTTCTCCTGTGTTTATACTCTGTGCATTCTTGGATGGCAAGATATATTATGCATTCTGTAATCTGTCGGAGCCGTTTGTGGTTTGTGGTCCTTGCTTATCACTAATTTTTTCTTCATTTCATTTATTTTCGTTAAAACTCCAGAGGCGATGAAGTTTGAAGGCAACATTGTGTTTGACACCACCAAGAGCGACGGACAGTACAAAAAGACCGCCTCCAACAAGAAGCTCAGGGAATTATACCCAGATTTCCAGTTCACTCCCATCGACCAGGTACGAACATTGTTGACTGCTGTTTATTATGTGGTGTATATATGCAGAGTTGTGTGAGAATGCGAGACATACCTTCTAGTGTGCAAAGTATTCTTGCTCTGAAAATACACTAGTAATCATCTATGTTCCTTTCTTTTATCCATTTTTTTCGTTCGAATATACACAGGGTCTGCAGCAGGCGTGCGATTGGTTTGTGGCCAACTACGAAACCGCCCGCAAGGGACACAACTAAATTCATTTGTTGTTGCACAAAGGCAAAGCGCACGTAGGACACATAAACCTTAAAATGTTTTATTATTGTGGTGCTGTGCGTGTGACTGATAATTAGTAGTTCCTAGTTATAATTAATTCAATAAGCTTTCTTGCTGCTTCTTTTGTTTGTTTTAATCGAATGATGAGACAACAACTGAACAGGAAATACAAAATAGAAAACATTGAAATTTCAACGATCATGGGTAGTTAGAACATACGAAACGAAACGGAAAACCCAAGCAATCAACCTTTGCGACGATGCTGACTACAATGCACAATCAGTTTCCTATTTTTCGAAAATGGTCTGCAGATTGGACTTCTTGTGGCAGGCACCGAATGAGACGCAAGGAATGCAATTCAACACAGTAGCCACACATTCGTTTTCGTAAGTAACACCATCACAACCACACACTGGAAAGTAAACGTGAGGTTTCATGGGACAGGCAGTATTGTCGGGATTACACACAGGAGGAGCAACGCAAGGAGAACAAACCGGCTTGGCAATGATAGGTTCATCGGTCATTTCATTGTGAACACGACCACAAGACACAACAATCCAGGCCAACAACAAAAGGCTGGAAAGTGGGAACATCATTCGCAAAGCTAAACTCTTCGTGATTTGAAGACAAGTAAATTTCGCAGGTGAAAAGTGTCGGTGGTGATTTTTGTGGAGCTGGAAGAATGAGTGACGTCAGTCAAAACTTCCGGAAAGTGTTCCTTTTTATGGTACTTTAAGGCGGATGGTATTGAACCAAATACAAGTAATCAAGCAAAGTCAATGTAATGCACCGTTGCAGCTGCTTTCCAGCGTATGATACAAACAAACCAACATAATGGGAGATCTTTTACTCTTTTCCAGCATTCATGTAAAGGAGCTACATATGCATTTAAAAGGACGGATCTGGGCACACTCCAGTGTTTACGCAAGGAACACAGTGCAAGACAGTTGCAACGCATCGACTACTATAAGTAACACCGTCACATCCGCAAACAGGAGAATAGTTCTTGGGGCAAGCATTGCCGTTGGGAGGACACATGTAGTCAGGTGGAGTGCCACACACAGGACACTGAGGCTCTCCTTCCTTTAGCAAAACCCCGTGAGAAGTGTCATCAAGTGCTCTATGCCAAATTATATCATAGTCTCTTCTTCTGGAATTCAGCTTCGGATCAGAGTTACGCTTGCAAGCTTGTTTACCAAAATCAGCCACAATGAAAGCTGAGAGGCAGAGGATAAATCCAATCTTAAGGAGTACGAACTTCATCGTCGAAAAAGAAACAAACCAGAATGAAATATTTTATCTACTTTGACAGGTCACAGGTCATTTATAAACGCCACGACACTATTTGCGTTGTATAAATCTTTGTGGGGTCAGTCTTCCGTAAAAAGTTCCGTTGAAATTGTTTGCACAATTCTTTTTTTTAAACACACAAACAATCCTTGCAACTACAGTACCACCAACAAAAACGACGAAGGAACATTTCTAGTTTCCAACAGCGAAAGCAAAGAGTGCAGTACATATTCAAATCAAACCTCTCAGCGTCCAATTTAGTATCGCGAAGTAATAACTACTTGTTCATATCAACTCAGACTTGGTACGACAGTCGCGGGTCTGGGCACCCCCCCGTATTTACACACGGAACACAGTTTAACACCGTCGCAATGCATCGATTACCATACGTAACACCGTCACAGCCGCAGACGGGAGCGTAGTTTAATGGGCATGCATTTCCGTTAGACGGGCACTTGTCTTCCGGTGGGGTTACGCATACAGGGCATTGAGATTCACCTTCGCTAGGTGTGAAACCGTTAATAGTAGACGCCTCATTTAGTGCTCTGTGCCAATCTCTATCATGGTCTTTTCTTCTAGAACAATCCAACGAATCTGATGCACGTGGGTGAGTTTTCTCACAAAAGCTTGCCGTGATGAGAGACAGGATGCAGAAGATGAAGACGAGCAAACTTAAAGAAACCAACATTTTGAGAGAGAGATTAATTGACAAATTTGAACAAATCTAAGTGGGGTGGTCAAATGAGACTGCGGCGACACTTTTGGTTTTGCGTTGACTTTGCATTTTCATTTTGGCCTAAAAAAGTTCCATTGTGGTCCGCATAACAAGTAACTAAAACGTGCGCAAGTTTTCAAAAATCTTTTTTGTTTCTTAATACAAACAGACAAACAGGCTCAGTTCATCACGACAGCAAAACTTGTGACAGAAAACTGTTCAACATCTCAAAAATAGATCACTGGCAAACCCATGCTCAGAAATCACAGTGTGTACGGTACTACTACCCATTTAGTAGTACGACATGGGGCATGGCCCAGGCTCCCAACACTTCACACAGTTCTCGAACAGCGCCTCGCAGAAGTTGGCGTACGTGTTGCCATCGCAGCCGCAGACGGGGGGCAGGGGCAGATACCAAGGATTCTTGCAGTCAATCTTGCCTGGGTTGCAGAAAGAAGGCGGGATGTGGCAGCAGTCACGATCAAATCCAGGAATGCAGTCACAGTCCGGACCCACCATCTCAGGCTCTGCCGCGGTCACGTGCTGTTCGTGCATGGCCACCAGAGGAGAGTGAAACACCTCATCTGCAGGGTATAGAAGAACCAAAGTTGGAGTAAAAGAATAATAATTGGAGTAATATACAGATACGGGAGGGAAATGTTACGTACCCGCATCTGCGTTCACAGGAAGTGGGAGAGAGAAAGGAAGAGAGAAAGGTGGCAGCAGATCCAACACCTCTGCGTGCGCTGCGTGAAATTTCTCGGAGGAAGGGTCCTTAGTGTGCATCCAGGACAGCGGCACGCACTTCGGCGAGGGTTCTTCTTTCTGGTGGTTGTGCATCCACGACAGCGGCACGCACTTGGGAGACATCTCCGCGGGAGAATCGTGCTCAGCAGCGTGCACATCCATATCCAGGTTATCAATGTGATTGTAGCGGTGGATGTCTTCGTCAACAAACGGAAAGCTGAGTCCGCTGAGGATAGGTGGCAGATCCTTAATAGCAGCTGAAGTTAAGGGCAAAGAGATGAATAATTGGATGATGTGATCTCATTATTAGTGATCGACTTACCGTTGGGAAGAATCGAAAAAGGCAAGGAGAAGATCGGTTCTTCAAATTCCTCGTGCAACCCTTTCAACTGGTTTTCTTCAGTCTGATGGTGATTGTTGGCGTTGATCTTGCTCTTGGTAATTAACAGCTTCTTTTCCTCATCGCTCCGTAGGTGGATATTGGCATCGGCGAAGGCAGCAAGATTGTCGGCGAAATCCACCGTGCCAGCTGCAAAAAGATAGTGTGAATACAATCAGAAATGAAGTTGGATCACAATCAAGATTGCATGCTTGGCTTACCATCCAACAAATCTCCAAATCTTTCGTGAATATCTTGCACATCTTTCACCAGACGATGGCGGAGAGCTCGACGAGGTTCTTCCGCAGCATGCGCCTTCACCTCCCACACGACCGATGATCCAAACAAGCCCAGCACAAGAACAGAAACGTATAACATCCACAACATTAGCTAGTGATAAACACGAACTGAGAAAAATAATGATCGCTTGCTGTCGAAAGGTGGCCATTATTCGCTTACTCGTTCCGGATATGCTTCTCAACACTCCATGGCACTTCGTTTTTAGTACCTGGATCCCTTTGTACGTACAATTTTCTCAACGCACCCGTTCAAAAGCATCATTACCGGTAAATTCTGGATTCAATGGAGAGTAAGAATGATATGAATGCTGTTGAATCTCGTGGAATGAGTTCCGCTTCGGAGAATACAACGGCGTACATTGTTGTGATGCAGGGGAGCAAAATTGCCTCCGTTGAAACTGTTCCTGTTGTTGGTCAGCAGAAGTCGGGGAAAACAAGTAAACCTGTTAATTTGCTGGCCTTTCCTAGCGATGAATTTGTTAAAAATGTGTCTCGCATGGAAGCACAGGAACTGCAAAGTATTGTGGCGCGGGAAATGACATCGAATTCAGGCAAATATACTTTTATCCGCTGTCTGCGTGGTAGCGACATTTCTCAGTTTGTTCGGACTTGGGTTGGCAAAATAGCAAAAGAAAAGAACAGATTTGATGCCATCAGCTACGCAACGAGCGGTAGTATCGACATTCATGAGTGGATGGCTGTAATGGAAAAATGTACGCTGTGTCATGAGTACCTAGTATACAGAGCAAGGCCCCGCGTCGGGTTGCAGGAAGCTCCTCCTGGCTCCTTCTCCGCCCGCTATCACCCAATAATAAGAGTATACGGCAAATGCAGTAGGAGCGTTAATTTGTTAATCAAAAACAACCACATAGAAGACATAGGGACCGACGTTTGTGGCACATTTTACGATGATGCTTCAATTTTGAATTTTCCTGAAAATTATAATCTTTGTGATATTGCGTAATATGTATAGGTACCATGAAGGTTTTAGAACCAGTGCAAATCTTTTATAGGAACGTCAGAACTCAGATTTGGTTTAATGCTTTAACTAAATGGTGCAAACAGATGGGTATCTTAACATGTAAAAGCGATTCTTTCAAATGGGAACATATAGCACACAATGCCTGCCCAAAACATCATTTATGCAATATATTCCACCACTCCCTTCGGTACAATAATCACTTCTAGTTCGAACGGCGGCGACACTGGTGACTTCGTGATGGACAGACACCTCACCGGGGCCTCTCTCCGCAAGCCCATACTGTCTCCACTGTTCCCCGCCCCGGACGAAGCAGTGTTTCTGTTTAACATGCGCATGGTGAGTCGGGTGCTCACACAGTGGTGCCAGGTGGGTCCGAGGGTGGGCTGGTAGGTGCCCCAGTCGTCGTGGATGGCATCTCCGTACAGGTCCGAGGGATTGGCAGAGCCACTGGGTGTCACCTACAGCAGGAAATACCAATTGAAAAAGAAGAAGTTAGTTTATTGTTTCGACTTGCCTTTGTAGCACTACATATGAAAGAACAGTGTGTACCTGGTTGGTAGCGAGGACCACACAATTGCACAGCTCCGCTAGCTTCTTCAGTTGCGATGCCTGGGTATTATACCCACGTACGTGGAAATATTAGTGGGAAAAAAGAACAAAATAATATAGCAGTGCACTGATATTATGATATGAAAATACATACCTGGGTGATAAAGAACAATTCTTTGTCACGTTCGTTGAAGCCTTCTTTCCGGGCCAGTGCCGCGATGGAATCAATCACTATCTGTGTTATCAATGCAAAAGAGCCTTATTCTGAGCATATCGAATAAGAAAGAAGTAATTACAGCACATACCAAAGATATACTCTGTGAAATAACTGTGCTTTGTAGTTCTGAGAGCTCTTCTTGCAAATGTTTCATTGTCATGGGTCGCTTGACCTGATAGCAAATAAAAAGAAGAGCAATCGTATTATGCATGGTTGTAGAACAACAACGGTGGGGAAACGAAGATACCTTAACACGACTCAATAAAATATCTATCTGGTGAGGCGCATCTGTGCGAAATTCGCTGGAATAGAGCTCTGGATAGCATTCAATGGCCATCTGGATCAGACGGTTGGGATCAAACTTCAATTCGGTGTCAATGTATATGACTCCTGCACTGACAGAAGAGGAAACGGCTTGCAAAGCGCAACTGAGACAAAATTGGGTCTTTCCAGCTCCAGGTGCGCCGCATATTTCGCTGATAGAACCGACCATGAGTCCGCCTTTCATTGCTGTGTTGAACTTGCCAATACCTGTGCTCAAAAATCGACTGGTTTGGGACCTTGCATGCATGACCATAAGAGCACTTTGAGGCTTGGAATGCACTTTATCAGATACCATGGCTATTATATCTTTCACTTGCTTCATGCTGAGATCAGCCTGGAGCATCAACATCAGAGGGCATGCGGACAGAATTTCTCTCACAGTCGTAACGCCATTCTTTGCAAGCTTTTCGCAAATGAATGAATCAATACCCATACGATCAAGCTTTCTGTTCGCCATCAAAACGAACCAGGAAAGAATGGATTTGCAGGGGTATCAACAGGTTCGAAGTAAAAATGGTTCGAATTCGAAGTGCACGACCTCCCGAAAAATTCCCGGCTCATCTGCAGCTCGACCAAATTATAATAACCCTCTCTGTACACACTGACCGCAAATCGCGGACGTTGGACCAGTTTGAAAGTTTGGGCGAGTTCTAGTGCAAAGAAAGTCATGTTCTCCGACGCTCGGAGCTTCTGGACTTCGGCCAGTAGTGCTATTGCAACTATCAATGAAAATATTTCGACAGCGCTCGATAAAATTGACCAGGATGTCAACAATGAAGATGGAGAGCCATCTGTCAAGGAAGTTGTCGACCAACTTAAGGCTGATCTGGAAACCTACAAGTCAATGCTTGAAGATGCACAGATGCAGCATTTTGAGCTGTCTAAGCAGTCGCGGATCCTTGTTGCTGAGAAGGAGGCAGAGCTTCAACATTATAAGCAGAGTGCAGGAAATGGTGAAGTGGTAACTTCTTCGGAAGACAACAGCCTCAAGTTCAAGAAACTCTTGGCAGAAAAGATGGTGTTGGATGCCAGTCTTAAGGAAGCACAGGATCAGTTGAGCCTTGTTTTGGCCGAGAAGAACGAGTATCTCGTCATGAAAAAGACCCACGAAGAAGTCATGGCTCGCTTCCAAAATGTGAAGTCAGACTTCACGACCATGAAGGTGGATACTGACAGCAAAGAGAAGGATAGAAATGAGACGATTGAGAATTTGGTGGCGGAGTACTCCAAGCTGGCTGCCGAGACCGAGCTGTACCAGCAGCAGGCAGACAAACGGGTGGCCGAGGTGATGCGAGAAAACGAAATCCTAGTGACCAAAATGCACGCCCTGGAACATAGTATTACCGAGCTCGCTGACCGCTCTGTTGCACCCTCGCCCCTGGCGGTGAATTCCTCTCCTGGCAGTGGCAGTAAGAGCACCAGCCGCACGGACCTGTCTGCCACACCCACAAACTTTGGTGCGAGCGACGCAGACCTGCGGGAAGCGCGATCGAAGATTGTCAACTTGCAATATGACATCAAAGAAAAAGAAGCCGAAATCGTCAAGCTGAAAAGCGACGTGGCAGCTGCCCAGGCTAGTCAAGCTGCCAATCAACTGGTGTCCACTGCCGCCACTGCAGTGGATCCCTCTCTGAACCAAGGTGACGTGAGCTCACTGGAGTCAGAGCTGGCCACGATGACTGTCAAATTGCGCGAAGAATTAAGCAAGAACGAGTCGGTAGAGCGCACACTGGCCAAGCTGCAGACCGACCTGGAGAACCAGGCCCGCGATTTGTCCCGGCTGTTGGTGGAGAAAAAGGAAGCCGACGAGGCAGGACGAAAGTACCACGAACAGTACAAGACAGCCCAGCAGCAATATGAAGCTCTGGTGCGTGCCCAGCGACAGCAGCAGGAAGCTCAAGCATCTCAAGACGCAGCGGCGGTGCAGAGTGCCGATGGAGCCGCCGAGGTAGCGCTCGCAGCAGCCAAGGAGGTGCAGACCCTGTTGCAGAGCGAAATCGATCAGCTGAAGCTGCAGATTCGCGTCTTGGAGGAGCAGGAAGCTCAAGAGTCCACTGCCAAGTCTGTTACAGAGAAATCTCTCACTGTTGCCAATGAGGCTAATGCTCAGTTGCAATCCGAGGTGGCGCGTTTGACTGAACAGGTCAGCGCATTGCAGCAACAGCAGCAGGCTCAAGCCAGCAGCGATAGCACTGCTCAGGACCATGCCTTGGCGGCTGGCAAAGAAGCGGAAGCTCAGCTTCAAGCAGAAGTCGCCCGCTTGACCGAGCAGGTTAATGCCAATGCCACTGTGGGCCAGGCCCTTGCAGCTTCGAAAGAGACCGAACAGCAGCTCCAAGCCGAGGTGACTCGTCTGACGGAGCAGGTCAACGCTGTGCAGGCGCAGCTGGAGAGTGCCCTCGCAGCCAATACTGTCTCGGAGACGGCTCTGACCACCGCTAAAGCGCAGGAAGGTAAACTCAAGAGTGAGATTGAACGGATCCAGGCGCAGATTGTGGCCATCCAGAGCGAGCACAGTGCTGCTGTTGGTGCCAGTGGCGAAGTCGACGCGGCTTATACTGCTGCCAAGGCTCAGCAGGCCCAGCTGCAAGCTCAAGTGACCGCCTTGACCGAGCAGATAACCACATTGCAAAGCGAACACGAGGCGGCGGTGGCAGCCAGTGCGCAGATGGCAGCAAAGGCGAGCGAAGAGCTCAAGGCAACCCATGAGGCAGCACTGCTTGCCATGCGTGGCGAGCTTGAGGCCGAGCATGGCAAGATTGTATCTGAGAAAGATGCATCGCATGCGCACGCATTGGAGGAGCAAGCGACCAAGCTCGCACAGACCATCACCGCCCATGAAGAATCTCTCCAGGTGCTGACCGCCGACCACGCAGCCCGGCTTGGTGCACTGCAGACCGAGAAGGTGGGCCTTGGCTGCTCCCTGGAGGCTAAACATACGGAGATGGAGAGTATGAAGGCACAGTACGAGGCGCAAATCCAGGCCTCTCTGTCTGGCAGTGACGCCGAGCGACAGAGCCTCATCGCGGACTACATGCAGCAGATTCAGAGTCTGCAGAGCGAGCTGACCACCGCACAGACCTCTCTCGCAGAGAAGTCCGCGGAGCTGAGTGCATTGCAGCTGCAGTATGCTGAGCTTCAGGTGCAACTTGCCGCAGAGAAGGCGCTAGTGGAGTCTCTAACGGCCCACCTGTCGGCCGCGGCGGTGTGGGCAGATGAAGCCACTGTGGCTCATGCGGCAGCTCTGCAGGCACAGGTCGATGCAGCGCAGGCTGCTGTGGTGGCCGCTGTGGAGGCAGAGCGCGCAGTGGCGGCCCAGGCGATGCAGGACGCCGAGGAGTCCATGAGCATTCTGCGTGACACGCACAGAGAAGAGCTCCTGGGTGAGCTGGACCTGCAAAAGAAGGAGCTCGAAGCGGCACACGCTGCGGCACAAGAGCAGGCCCTGGCCCAAGCAACCGCTGAAGCGGCACAGGCGCTGGCAAAAGCTCTCCAAGAACAACAGCAAACCTTGGAGGCTGAGGCGGCTAGCAAGCTGGCTCTTTCTTTGGAGTCCGCTGCGCAGGACAAGCAGGCCGCCCTAGAGGCTAATACTGCCACTCACTTGGCCCAGCAGGCAGATGCCTTGGCCGCACAGGCGGAAAGCTGTGCCCAGCAGCTCGCCACGGCTCTGCAGGAACTCACAGCCGAACAGACCGACCTGAGAGAGGCCGCGCTAGAGCAGCTGCGCGTGCAGAAGCAGACCGAGTTGGAGGCGGCCGTGGCAGAGCTGCAGGCCCAGGCAGCCAGTGCAATGCAAGCGGCGCAGGAGGACTTTGCTGGCAAGAAAGCAGAACTGGAGGAGAAGATCACGGGTCTGCAGTCGGAGCTCGCAAACGCGGAAGAAAAGTAAGTAATACTGATAACACACCGTTGCTTCTGCGTTTCTTTGACTCTGAGCAGACGTTTTGTGCTGTTCTCTTTTGCTTTTTGTATGTATACATGTTTTACCTGATCTCGACTTGTCCTCTATATCCGGTATCGCAGACACAAGGCCCTTACGGCAACTGCCCTGGCCGCACTAGATAGCAAAAAGGATGCAGAGAAGGCTGCGGCATTGGTCGCCCTGCGCGCTGAGCTCAAGGGTGAGGTGGATGCTGCCCATAGAGAGAGGGACGAGCACCTGGAAAACTATGCAAAGGTATGATGGCTAATGTTAATGGCAACTTCCTATGCCTCCTGAGTATAAAAAGTGTGCAGTTCTTTCACGCTTCACTATTTTTGCTTCTTTTTAATTTTTCTTCACTCCTCTTTTATACGCACAACAGGAGCGTAAGCTCCGCAAGAAGATCCACAACCGGCTGCTGGAGATCCAGGGCAACATCCGCGTATTGTGTCGCATTCGGCCTATTTTAGACGTAGAGCGACGCTCCGGGGAAGATGTGGATGTCACCGAGGTGCCCAACGAAGAAGAGCTCTATGTGCAGAGAGACCAGCAGGTTTGTTTTTGAAATTTTTCATAGTGTAATTTGTCTTTTATGTTCTCTTTCCTTCTGATCCTTGAGGACAATGACACTGTTGGGAAAAAAATGAATTTCATCAAATGATCGGTATCATTTCTTTTCAATTTTGCAGAGTCGCACGCGGTACGAGTATGATCGCGTGTTCCCGCAGCACAGCACGCAAGAGGAGGTGTTCGAGGCGGTGCAGCCCCTGTGTGTGTCCGTGCTAGGTGAGTGGGCGACACTGTGTTGATTTCCAAATTTCATATTTTATTTGCCTTGTGTGTGACTCATTGATAGAAAGACATGGTGCTTTTAATCCATTTGTGTCATGGTGATATGCAACTTTAATTCCGAATCTAATCATTCTCGTTCTACTCTCGCTTAGACGGCTACAACGTGTGCATCTTCGCGTACGGCCAAACCGGCTCGGGCAAGACTTTTACTATGGAAGGCAGTCCCTCTAACAAAGGTGTGTCTCCTCGTGCCATCCAGGAGCTGCTCAACCAGGTCGAGGGCCTGAAGGAGACCTCCACTTACACCGTCACCTTGAGTATGTTGGAGATCTACAATGAGACGATCCTGGATCTGTTGCCATTGGGGGGCGTGGGCAAAGATCGCGAGAAGTTAGAGATTCGACAGGCCGGGGATGGTGGCAACCAGGTGGTCGGCCTCACGGAGACCATTGTAAGTCTTGCATTTATTTATTTATTTATTGTAAAGGTTTTCCGTCCGTTTAACTGCTGGAACTAAAATACTGGCCTTTTTGTTTTGAGCAATATGTCAGTTTACGTGTAATTTACAAATTGATGATTTTTTTTTCTCTCGTCGACAGATCACATCGATGGCGCAGGTGGAGGAGCTGATGAAGCAAGGCCAGCGCAACCGTGCAGTGGGCAGCCACGACATGAACGAGCATAGTAGCAGAAGTCACAGCATCATCACTCTCGTGGCCCGCGGCAAGAACCACATCGACGGCACCACCACTTATGGTCAGCATTGATTTTTGTTGTTATAAATGATTCGTTTTCCCGAAATAATTGATGTACTCCACTCATCGTGAGCTTCACTTGTGCACTATTGAATTTGCCTTACTGAATATTTTTTATATATCACACAGGCAAGCTGCACCTGATCGATCTCGCAGGCTCGGAGCGTGTGGGCAAGACCGATGCCACTGGGGACCGTTTGAAGGAGGCCCAGAACATCAACAAGTCCCTCTCTGCATTGGGCGAGGTCATTAATGCGTTAGGCAACAAAAAGGCAACTCATGTGCCATATAGAAACTCCAAACTGACTTTCTTGCTGCAGGTGCGTGTTTTCAACATGTTCATATCATCAGTAGTTTTTTTTTTTTTTAATTCTGTATATATTGAGGAGCTATAATACTGACAGAAGTAATGACTATCATACATTCTTGTGTTTTAAGCTTTCTATTTCTAAACTTTTTCCAATATTTTCTTGCATTCACAGGACTCTTTGGGCGGCAACAGCAAGGTGCTCACGTTTGTGAATATATCCCCGGCTGTGTACAACCTGGGCGAGACTGTCTGCTCCCTCAACTTCGCCACGCGCTGCAGATCCACAGTAAGTGTACACTGTTTTATGGTTTTTATCAATGAGCTTCGTTTTGTTGGCTTTGAAAAGAACGCTAATTTTCACTCTTTTCACTTTTCTTAACCGTATCCCATCATATCGTTCTTGAATTTTCCTACTCGTACAGGAACTGGGCCAAGCGAAGAAACAGTCAGGTCCCAGCGGCGGAGAAGAGAGCGCCACCAAGAGCAGTGCTAGTAGTAGTGGTATGCGCCGAGTTATTAGCAGCGCCAGCACCAACAGCCTCAACAGCAGCGGCCTGCTGACTCCTGCCTCCAAGCGATAGTAATACAAAGAGTAATAGTTATGCATAGTGTTTTCCTTTTAACTTACGACGTCGTAGTAAATGTTGAATGATGAAAATGGCTGTAGGGAGCGTGCTAGAAATCTTTGCAAAATCGCGAATGTTACTTTCATTTTGTTTGACATTTTAATAGAGTCAATTTGCAAACCGCGTAGACTTGGATGTCTTGTGCTTATTTTTTTATCGTAAAAAAGCAAACTTTGTCTTACTTCAAATTGACAATTTTAACGTTAACGAAAGCAAACAGAAGTATCAACCATCATGCATTAAACTACTGGATGTTCACCGTCTTCCTATTCTAAATCACGCAAGCACGCAAACTCTTGAAACAGCTGGCGCGGCACTTCCCTGCACCGATGCAAAGTGAAGGTGAGTAGTTGTGGGTTATGCTCGACAAAGGATCTTACCACCTCCTCGTCCACCGCAGAACACCCGGACAGATTGAGTCTACGCAGGCGCGACAGGCGGCATGACAACACCATC
>LNAP01000622.1_pt1 | contig 39021 bp, 32 predicted proteins | sample 602601 | NCBI WGS metagenome assembly LNAP01 (sample SAMN02440304, study PRJNA202911) | soil metagenome | biome: Subtropical and temperate rainforests or woodlands; isolation source: soil samples (1 kg each in a 20% v/v slurry with milli Q water) were... ... | reverse complement strand
GATGCCCGGCGTGCTGCTGGCGCTGACCGCCGAAACCCATGGCGGCGATGGCGTCGTGCTGGTGCAGGGGCTGCGCTACGCCCACAGCGCCGGCCATCTGCGGTCGTCGCTCGCGGCGGCCGGCCTGACCCTGCTGCTGCTGGACTCCGTGTCTTCGCGCCATGAATCCGGTGCACCCGTGCCGGGCCTCGTCGCGGTCGCGGCGAAGCATCACGGCTGAGCCGATCATCCGATGTGATCCCCACAAACAAAAACCCCGGCCGCGAGGCCGGGGTTTTGAAGTTTCGGGAGTTTGCCGGGATCAGTACTTGGCAACGACCGGGGTATTGAAGTGATAGTTCAGGCCGGTGCGGAACAGATGCTCGGTGACCTTGGAGGTCGAGACCAAGGCGGTTCCGCCAGAGACGAACGCGTTCGAAGTCGAGCCCAGATCGACGTAGAGATATTCGGTCTTGGAGGTCCAGTTCGGTCCGAACAGGCCGAGCAGTCTGAACGGGGTCTCGATGCCGCCGCCGACCGCGTAGCCATCCCCGGTCTTGGAGAAGTCGGCAATCTGGACGCCGCCAGCGCTGATCTTGGTCTTTACGCTGCCGTAGGCGTAACCGCCGGTGGCATAGAACAGGGTCTGACCGACCGAGTAGCCGAGGCGACCGCGAACGGTACCGAACCAGGGCAGCTTCTGGTCATAGGCTACGCCGCCCAGAGCAACAGTGGTCTTGTTGTCCTTCTGGCTCGAGCCCTGAATGTCGGCCTCGATGCCGTAAACCCAGTTGCCGGCCTGCCAGTTGTAGCCGGCCTGCACGCCGCCGTTGATGCCGTCGGGAGCCAGATTGAAGGTCTCAATCGCGGTAGCGCTGGCAAGCGAGCTGCGATCGCGGCCGGTGCCGGAGCCGATGTTGCCGCCGAGATACCAGCCGGTCCAGTTCGCCGCCACCGGGGCGACGTAGCCGGCATTGGTGCCGCCGATGCGGTAGTTCAGGCCGACGCGGAACAGGTTTTCGCGGACTTCGCTGCTGTAGAGCTGGGGGACGCCGAAGGCGAAGGCGTCGGTCTTGTTGCCGAGGTTCAGGTAGAGATATTCGATCTTGCCAGTCCAGTTGCCGCCGAGCGCTGCTTCCACGCCGCTGCCGACGGTCCAGCCGCCCTGCGTACGGTTATTCGTGAACGCGGTTGCGCCGCCTTCGGTGATCGTGGTCTTGACGTTGCCGTAGGCGTAACCGCCGGTCACGTAGCTGAGCACCGGTCCGGTCGCGATGCCGACGCGGCCGCGAACCGTGCCGAACCAGTCGGTCTTGGTGTTGTAGGCGGTCGGCACCGCGCCGAGCGGGCCGCCGCCAACGGCGGGATAGCCGTCCGAGAGGCCGGCACCCTGGATGTCGGCTTCGACGCCGTACACGATCGGGCCGAGGAGCGAATCAGCCTGCCAGTTGTAGCCGATCTGGCCGCCGCCGAAGCCGCCCTGCGGGGCCTGGTACAGCGAATCCCCGGTGAAGCTGTGTCCGGTGCGGTCGCGGGCGATGCCGACGCCGGCGTTCACGCCGATGTAGAAGCCAGTCCAGTTGTAGACCGAGACGATCGGCGCCTTGTAATAGGGGGCCTTGGCGGCCATGTCGGCGGCCTGCGCGGTCACTGCGGTTCCGAGGAGCGCGGCGCTGGCGAGAAGGATACGTTTCATCAGAGACCCCAATTAGGTTGAGTTCTGAACGTACTGGAGATCCCACGGATTGTCTGTGCCCGGTCCGCCACACCGGATGGGAATGCGACATAAGCGCCTGAGAAGTAGCGTTAAAGTTGCACCAACCAGCACCCCCCGGTTCCCTGATATGGCTGATGGCGCACTGTGGAGCCGCTGCGGCGGCCGGCAGCTGGGACTGCGCTGATTCGCGGCGGTCGGGAATTCCCGGAAATTCCAGCTCGGTCAGGGGACTTGCCATCCAAACAGGCACCGCAGAGGATGCCCGCAGGCCGTTAAAGCGTCGAACGAACGCACGGCTCAAGAAAATGGCCCGCATAAGCGGAGCCGGGTATCAGGGGAGAAAACCACATGGCTGCGCGTCACATCTGCGTCTTACGGTCAGCGGCTGTCGCCGCCATCGCGACAACCCTGGCAGCAACGGCGCCGGGCGCCCTCGCCGCGGACAAGAAATACGATCCCGGCGCCACCGACACCGAAATCAAGATCGGCCAGACCATCCCGCATAGCGGCCCAGGCTCGCTCTATGGCGTGCTCGGCCGGGTCGGCGAGGCCTATTTCCAGCAGCTCAATGAGAGCGGTGGGATCAATGGCCGCAAGATCAAGTTCCTGACTATGGACGATTCCTACAGCGCCCCCAAGGCGGTGGAGGCAACGCGCCGGCTGGTCGAGCAGGATGAGGTGCTGGCGCTTTACGGCTCGCTGGGCACCGCACCGCAGACCGCGGTGCACAAATATCTCAACAGCAAGGGCGTGCCACAGCTGCTGTTGAACACCGGGGCCTCGAAGTGGAACGACCCGAAAAACAACAAATGGACCATGGCCGGGCTGCCGCTTTATCCAACCGAGGCCCAGATCCTGGCAAAATACGTTCTCAGCGTGAATCCGAACGCCAAGGTCGCCATTCTCTACCAGAACGACGATTTCGGCCGCGATTTTCTCGCGCCGTTCAAGAAGGTGCTGGCAGATGCCGGCGGCAAGGCGTCGGTGGTGGCCGAGGCCAGCTACGATCTCACCGAACCCACGGTGGATTCCCAGCTCATCAACCTGTCGAAGTCGGGCGCCGACGTCTTCTACAATATCACCACCGGCAAGGCGACCTCGCAGTCGATCCGCAAGGTGGCCGAACTCGGCTGGAAGCCGCTGCATCTGTTGTCGGCGGGCTCCACGGGACGCTCGATCCTCGATGCTGCCGGCCTCGACAACGCCAAGGGCATCGTCGCCATCGCCTATCAGAAGGACATCGGTGCTGCGCGCTACGCCAGCGATCCGGACGTCATGGCGTTCGAGGCGCTGCGGGCCAAATACCTGCCGACCATCGCCGCCGACAACTCGATCGCCTTCGCCGGCTACGCCCAGGCCGCCGCAATGGCCGAAATCCTGCGCCGCTGCGGCGACGACCTGACCCGCGCCAATGTGCTGAAGCAGGCCATCGGCCTCAATGGCTTCCGTGCGCCACACATGCTGACCGGTGTCAGCTTCAGCTATTCCAATGACAGTTATACGCCGATGAAGACGCTCTACACCCAGCAGTTCAGCGGCAAGGACTGGGTGCTGTCGGAGAAACCAGTGACGGAATAGCAACCGCAAGCGACGCGGCCTCTTCTCCCTCCCTCGCGTCTTCGCGTGGGAGGGAAAGCATGGCTCCTCGCAATGACGGACGCGAATGCCTAGCTTCTCGCTGTGCCGCCGCGAAAACCCGTTCCGCCTCCTGAACTGCCCGAGATCTTTACGCGCTGGTTCGCCGCGCGCGGATGGTCGCCGCGCGCGCATCAATTGAAACTGCTTGCCAAGGCCCGCGACAATCGCTCCGCGCTGCTGATCGCCCCCACCGGCGCCGGCAAGACCCTGGCCGGGTTCCTGCCGACGTTGGTGGAATTGAGTGAGGCCGGAAGCGTCGGTCCGTCACTTCCCTCTCCCCTTGTGGGAGAGGGTGGCGGGCCGCCGAAGGCGGCACGACGGGTGAGGGGTGAGATCAAGCTCGGTTCGTCCTTGCCGCCCCCCTCACCCGGCCCGTCGCTGCGCGCCGGTCCACCCTCTCCCACAAGGGGAGAGGGGAAGAAGGAGGTAGATTCCCTCGCCTCCACCGGCCGCGGCGTGCAGCGCACGGGCGGCCTGCACACGCTGTACATCTCGCCGCTGAAGGCGCTGGCCGTCGATATCGCGCGCAATCTGGAGGCCCCGATCGCCGAGATGGGCCTGCCGATCAAGGTCGAGACCCGCACCGGCGACACCCCGGTGTCGCGCCGCGCCCGGCAGCGCCGCTATCCGCCTGACATCTTGCTGACCACGCCGGAACAGCTGGCGTTGCTGCTGTCCTCCGACGACGCGCCGTTTTTGTTCGGTTCGCTGAAACGCATCGTGCTCGACGAGTTGCATGCGCTGGTGACGTCGAAGCGCGGCGATCTGCTGTCGCTCGGGCTGGCGCGGTTGTGGCAACTGGCGCCCGACATCCGCGCCATCGGCCTGTCGGCCACGGTGGCCGAGCCGGAATCGCTGGCCCGCTTCCTGGTGCCGCAGCCGGTCGGTGCAATTGCCGCTGCCGATATCGTGGTGGCCGGCGGCGCCGCCGCGCCCATTGTCGAGATGCTCGACACCAAGGAGCGGCTACCATGGGCCGGCCATTCGGCGCGCCATGCGCTCAATGAGATTTACGACCTGATCAAGGGCAACAAGACCACGCTGGTGTTCGTCAACACCCGCAGCCAGGCCGAGATGCTGTTCCAGGAACTCTGGCGCATGAACGACGACAACCTCGCCATCGCGCTGCATCACGGCTCCCTCGATGTCGCGCAGCGCCGCAAGGTCGAGGACGCCATGGCCGCGGGCCGCTTGCAGGGCGTGGTGTGTACCTCGTCGCTCGATCTCGGCGTCGACTGGGGCGATGTCGATCTGGTGATCAATGTCGGCGCGCCCAAGGGCGCGTCACGGCTGATGCAGCGCATCGGCCGCGCCAATCACCGCCTCAATGAAGCCTCACGCGCCGTGCTGGTGCCGGCCAATCGCTTCGAAGTGCTGGAATGCGCTGTTGCCATCGATGCTGTGGCGGAGAATGCGCAGGACACGCCGCCGCTGCGCACCGGCGCGCTCGACGTGCTGGCGCAGCACATTCTCGGCTGTGCCTGCGGCGCGCCGTTTCTCGCCGACGAACTCTATGACGAGGTGCTGTCCGCCGCGCCCTATGCCGAGCTCGGCCGCGCCGATTTCGACGACACGCTCGATTTCGTCGCGTCCGGCGGCTACGCGCTGAAAACCTACGAGCGCTTTGCCCGCATCAAGCAGGACAAGGAGGGCCGCTGGCGCGTCACCAATCCAAAAGTGCGGCAGATGTATCGCATGAATGTCGGCACCATCGTCGAGGACACCATGCTGAAGGTGCGGCTGGTGCGCGGCGGTCGCGGCGGTGGCCAGGGAAAAAGCAAGGGCTCCACCGGCATGATCGCGCGCGGCGGCCGCATGCTTGGCCAGATCGAGGAGTACTTCATCGAGAACCTGGTGGTCGGCGACACCTTCGTGTTTGGCGGCGAGGTGGTGCGCTACGAAGCGCTGATGGAAGATCAGGTCTATGTGTCGCGCGCCCACGACAAGGACGCACGGGTGCCGTCCTATATGGGCGGCAAATTTCCGCTCTCTACCTATCTCGCCGAGCGGGTGCGCAACCTGCTGGCCGACAGGCGCGCATGGTCCGCGCTGCCCGACCAGGTACGCGACTGGCTGTCGCTGCAGGCCGATCTGTCGCTGGTGCCGGGCGCACGCGAGCTGATCGTCGAAACGTTTCCGCGCGCCAACAAGAATTATCTGGTCTGCTATCCGTTCGAAGGCCGCCTCGCGCACCAGACGCTCGGTATGCTGTTGACGCGGCGGCTGGAGCGCGGCCGTGCCCGGCCGCTCGGCTTCGTCGCCAATGAATATGCGCTGGCGGTGTGGAGCCTCGGCGACATGTCGCACATGATCCGCCACGGCAAGCTCGATCTCGACGCCCTGTTCGACCCCGACATGCTGGGCGACGATCTTGAGGCATGGCTGGCGGAATCCGCGCTGATGAAGCGCACCTTCCGCACCTGCGCGGTGATTTCCGGGCTGGTGCCGCGGCGTTTCACCGGCGAGGAAAAAAGCAAGCGCCAGGTGCTGTTCTCGACCGACCTGATCTACGACGTGCTGCGCAAGCATCAGCCCGATCACGTGCTGCTGCGCGCTGCCCGCGCCGACGCCGCCACCGGCCTGCTCGACATCCGCCGCCTCAGCGACGCACTCACGCGAATCAAGGGCAGCATCATCCACCGGGAACTCGACCGCGTGTCGCCGCTGGCGGTCCCGGTGATGCTGGAAATCGGCCGCGAACCGGTGTACGGCGAAGCGTCAGACGAGTTGCTGGCGGAAGCCGCCGAGGAACTTGTCAGGGAAGCCATGTCGTAGCGATCGGTAGCCCGGATGAAGCGAAGCGCAATCCGGGGCTGTGGAGCTGAAACGAGAATCCCGGATTGCGCTACGCTCCATCCGGGCTACAAAAGAGCATGCACCGCGAATCGACCCTCACAGATACCAGCACCGTCACCCTCGCCGGCATCACGCTGCATGCCGACCTGTCGGGCGCGCTGTACTGGGAAGAACAGCAGTTGCTCGTGGTGTCCGACCTGCATCTGGAGAAGGGTTCCAGCTATGCCATGCGCGGCACGCTGCTTCCCCCCTACGATACCATTGCCACTTTGGGCCGGCTCGGCGCGGTGATCGCGCGACATGATCCGCGCACCGTGATCGCGCTCGGCGATTCCTTCCATGACGGCAACGCCCATGAGCGTCTGTCGCGGCCCAACCGCGAGGTCATTACGGCGCTGCAGCTGCGGCGCGACTGGATCTGGATCTCCGGCAATCACGATCCCGAACTGCCATCGGATATCGGCGGCACGGTTGCGCAGGAAGTCGCGATCGGTCCCATCGTGTTCCGCCACGAGCCGACCGGCGCGGCGGGCGAGATCGCCGGCCATCTGCATCCCAAGGCGCGGGTGTCGACCCGCGGCCGCTCCATGGAGCGCCGCTGCTTTGCGTCAGACGGCGAGCGCGCCATCATGCCGGCGTTCGGCGCCTATACCGGCGGGCTCAACATCCGCGATGTGGCGTTCGCGCGGATCTTCCAGACGCTGGGCTTTGTCGCCCATGTGCTGGGCGACCGCAGATTGCACGCCATTGCGGCGTCGCGCTGCTATTAAAGCCGCGCGCGAGCGTATTAGCGCCCCTTGAAATTCGCCGCGCGGCGCTCCTCGGTCGCCTTGACGCCCTCCTTGAAATCCTCCGTGGCGCGTAGCCGGGTCTGTTCGGCAAGTTCGTGCGTGGTTGCGGCAGCGACGCGGTCGGCGATGTTGCCTTTCATGGTGGCGCGGGTCGAGAGCAGGCCGAGCGGCGAACACTCGGCGATTTCCTCGGCCAGCCTGATCGCGGCGTCGCGGACTTCGGCCTGCGGCACCAGCACGTTCGCGAGGCCCATGTTCAGCGCCTCTTCGCCGCCGACGCGGCGGCTGGTGTAGAACATCAGCTCGGCGTTGTTCTTGCCGACGATCTCCGGCAGCGCCACGGTGAGCCCGAAACCGGGATGAAAGCCGAGCTTGGTGAAGTTGGCGGCGAAGCGCGCCTCGGGGCAGGTGACGCGGAAATCCGCGGACACCGCGAGCCCAAGCCCGCCGCCGATCGCCGCGCCCTGCACGGCGGCAACGATCGGTTTCTTCGCGCGGAAAATGCGCACCGCTTCCATGTAGAGATGGCCGATCGAGCCGAGATTGTCGGCGGGATCGCCGCTCTTGGCGGCGGCCTCGGTTTCCTTGCGGTTGGGATCGCTGAAATCGGCGCCGGCGCAGAATGCCTTGCCCTGTGCGCACAGCACGGTGGCACGGATCTCCGGATCGGCGTCGATGGCATCAAGCGCATCGGCGATCTGCTGGATCAGCATGATGTCGAAGAAATTGAACGGCGGCTTGCGGATCTCGATGATCGCGATGTGGCCGCGCGTCTCGACGGCGATGTCTTTGTAAATAGTCATGTGTGGGCTCCTGGCCAAACGCGATGGATATTCAAATTGAACGCCGTAGTCCCCTCTCCCCTCCGGGGAGAGGTGAAGGGAAGGTCGCACTCGGCGTGTTTCACCGCAGCCCCAGTCCGCGCGCGATGATGCCGCGCAGCACTTCGGTGGTGCCGCCCTGGATGGTCAGCTTCGGTGCGGTCTTGATGGCGAAGGACAGCATCTCGTCCAGCGTGGCGTGGTTCGACGGGTCGCCCTCGACGAAGGCTGCCAGCTCGCGCACCCGGTGCGGCAATTGCTGTTCCCAGATGGTGCCGATATCCTTGACGATGGAGGCTTCCACCACCGGCTCCTTGCCGGCCTGCAGCATGCCGGCCACCGACACCGACATCCGCCGCATGGTGTGCAGCTGCGCCACGAGGCGGCCGATGCCCTCGGCGCTGCGGGTGTCCGGATTCTTGCCGACGGCGCGGACCAGTTCAGTCAGCACGTAATAGGTCTCAAGAAAGCGCTCCGGGCCGGAACGCTCATAGGCCAGTTCGCTGGTGGCCTGTTTCCAGGCGCCGTCGCGTTCGCCGAGCATGTGATCGTCGGGCACGAAGTGATCGGTAAACACCACCTCGTTGAATTCATACTGCCCGGTAATCTGGGCGATCGGATTCACCGCGATGCCCGGTTTCTTCATATCGACCAGGAACTGGGTCAGGCCGTGCCTGCGGTTTTCCTTGGTCGAGGGCGAGGTGCGGAAGATCGCGATCATGTAGTCGGCGATGTGTGCCGAGGTCGTCCAGATCTTGCTGCCGTTGATCAGCCAGCCGCCGTCGGTCTTGGTGGCCTTGGTCTTGGCAGCGAACAGGTCGGAGCCGGAGTTTGGCTCGCTCATGCCGATGGAGAAGCAGACCTCGCCGCGGCAGATGCGCGGCAGGATATCCATCTTGATGTGTTCGGGCGCGTATTTCAGCAGCACCGGTCCGCTCTGGCGGTCGGCGACGAAGAAGCGCCGCACCGGTGCGTTGGCCACGCGCATCTCCTCGGTAACGACGTAGCGCTCCAGGAAGCTGCGCTCGTGGCCGCCATATTGCTTCGGCCAGGTCATGCCGAGCCAGCCGCGCGCGCCGACGCGACGGGAGAATTCTGGCGCGTCGGAATCCTCACGCTGCGGCTTGTGCGGATCGAAGGTGCCGGCGGCGATTTCCTCGGCGAGGAAGGCTCGCACCTCGCGGCGCAGCACTTCGCATTCCGGCGGCAAGCGGATCGGATCGAAACGGAGGGCTGCGCTCATGGTCGTTCTCGTCTCAGAAGCAAAGGAAGTTCAAGGTCAGCGCGACGCGACCAGCGGCCACAATTCATCGGCGCCGCGCGCAGCAACCGTCTTGCCGAGTTCGACCGCCCAGTAGCTCTCGCTGCCGAAATCGTCGCGCCAGGCCAGCGCACGCAGCGTGTAGCAATGCAGGATGTGTTCCTGCGTGAAGCCGATGGCGCCATGCACCTGATGGGCGATGGCGGCGCCCTTTTCGGCAGCTTCCGAACAGCGGATTTTTGCAGCAGCCGCTTCGAGGAAGATGGTCGCGTCGAATGTCGATCCGCTGGCGATGGCGTCGGCGGCCGAGGTGGCGGCGGCGAGCGCCGCGGCGGCTTCGCCGGCGAGCTTGGCCAGGTTGTGCTGCACGGCCTGGAATTTGGAGATCTTCTTCTCGAACGCGACGCGTTCGCCGGCGTAGCGCACGCTGATGTCGAGCATGGTTTCCAGTGCGCCCGCGATCTGCAGGCTGCGCGCCACCGCGCCCATCAGCATCAGCGACGTCTGATCAAAACCGGTTGGCGCGGGCTTGAGGATGACCGGCTGCACGTTCTCGAAGATTACAGTGTCGGATGGATCACTGGCGAGATTGAGCCCGGCCTCGATGCGGCAGGCATCGGCCGCAACCAGTGCGATCGATACGCCGCCGATGCCGCTCGCAAGCACTGCGATGTGTCTTGCCTTGCTGGCAAACGGCACGCCGCGGGCACGGCCGGTCAGGCTGCCGTCAGCATTGATGGTGATGCGGTCCTTCGGGCTCGATGGCACCACGGTCATCGTGTCGGCTGGCGACGCGATGCCGGCCTGTGCCAGCAGCCATCCGGCCAGCATGGTTTCGGCGAGCGGCACCGCGACGGCGAAACGCCCGGCGGCGCCGAGCACGGCAAAGCCTTCGGCGAGGGTCGCGCCGGAGCCGTCGCATTCCTCCGGCACCCAGGACAGTGGCAGTCCGGCTTCGCTCAGCGCGCGCCACAGCGGTGCGACCCACGCATCGTCCTTGCTCCTGCTGATGGCTTGCGCGTCGGCGAGATCGGCGAAAATACGTTCCGCGGTCTCGGCAACAATATTGTCGGTCTCCGTCACAGCGTTCCTCGTTGGCAAGGCACACATCTCACTTCACCCGGCCTTGCGCCGGCGATGGAGTGCTGCCGTTTGTTGTGAATCATGATGGGCAAAAGGCGCTGTGAAGACAAGCGCGCATGTCCGCAGGGCTGCCTGCGGTGACGACATGATGCCTCATGCGGATTATTCCGTTCAGCGGACTTCGGCCGACGTATCCCGATCCGGCGGCAATATGGTACATCGCGACGAGACCGGAAATGCAACAGGGGAAATGCGGATGTCGAAGGATGGATTGTGCGTCGTGATCACGGGATCTGCGTCGGGGCTGGGCGCGGCGACCGCGGCGATCCTCGCCAAGGACGGCGCCCGCATCGTCATCAACTACTCGTCGAGCGCGAAGGAAGCGGAAGCGACTGCCGACCTGTGTCGCAGCGCCGGTGCCGCAGAGGTGGTGGTGGTGCAGGGCGACGTGTCGAAGGATGAGGATTGCAGAAAGATCATCGCCGCTGCCGCGCCGTGGGGACGCATCGATGCGCTGATCAACAATGCCGGCATGACCAAGCACGTGCCGCACGGCAATCTCGACGGGCTGTCGGCCGAGGATTTCCAGCAGGTCTATGCGGTCAACACCATCGGCCCGTTCCAGATGGTGCGCGCGGCGCGTTCGCTGCTCGAGGCCGGCGCGAAGGCATCGGGCCGTGCGTCCGCGGTGGTCAATGTGTCGTCGATGGCCGGCATCACCGGCGGCGGTTCGTCGGTGGCCTATGCCGCCAGCAAGGGCGCGCTGAATTCCATCACCCTGTCGCTGGCGCGGGCGCTGGCGCCGCTGATCCGTGTCAACACGGTGTGTCCGGGCTACATCGACACGCCGTGGTTCACCAAGGGCCGTGGCGCCGAGGCGGCCGCCAAGGTGCGCGACGCGGTGATCAACAAGGTGCCGTTGAAACTGGCCTCCACCGCGCAGGACGTCGCCGCCGTGATCTGCTTCCTCGCCACCTCGCCGTCGAGCAACATGACCGGCGAGCTGGTGCGGGTCGACGCCGGCGCGCATCTGGTTATGTAGTGATCGCAAGCCAACAGCTTGCGCGAGTCGTCCTGGGTTGCCGGGACGACTCGCAGGTTGCTTGCAGGTCGCTTATCTGGCGCCGGGATCCGAGATCACCCGGCTGGCCACCAGCCTGTTCCAGATGAACAACACCACCAGCGCGCCGAGGGTGGCGGTGATGAAGCCGGCGCCCTGGTTGGGGCCGTAGTGACCGATCTGCTGGCCGATGAAGGTCGCGAGGAATGCGCCGGCGATGCCGAGCACTGTCGTCAGAATGAAGCCGCTGGGATTGTTGGGACCCGGAGACAGCATTCTTGCGATGATACCGGCGACAAAGCCGATCAAGATGATCCAGAGCATGGCAATATCCTTATGAAAACGAGCGACTAAACCCAGCGCGACGTTGCTTCGTCGTCGGTCGGCAACCGGCCGTCCGGCGTGAACTCATTCACCGCGTCAGGCAGTTCATTGCTCAGTTCGGACAACAGTTGATCGCGTGACATCCCGGTTCGCGACGTCAGCTGATCGATCTGGTCGGCGCCAAGCGCATTGGCGAGATCGCCAGGCGCAATCTGTTTGTTGGGGCCGTTGCTGACCCAGGACTGCGCGACGTCGCCCTGACCGTTCTGCTGGAATTGCTTGAGCAGGTCGCCGAGGCCGCCGCTCAACACGCTGCCGGCCGCGCCGCCCGCCAGCAGGCCGCCGAGCGGGCCGTTCAGAAGGCCGCCCAGACCGCCGCCGGCCTGGCCGCTGTTGCCGCCGAAGATGCTTCCCAGCATGCCGCCGAGGCCGCCGCCATCGGGCGCGTTGGCCTGTGTGGTCGTCGGCGCCGGCACCTGTTGCGGCTGCGGCTGTCCCTGCTGGGTGCCAGTAAAATGCTTGTAGCCCTTGTAGGCCAGCAACGCGAGGATCGCCATGGTCATCGGGGACATGCCGCCGCTCTTGTCGTTCGGATCGCTCGGCCCGCGCGGACCGTTCTGCATGCCGTTCAATATATCGAGCAAACCCATCGCAATCTCCCTTCGCTCGCCCCCAATGGAACATAGCGTCGCCTTATGACGCTTGGAAGGCCCGGCGGTTCCCGATCGTAGCCAGCGCGACGGCATTTTGCTACCAACGGTCGCAGATTTTGCGAGTGACGATGTGATGGCAGCGAACCGTATCGCGATTGCCGGAGCCGGCAGCATCGGCTGCTACGTCGGCGGCATGCTGGCGGCTGCCGGTCGCGATGTCGCCATGCTTGCGCGACCGCGGGTGATGGCAGAGATCCAGGCGCATGGCCTCCGGCTGACGGGTGTCGGGATGCTGGACCGTCACGTGCCGGCACAACGGCTGACCCTGTCGGACGATGCTGCGGTGTTCCAGGACGCGGCAGTCATTCTGGTCACCGTGAAGAGCGCCGACACTGCCGGGATCGCGGATCTGATCGCGCGGTATGCCGCCGCTGAGGCGGTCGTCGTCAGCCTGCAGAACGGCGTCGGCAACGTCGCTGTGTTGCGGGAGCGGCTGCCGGGCCGGCGTGTGCTCGGCGGCATGGTGCCATTCAATGTGACCACGCCGGGTGACGGCCACTATCATCGCGCTACTGCTGGCGACATCGTGATCGAGCGGGACGCCGTCGGCACAGCGACACAGCTGTCCGTCGCCGATCTCACCATGCGGCCGGCCGATGACATCGTCGCGGTGCAGTGGGGCAAGTTGCTGGTGAACCTCAACAATGCGTTGAACGCATTGTCCGGCAGGCCGCTGCGCGAGCAGTTGGCGCAGCGCGAGTGGCGACGGCTGTTTGCCGACCAGATGGCCGAAGGGCTCGCGGTGCTGCGGGCGGCAGGCATCAGGCCGGTATCGGCGACGCCGATTCCGGCTAGCCTCACACCGCATCTGCTGCGCCTGCCTGATTTCCTGTTCCTGCGACTGCTGGGACGGACGATGAAGATCGACCCGACCGCGCGCTCGTCCATGTGGGATGACCTGCAGCGCGGACGACGCACCGAAATCGATTATCTGCAGGGCGTCATTGTGCAACTGGCAGAGCGGCACGGTATCGATGCGCCGCTGTCGCGGCGGATCGTCGGGTTGGTCAAGCGCGCAGAAGCCGCAGGACAGGGCTCGCCGGGCCTGACGCCGGAAGAGACCCGGGGGTAGCCCGCGTCAACTGCTGATGCGTGCGTCGTTGACGGCCTTCTGGAACAGCATGTTCATCGCCTGCGAAATGCCATCCGTCGGGCTGACCTCGAAATAGAAGCCGGGGGAGGCGCAGGCCTGCATGTTCTGCGCGATTTCGCTGTTTGGGGAGGGGCCGTAGGGGCCTTTGTTAAAAGCGGCGATCCAGTCATTGTACCACTTGTCAGATGGAGGCAGATAGGTCGTGTACAGGACGGCGATCTTGATACCGCGGTCCTTGAGCGTCTTGCACAAGGCCGGATTGATCGGCGACTGGCAGCGAGTCGCGCCAGACAGCGGCTTGAGACAGGCCTTGTTGCTTTCATCAGCGACACCGTCAGACACGAAAAACAGATACTTGAGCGGCGACGAGGATATGCCCGACCCCGGCGCGCTGATTGCGCTGTTGATAAGAGGAAAAACGTCGGTGAACGGCGTGTCCTTATCGACGGTCCACTTGTCGTTCTGGCCCTCGACGGACATCAGGTCGATCGTGCCAGCCGCCGTCTTGGCGCTGGACAGGCTCGTCGATAGCGAAAACAGGTTCCTCAGTCCGATCGTTTTGGACGATGCGCCGAAGTCATAGATCGCCATTCTGAACTGGTTCGGATAGATCGCCGTCGCGCTGGCGGTGTCCATTAGCTGTTGGGTCGCCGTCCGCAGCACGTCAATTCGTGTGGTAATGTTATTCGCCTTGGCGATGACATAGTTGCTGTTCGAATTGGTCGTGTCGTGACATGCAAAGGCGCAGCCACCCGTCTTTGCCTGCATCAGGGTCATGTCGGCCGGCGTTGCGGCCACGCCCATCGAGGGTGAATTGTCCATCAACAGATAGAAGTCGATATAGGGCGGCATCGAAGCGATCGAGGTCGATGTGCCGGTTACCGTCATGGCCTTCCAGCCCATGATGGCCGCGAACGTCGTCGGCACTTGCGCTGAGAACTGCACCGTGGAGGTGACCTTGCTCGATGCCTTGGCGACTGCGGCGGTGACGCTGTTCAGAGTGTAGCCGGTCTGTCCGGCCATGTTGCCATTGAATATTCCCACCGCGTCGGTCACGCCGGCCGCAATATCGCCATCCGAAGTCATCGAGCCCGCGGCGACGAAGGCCGGGGAGCTCTTGGCAACCGCGCCGACGCTGGCGGCGTCGATCGCCGACTGTAGTTTGCTGCGGATCTGGGCGGCCCGGGAGTAGTCGATCGCGCAGCCGATGGCCGACAGGACGGGTACAAGGGTGAGCGCAAAGAGGATTCCGACGTTGCCGCGATGCGCGTGGCGAAAGCGGTCGAGGTGACGGGCTGCGGCGCAGAGCATGCGAAAAGCCTTTCGCCTAAAATAGGGTAGGTAGCATCGTCCGCCCTAAACAAAACTTAATTTGATCAAAGAGTTTTGCAGAAGGACGAGGCAAAAGCGATCCATCGCCGAATTTGAGTCAACAGCTAGTAAATCAACTCGCTTACTCAACAATGACTTGATAAACGCAGGCCGGGTACGGTGAGTGGTACGTGCCATTGAGAACATGGCGTATTGGCGCAGGGGGCTATGTCAATCAGTTGTTCTCTAGTATAGGTAGCGCGTGATTTGACGGTGGTGAGCGCGTTCGCGCGTCGATCCCGACGTTTGATCCCTTTCATAGTATCAGCACCGCGCGTGTTGATCGCAGGACTCAACTTTAAATCGGAGCAGTTATGGCCAAGAAAGCTAAGAAGAAACTCGTTCGTCGCGAATACACCAAGGAAGACGTGAAGACGCTGAAGGCGCATTCCAAGGCCCAGACTCCGCTGGAAAAGATCTCCAAGGAGATGAAGCGCACCGGTGGTTCGCTGCGTCAGAAGGCGATCAAGCTTGGCATTCCGCTCGGCCATCGCCGTCGCAAGGCCAAGAAGGCCGTGCCGGCCAAGAAGTCGGCCACCAAGAAGGCCAAGAAGTAATATCCGGCTTTGAAGCTGATTCGGCACCATGCGCGTCGCGCTTGGGGTCCATGCAGATGACGGATGGAGTCGCCATGCGGCAGATGTCTGTGACGCTTCAGAGCACACTGCTACAGGAAACGATCGCCGTTATGGCGGTCGTTTCATGCCTTCTGGGCTCGACCGTGTCGCCGGCCGTGGCAGCCCCGCCAACGGTGACGCCGTCGCCGGGTTACGACGCACGACTGGCCGAACGGCGCGCGGCCATGTCCCCGCCAGCTACCCTCTCGCGGCCGCGGCCGCATGGGCGGCGCCCCCACAAACCGCCGCGTGATATCCGTTAAGGCAAGGCTGCCGATCAACATCATGAATCAGAAGACATGGCTGCTCGCGGCCGGTCTCGTTGCGACCGCTATCGCTCCGGCGACGGCAGCTGACTATGCCAGATCAGCGCCTATCGCCGTGCTCATGGGCTTTCGGCGGTGACGCTGGACGGCAAGCTCAATGCCGTCGCGTTGCGGCAGGCACGGGTCATGGCGTCCAGCCGCGTCGTCAACCACACCGTCGCCGGCGAGTTTCGGGGGCGGGTGGCCGGGCTGCGCAAGTCTCTGGCCGCCGAAAACGTCGTGGCCGGGTTCCTGACTTTTCCCGAGACGCTCAAGCAGTGGGAAGACAGCGCGGGACACCGCGAAAATCTGCTGATCCCCGGCGCGCGCAAGGTCGGCGTCGCCTCGGTCGCAAATCCGAAATCGCCCTACCGGATGTTCTGGGCGATGATCATTACCGACTAACGGCCTCGCCGACGGATCGTCTAGCTGCGCTTGGCTTTTGCCGGCGGCCCGAACAGGGTCTTCGTGATATCCTTGAGGCCCGACGACAGCCGCGACCAGCCGCAGGCCAGCGGATCGGTGCAATCCGCGGATTTCGGCCGCGGCCGCGGCGTGACGACGGCCACCGGCCGGGTTTGCCGAGGCGCGACGATCGGCGCAGGCCTGTCGGGTTCGAGCGATGCCTGCTGCTGCAATTGTTGCTGGCGCTGTTTCTCGGCAAAGGCCGCGAGGATGATGCTGCGGCGGTGACCGTCGAGATAGGCGGCGTATTGTTCGTCGATCATCCTCTGTTCGGCCGCCGTCGGATTGGGTCCGGCGATGTCGAAACTGCGGTTCTGCATGAAGTCGTGGTAGGTGTAGCCGCCGCCGGGCTTGCGCCGGCCGGCGAAGTTGGTTTCGCAATCTGCCAGCAGCGACGCTCTGGCGTCACGGGCTGCGCCCGACCTCTCGGCCCGCTCGGCGCAGTCCTCGAAATCAGCCGGTGCCGCCGTCCACCACTGCGCGCAGGCCCGCGTCGGCAGCAGCGTGATGCTGCAGACAAAGGCGAAGTTCAACAGTATGAGCCTGGCTGGGGCCGCCACAGGACTTTCCCGCAATGTGTTCAATCGCGCCGATTGTCGCCATTATTCGATCATTTTCAACCGGGATCGACGCTTTTCTGTCCGATTTCGCGGATTGAATTCCTGAGCGGCGTCGCGCTCCCTGCCACATTGTGGGCGCGCGCCGGGGTGGCGACGCCGCCGTCGCTCTGGTATGGAGTTGCCAAGCACCCGCGCCTGCCGCGGGTGTGCGGTCCCGTAGCTCAGCCGGATAGAGCGACGGTTTCCTAAACCGTAGGTCGCATGTTCGAGTCATGCCGGGATCGCCAGCGTTCATATTGCGCTTTTCGCAATAAAATCAGTAGTTTCTTCGAAATTTTTCGTGGCCGAGAATTCGCTTTGTGACGCTGATTCCGCATGCGCGCGGTCGCCGCATCCCTGCAAGGGTCCGCTGTGTATGATCTGCCCCATGCACGCCGGCTTCTGATCAAACAACATGTGCCGTCGCCGTGCTCCCACCTGCTCAGGAGGAATATCGTTCGCCGGCGAGTCATTGACAGATTGCGGCTGTAACTCCCGACAAGGGTTTCGAAGCAGGCGGGACCGCGCAGCAGCCGGCCGCAATTCGTAAACGCCCTCGACGATCCCGGGATTCTCTTTCGAGGGCGAGTTCGTGAAGCAGACCAGGAAGATCGCGAGTAGCCGGCCCGGTGTAGTCAAACGCGGACGAGGGCACCCCGACAACGCCCTGTGTTCCGCGCAACCAGCGATCTGGAGTTCGCCGTCATCGAAGGCATCTGCATCGGCGTAGTTTCGAACTGTTCTATATCTCTAACTAATCAACAACTTGAGGTCGTCTGACGGAAGGACTATCTGTGCCGCGATCGCAGGCGTCCTGATCACAGGAGCTATCATGAGCAAGACTGCCGGGTATCGCCGTATCGCCGGTGAGCTGATCGATAGCCTCGCTATGCAGGAATACGCGCCAGCATGACGGCCATCTCTTGGCAACCATGACCTATGACGCCGTACCTTCGTCCGTCGCGCCACGTTGGGGCCGGAAGGCGTGATGCCATGACCCTCTGGCGGAGCACCATCGCACGCCTGTTTTCCTTGCATCGCGGGCACCTCGAAGCGCTGGTTCGACGCCGGGTGCGCGATCATGAGGCGGCCTCCGAGATCGTGCAGGACGTCTTTGCCCGCGTCATCGCCGCCGGCACTAACGGTTCGGATGAGGACGACAAGCGCGTTCTTTACGCCGCCGCGCGGAACGCGGCCATCGACCACAATCTCGCAATCGCGCGACGGCACCACGCTTTATCCGAAGTCCTCCCCGAACAGCTTGTTGCCGGGCAGGCTTCCGAGCAGACTGCGCTGGAAGCGCGCGAGGCGGTCGCCGCGCTTGAACGCGCCCTTGCACAATTGCCGGCGCGCACCCGCGAGGTCTTCGTTCGGCGGCGTGTCTATGGCGATTCGAACGCAGAGATCGGCCGGCGTCTCGGCATTTCGGTCAGCGCCGTTGAGAAGCATCTGTTGCGGGCCATGCGTCATTGCCGGGATGTCGTCGCCGAGCATCTGAACCTTGTCAGTCAGGATTTTTTCTGAAGATGGGTGTGGGTTTGTTCGCGTCGTTCGTTGTAAATATCAGAGCACCTGGAACCTTTCTAACGACGGGAGGAACTCGGCAGCCGCTGGTCGGGCCATCAAGGGAATTCTGTATGAAACCAGGCGATCGGCCGACAAAAGCGCAGCGCTCAACTGCTGACCTTTGGCTGATCCGGCGCGACGGAACGACAGGCGCGGCGGATGAAGCCTCCTTTCAGCAGTGGCTGATAGATGATCCTCGCCACGAGATCGCTTGGCGCGAAGCCAGCGTTCTCTGGGACAGGCTGGAACAGCCGGCAGTCCGGGTCGCTGCGCGCGACAGCTGGCGCAGCACGGTGCGCGCGTCGAAGCGCTCGGCTATGCGCCGCTGGCTCGCTCTGCCCGCCGGCGTTGCAATGGCCACGCTTCTGGTCTGGATCGTCAACCCGTCGATCCTGGAGGACTGGCAGGCTGACGTCGTGACGGCGCGCGGCGAGGTCGTCAGCCGCGATCTGCCGGACGGTTCGCGGATGCGGATCGGCGCGGACACCGCCCTTGATCTCGACTTCACAGGCGGCGCGCGCCGGGTCGCGATCCGGCGCGGTCAGGCGTTTTTCGACGTGAAGCCCGGCCAGGACGCGTTCACAGTCAGCGCCGGCGGCAGCGTGGTGCGCGTGCTCGGCACCGCCTTCAACGTCGACCGCACCGAGGACGGGGCGGAGGTGACGGTTCAGCGCGGCGCGGTGTCGGTTGCCGGCATCGACAGGGATGCCGCCGTTCGACTGGCAGCCAATCAGCATGTCCTCGTCAGCAACGGCAGGGTTGGTGCGGTCGAGACCGGCGATCTCGATATCAAGCTGGCCTGGATGACCGGGCGTCTCGTCTTCGATCGCGTGCCGCTTCGTCGGGTGGTGGCTGCATTGCAGCGGCAGACGTTGAGCCGCATCGCGGTGCGTGGTCGTTTTGCCGACCAGCTCGTCTCCGGCACCTTTCCGACATCGAATGTCGACGAGACGCTCGAGGCCATTGCGGGGACACTGGATGGAAACGTCGCGCACCTGACGCCGTGGCTCACCGTCATTTATTGAAGTATTCTAGTTTCTCCGACCACTTTCTCCGCCTTCATGCGCCGCGGGCCCGTGGGGGTTTGACTTCGCGACTCGTTGAGTTGGGTAAGGAGCCGATGCTCCTCGCGCCGCCAAGGCAGCGCCAACGCAACAACGAGGTAGTGGAGTCGGTCGGTAATGCGTTTCGGGGGGAGAAGGGGTATTTCGCGCCATCTGGCGGGAAGTTTGTTGGGCATGATGTCGCTGGTCGCGACCGTTCCGGCATCGGCGCAGGACACTGCGCCGGCGGTAGCCGCCGCCAATGCGACCTATCGTTTTGACATCCCCGCCAAATCCCTTGCAGCCGCGATCGCTGACGTCGGTGCGCGTAGCGGATGGCGCATCCTTTACACCATCGCGCTTCCTGCGGGCGCACAAAGCCGTCCCTTGAGCGGCAGCTATACGGTGGCGCAGGCGCTGGCACAGATTCTCGCCGGCACAGGTATTTCGTATCGCGTCACCGGCGCCAGGGCCGCGATGCTGCTCGATCCTACCCAGAGCCGGGCGGCGGCCGGCGACGGCATCGCGCTCGATCCGATCGACGTCGAAGCGGCCAATCGGGGCGCCAACGGCTACGGTTTCCAGGGCGCGCCGGACTGGGTCTACCACACCCCGGCCAGCGTCAGCGTGGTTTCCCGCGAAGCCATCAAGAACAGCCCGCCGCGCAACACATCCGATCTGCTTCGCGGCGTCGCCGGCGTCACCGCGACGTCGGACACCGCGCAGAACCAGGGCGTCAACGTCAATATCCGTGGCCTGCAGGATCAGAATCGCATCAACATGATGATCGACGGCGCGCGGCAGAATTTCCAGCGCGCCGGCCACGGATCGACCGGCCTCACCTATGTCGATCCCGCCATGATCCGGGAAGTCGATGTCGAAAAGAGCACGACCTCGGGCGTCGGCGGTGCAGGCTCGCTGGGCGGCGCGGTCAATTTCCGCACCATCGTCGCCGACGACCTCATGAAGCTCGGCGAAAAATTCGGTGCCGAACTCGACCTCACCGCCGGCACGAACGAATACAACTTCGCCGGTGCAGCCTCGGCCGCCGGGCGGATCTCCGAGAGTTTCTCGGTACTCGGCGCCATCAGTCACAAGGAGGTCGGCGAATATGCAATCGGCCAGAATGGCAAGCTGACAGGCGATTGGGCCGTTTTGGGCTTGGAGCGGCCGGTCTTCACCGGCTCCAACACCTGGTCCGGCATGCTGAAGACGGAGATGAACCCGACCGACACGACGACGCTGAACCTCAGTTGGCTGCGCTATCAATCCGAATTCAGCCAGGGCGTCGAGGATGACGGCCGCGAGGATCGGCAGAACGTCACCAACGACACCTATAATATCACGTTCGGCTGGAAGCCCGACAGCAACCTGATCGATTTCAAGTCGCGGCTTTGGTACAATCGGGTCGACAATCACGAGTTCCGGCCGCAGCGAACCGCCGACGTCGCCGAGGTCAACGCCGAGTACAAGTTGGGGACGCTGGGCGGCAGCCTCGAAAACACCAGCCGTTTCGCCGTCCCGGCCGGAGTGCTGGCGCTGAACTACGGCGCCGAGGCGTTTCGCGACAATGGCAAGACCACGGCCACCGGCTCCGGCATCGAAGCCACTCCCGAAAAAGCGCTGTGGTACAGCGGCGCCAATCCGGGCGGCGTGCGCGACGTGGCCAGCGGCTTCGCCAACGCCACGTTGCAGCATGACGACTGGCTCACGCTGTCGGGCGGGCTTCGCTACGATACCTACAAGCTGACCGGGACGTCCGTCATTTTTCTGAAGTCCTACTACGAACAGGTCGTGACCAAGGTGCTGAGGCCCGGCGTCTGCAGGCCCATCCCCACCGCCATCCTGAACAATCCCAATCCCGCGGTCTATGCCGCCTATGTCGCGCGGATCACGGCAGCCGGCCAGACCATATCGGGCACCAATTACTGCACCGCAGCCTATTACGAGAACGAAACGACCGAGGTCCTGCGCACCCCCACCGAACGGGTCGATGTCGATCTTTCCGGCGCGGCGTTGCTGCCCACCGCCATGATTGCGGTGACGCCCACCCATGGCCTGCAACTGTTCGGCAAATATTCGCAGAGCCTGCGGCCGCCGACCCTGATGGAAGCATTGCTTGGCGGCTCCCATATCGGCTCGCTCGGTGCCGGGCAGGCGCCGAACCCGATGCTGAAGCCTGAGGAGGCGACGACCTACGAGATCGGCGCCAATCTTTCCTATGACGGGATCTTCCAGGCCGGCGACCGGTTGCGCGGTAAGATCGTCGCCTTTCACCGCCAGGTCGACAACTACGTCGCCCTCGGCGCGATCGACCTTGTCGCCGGTGGAACCGCGACCAAATATACCGCCTATGTCAATCTCGACGGCAAGACGCCAATGAACGGCGTCGAGCTGGAGGCGAACTACGACACGGGCCGGTACTACGTTGGCGGCTCGTTCAGCTATATCAGCACCGACTACGCGACCACCTACAGCTATGGTGGCGCATCCTACACGACAGGCGCCTATGTCCTGTTCGTTCCGCCCAAGACCAAGGCGGCGCTCGATGCCGGCATCCGGCTGTTCGACGAAAAACTGACCCTCGGAGCCCGCGTTACCTATTCAGGCGGCGTCGATCAGGAGATCGGCATCCTGTCGAGCCTGGTCTCATCGGGCTACAGCACCAGCGAGTACAAAGTGTACGACATTTACGGCTCCTATGCCGTCAACGCCCACGCCAAGCTACGTTTCGCCGTCAACAACCTGACCGACCTCGCTTACGTGCCGGCGCTGGGCGCGGCCAGCCTGCCGGCGCCCGGGCGCACGGCCACCGTTTCCCTGAATCTGAAATTCTAGAATTTCGCCGCCCACGGGGGTGCGAAGCCAGGGTCCGATGCAATGCGGACAATCCAACCAGTCACACACAGGAGTTACCAGAATGGCTGCCAAAATATACCAGACCGCCGCGAGCACCGACCTCAAAGCCTATCTGTCCACATGGGCCAGCGTCGACCCGCTCTCCGCCTATGGCGAGTTCAGCCCCACCACGTCGCCCTATGATCAGTGGGCCGGCGGCGACGAGGGCGGCACGCGGCTCACCAACTCCGTGCTGCTTGAAGGCGACTTTACCTACGGCGTCGGGGGCGACTTCGTCGGCACCGTCGATACGCTGACCTTTGGCAGCGGCCTGTCCGGCGACGCCAGCAGCGGCTTCAGCATCGACACCGCCCAGCTCACCATCGATCTCGGCGGGGCCTCGGCCATCACCGCGTTCGACTACGCGATCTACGGCCTGATGGGCACCGCCGGGACCGTCACTCTGGGCTATCTCTACGCCTACTTCGACGCAGTCGGCACCGAGCAATACGGCACCGCCGGCAACGACACGCAGTACAGCTTCGCCGGCAATGACAGCTTCACCGGTTACGGCGGCAACGACACCTTCGTTTTCGACGACAACTGGGCCACCGACCTCGCCACCGATTTTGGGTCTGCGTCGGGCAATACCGACATTCTTGATTTCACCGCGGTATCGGGGATCACCGATGTCAACGACCTCGTCAATAACTACAGCAACTGGTACGATTCGACCGCTCCCCTCACGATCAGCGACGGCACCAATACACTGACCCTCGCGGGCTATGTCGGCTCGGATATCTTCACCCTGCAGGCCAACAACCAACTGCTCGCCTGAGCCGCCGCCATGTCCATCAGTCCGTCCCGGAAAGCGTCGCAGCCTTTGGCTGCGGCGCTTGTTCCATCGCTCAGGCCCGCGCTGCTGGGCATCGCCGCGATCAGCGGCGTCGTGAACCTGCTGGCGCTGACCGCGCCGTTGTTCATGCTGCAAGTCTATGACCGCGTGCTGGCCAGCCGCAGCGTCTCGACCTTGGTCGGCCTCGCCGTGCTGGCCGCCGCACTGTATGGCTTTCAATGCCTGTTCGACATCCTCCGCGCGCGCGTCCTGTTGCGCATCGGCGAGAGCTTTGACCATCGCTTTTCCCGTCGTGTCCACGACGCCATCGTCACCCTGCCGCTCGAAATGCCGATGCCCAGCGACGGCCTGCAGCCGCTGCGGGACCTCGACAACGTGCGCAGCCTGCTGTCCGGATCGGGTGCCACCGCGCTGTTCGATCTGCCCTGGATGCCGCTCTATCTCGGAATCTGCTTTGCCTTCCACTTCTGGATCGGCATGACCGCGCTGGTCGGCGCCCTCGTGCTGGTCTCCCTCACGCTGCTGACCGATGCGCTGTCCCGCGAACCCACCCGCACCACCATTCAGCAGGGCATGCTGCGCAACGCGCTGATGGAGGCCGGCCGGCGCAATGCCGAAGTGGTGCGGGCCATGGGCCTCGAACGCCGGATGGCGGCGCGCTGGCTGCGCACTAACGCGGACTACCTCGCGTCCAACCGCCGCACCGGCGACGTGGCCGGTGGGCTCGGCGGCGTGTCGCGGTCGCTGCGCATGGTGCTGCAATCGACGCTGCTCGGCGTCGGCGCCTATCTGGTGATCCGGCAGGAAGTCAGCGCGGGCGTGATGATTGCAAGTTCGATCATGATGGGGCGGGCGCTTGCGCCGGTCGAGCTCGCCATTGCCAGCTGGAAGCCGTTCCTGATGGCACGGCAGAGCTGGACCCGGCTGAGCGACTTGCTGGCACGACTTCCCGAGGCACCCGCGCCCCTCCTGTTGCCCCGGCCGCAACGCGAACTGCGCGTCGAAGCCGTCACCATTGCGCCGCCCGGCGAAAGGCGGCCGAAAGTGGCGGGACTCACCTTCGCCGTTCCGGCCGGCAGCGCACTCGGCATCATCGGTCCCAGCGGAAGCGGCAAGTCGACGCTGGCGCGGGCGCTTGTCGGCGTGTGGCGCCCCGCTGGCGGCAAAGTGCGCCTTGACGGTGCCGATTTTGACCAGTGGGACCGCGAGGCACTCGGTCGCTACATCGGCTATCTGCCGCAGGGTGTCGAACTTTTCGACGGCTCTGTTGCGGAAAACATTTCCCGGTTCGAAGCCGATGCCGACCCGGCCGCCGTCATCGACGCCGCCCAGGCCGCCGGCGCGCACGATCTCATCGTCCGTTTCGAGAACGGCTATCAGACCCGCATCGGCGAAGCCGGATCCGCTCTGTCGGCGGGGCAGCGCCAGCGCATCGGCCTGGCCCGGGCGCTCTATGGCGATCCGTTCCTGGTGGTGCTCGACGAACCCAACGCCAATCTCGACGCCGAGGGCGAAGCCGCTGTGGTCCATGCCATCGCCGCGGTTCGCGAACGCCGTGGCATCGCCATCGTCATTGCCCATCGTCCCAGTGCGCTCGGGGCAGTGGATCTGGTTCTGATGATGGAAGCCGGGCGCGCCAAGGCGTTCGGACCGCGTTCGGAAATTCTGTCTCGGGCATTGAAGACTCCTGCGCCAGCCGTGTCCCGCGAAACCGCAACATCGGGCTACGCGGCGACGGCCCGCGCCATCAGGCCACTTCGCGTGATTGCAAATCCGGCAGATCATTCAGCAATGAGCCAACGCTCCCGGCAGGATGCGGACGAACACGATGTCAGATAGCAACATGCCGGCAGTGTCACGCTCCATCCTGCACCACCTCGGCATCGCTGGGCTGGCGGGCCTTGTGCTCGTCGTCGGCGTCGGCGGATGGGCGACCGCCACCAGCCTCGCCGGCGCCGTGGTCGCGACCGGACATCTCGTGGTCGATTCCCATGTGAAGAAGGTGCAACATCCAACCGGCGGCGTTGTCGGCCAGATTCTGGTGCAAGAGGGACAGCGTGTCGCTGCCGGCGATGTCGTGATGCGTCTGGACGCGACGCAGACCCGGGCAAATCTCGCTATCGTGACCAAGCGGCTCGACGAGTTTGCGGCGCGAAGGGCGCGGCTTCGCGCCGAGCGCGACGAGGCACACGACATTGCTTTTCCGCCCGAACTGGAAGCGCGCGCCGACGACCCGGAGATCGCGCAACTGATAGCCGGCGAACGCAGGCTGTTCGAGCTTCGCCGCGATGCCCGCCTCGGCCAGAAAGCGCAACTGCATGAACGTGGCCTTCAATACGGCAAGGAAGTGCGCGGCCTGATGGCCCAGGAAGCCGCCAAGCTGCGCGGCATCGCTTTGATCGAACGTGAGCTCAAGGGGGTCCGCGAACTCTGGGAAAAAGGGCTCGTTCCAATCCAGCGGATGATGGCGCTCGAACGCGAAGCCGCCAACCTGGACGGCGAACGCGGCCGGTTGGTCGAAGCGCAGGCTCAATCCGGCGGCAAGATTTCCGAGACGCGGCTGCAAATCATCCAGATCGACCAGGATCTGCGCAGCGAAGTGGCGAGCAGCTTGCGCGATATCGAAAGCCAGACGGCGGAGTATGTCGAACGCAAGGTGTCCGCCGAAGATCAGCTCAAGCGCGTCGACCTCGTCGCGCCGCAGAGCGGGCTGGTCCATGAACTGGTCGTGCACACCGTCGGCGGCGTGATCTCGACGGCCGATACCGTCATGCTGGTGGTGCCGGACAGCGACAGCCTCGCCCTTGAAGTGCAGATCATGCCGCAGGACATCGATCAGATCCGGCTCGGACAGCCCGCGGTATTGCGCATGTCGGCTTTCAACCAGCGGACCACGCCCGAACTGAACGGCACGGTCAGCCGCGTCGCCGCCGACCTGACCCAGGACCAGAAGACCGGAACGTCGTATTATGTGGTGCGCATCGCCATTCCGCCGCCGCAGCTCGCCCGTCTCGGCAAGCTTGCTCTCGTTCCCGGCATGCCCGCGGAGGCGTTCATCGCGACCGGTGACCGCACCGTCCTGTCGTACCTCATCAAGCCGATCGGCGATCAGATCGCCAGATCCTTCCGCGAGCAGTGAGTGTTTCTGGTCTGCGAAGTGAGGACGGCCGCTCAAGCAGAGCTATAGCTCTGCCAGCGAAGAGCTGCGGCGCAATCCAGCCTTCACGCGATCTCCAAAGATCTCGCACGCCATGATCCAGGGTTCTCCGGAGGACCCTGGATCACGACTGTCGTTTGCGGGCACTTCAAGCGTCCGGGATCTAGATCCCCGCGCTCGATTCGATTCGCTCGTTGAGCTTCTGGTCGACGACCTGGACCGTGCGGTCGATATAAGCGTTGGGCATGCCGAGCTGATGCGAAATCAGCTTTACCAGCAGGTCGACCCGCTCGATGAAGGGTGCGCCGGCGGCCACCGCGCGGGCCGCCGATGACGGCTTGAGAAGGCTCTCCGCCGCCTTGGCGTATTTCTCGAAAGGCACCTGGTCCTGCGGATCGGCGCCCAGACGCCGTGCGATGGCATCGACATGGTCATAGATCGACTGTGAGACCTTCAGATCGCCGTGCACTGCGTCCCGAATCGACTGCGGCTCCTCGGGGGTGATGCAGCGATAGTTTCCCGTCAGCAGCATCGACCATTTCGCCAGCGGCACGAACAGCGAATCGAACACCTTGAGCTTCACCGGCACGTCGTGCCCATCGAGCCTGACGGCGTCGATGTCGGCTTCCAGTTCGCGCAACAGCCGGTTGTGCGCCTCGTCCGCAAAGACCGACGCCTTGAAATTGGTCGGCAGGCCGACGTGGAGGACGTTTGCGGCCTCCTCCGGCGGGCGGAAGGCCTGCGGATCGGGCGAGCAGAGGGTGACCAGTCCCGGTTTGAAGCGCTCCCAGACCTGGGCGTTGGTATAGGCCTCCTCGAGATTCATCTCCGCCAGCGCCGGGATCCGCTTGAGATAGGGCAGCGGCGGCATGTTCATGATCGACAGGCACGGCAGATTTGCCGCGGCGATCTTGATCATCAGAACCCGGATCGTGTGATTGGTGTATTGCGGCTCCTGCATGGCCAGGCCGACGAGATCGTAGCGGGAAAGGTCGACGTTATCCGGTGATGTCGCATCCAGTCTGCCGGGCAGGTCGCGCGAGAAGATCGCCCTGTGCGTCGGTTCGTCGCGCAGCTTGATGCGGACTTCGGTGCCCTCGCGGTTGATGAGCTCTGCAGTCTTCTTCCGGCAAACCAGCGTCACGTTGTGGCCGGCCATCAAGAGCTTGGTCGCCAGCAATGAGCCGTACGAAGCCCCGAGAATGAGAATGTTACGCGCCATGGTGCCTCGTCCCAGAAGTTGTTTGATGCCAGGCCTGTGCGGTCTGACGAGCCATTTTTGAAAAGCTCGGCCGGACACTACTGTATCGCTGCGCGCCGATCCAGACGGCGAACGTCATGAATGTCGGGTGCCCCGTGGTGCGCCAATCTGTCCGGGACCGGCACATGGCCGTAGCCAGGGCGTTGCGCTAACGTCCTAAAAAAACACGGGGGGAAGCCATGTCCACAATCATTCATCGCCGCCGCTTCATCGTTGCCGGTGCGGCCGCCGCTGCCTTGCCTTTCGTCGTGCGCAAGGCCTCGGCGCAAGCCGCCTGGCCATCGCGGCAGATCCGCATGATCTGCAGTTACCCGGCCGGGGGCCAGACCGACATGCTGGCGCGGGCGTTTGGCGAATTCATTTCGAAACAGGTGGGGCAGACCGTCGTCATCGAAAACAAGCCGGGCGCTGCCGGCGCCATCGGTACGGCGGAAGTCGCGCGGGCGGAGCCCGACGGCCACACGATCTTGTGCTCGATTTCGACCACCTACGTGATGAACCGGGTCATGATGAAGACCCCGGGCTATGACATGGACAAGGATCTGACACTCGTCAGTGTCATCCCGGGTGCCGGGCTGCCGCTGGTCGCGAGCACGAAGTCCGGCGTCACGACGCTCGATGAATTCGTCGCTTTTGCGCGCAAGAGCGGCAAGGTGAACTTCGGCACCTATAGCGCGGGGTCGGCCCCGCACATGACGATCAACGAACTCAACAGGCAGTATGGCCTCGCCATCGAACCGATCCACTACCGCGGCGAAGCGCCGATGTGGACCGGGCTTGCCGAAGGCACGCTGGATGCGGCGATGGGCAGCTACACCGGCGCGCAATCCGTCCTGCAGAGCAATCGCGGCGTTGCTTTCGCGGTGCATTCCAAGAAGGTCGACGCGATTCCCAATGTCAGGACGCTGCCCGAACAGGGCGCAACATCGCGGTTCTTCACCGTCAGCGGCTTCACGGGCTGGGCGCTGCCGAAGGCGACGCCGCAGCCGATCGTCGACCGGCTGGCGCAGCTCTGCGTGGCGGCCAATGACGATCCGAAGGTCAAGGGCGTGCTCGCCACCTTCGTGCTGGAGCCGGCACTCGGCTTCAAAGAGACCAACGCTCTGTATCAGCGCGAATTGCCGATCTGGATCGAGAGCGCGCAGGCGCTCGGCTTGCAGCCCGTCTAAATCTGGTTGATGAGCGTGGGCTGCAGCGCCGACGGGATATCCCGGGCGGCGGCCTTGCTACGCGATCGCGATGATTTCGAGCTCCTGGCCCGATTGGCCGACGACGTCCCCGACCGTTTTGCCCATCAGGGACCTCGCGACCGGCGCGACGAAGGAAATGGAACCGGCCTTGGGGTCCGCTTCGTCCTCTCCGACGATGCGATAGGTCTGCACGCGGCCGTCGTCGCGCCTGAAGGTCACCGTGCTCCCGAAGGCAACCGTATCCGCTGACGCAGGCGCATCGATGACCTCCGCCGTTCGAACGCGCGCCGCAAAGTAGCGCGCGTCGCGCAACGGAATCGCCGCCTGCCGCCGTCGTTCATTGACGTCTTCGATGGTTTGCGCGGCCTCGTAGGCCTCGCGCGCCTGCCGGAGTTGAAGCTCCAGCGCCTTCAATCCCGCTGGCGTCACGCGATTTGGATGCGGCGAAACCGGGCGGTCGGGCAGCAGGGTCTCCGCCGCCGTTTCGGCACTGTCTTCCTTGGTGAAGGCAACGCTCACGCCCGGAACTCCTTCAATGGATAGATGCTGATCACGCGCCGCCGCAGCGCGCGGACCGGTCAGGAACTGTAGCACACCGCGCAGCGGACTGTGCAATCACAAGCCCTGCTCGGTCGCCAGTTCCTCGGCATTGGGATCGCCCGGCGCCGTCGCCCAGGCCAGTTCGACCAACGTCACGGTCCGCCGGCCGGCGCCGTCGAGCTGGCAAACGATGAGGCCCTGCTCCTCGATGTAGTCGAGCAGACGCCGGGCGCGGCGCAACGAGTGTGAGCCATAGGCGCGGGCAATCGCGGCGTCGCCGGGGCAGGGCCAACCCTCCTTCGCGGCGCGCGCGATCATCATGAACACGCCCTGCATGTCCTCGGGCAGGATGGAGGCGCGCACGGAGACGTCCTGCCAGGTGTCGTCGGCGGCCATGTCGGAACCCAGCCCGGCGCGGGCACGCGTCAGCATGTGCCGGAAGTCATTGAGGTCCGGCACCGCCACGCCGAGGCCGGCGATGCGGCAGCGGACCACGAACTCCTGATACAGCACGCCGACGGCGCGGAATCCGGCATCGGGCTCGGCCATCACCGCGCGCAGGATACGGTCGACGCGCTCGCGCCGCTCCGCCAGTTCTTCGGCGCTGGGCGGCTGCTCCACCGCCTCCGGCCGAATCTCCAGCGCCGCCGACTTCGCCGCCATCAACTGACCGAGCAGATCCGGCGACAGCCGGCGCTGCGGCCGTACTGTCTCGGGCGGCGGCGCTGCGAGGATCATGGCATGGGCGTCCAGGGTCGCTTCCGGCAGTGGCATCAGGCGCGGGATCGCATTGCGCGGCTGGGTCTCGGTGGGACCGATGCGCAGTCCGAGCGGTCGGCGCGACAGCGCCGGCCCCAGCGCCATGAATTGCCCGCGCTCCAGATCGCGGAAGGAATCCGCCTGGCGCCGCTCCATGCCGAGCAGATCGGCGGCGCGCGCCATGTCGATATCCAGGAAGGTGCGGCCCATCAGGAAATTCGACGCCTCGGCCGCCACGTTCTTGGCGAGCTTCGCGAGGCGCTGGGTCGCGATGACTCCGGCAAGCCCGCGCTTGCGGCCGCGGCACATCAGGTTGGTCATGGCGCCGAGCGAGAGTTTTCGCGCCTCGTCAGACACCTCGCCGGCGATGGCGGGCGCGAACAGCTGCGCTTCGTCCACCACCACCAGCATCGGGTACCAGTGGTCGCGGCCGACCTCGAACAGTCCGCTGAGGAACGCCGCTGCGCGCCGCATCTGATTCTCGGCGTCGAGTCCCTCGAGGTTGAGCACCGTGGAGACGCGATGCATACGCGCGCGCTCGCCGGCGACCTGCAGGCCGCGCTCGGTATGCTCCTCGGCGTCGATCAGCAGGTGACCGAAGCGGTCGGCCAGCGCCACGAAGTCGCCTTCGGGGTCGATGATCGTCTGCTGCACCCACGGCGCGCTCTGTTCCAGCAGCCGGCGCAGCAGATGGGATTTGCCGGAGCCGGAATTGCCCTGCACCAGCAGGCGGGTCGCCAGCAGTTCCTCAAGGTCGAGAGTCACCGGGGCGCCCGCCGTCGTCTGTCCCATCTCGATCGCAACGGTCATGTCGACTCAAAGGCTCCTGCAGGGAGGGGCTTATCAATCCCATCGCAGCCCGTCGAGCGACCATGGCCGCCCGCCCGGTGTTCCGCACAGCTCTGCGCGTGCCCTGACCATTGCCTGCTCGCCCATGCCGTCGTCACCACGGCGTTTGCGGCTCTTGGCCGTTGTTGCTCAAGCGCGCGCAAGCCGCGTGGGGAGGGCGACGTCCGCCGCGCTTTCGCAGGCGGACGCGTCCCCCGACGTTCCCGCACAACCCAAATATCAGCCAGTTGCGCGAATTTTCAGCGCCGATTGTCCAAAATTGCCGCGCTCCGGCCGATTGACGGCGGCGTCGACCAGTTCCACAATCAAAAACATGGTTCCATTTTATGGGACGCCTCGGACCATTCGCCATGAGCGCACTCGACAACGCCATAGAGATCCTGCGCTGTTTCTCTCCGCAGCAGCCGGAGATCAGCAATGCAGATGTGATCCGGCTGACCGGCAAGCCGAAGAGCTCGACCTCGCGCCTGCTGCGTCAGCTCAAGGAGTGCGGACTGCTGGAACAGGACGCGACGACGCGCCGCTACCGGCCGGGACTGCTGGTGTTCGAGCTCGGCCGGCTGCATCGTTCGCAGAACGACTTCGTGGCGCTTGCCGAACAGCATCTTCGCGATGTGTGTGCCGCGACCGGGCACACCGGCTATGTCGCGGTGCTGGATGGCGGCGAACAGGTAGTGTTGCGCGTGGTTCGCGGCACTAATCCGCTTCAGGTGGTGTCGCCGCCCGGCGTGCGGACGCCGGCTTTCCTCACGTCGAACGGGCGCGCCATGCTGGCGCGGCTGAGCGACGCCGAGATTCGAGCCAGCCTGGCAAAACCTTTTCCCGCGGTGCCGCCCAACGCACCGCGCAACATCACCGAACTGATGGCGCGCATCAATGACATTCGCCGCACCGGCTATTCGTCGGCGACCGAGGAATCGCTGCCCGGGGTCGGCTCGCTGGGTTTTGCGGTCAGCAACCGCGACACCGGCGAGACGGTCGGGGTCGCGCTGTCGTTTCCGAGCCAGTTGACTTCCGCCAAAGAGCGCGCCCGGCTGTGGCAGATTTTGCGTGCCACGGCGGTTGAGCTCGGCCGGCTATGCGACGACCCGGTCTGGCTGGCGCTGGACGATGCCGTGCCGGTACGCAAGGTGGCGACGCAATGAATGCAACCCGCACCGCCGTTTCCCCGATCGCCTGGCTGATTGCGCCAAGCGCGTTGCTGTTTGCGCTGTTCTTCTTCCTGCCGATGGGGCTGATGGCGCTGATCAGCGTGCTGTCCGGCAATCCGGTGGTGCAGCCGAACGTCACCTTCACGGCCAAGTTCTACACGCGGATGCTATCCGACTCGTATTACTTCGAGGTGATCTGGACCACGATTCGCATCGGTCTGTTCACGACCCTCGCGGCGCTGCTGATCGGCTATCCGCTGGCGCACTGGATGGCCCGGATCCGCGGCCGCACTGCCTATGCGCTGCTGATGATGTCGGTGCTCACCCCGATGCTGACCGGCATCGTGGTCCGCACCTTCGCCTGGATGGCGCTGCTGTCGGACAAGGGCGTGATCAACCAGACCCTGACCGGTATCGGCCTGATCTCCAAGCCGTTGCCGCTGATGTACAACGAATTCAGCATCGTGCTTGGCCTCACCCATATCTACATCCCCTACATGGTGCTGACCCTGGTCGGGGTGATCGGCCGCATCGACGAACGGCTCGAGCACGCGGCGCAAAATCTTGGCGCCTCGCCGCTGCGGGCGTTCTTTGAGGTGACGCTGCCGCTCAGCCTTCCGGGCATCCTCGCCGGCTCGCTGCTGGTGTTCGCACTGGCCATCAGCGCCTACGTGACGCCGATCCTGATGGGCGGCTTCCAGATCATGACACTGCCGATGCTGATCTATCAGCAGATCTCGTCGAGCTTCAACGTCGGCTTCGCCGCGGCCCTGGGCATGGTGCTGCTGGCCATCTCGCTGGTGCTGATCGTCGCCTATAACCGCATCCTGGGAATGATCTCAGGCCAGCGCGACCTGCAGTGAGGCAACCATGACCTCAGCACCGCTTTCCCTGCGCTTCGGCCGCTTCTGCTATCTCGCCTTCAATATCGGGGTTGTGGTGTTCCTGCTGGCGCCGATCGCCATCGTGTTCGTGTTTGCGCTCAACCCCACGCCCTATATCCAGTTTCCCCCGGTCGGCGTCTCCATGCGCTGGTTCGAGAAGTTCTTTGCCTCGCGCGATTTCATGAACGCTTTGTGGTTCAGCCTCGAGGTCGCAGCCCTGACTACGGTGGCAGCGACCCTGTTCGGCGCCAGCGCCGCGCTGGCACTGGCGCGCGGTCGGCTGCCCGGCAGCCGCGCGATCACGGCGATCATGCTGTCGCCGCTGATGCTGCCGGCGATCCTTACGGGCCTGGCGCTGTTTCAGACTTACGTGCTGCTGGACGTCGGCCGCCCGACGTGGGGGCTGGTGCTCGGCCACACGCTGGTGTCGATTCCCTATGTGGTGCGCACCACGCTGGCGGTGCTGCACAACTTCGATACGCGCCTTGAAGAAGCCGCGCAGAATCTCGGTGCCGGGGCGCTGCGCACCTACTTCGAAGTGACGCTGCCGCTGACCAAGCCCGGCGTCATGGCCGGTGCCGTGTTCGCCTTCATCGTGTCGTTCGACCAGTTTCCGATCTCGCTGTTCCTGGTCTCGCCGGGCCACGAGACATTGCCGATCACCTTGTTCAACTATCTGAAATTCGATCTGGACGGAACGATCGGCGCCGCTTCGGTGGTCTCGATCGTGCTTGCCGTGCTGGTCGTCATCGGGCTCGACCGCACCGTCGGGCTCCGATCCACCGCCCAACTCTGACGTTCATTTCTGGAGAGAGGATCATTCCGTGACCATCATTCGCAAGCCCGTGAATCGCCGCCAGTTTCTTGCCGTGGCCGCCACTGCTGGCGCCGGCGTGATCGCTGCCCCCCATGTCGCGCGTGCCCAGGCTGCGACCCTGCGCATCACCGGATGGGGCGGCAAGTGGGCGCAGACCATGTCCACCGAGGTGATCCCGGCCTTCGAGAAGGAATTCAAGTGCAAGGTGGAGACCGACACCGCATTCCCGTTCCTGCCCAAGCTGCAGGCGAGCTCGCGCTCGAATCCGGTCTACGACGTGCTGCACACCAATTCCAACGAGCAGTGGGCCGCTCTGGAGATGGGCATCGTCGAGGCCAAGATCGATGCCAAACAGGTGCCGAACATTGCCGACGTCTATCCCTACGCGGTCAGCGACAAGATCGTCGGCGTCTGCATCTTTACCAGCGCTATCGGCTTGGGCATGCGCACCGACAAGGGCTACGGCAAGGTCACGTCCTGGAAGGACCTGTGGGACAGGGCCTATGACGGCGTGCGCGGTGGCTATGTCATCCCGGTCAACAGCCTCGGCCAAGCCTTCCTGATGATGAGCGGCAGGCTCTATGGCAAGGGCATGACCGACCTCGACGCCGCCTATGCGGCGATGGAGAAGCTCAAGCCGATAAAGCTCGCCGACTTCACCGGCACCATGGAAAAGATGATCCTGTCCGGCGAGGTCGGCCTGGCCGTGATCCACGACTCCGGCATCCTGCGCTACGACGGCCAGAACCAGCCGACCGCCTTCGTCGCGCCGTCCGAGGGTGTGCTCGCGCTCGAACAGGTGCTGACGCTGACGCCGGGCACCAAGGTGCGCGAGCTTGCCAATGCCTATGTCAACTACATGCTGAGTCCCGGCGTGCAGAAGATCCTCGCCGAGTCGGTTTGGTATTCGCCTGCCAACAGCAAGGTGAAGCTCGACGACAGGTATAACGACAAGCTGTTGACGACGCCGGCGAAGGTCGCCACGCTGATCCAGCCGGACTGGAAATGGTACAACGCGCACAAGGACGAGATCGACGCGCGCGTCAACCGCATCTTCCGGGCATGAGCGCCGGGATCGATATCATCGCGGTCACCAAGACGTATGACGGCCGCACCCGTGCCGTCGACGCGGTGGACATGGCGATCCGGGAGGGAGAGTTTTTCTCCCTTCTCGGCCCGTCGGGCTGCGGCAAGACTACGACATTGCGGATGATCGCCGGCTTCGAAACGCCGACGGAAGGCAGTATCAAAGTCGGCGGCGCCGACGTGACCCATGTGCCGGCCCACAAGCGCGACATGGGCATGGTGTTCCAGAACTACGCCCTGTTTCCGCATCGCTCGGTTGGGGAAAACGTCGGCTTCGGGCTGCGCATGCGCGGCATGGACCGCGCCACCATCGCCCGCAAGGTCACCGATGCGCTGGCCCAGGTCGAACTGGTCGGCTACGAGGATCGCCGTCCCGGCCAACTCTCCGGTGGCCAGCAGCAGCGCGTCGCTCTGGCCCGCGCCATTGTCATCGAACCGCGCGTGCTGTTGTGCGACGAGCCGCTGGGTGCGCTCGACAAGAAGCTGCGGCAATCGATGCAGTTCGAGCTGAAGCAGCTGCAGCGCAAGCTCGGCCTCACCATGGTGTTCGTCACCCACGACCAGGAAGAAGCGCTGGCGATGTCCGACCGCATTGCCGTGATGAACGCCGGCAAGGTCGAGCAGATCGGCACGCCATCCGAGATCTACGATCGGCCCGGTACGCGCTTCGTCGCCGACTTCATCGGCGACACCAACCTGTTCCGCGGCGAGGTGATCCGCACCGGCGGCACATGCGTGTTGCGTGTCGATGGCGACCTTTCGATCGATCTGGCGGAAGAACCCGGCACAACCGGTCCGCTGTCGGTCGCGCTGCGGCCGGAAAAGATCGTGCTGACCGCGCCGAACGGGCGGGGCCTCGACGGCATCGTCGAGAGCGCCAACTTCCAGGGCGGCTCGGTGCTGTATCGCATCGAGGCCGCGGGCCGGCGCCTGCTCGCCCAGCAACCCAACAACGGCTCGCACGAGCTGTTCCAGGCCGGCGCAGCGGTGGCGCTGCGCTGGACTCCATCCGACATCGTGATCCTGAAGGACTGATAGCATGCAGCAACAACGCATGGGCGTGGTCGTGATCGGCCAAAGCCCGCGACCGTCCGTCGCCAACGAAATAGCCGCGGTGCTGTCGCCGGGAATGACCATCGACCTGCGCGGCGCCCTCGACGGCATGACCCGCGCGGAGATCGATGCCATTCCGCCGATCGACGGCTATGACACCCTGTTCACGCTGCTGCCCAACGGCGACAGCGTCATCATCAGCAAGAAGGCCGTCGAGGCGCGCGCGGCGCTGCAGATCGAAAAATTCGCCGGCGAAGGCGTGAAGATCGCCATGCTGGCCTGCACCGGCAAGTTCCCCAATCTGGCGCCCGAAGGGCTGGTGATCCTGCCGTCGGCCGTGCTGCACAAGCTGGTGGAAGCGGTGCTGCCCAGGGGCCGGCTCGGCGTGTTCTCGCCGCTGGCGGCGCAGACCGCATTGATCGGCAAGAAGTGGCAACGCGAGGGCATCGACGTGGCCGGCGTGACCATGCAGCCCGGCTCGGACGATGCCGCCATCGACGCCGCCGCGCAAAAAATGGCGGCGCTCAAGCCGGATCTCGTGGTGATGGACTGCATGGGCTACACCAGCCTCAACAAGGCGCGGGTGCGTCAGGCCTATGACGGCCCGGTCATTCTGGCCATCGCCGCCGCGGCGCGCGTCGTCGAGGAGTTGATGGCATGAGCAACGCGCCTCTCACCGAGATCACCTCGGAAGATATAGAATCCCTCGCGGTCGGCGCCTGGATCCTCGGCACCGGCGGCGGCGGCAGCCCCTATCTCGGCCTGCTCAATTTGCGCCAGCTTTACGCCAAGGGCCACCGCGTGCAGCTGATGTCGCCGCTCGATCTCGACGACGACGACCATGTCGCCGTGGTGTCCAACATGGGCGCGCCGTTGGTCGGCCAGGAGCGTCTCGCGGACAGCCGCAACATCGCCCGCGCGGTGGAAATGCAGCAGGAGATCGGCGGTTTCAAGTTTCGCGCCGTGATGTCGGTGGAGATCGGCGGCGGCAATGGCATGCAGGCGCTGATGGCGGCGGCGCATCTCGGCATTCCCGTGGTCGATGCCGACTGCATGGGCCGCGCTTTCCCGGAAGCGCAGATGACCTCGGTGGCCATCGGCGGGCTGCGGCCCTATCCGTGCACGCTATACGATCCGCGCGGCATCGAGGCGGTCGTGACCAAGGTGCCAAGCTGGAAATGGATGGAGCGGGCCAGCCGGAAGATCTGCGTCGAGATGGGCTCCATCGCATCGACCTGCAAGGCGCCGCGCACCGGTCGCGAGGTCAAGGACTGGGGCATCCACTTCACCACCACCGCGGCGATCCGCATCGGAGGACTGGTGCGCGAAGCCAACCGGCTGCACACCGATCCGATCGCAGCCCTGCTCGATAGCGAAGGCGGCAAGCGGTTGTTCACCGGCAAGGTGGTCGACGTCGAGCGTCGCACCACCGAGGGATTCCTGCGCGGGTCCATCGCTATCGAGGGCATCGATGCCGATCGCGGCAGCCGGCTCGACCTGTCGTTCCAGAACGAATGGATCGTCGCCTGGCGCGAGGGCAAGGCGGTGGCCATGTGCCCGGACCTGATCTGCGTGCTGGAGACCTTGTCCGGCCACGCGGTGGGCACCGAGACGGTGCGTTACGGCCAGCGCGTCACCGTGGTGGCGATGGAGGCTCCGCCGGTGTTGACCAGCGCGCGGGGCCTCGAATTCGTCGGCCCGCGGGCATTCGGCTACGACCTCGACTTCGTTTCTGTTTTCGACGCGCCCGCTGGCGCAGGAGTGTAACGTCATGCGACGCATTGGAATCGACGTCGGCGGCACCAACACCGACGCCGTGCTGCTGGATGGCGACAAGGTGGTGTTTGCCTGCAAGCGGCCCACCACGCTGGATGTGACCTCCGGCATTCTCGACGCTTTGAAGGCGCTGCGCGCCGATCCGGTCGCGCGCGGTCCCGTGGACTCTGTGGTGATCGGCACCACGCACTTCATCAATGCGGTGGTGCAGCGCAAGCACCTGATGAAGGTGGCGGCGATCCGCATCGGCATGCCCGCGGCCGCGTCGCTGCCGCCGTTCTGCGACTGGCCGACGGACCTCGCCGAGCGCGTGCATGGCGAGACCTTCATGCTCGAAGGCGGCCACGACTTTGACGGCCGTCCGATCATGCCGTTCGATACCGCCGCCATGCGCACGGCAGCGCGAAAAATCCGCGATCTCGGGCTGCGGTCGGTGGCGGTGTCGTCGATCTTCTCGCCGCTCGATCCGAGCTGCGAAATCGCCGCGCGCGATATCTTGCAGGAGATCTGTCCGGATGTGGCGGTGACCATGTCGCACGATCTCGGACGCATCGGCCTGCTCGAGCGCGAGAATGCCGCTTTGCTCAACGCCGTGTTGCATGACCTCGCGGTCGAGACCGTGGCCGCGTTCCGCAAGGCCATCGCCGAGAGCGGCATCGACGCGCCGTTGTTCCTGACCCAGAACGACGGCACGGTGATGCAGGCCGAGACCGCCATCGCCTTCCCGGTGATGAGCTTCGCCTCCGGCGCCACCAACTCCATGCGCGGCGCGGCGCATCTGTCCGGGCGCGAAGACGCGATGGTGGTCGACGTTGGCGGCACCACCAGCGATATCGGCCAGTTGCGCCACGGCTTTCCGCGCGAGGCCAACGCGGTGGTCGAGGTCGGCGGCGTGCGCACCCTGTTCCGCATGCCGGACTTGCTGTCGATCGGGCTTGGCGGTGGCAGCCACGTCGACACGGCGTCCGCCAAGGTCGGCCCGCTCAGCGTCGGCTACCGCCTGACCGAGGACGCGCTGGTGTTCGGCGGCAAGCAGTTGACCGCAACCGATATAGCGGTGGCTGCCGGGCTGCTCGACATCGGCGATCGCGCGCGCGTCGCGTCGATTCCGAAGGACTTGATCAAGGCTGCGCTCGCGGATGCCAGGCGCCTGCTGGAGGAAAATATCGACCGCATGAAGACCGAGGCGGCCGATGCGCCGCTGGTCGCGGTGGGCGGCGGCGCGTTCCTGGTGCCCGATCAACTCGCCGGCGTTTCGGAAATCATCCGTGTGCCGTTCGGCGATTGCGCCAATGCCGTTGGTGCGGCGATTGCGCGCGTCAGCGGCGAGGCCGACCAGGTGTTTCGTGAGCTAAGTCGCGACGATGCCATCGCGGCGGCGTTGCAGATCGCCGAGGCCAAGGCGATTGCCGGCGGCGCCGATCCTGCGAGTCTCAAGACCATCGAGGTCGAAGACATGCCGATCGCCTACCTGCCGGGCAATTCGCTCCGCGTGCGCGTCCGTGTCGCCGGCGCGTTGGCCGGCGTCGCGGGATTGCCGCGCAATTCATGCAGCGACATCA
>LNAP01002065.1_pt1 | contig 39092 bp, 35 predicted proteins | sample 602601 | NCBI WGS metagenome assembly LNAP01 (sample SAMN02440304, study PRJNA202911) | soil metagenome | biome: Subtropical and temperate rainforests or woodlands; isolation source: soil samples (1 kg each in a 20% v/v slurry with milli Q water) were... ... | reverse complement strand
ATGGCGGAAAGGTTCGCGCTTGTGCACGTTTGACAGGTGCACTTCGATGAATGGGATGCTCACCGCCAGCAGCGCGTCACGTAATGCGACGCTTGTATGCGTAAAAGCTGCTGGATTGATAAGAATAAAATCCACCGCCTCGCTGCGAGCCGCATGAATGCGCTCGATCAGCTCGTATTCGGCATTGCTTTGCAGGTACATCAGATGGTGGCCGGCTTCACGAGCGCGGCGCTCCAGATCAAGGTTGATCTGTTCCAGCGTGGTGGCGCCATAGACGCCTGGTTCGCGTGTGCCCAACAGGTTGAGATTGGGGCCATGCAGCACCAGTAAGGTGGCCATGTGGGTGTCTTCCTTATTGTTGTTGCTATTCAACGCTGCGCCGGACTATGCCGCAGCCTGCTTTGAGTGTCCAGTTGTCAGCAGTACCAAGCACGATAGCAGCAGATTGCTGCAAATATATGCAGCTCGTCAGCGCGTGCCTGCGGTGCGCAGGCGTTCGGCAAACGTCGCGGCGTCTACTTCACCGACTACGCGGATATCGGCCCATTCTTCACCGTTAGGCGCGAAGAACAGAATCGCCGGCGGGCCGAACAGCTTGTAGCGGTCCAGCAGGGTGCGTTGTTCCTCGGTGCTGTCGGTGATGTCAAAGCGCACCAGGCGATAGCGGCCCAATTGGCTGGTGACCTGCGGCGCATGCAGCACTTCGCGTTCGATGACTTTGCAACTGATGCACCAGTCGGCGTACCAGTCCAGCAATAAAGGTTGGTTGGCGGCTTTGGCAGCGGCGAGTGCGGCATCCAGCTCGGCTGGCGTTTTCACCGTTTGCCAGGTGCTGGTCTCCGGTAAGGAACCGGGTGCGATCGCCTGTTGTTCAGCCTGGCGGCCCAGCGGGCGCAGCGGGTCGCTTTCACCTTGTAAGGCTCCCACCCAGGCGCTGATGCCATATACCAGCAACAGCAAGCCAAGCAGCTGTGCCAAGCGCGCGCGGGGCGCTTTGTAGCTGAACTCCAGTGCGCCGAGGAACAACGCCACGCCCACCGCCAGCAACCCCCACAACGCCAACGCCAGGCTCGGTGGCAGTACGCGTTCCAGCATCCACACCGACACCGCCAGCAACAGCACGCCAAAGGCGTTGCGCACCGTGACCATCCAGGTGCCGCCCTTGGGCAGCAAGGTGCCGCCGCCGACCGCAAAGAGCACCAGCGGCGCGCCCATACCCAGGCCCAGGGCGAACAACTTCAAGCCACCGCCCAAGGCGTCGCCGCTGGCGCTGATATACAGCAGCGCACCGGCCAATGGCGCAGACACGCAAGGCGAAACCAGCAAGCTCGACACCACACCCAGCAGCGCTGCGCCCCACAACGAGCCGCCCTTGGCATTGCCAGCCATACGGTCCAGCGGCTCGCTGATAAAACGCGGTAGGCGCAGTTCAAATACGCCAAACATCGCCAGGGCAAACACGGTAAAGAACAGCGCAAATGGCACCAGCACCCAGGCCGATTGCAGGCGCGCTTGCAGATTCAGCTCGGCGCCAAACACCCCCATCAAAGCGCCCAGTACGGCAAAGCAGGCCGCCATCGGCAGCACATAAGCAAGCGACAGGCTCAGCCCGCGCAGCCCGCCAATTTGTCCACGCAGTACCACGCCAGAAAGAATCGGCAGCATGGGCAACACGCAAGGGGTAAAGGTCAGGCCTAAACCGGCGACGAAAAACAGCAGCAGTTCATGCCAGCTCCAGCCCTTTACCGGCGTTGGGCTAGCGGCACTCGCGGCAGGTGCATTGACGGCGGCAGCTTTGCCATCAAGCTCCAGGCGCTCGGTTTCCGGCGGATAGCACAGACCTTTGTCGGCGCAGCCTTGATAGGTGACGAACAGCGAGTAAGGCAGGTTGTAAGCGTTTTTCAGCGGTAGCTCGACATCGACAATGCCGTGGTACACCTCCACGTCGCCGAAATACTGGTCGGTTTTCTTCTCGCCATCGGGCAGTTTTGCCGGTCCGTTGCCGACGTCGGCCGGTTCAATGCGGAACTGAAAACGGTGGCGGTACAGGTAATAGCCGTCGGTGGCGACAAAGCGCAGGGTGACTTTGTCTGCCGTATTGCTCACCACGCTGAGCTTGAAGGCCTCGCGCACGGGCAGGAAGTCGGCGCTGTTGCGAGTACCGCGCTGGGGCGGTTGTCGAGAAAACTGGCACTGACAGGCAGGGCGAGCAACAGCAGAAACAGGCTGAGCAGGCGGCGCATGGAAATCTCACTGCAAGGAAGTGCGCGCAATCATAGCGGAAAGCGCAGCGCCGTGGCCTTGGGCGAATCGACACAGGAGGTTGCTGCGCGGTGCCTGCTTCGATAGTTGCGAACCCAGAATCTCGGCTCAGCCGCCAGCGTAAATCAAACCCGAAACGCCTGAACCGCCGTATGCAACTGCCCGCCTAGCGCCTGCAACTGCTCGCCTTGATTACGCCCATCATCAATGCGCAGCAAGTTATCCCCACCTAACTGATGAATGCGCTCGCTATGTCCACGAATCTCGCTGACCGCGCCGCTCTGTTGCGCGGTGGCGTCGGCGATGCGCTCGGCCATGCTGGCGATGGTACGAATGGCCGTAACAATTTCATCCAGCGCGCCATCAGCCGCCTGCGCCTGGTTGGCGGTCGCTTCTGCATGGCCAACCTGGGCGCGCATGGCTTCCAGCGATTGTCCGGCAGCCTGTTGCAGGCGGCCGATCAGTTGCTGAATTTCCCCGGTGGCGCCCGCGGTGCGCTGCGCCAGCGAGCGCACTTCCTCCGCCACCACAGCAAACCCCCGGCCACTTTCTCCGGCGCGAGCCGCTTCGATAGCCGCATTCAGCGCGAGCAAATTGGTCTGGTCGGCGATGGAGCGAATCACCGTCAGCACGCTGCCGATGGTGGCCGTTTCGGCCGCGAGGCGTTCGATAGCCTGGGCGTTGCCCTGCACTTCACTGACTAAGGTGTGCATGCCAGTCAGGCTTTGGCCGATTACTGTTTGCCCTTGTTCCAGCGCCCGCCCGGCTTCACGGCTGGCATCGGCGGCCTGACTGGCATCACCGGCGACTTGCTGGATGGTTGATTCCAAATCACCCAACGCGTCACGAATTTGTTCGGTATCACCGGCCTGGCGTTCGGCGCCGCTGTGCAGGCCATTGCTCAACTCGGCCAGGGCGCGGCTGCTGCCGGCCACTTGTTCAGCGTGCTGGCGAATGGTGCCCACCAGGTCGACAAGGTAAGTGCGCAAGCGGTTGAGCGATTCTTCGATATCGCGCAGCTCTCGGGTCTTGGCGTCGAGGTGAATACTCTCGGCGAAATTGCCCTGCGCCCAGGCGGACAACGACGGCGCCAAGCGACTAAGCACATTGCTTAGGCGCCGCTGGATGCGGTCGATCACCAGCGCGATCAGCAAGATCAAGCCGATCATGGCGCCTTGCAGCAAACGAACTTGCCACTGAATACGCCCGTATTCGGCACGTACGGCGGGTGCCAGTTCGTCTAGGGCATGTTGGCTGGCATTCAGGCGATCGCGGGTTTTACGCGCCAGAGCGGCACGGTTTTGAATCAACTCGCGGGTGCGAGTCAGCTCGGCGGGGTAGCGTTTTAGCAAGCTGGCGAAGTCACGCTTTAAGGCAATGCCTCGGTCCTCGGCCTGGCTGGTGCTGGCCTCGCTGGCGATACCCATCATCGAGGCAAAGTCATCGGAGCCGGAGTTGCTCGTTTCGGCTACGCCCAGCAACGGCAGTGCCTGCAACGCGTCCGCCTGTTGATTGAGAAGGGTAATTTCCCGCTCCACATCGCCGGCTAATTCTTCGCGGCCGCTGCTCACGAGCTTACCGCGCGCATGGCTAAGACGGCTCAGGTGCACGGCGGCGCTAAATAGCGGGGCGCGGTAAGCAGCGCTATCGCTGGCAGAGCTGCTGTCGGCATAGGCGCTGAGTTGTTCCAGCGCGCCGGAGATTTCCCGCTCGGCCTGCAGCAATAGCCCTTGCGGGTCGCCGGCCAGCTTGCCAGCGGCGAGCAGCTCGGTAGCGGTGAAGCGTTGCAGTTCACTCAAGCTGGGGCGCAGGTCTGCAGCCAGTTCCGGCGGCAATTCGTTTAGCGCGTTCTGCAACGTGTTAATCGCCTGGCTAGCGCTGCTGTGGCGCAGGGCATCGCCGCTGCTGAGGTAGTCCTGAATATTGTTCGCCACCTCGGCCTGGAAGCGCTGCGACAGACTCAGGTACTGCTCCATCATCTGATAAGGGCGTTCCAACGCCCGTTGCGACCACCACAGCGTGGCGCCCAGAGCCACGCACACGGCAACGAGCAGGGCGGTGTTGAGGTTGGTGAGGTGCTTCAGGCGCATAGACAGGACTCGACCGGTAACACATGGCGTCAAAACGCCATGACTGGCTGTAAAGTCCTGAATTTATTGCTCTTTCATTGCGATCTGATGACAGCGTGACGGGCGTCACGCTTTTCCTGCTCAGGCGCTAAAGATATCCACGCGATTTCGCCCGCCGTGCTTGGCCACATACAGGGCCTGGTCGGCCTGTTTGGACAGGGTGTTGCTGTCGGCATCGTCCTGCAACTGGGCGATGCCACAGCTAAAGGTGCACGACAGGTCGGTGGGGGTGGCGGGGTAGTGAATTTCCGAAAAGCGCTGGCGAATGCCGTCCAGCACCTTGGCGGCGGTGGCGGCATCGGTGTTGGGTAGCACCACGGCGAACTCTTCACCGCCATATCGGCCGATATGGTCGGTCTTGCGCAGACGCTGTTTAAGGAACAACGCCAGGCTTTTGATTACCCGGTCGCCCATGGGGTGGCCGTACACATCGTTCACTTTTTTAAAGTGGTCGATGTCGAGCATGGCGAACGTCACCGGCTGATTGTCGCGGCGGGCGCGGGTACGGGTGTCGTCGAGCAACTGCAAAATATGCGTGTGGTTGTACAGCCCGGTAAGGCTGTCACGGACCATCCGCGATTTCAGATTACGCGCCCGTTCAGCGCGGTTACGCACCGTAGCGATAAGGTGGCGCGGCTTGATCGGCTTGGTCAGGAAGTCGTCGCCGCCTTCGCTCATGGCGTCGAGCTGCTTGTCCAGATCGTCTTCGGCCGACAGGTAAATAATCGGCACGCTGACATAGCGGTCGTTATGGCGGATTACCTGCGCCAGCTCGGTGCCGTTGCACTCGGGCATGTACATATCAAGGATGATCAAGTCGGGCTGGAATTCGGCCAGCACGCTCATGGTTTTGATCGGGTCGGTCAGCGTATGGGTGATGATGCCGGCGCTATTGAGCACCCGTTCGGTGTGGGTGGCCTGGGCGCGGGAGTCGTCGACCACCAGCACGCGGAACGGCTCGTACTGGCTAACGTGGGTGAGTACTTCAATGCGCTCCAGCAGCGTGGAGGCGTCCAGGGTGCCGGTAAAAAACTCGCGCCCACCGGCACGCACAGCGGCCAGGCGGGTAGGGGTGTCGGTTTCTTCTTCGCTGTAAAACAGCAGCGGCAGCTTTTGCTCAAGGTCTTGCTGAATTTCGTTGGCCAACTGCAAACCTTGGCCTGGGCCGGCGAAATCAACTTCCATCAAGATGGCGGCGGGGTGGCGCTCACGCATCGCGGCGCGGAACGCGTTGACGGTGGCGAACGACTGCGCGCTCAAGCCAAAAAACTCCAACTGCTGGGCCAGGCGTTCAGCACGCTCGCGGTCTTGCAGGCCAACGTACACCGGCTTGCGCAGCGGCGGCAGAAAGGTTTGTTCGTATTGGTCGCCATGGCGCAAGCCTGTGCGCGACAGGCGTTGCATTAACTGATTGAGTTCTGTGATCAGGGCGCTATTAAGGCGGCCTTTATTGGCGCCGCTGGCTTCCAGGCAGTTGCTGATGCTGCGTGCCAGCAGTGCGTGCTCGTCCTGCCCAAAGCGCTCGGCGTAGCGCAGCAGACGCAAGTTGGCCTCCGCCAGCTCGGTATCGCTCCACTCCCGCTCCTGCAGCCGCTGCCATACCTCCAGCACTTGCCGCGCCTGGTGAATGACACGCTGGGCAAAGTGGTGTTTGAGGCGATCGCTGCTGAGGTCTTCTTGCTCGGACATGGCCGGACGTCTTCTGTGATACGGCAGTGCCGCCAGGGCGGCTTGAATGATGGCGCTATGCTACCAGTGACGCTTTAGTAGGCTAGTACCGTCGATCATTTGACGCCAGTCATGCACCATTTATTTGACGGGCGGCGGGAACTTCTGACAAGTGTCAAAGATGTTACTTAACCGGCGGTAAGTTTGCGTCGACGCGCTGCGCATCCGCAAGCGCTTCCCTTATAGTGCCAAATCGACCGCACCAGCTAGGCGGGTTGTGGTCTGAAAGGACAAGGCCATGTTGAATTGGAAGAACCGCGCAAGCACTGTGCGCGATGGCGTCGGTAACTCGGTAGACGGCGCGCGTAGCTACTTTGGTGGCTTGTGGGTAAGCCGTGCATTGGGCACGTTGCTGGCACTTTATTTAATTGTTGCGGCCTTGGTTGGCTGGTGGTGGAGCCAGGAACCCGGTCTGTTTCAAGTGCAACAAAATGCGCAACAGGCCGCACAACAAGCCAATCGCCAATTGGTCAGCGGTTACACCACGGTCGAAACCCTGAAAAAAGTCGTCTCCACCTTGCTGGATAAACCCGGCGGCTACCTCTCCAACGACCTTGCACCCCCGGGCCTCTGGTTAGACAACATGCCGAGCTTTGAATACGGCGTGCTGGTGCAAGTGCGCGATCTATCCCGCGCCCTGCGTAAAGACTTCGCCCGTTCGCAAACCCAGTCCACTGAAGACCCGGACCTGGCCAAAGCCGAGCCGCGCTTTAACTTCGACAATAAAAGCTGGGCCCTGCCGGCTTCGGAAGCCGAGTACCGCGAAGGCATTAAATCCCTCGACCGTTACCTGGCTCGTCTTTCCGACCCTAACCAGCCAAGCGCGCAGTTTTATACCCGCGCCGACAACCTGAATAACTGGCTGGGTGACACCGCCACCCGTTTGGGCTCGCTGTCGCAGCGCTTGTCCGCCAGCGTTGGCCAAGTACGCTTGAACAGCGTGGTCAAAGAGCCGGCGCAATCGGTTGAGGCCGGTGACGTGCCCGCTGTGCGCGAAGAAGTCTACGAAACCCCGTGGATGCAGATCGACAACGTGTTCTACGAAGCCCGTGGCCAAGCCTGGGCGCTGTCGCACATCTTGCGTGCCATTGAAGTGGACTTCGCCGACGTACTGGCGAAAAAGAACGCCACTGTCAGCGTGCGTCAGATCATCCGTGAGTTGGAAGCCTCGCAAGAGCCGCTGTGGAGCCCCATGGTTCTGAACGGCAGCGGCTACGGCATTTTGGCTAACCACTCGCTGGTAATGGCCAACTACATTTCCCGCGCCAACGCGGCGATCATCGACCTGCGTCAGTTGTTGAGCCAAGGTTGATGCCCGTCTCTGAACAGGAGGCCGCCCACCGGGCCGCCTCCGATGCCGAACAAATTGCCTGGGTGGATGAAGCGGACAACGAACTCGGTGGCCTGCCGCGCGCCGAGTTGCGCGAGCGCGGGCTGATCGGTCGCGGTACGGTGATTTTGCTGTTCAACAGCGCCGGCGAGTTATGCGTACATCGGCGCACCCTGAGCAAAGCCATCTACCCCGGTTACTGGGATGTCGCCGCGGGCGGCATGGTCAAACAGGGCGAGGGCTACTTGGAGTCGGCCACCCGCGAGTTGGAAGAAGAGCTCGGCATCAGTGGCGTGCCGCTGCGCGAACACATGCGCTTCCTCTTTGATGAGCCCGACAATCGCCTGTGGTGCGCGCTGTTTTCCGCCGTTTCCGATGCGCCCTTAACGCTGCAGCCGGAAGAAGTGCTGGAGGCTCACTTTATGTCGATTGAACAGGCGCTGGCCGCTGCACAAACCCAGCCGTTTTGCCCCGACTCCCTCGAAGCGTTTAAGCGCTATTTAGCCAGTGGCGCGGCAGGTCGCGAATTCAGCGTTTAATGGCGCAAATTGGCTATTAGCATTCGTGAAAATTATCGGTACACTGCGCCGCCTTTCCAGCCTGAGCCTCCCGGCTCAGGTGCGCTGCCCCTGCCAGAGTGGGGCTTCGCGGCTGACACCTTTGTCAGCCAGTCGCTTTCAGGTCCAACAACTACTTAATGCTGCGCTGGACCTTCCTGACCGAGGACAACCCGGTGGTCAAGAAAGCTTCGTCCTTTTCCGCCCTCGGCGGTTTAGTGTTTTCCACCGACGCCGGCCGGCATTGCCCGGACTGCAGCAAACCGGTGGACGCCTGCATCTGCAAACAAACCGCCATTGCCGACGGCGATGGCATCGCCCGTGTGCGCCGTGAAACCAAGGGGCGTGGCGGCAAAACCGTCACCACCATTACCGGTGTACCCCTGGCCGAAGAGCCGCTTAAAGAGCTGGCCAGCCTGCTCAAACGGCGCTGCGGTTGCGGCGGTTCGTTAAAAGACGGTGTGATCGAAATCCAGGGCGACCACGTACAGCTACTGCTCGATGAGCTGGTCAAACAAGGCTTCAAAGCGAAGAAATCTGGCGGCTAAGCAACCGCCTCCTAAACTTCGCGTTGGCTTTGCGGCTGAACACCTCAGTAATCGTCATGTCCATTGCTTACCTTGCTCGAGCCGGGGCTGCCCGGCGCTTTTGAGGGAACCTGAATGTCCGTACGACGCACACGTAAAGATGACGGCAGCCAATGGACAGTCGCGGACAGCCGCAGCGTTTACGGCATTCGCCATTGGGGCGCCGGTTATTTCGCCATCAACGAAGCAGGCCGTGTCGAAGTACGCCCAAGCGGCCCGAATAGCGCGCCTATCGACCTCTTCGAGCAAGTGGAAGAACTGCGCCAGAGCGGCCTGTCGCTGCCCTTGCTGGTGCGCTTCCCGGACATTCTGCAAGACCGCGTGCGCCAGCTCACCGGCGCCTTCGACGCCAACATCGCGCGCTTGGAATACCAGAGCCAATACACCGCCCTGTACCCGATCAAGGTCAACCAACAAGAAGCGGTGGTGGAAAACATCATCGCCACCCAGAACGTCTCCATCGGCCTGGAAGCTGGCTCCAAACCCGAGCTGCTTGCTGTGCTGGCGCTGGCACCGAAAGGCGGCACCATCGTCTGCAACGGCTACAAAGACCGCGAATTTATTCGCCTGGCGCTGATGGGCCAAAAGCTTGGCCACAACGTCTTTATCGTTATCGAAAAAGAATCCGAAGTTCAGTTGGTGATCGAAGAAGCCGCTGACCTGAAGGTTGCCCCGCAAGTCGGTTTGCGCGTGCGCCTGTCGTCCCTGGCCTCGAGCAAATGGGCCGACACCGGCGGCGAAAAATCCAAATTTGGGTTGTCTGCCGCGCAGCTGTTGTCGGTGGTTGAGCGCTTCCGCGCTGCTCATTCGCCTGCTGCACTTCCACATGGGCTCGCAAATCGCCAACCTGGCCGACTACCAACACGGCTTTAAAGAAGCCATCCGTTACTACGGCGAACTGCGTGGCCTTGGCCTGCCGGTCGACCATATCGACGTTGGTGGCGGCTTGGGCGTCGACTACGACGGTACCCATTCGCGTAACGCCAGCTCGATCAACTACGACATGGACGACTACGCGGGTGTCGTGGTCGGCATGCTCAAAGAATTCTGCGACGCCCAAGAACTGCCGCACCCGCACATTTTCTCGGAAAGCGGCCGCTCCCTCACCGCCCACCACGCCATGCTCGTGGTGCAAGTGACCGACGTAGAAAAACACAACGACGACGTGCCGAAAATCGACGACAAAGAAACCTTGCCGGAAACCGTGCAATGGCTCGTCGATCTGCTCGGCCCAACCGACCTGGAAATGGTTACCGAAACCTACTGGCGCGCCACTCACTACATGAGCGACGTGGCCAGCCAATACGCCGACGGCAAAATCACCCTCACCCAGAAAGCCCTGGCCGAGCAGTGCTACTTCGCCGTATGCCGGCGCCTGCACAACTCGCTGAAAGCCCGCCAGCGCTCGCACCGCCAAGTGCTGGACGAACTCAACGACAAGCTCGCCGACAAATACATCTGCAACTTCTCGGTATTCCAGAGCCTGCCGGACACCTGGGCCATCGGCCAAGTGCTGCCGATTCTGCCGCTGCATCGCCTCGGTGAAGAACCGCTGCGCCGCGCCGTGCTGCAAGATTTGACCTGCGACTCTGACGGCAAAATCAAGCAATACGTCGACGAGCAAAGCATCGAAACCAGCCTGCCGGTACACGAAGTGCGTGAAGGCGAAGACTATCTGCTGGGTATCTTCCTGGTCGGCGCCTACCAAGAAATTCTCGGCGACATGCACAACCTGTTCGGCGACACCGACTCGGTGAACATCTACCAAAACCCGGATGGCACGGCGTACCACGCCGGTATCGAAACCCACGACACCATCGAAGACATGCTGCGCTACGTGCACCTGTCGCCCGAGGAGTTGATGACTCACTACCGCGACAAAGTTGCCAGCGCCAAAATCAGCCCACGGGAACGCACCCAGTTCCTCGACGCGCTGCGCTTGGGCCTGACGCGCTCGTCGTACCTGTCGTCATAACTTAGATTCCCCTCTCCCGCTTGCGGGAGAGGGGCTAGGGGAGAGGGCAAGCAGCGCCGCCGATCGTCCCCCGAAAGCGAGGCATTCCATGTATCGACTGCTAACCCCGCTCCTCCTAGCCCTTAGCACACTCCTCAGCGCCTGCTCCCCCGTCGGCCTACTCAACGCCCTAAGCCCCACCGACAGTTACACCAAAACGGCCAACATCGCCTACGGCAACGACCCACGCCAACAGCTCGACATCTACACCCCCACCCAGAAAAAAAACGGCTCCACCCCCGTGGTGCTGTTCTTCTACGGCGGCAGCTGGAACAGCGGTGAACGCGCTGACTACCAATTTGTCGGCGAAGCCCTCGCCAGCCGTGGCTACGTCGCCGTCATCGCCGACTACCGCCTCTACCCGCAAGTGCGCTACCCCGAATTTCTAAAAGACAGCGCCCACGCCTTCGCCTGGGTGCACAGCAACATCGCCAGCTACGGCGGCGATGCCCAGCACCTGTTCGTCATGGGCCACAGCGCCGGCGGTTACAACGCCGCCATGCTCGCCCTCGACCCACGGCTATTGGCTGCAGAAGGCCTGAGCCCGACCAATATCCGTGGCTGGATCGGCCTCGCCGGCCCCTACGATTTTCTACCGATCAAAAACCCCGACGTGCGCCCGGTGTTCTTCTACCCCAACAGCCCGGCCGACTCGCAACCGATCAATCACATCAGCGCCGACGCCCCACCGGCCCTGTTGCTGGCTGCCGCCGAAGACGACCTGGTTAACCCGCAGCGCAACACCGGTGGCCTGGCCAAACGCCTGCGCGACGTCGGCGTGCCCGTCAGCGAGCACTACTACGACGACGTCAACCACATCACCCTGATCGCCACGTTATCCAAACCGCTGCGCTACAAAGCGCCGGCGCTGGACGAGATCGCTCGGTTTATCGACAGCGATGCGGGGCGTACCCCATACCCGTAGGTTGGGGGGGCTGAGCCAAAGGCGAAGCCCAACCAGCCACAACGATGACCCAGCCCCCTCAGGTTTAACCCCTGGCGTTCCCACCACGCCCCCGCGTATCGTCACCCCCAACGTTGGCCCACTGACCAGGACGGTCCCTGATGCGCAACCCCTACAAATGGATTTTCCGCAGCCTGCTTACCGGCCTCATCAGCTTTGTGCTGGTCTTTGGCCTGCCATTCTTGAGCGCCTTTGTTTCCTACCAAATTATCGTCGCCGCTGGCTGCCATCCCTTCTCCCTAGGCGGCCCGGGCTCTTGCCCCGAAGGCAGTTTCGCCAACCGGTTTCTGCCCCTTAGCCTGGTGCTTATCACCCCGCTGGCACCGTGGCTGGTGATCAAATACTTCTGGGATATTTTGCTCGGCTGGGCAGTGCTGACTGCTGTGTTTGGCATATTGGCGCGAGCAAGGGCTAAAGCCACGTCAACCACTACCCGGCGCTAAAACGGCAATACGGCAAATACGAGACGAGCAAGGGGCAACCACCGCAAGCAAATGCCGCAGCGCCTTTGTTCACAGGATAAAAGTGCTTGGGTCGGTTTGTGCGCGCGGAGCCGAAGGCGAAGACCAACATGACCGAGGCCCGCCGTGTGCTAGTTGGGCTTCGCCTATGGCTCACCGAACGGACCTACCCAACCACGTAGTTAGCGCGCTGGCGTTAGGGCAAGCGGAGGGAGTCGTTGAGAACGGGCATTGCCGCGGCGCTGTTACGGCGCCCCGAATTTCACCGTGCCCAGCACCCAGTGCGCAGTCACCGCCCAGCCAATCGCACTCAACACCCCCAGCACCACATAACCCACCACAATGCCCAGCGCGATCTGCTTCCACAGGCCCGCGTGCGGGTTGCTGGAAGATTGGTTAGTGCGCAGCGGACGGTCGCGTTCTGCGCGGATATCGTCGAAATCGTCTCTCACAGCTCTCTCCACCGTTATCTGGATGTGGCGCTTATTGTCAGCTGCCTGCTACTTACGCCGATAGCTCTTATTCCCCGACGGCGTCATACAAAACTCCCCACCGCGCGGCCCCACACACAGCGAGCCACCGCCACACGGGCAATCGCCATTCCCGCTGCCGCCGATAGCCTTCAACGGCGTCTGACTGCCGCCATAGCTGGCGGAACAGCTCTTTTTCGAACCACTGATCGAACCGTCGTTGCACACAAATAACGCGCCATCGCAGCGCGCGATGCCGCCTTTGGCGCCGGAGCAGGGCTTATTGGCGGCGAGGGCCGGTTGGGTAAAACAGAGGGATAAAAGCAGGAGGGCGAGAGAACGGAGGAACACGGCGAAATCCTTTTTGCGCATGAAATTGGTGATCGGTCTTAGCCCAAACAGTCTGCCTTTCCGAGCAGCGTCACAGACGCAGCTGATTTTGCTGCATCGGCGATCTGTAGTCAGCTTTGGTTTCGTCGTTCGTTCACCGGTGCGCATGCATCCGCGGGGCTGGATATTTCGTCGAGGACCGCTCATGGAGTTGAATATGAATACACATGATTTAGCGGTAGCAGGTGCCACGCGCTTGATCGGGAATATCGCGGGTAAACCTCGCTTGATTTTAGGCGCGGGTGATACTAGATTAACGCTTAACGTTAGGAGTTAATCTAGTGATTTGCGGTTTCGGTTGTGCGCAAACCCAGGCTCTGTTTGAAACAGGCCATTCTCGGCGTTGGTACCCTGTGCTGAGAGTGGCTACACGCAAGCTGACCATGCTTCATGCCGCTGTCGCGTTGTGCGACCTGCGGTGGCCGCCAGGCAATCGCCTTGAGGCACTGCATGGCGACAGGGAAGGGCAATACAGCATCAGAATCAACGGTCAGTTTCGTATCTGTTTCGTGTGGACTGATGCTGGGCCGGCAAACGTCGAAATCGTCGACTACCACTGAGGAGGCTGCATCATGATGGTCAACGGCATGCGCCCGGTTCACCCGGGCGAAGTACTCCGCGAGGAGTATCTGGCGCCGCTCGGTATAACGCCGGCCGCACTCGCGCGCGCTCTGCGTGTGTCCGCACCAACTATTAACGACATCGCTTTAGAGCGCCGCGGTGTTACGGCTGATGTAGCCATTAGGCTGGCGCGCTATTTCAATACCACCCCGCAGTTCTGGATGAATTTGCAAAGCGAGTACTCGTTGCTCAACACGTTGGCGGTTATTGGTGATGAGGTAGAACAACAAATAGAACCGCTAGCAGCTCTCGGATAGGGGCTAACGTGTGCGCATTAAGACGCTGCCGTACTCCCCGTTCCTAGCCGAACAAAAGAGCCAGTATCGGCTTGTCCGCTTGGACAGCCCCTTAACCCTGTACTAACTTCTCCACGTCGTGCTCCGACAAGGATCCGGCCCGGCGTTCCCGCCCGCCGCATCGTTCTCTCCAGGGGCCTCTGCAATCTACTGGTCGTATCACGCCTGTGTGGCCAAGCGCAGGCGCTGAGGTGTTGCTTAAAAAGTAGTGCCATTCACCATGATTGAGGCGGTTCCACGCTATGGATACCGGGAGTATTTCTCTTTGGCTGTCGCTGGCCTTTATTGGCATTTCCTTATGCGGCCTGGTGGTTATCTTTCTAATCATCAAAAACAAAACCATCGAAAACGAAAACATCGACAAAATTATCGAGCTGGGCAAATGGTTCGTTGCCTCGGTAGCGATAACCCTCTCGGCTTCCATCATTAACGACGGCTTTAGAGAGCGCGACCAAGATATAAAAGAAATGGAAGTGTTCGATAAATACGTCAGCACTGTGCTCGAAGCCGACAGCCTGGAAAAACGCAAACTGCTCTCCGAATACTTTGTCGCCGTATCACCCAGAGGGGATATCCGTGACGCCTGGAGCAACTACCAAACCATCCTCGACAAACACATCGAAGAAAACGCGCAAGATCTCGCCAAAGTCGCCCTGCTAGAAAGCAAAGAGCAAAAAGGCGAAGCCACGCCTGAAGAACTCAGCCTAAAAACCAACCTCGCGGAAAAAATCAGCATCCGCAACGAAAGCCTGATGCCGGTGCAGAGCGCTGTTCAGCGGCCCATCACTCGTCGTGTGTATATCCACATCAACGACGAAGCCCAACGCCAGCCCATGAAACAACTGCAGAACAACTTATCCGGCCTTGGCTTCGCCGTGCCCGGCATCGAAAACATCAGCGGCAAAGCGCAAGTTCCAGAGAAAACCAACGTTCGCTACTTCAACGACGCAGACAAAGAACAAGCCGTAGTGGTCGCCGAGCAACTTGTAGCCGCCGGTTTTCTGGATGCCTATCCCTATCGCGTTAGAAGTAGCAACGCAGCCGTCGGCTCGCTGGAAGTCTGGCTGAGCAAACCCTAACCCAAGGAGTCACCACAGAACGTAGGAGGTACCTATGCTTGCCTGGGGCCAAAAAGTATCCAAACCCTTTCGCGACCGAATTGTGCAAATAGCCGCGAACCTGAACGTTGACCCGAACTACCTGATGGCCTGCATGGCCTTCGAATCCGGCGAAACCTTCAGCCCCTCCATCACCAATGCCGCTGGCAGTGGCGCCGTTGGCCTAATCCAATTTATGCCCAGCACCGCCCAAGCGCTCGGCACCACCTCGCAACACCTCGCCGCCATGAGCGCGGTAAAACAACTCGACTACGTAGAGAAATACTTCCAGCCACGGGCAGGGAAATTGAAGTCGCTGGAGGATGTGTACATGGCCATTCTTTGGCCCGTAGCGATAGGCAAACCACTGGACTACGTACTGTTCGACAAGAGCGACCCCGCGCATCCGAAGCGCTATATCCAAAACGCCGGGCTGGATTTTAATCGGGACGGGAAGATCACCAAGGCGGAGACGGCGGCGAAGGTGAGGGCGAAGTTGGAGAGGGGGTTGGCGGCGGGGAATGCGTCGGTGTAGCCCCAACTATGAACAGCTTGATTTCTTCCCGATTTAATCCCGTTGTTAGGATGCAGTCGATTTTCCCAACTGCTGGTTCATCGCTACCGTCGATTCCCAAAGTATTCAGCTGGAGCCGGGCGATGAACACAGTAGTTAAGAGCAAGGGTTTAGGCACTCGCATGCGTGAGCGCTTTAAACGAAGCAATGAAGAGCGGCGTCTATGGGAACCACCAGAGCCAGGAATTCCTCTTCATCCAGGGGAAATCTTAAAGCGGGATTACCTCGGACCGCATGGGATTACCGCGCGAGAGCTGGCGAATGCCATGCACACACGGCTGACGATCGTTCGCAATCTGCTGCGGGGCAAGCGTCGTGTTTGCGCCGACTTGGCATTTCGCTTGGGCTGTTGCTTTGACACTACGCCCGAGTATTGGCTGAGTTTGCAGAACACTTACTCGTTGGCGAAGGTGTGGGCGAAGAAGGGAGCGGATATAGAGCAGCAGGTTGTTCCTTTCGACTACCTGCTCCTTGCAGCAATCTCTCGCGAACGACGCGGGCAACCTGCAGTTCGCGTGGGTCTTGAGGAGCTTATTGCTGAGGTTTATCGGGCTGGATAGTGGGATTGCCGAAATGGGTAAGCTGCGCTTGCTATCCAAATACAAACTGTTTCATCACCACCATCATTGCTATAACCAACGTGGCAAGTCCGACGGCTGATGTCCATTCCGCAGAAGGTGTGCCTGAAAGCCAAGAGCCTTTTACGGGATACCTACCTAGAGTCATTGTCTTCATCAGAGGCCAACCGATCGGGAAACAAATCGCTCTGAAAATGACATCTCCAAAAATTAAATCAATCACAGTTCTGATCCTTTAGAGCTGCGTAACGGAGTTGTATTTCGTCGAAAACACGGTATAGGCCAGAACGCCATTTGAAAGCAAGATGGCGTAAATACCTGTGGCGAGCGGCGCTGAGTTCTTGGTCGGAAGGACGGTAGACAAGCTGTAGTCACTACCCAGAAACAACAAAGGCCTACCCGAAGGTAAGTGGCTACACAGGGACTTGAACCCCGGACCCCAGCATTATGAATGCTATGCTCTAACCAACTGAGCTATGTAGCCAAGTGGCGCGCATTATTCTTGGCTGGGGCTTGGCTGTCAAGCTTAAATTCTTTCCTTTTTTCACGCACGATCAATCGCTTAGCACGTTAGTGGGTGTCGCTGTGGGCGATGCCGCGCGGTTGCATGAGTGGGTTTTGCGTGAGTTGTTCCAGGGCCAGGGGTTTGGCGAAGAAGTAGCCTTGGGCTTGGCCGGCGCCGATTTCTCTGAGCAGTTGCAGGGTGGCTTCGTCTTCTACGCCTTCGGCTACGACCGACAGGCCCAGCGATTCGGCCATGCGCACGATGGCGCGCACGATGGCGCGGCTGCGGCTGCTGGTGGTGAGTTCGAAGATGAAGGATTTGTCGATTTTCAGGCCGCTGAATTGGTATTGGTGCACGTAGCTCAGGGATGAAAAGCCTGAGCCGAAGTCGTCGAGCACCACGCTCATGCCTTTATCGGAGAGTTGTTGCATGGTCAGTCGCGCTTGCGCGGGTTCGGCCACTAGCGCGCCTTCGGTGAGTTCCAGGCAGATGCGTGCCGGGGCGATGGCGTGGCGGGCGAGCAGGGTGAGCACTTCTTCGGCGAATTCGGGGCGGGTGATGCTGTAGCTGGAGCAGTTGACGTGCACCGGTGGCCAGTTGGCGTGTTGCGGTTGGGCGAGTATTTCCGCTACGCAGTTGAGCATGTACAGGTCGAGGCGGCCGATCAGGCGCAGGCCTTCCAGTGCGGGTAGGAAATAGCCAGGAGCGAGGACGCTGCCGTCTGGTTGGTGCCAGCGAATGAGCGCTTCCAGGGAAACCAGTTCGCCGGTGCGTACGTTGACGATGGGCTGGAAGTAGGGCACCAGTTCGTCGCTGCGTTTGAGCGCGTTGCGTAGCGCGCCTTCGCGTTCCATTTGGTCAGACACTTCGCGGCGTAGTTCTTGGTTGAACACGGCAAAGCTGTCGCGGCCGGCGTTTTTTACCCGGTACATGGCGGTGTCGGCGTCGCGCAGCAGGTCGGCGGGTTCTTGGTGGAATTGCTGATCGGCGCTGACGATGCCGATGCTGCAGGAGGAAAACAGGGTGTGGCCGTCGATGACGAAGGGCACATCGAATTCGGTGAGGATGCGTTCGGCAATGCCGATGGCCACTTCCAGCGGTGCGCCGGGGGCCAGTACGGCGAATTCGTCACCGCCCAGGCGGGCCAGCAGGTCGCTGCCGCGCAGGCACGCGCGTAGGCGCGCGGCGGCTTCGGTGAGGAGCAGGTCGCCGAAGTGGTGGCCGAGGCTGTCGTTGATCAGCTTGAAGCGGTCGAGGTCGATAAACATTACCACCAGTTGCTTGCCGTGGTCACGAAAGTCGACCCAGGCGACGTTGAGGCGGTGTTGCAGGTGGCTCCGATTGGGCAGGCCGGTGAGGGCGTCGTGGGTGTTTTCGTGTTGCAGTTTGGCGTTGGCGTAGTCCAGTTCGCGGGTGCGGCTTTGTACCCGTTCTTCCAGCTGCAGGTTGGCGGCCTGCACGGCCTCGGCGGCGTTACGGCGCGAGAAGGCGGTGTCGATATGCCGCGAAACAAAGGTCAGCAGTTCCTGGTCGCGCAGGGTGTAGCGCACGTTGGGTTCATAGCTTTGCACCACCAGAACGCCGCGCACGTCGTTGTCGGCGAATAGCGGAATGCCCAGCCAGGATTGCGAGCGCACGGGTTCGTTGCTGCGCTCGATTTCGCCGATGTCCATCAAGCGTGAGGCTTCGTCGTAGTCGATCAGGCAGGGCCGGCGCTGGCGGATGACGTATTCGGTCAGGCCGCGCTGGCCACGGCGTGGTGGCGGCGGGTCGCTGCGTTGTTCGTCGACGAAGTAGGGGAAGCTGACTTCGTTGTTGGCGTGGTCGAACTGGGCGATATAGAAGTTAAGCGCAAACAGCAGTTCGCCAACGATGCCATGCAGGCCGCGAAACAGGTCGACCATTTCGCCAGGCTGGCTGGACAGTTCGGTGATCTGGAACAGCGCGCTCTGCAGGTGTTCGGCGCGTTCGCGCTCAGCCACTTCCTGGCGCAGGGTGTGGTTCAGTTCGGACAGTTGCAGGGTGCGACGCGAGACGGTTTCTTCGAGGTCGGCGCGGTGCAGGATGCGGTCCAGGGCCATGGCGACATGGCGTACGACCACCAGAAACAGCGCCTGGTCTTCGGAACTGTAGATTCGTGACTTTTCATACACCTGCATAGCCAGCATGCCGAAGACTTCGTCGGATGCGTTCTTCAGCGGCGCACCCATCCAGAATTCCGGCTTATGCCCCACGCAATAGAAACGCCCTTCGCCCTCTGCAGCCCAAATGCCGGCGGCGTCGATCAGCAGCGGCTGGCCGGTGGTGAGCACCATGCCGGTCAGCGACAGGCGTTCGGGGTCGAGGTACTCGTAGTTCTCTGATTCCAGCGCTTCGGTGTCGATGATGTCGACGTAGTAGGGGTAGGTGATCTTTTTGGTGTCGAAGTCGTACAGCGACAGGTAGAAGTTTTCCGCGTCGATCAGGCTGGCCAGTTGCTGGTGTACGCCGACCAGAAAGGCCGAGCGGTCGCGGGTGGAACTGGCCAGATAGGTGATCTCGTAGAGCACGCGCTGGCTCAACTGGGCGCGGGCCAGGGCAATGGCTTGCGTGTGCAAGGCGAGTTGTTGCGCCAGGTCGGTGAGTGCGGCGTTGTCGGCGTCGGTGTTGCTTTGTGGCGCGAGTAGCCAGCCCAACACGCTTTCGCCACTGCCGGTGGCCCAGCGCTTGAGTTGGCGACTCTGGCAGAAAGCGTCGAGGTGTTCGGGCGCGATGCTGGCGGGCCATTCGCTGTGCGCCTGGCCTTGGCCACTGAGGTGCAACTGGTCGTTCACCCGGTACCAGGCCCAGGCATGGGTGTGCGGCCATTGCCTGGCGTTGGCGAGCAGGTCGCTGATGGCGCTGGCAAAGGCCGCTGCGTGGGGCGAACCGTGGGGCAAGGTGGAGGAATTCATTGGCGCTCCGTGCCAGTAAAGGTCGGCTGGGGCTCATCTTCGGGCCATATGGCAGGGCTGGCAAGCCGCGAATCAGCGTGCCTGTGCTGCGTTGGCAGCGCAATCGACCGAACAAAAGGGAAGCAGGCGCAGTATTTTTTATTTCGAAAAATGGAATTGGTCGGTATCTACAGCTAGTGTCGTTGGGTCAATGGCGAGATGAGGCACCCGCTGATCGGCCGGTAGTACTGGTTCTTTGATTTCTTGGTCTTGGCAAATGGACGCTGAGCCAAAGTTAGCTGCAAGCGCAAACCTCGTTTGCTCTTGAGCGGGAACCGACTACAGGGGGTGGGCTGCTAGTGGGAATAGGCGGAATGTAGAAGGAATTGCAGTGCTTATGGATGTTTTATTTGTCACGCCAGACTCCTCAGCCAAGGCCTATCAAGGGTTGGCTGACGTGTACTCAGCAATAGAACCACCCACGTGGTCCCTACTTTTAGCAGAGTCGTGCCGTAGCCTGGGTTTTGGCACGGCGATTCTGGATTGTGATGCGCAGCGCCTGAGCCTGGAGCAATCGGTGCTGCACATAGAGGCCTATAAAGCGCGCCTGGTTGTATTTGTGGTTTACGGGCAGAACCCCAATTCCGGCACCACCAGCATGATTGGTGCGCTGGAACTGGCCAATGCGCTCAAGGAACAATCGCCTTTATTCAAGATTTGTTTTGTCGGCTCACACGTCAGTGCCTTGCCGCGCGAGGTGTTGGCGCACAGCTGCGTCGATATCGTGTTGCTCAATGAGGGCGTGTATGCCCTGCATTCGCTGCTGCGCAGCAACCTGGGCGATGACCTGCCGTCTATCAAGGGCATCGGTTACAAACAGTCCGGCCCTGCCAACTTCGCCATGCCGATGCTCAACCCGCCAGAGCGGCTGGTGCCCCAAGAGCGCATGGATATCGATTTGCCGGGCTATGCCTGGGATCTTCTGCCCTACAAAGAGCGCCCTCTGGATCTATACCGCGCGCATTTCTGGCATGCCGGTTTTGATCACGGCAACCGTACCCCGTTTGCGGCGATCTACACCTCGCTGGGCTGCAACTTCGGTTGCAACTTTTGCATGATCAATATCCTCAACCGCACCGATAACGCTGAGGACGTCGATGCCGCGAGTTTTCGCGGGATGCGCTTCTGGAGCCCGGCGTGGGTGATGCGCGAAATGGAAAAGCTGGCCCGGCTGGGCGTGCACACCCTGCGCATCAGCGACGAGATGTTCTTCCTTAATCGCAAGTTCTATCAGCCGATTCTGGATCAGGTCATCGAGCGCGAATTCAATTTCAATATGTGGACGTACTCGCGCGTCGATACCGTTCGCCGCGATGCCCTGGAGACCTTTAAAAAGGCCGGGGTGAACTGGCTGGCGCTGGGTGTTGAGGCGGGTAACCAGATGGTTCGCCAGGAGGTGTCCAAGGGCTCATTTAAAGAGGTGAATATTCGCGAGGTGTGCAATGGCATCCGCGATACGGGCATCAACGTCATCAGCAATTTCATTTTCGGCTTTCCCGATGACACCCTCGACACCATGCAGGAAACGCTCAATTTAGCCATCGAGCTGAATTGTGAAATGACCAATATGTACCCCTGTCAGGCATTGCCTGGCAGCCCGATGCACAGGACGGCGCGGGAAAACGGCTGGAAGTTACCCTCCCGTTACGAGGGCTTTGCGTTTTTGTCTTATGAGTGCGAGCCACTGCCGACCAAGTATCTGTCCGCCGCTCAGGTATTGAAGTTTCGCGATGAAGCCTGGCAGCAGTACTTCACCAATCCGCTGTATTTGGATCTGGTCCAGGAAAAGTTCGGCCTAGTGCAACGTCAGAACATTGAAGAGATGACGCGCATAAAGCTCAAACGCAAATTGCTTGGGGACTAGCCTGTGATCTTGACTCGCACGCCGTATCGCATCTCCTTCTTTGGTGGGGGCACTGACTACCCAACGTGGTACCGCAACGAGGGTGGCGTGGTGATATCCACCACGATCGACAAGTACTGCTATATCAACTGCCGCCATCTGCCACCGTTCTTTGACCACAAGTACCGGATCGTCTACTCGGCCATTGAGAACGTGATGGAGCCAAGCGAAATTCAGCACCCCTCGGTGCGTGAAGTGCTGCGCTACATGTGTTGCCAACAGGGCCTGGAAATTCATCACGATGGTGACCTGCCGGCCCGCTCGGGGCTGGGGTCGAGTTCGTCTTTTACCGTTGGCCTTTTGCATGCCTTGAAAGCGCTCAACGGCGAGCAGGTTTGCCACGATTCACTGGCGAAGATGGCCATCCATGTTGAGCAGAATCTGATCAAGGAAAGCGTAGGTTCGCAGGACCAGGTAGCGGCGGCCTACGGTGGTTTTAACCGTATCGATTTCCACCGCAACGGCGACTTCAGCGTGGCGCCGATCATCTTGCCGGAGCCACGTTTGCAGCAGCTGCAGGATCACTTGATGCTGTTCTTTACCGGCTTTTCCCGCATCGCCTCAGAAATTGCCCAGAGCCAGATTCAGAACATTTCAGCACGCCACAGCGAGCTGACGCAGATGATGCAAATGGCCGATGAAGCCATGTCGGTGCTGCAGGCGAGCGGCTCGCTGGATGACTTCGGCGCCCTGCTTCATGAGGGCTGGTGCCTGAAAAAAAGCCTATCGAATCGAGTCAGTAATCCCGACCTCGACCACATTTATGACACCGCCAGATCAGCGGGGGCGATTGGCGGCAAATTGCTCGGCGCCGGGGGCGGCGGTTTTATGCTGTTTTTCGTTAAGCCGGAGCTGCAGGGGCAGGTGCTTGAGTGCATGAGGGATCTGGTGCATGTGCCGTTCCGCTTTGAAAACTCGGGCAGCCGCGTGGTCCTTTACCAGCCCAATGGATTTTGAGCATGCCGCTGTTTCTTACTAAGCACTCACGCCTATTTATTGCCGGGCACCGCGGCATGATCGGTTCGGCATTTGTCCGGCGCTTTAGCGCTGCAGGCTTCACCCAACTGATTGTGCGCGGGCACGACGAGCTGGACCTTACTGACAAACCGGCAGTGGCGGCATTTTTTGCCGAGCAACGTCCGGACGTGGTGATTCTTGCCGCCGGCAAGGTCGGCGGCATCGTCGAGAATCTGACTTACCCCGCAGATTTCATTACCCGCAATCTGGAAATCCAGACCAACGTCATCCAGTGCGCCCACCATTACGGTGTGCAGCGCCTGCTGTTTTTTGCCTCCTCCTGCATGTACCCGCGCGAGTGCCCACAGCCAATGGCAGAAGGGGCGCTGCTCAGTGGCAAACCGGAAGTCACCAGCATGGCCTATGCCATGGCGAAGCTGGCGGGGGTGCAAATGTGCCTGGCCTACAACCAGCAGTACGGCGAGCCGCGCTTTATACCGGTTATTCCCAACAGCATTTATGGGCCCAACGACAACTTCGATCCGCAGTCGGGGCATGTGCTGTCTGCGTTGATCAACCGCTTTCACCGCGCGGTGCAAAGCGCCGACCCCGTCACCACGCTGTGGGGCAGTGGGCAGCCTCGGCGCGAGTTTCTGCATGCCGATGACCTGGCAGCCGCCTGCCATGTGCTGTTGGACGCCGACCTTGGTGCTGTCGAACTGCCGATCAATATCGGCAGCGGCCACGATCTGCCCATCAGCGAGTTGGCCCAGCTGATCGCCCACATCGTCGGCTACCACGGGACTATCAGTTGGGATACCGGGCGCCCTGATGGCACCTTGCGCAAGCTGCTCGACAGTTCACGCATTCAGGCCCTTGGCTGGCAGCCAGGCATTCCGTTGGAAACCGGCATCCGCCAAACCTATGGGGCTTTTCTGGAGAGCGGCCATGCATGAGATTGAGTCGGCTGTTGCCGCGCAGTTAGAGGAAAAAGCGCACTGGGTCTGGCGCGAAACCCTGAAAATCCACCAGCGTTCGCCGGAAACCCGGGTGGCGTCCTCACTGTCGCCGATCGAGATTTTCGTCACGCTGTACTACGGCGGGTTTCTGCGCCAGAACCCGGCTGATCCGCTCTGGCCGGGGCGTGACCGTTGCATCATCAGTAAGGGCCACGGTTCGCTCTGCATGTATCCGATCCTCGCCGATCTCGGCTACTTCCCGGCCGCCGAGCTTGAACGGGTATGCATGGCGGGCAGTTTTCTCGGGGGCATTCCAGACCCAGTGATTCCCGGCTATGAAACCATCAACGGTTCACTGGGGCATGGTGTTGGTGTGGCTGCCGGCATGGCCTTGGCCCTCAAACGCCGAGGCCAGGCGCAACGCGTGCATGTGCTCACCGGTGATGGTGAGCTGCACGAAGGCTCGAACTGGGAGGCCTTTATGTTTGCCGCCCAGCACCGCCTGGATAACCTCACGGTGCTGGTCGACAACAACCAGATCAGCATGCTCGGCGCCACCGACGAAATCGTTTCCCACCGTGATCTGCAGGCCAAGTTCAGCGCCTTCGGCTGGCAGGCGCAGGTGGTGACCGAAGGGCACTCGCCCCAGGCGATTGCCACGGCGCTGAATGTCAGTCGCGCCAGTGCTGAGGAAAAACCCCAGGCCATTATTGTTAACACCCGCAAGGGCCACCGGGTGCCGGGGTTGGAAAACGCGCCGCTCTCGCACGTGACCCCCATCGCCGCGGAGCTGATGGCGCAATTGCTGGGGGGCCGCCCATGAATAGTCTGCAACCGCCGTTAAAACCACGCGCCATGCGTGACACCTTGCTCACCGCGATTCTCGAGGCGATGGAAAGTGACGATGTGTTTTTCGTCACCGCCGACTTTGGCTCACCGGTGCTCGACCATATTCGCGAGCGTTACCCGCAGCGGTTCGTCAATGTTGGTATTGCCGAGCAAAACCTAATCAACGTCTCGGCGGGCCTGGCCTTGGAAGGTTTCAAGGTGTTTGCCTACGCCATCGCGCCCTTTATCACCATGCGCTGTTTCGAGCAGATCCGCGTCAACCTGGCCTTGCTGTCTACCGTGCGGCCACTCAACGTCACGCTTATTGGCGTTGGGGCCGGCTATAGCTATGTGGTCTCCGGGCCGACGCATCAGTGTTACGAAGACATCACGCTGATGCGCAGCATGCCGAATATGCAGTTGTTTTCCCCGGCGGATCAGATCACCTCCGGCCTGCTGGCGAGTGCTTGCCTGACCCGCCCCGGCATCAAATACCTGCGCCTGGACGCCCAGGTTCTGCCGGTGCTCTACAGCCAAGAGCAACCTGATTTCACCCGCGGTTTTCACTCGCATGGCGACGGCCAAGGGCTGTGCTTGGTAGCGACCGGTTATATGACCCACACGGCGCTTCAGGTGGCTGCCGAGCTGGCCGAGCAGGGGTTGCAGGTGAGCGTGGTGGACCTGTTCGACCTCAGCCGCTTCGACGAAGACGCCCTGGTGACATGCCTTGGCCAGGCGCGCGGGTTGGTCTCGCTGGAGGAGGGGTTCCAGGGCGCTGGTGGCCTGGATTCGCTGCTGTTCAACCTGTTGTCGCGGCGCTTGCCGGGCAAGCCGTTCCTGAATATAGGCGTGGCGCCGCACTACCGATTCGAACTGGGCGACCGGCAAACCCTGCATGAGCAGGTGGGTATCGGCAAGCAGGCCGTTATGCAGAAAGTTCGCGACTTTGAGCAATCGATTTGACCATGACCACGCAGCCACTTTGACCACGGAGCATCCGTTAACGATGAAATATCCCCTGATGCGTAACAACATCTTGCGCGAGGATCTGGATGCAGTGATTGAGCACTTGCGCCAGGACGATCCCAAGCTTACCCATGGCGAGCACGTTAAAGCCTTTGAGCAGGAGTGGTCGCAATGGCTTGGGGTCAAGTACAGCGTATTCGTCAACTCCGGGGCCTCAGCAAATCTGCTGACCATGGCCTTACTCAAACTACGTTACCCGCAGGGCGGCGAAGTCGTGGTGCCGTCGCTGACCTGGGTATCTGATATCGCCAGCGTGCTGCAGAACGGCTTCACCCCGGTGTTCACCGACATCGACCCGCGCACACTGTCGATGGCGCCTGCGGACATTCTGAGCAAGCTGAACGAGCGCACCCGCGCCGTGTTCCTCACCCATGTGCAAGGTTTTGACGGCATTGACGATGAGGTCATGCAGGAGCTTGAGCGGCGCGGTATTCCACTGATCGAGGATGTGTGTGAATCCCACGGCGCCGAGCATAACGGCCGCCGCTTGGGGAGCCTGGGCTGGGTTTCCAACTTCTCCTACTACTACGCCCACCACATGAGCACCATTGAAGGCGGGATGATTTGCACCAATGACCCGCTGGTGTACCAGCAGGCGCGCATGCTGCGTTCCCATGGCATGGTGCGCGAGGCCAATGACCCGGAGTTTCGTGCTGAGTATCAGCAGGCCAATCCGCAGCTCAATCCGGATTTCATCTTTGCCTTCCCCGCGTTCAATACCCGCAATACCGAGATCGGTGGAATCCTTGGGCGCAAGCAACTCAAGCGCTTGTCCGCCAATGTCGAGCGCCGTAGCCAGAACTTGCGCCGTTTTCTCAACGGCATTGACCCAGTGAAATATCGCACCGACTTCAAGCTAGAAGGCTCAAGTAACTACGCCTTCAATCTGATCTTGCGCGAGCCGGACGAAGCGCTGGTGCAACGGCTTATGGCGCATATGAAAGAGGGCGGTATCGAATTCCGCCGCGGCAGTGCTGGCGGCGGCAACCAACTGCGTCAGCCCTACCTCAAGGGCATCGTACCGGCCGACTACCACCTCGAATTTCCACACACCGAGCACGTGCACTTCTACGGGTTTTACCTCGGTAATTTTCCAGACCTGCGGGATGAGGAAATCGATGAGCTGTGCCACTTCCTCAACCGCGTGTAACCGATGACGGTAACTACCGCGGTGATTCTCGCTGGTGGCTTGGGCACGCGCTTGCGCAGTGTCGTGTCCGATGTGCCCAAACCCATGGCACCCATTAATGGCAGGCCTTTTCTTGAGTGGCTGATGGATTACTGGATTGATCAGGGCATCCGTCGTTTCGTGCTGTCGGTGGGCTACCAATGCCAGGTGATTACCGAGCATTTCGGCAGTGCCTATCGCTCTGCCGAGGTGCAGTACGCGGTCGAGCATGAGCGCTTGGGTACCGGTGGCGGCTTGCTGCTGGCGGCTGCGCAGCTGGGAGATGAAGACGCTTTTCTGCTGCTCAACGGCGATACCTTCTTTGCCGTGCCACTCGCCGCCCTTGATGGCTTTGCCCGTCAGGCCGATGCGCATTGGGTCCTGTCGTTGTTTCGCGCGGGCGAGGCGAACCGTTACATGGGCCTTGAACTGGACGAAAGCCAGCGGATCGTCGCGCTGGCCTCCCAGCGCGGGTTGCCGGGTTGCCTGGCAAATGGCGGTGTTTACTGGGTTCGGCGCAGCAGTCTCGCCGCTCTGCCGTTCAGCGCAGGCCAGGCGCTGTCTCTGGAGGACGAGCTGTTACCGGCGCTTCTGGGCACGGGGGCAGCGCTATTGGGTTTTGCTGCTGACGGGGCTTTTATCGATATCGGCATTCCGCAGGACTACCACCGCGCAGCGTTGGTGTTGGCAGGAAATCAATCGCACGCCTGAGGGGCCTGAAGGCAGGTCTTTTATGCATTTATAAGAAAAGGAAGCAGACGATGAGCCATAACATTCTTGTGACCGGTGGTGCGGGTTATCTGGGGTCGACGCTGGTGCCGGCATTGCTGGAGGCCGGGCATAAGGTCACGGTGCTGGATAACTTCCTGTTCAAGCAGGCGAGCCTGAACCATGTTTGCCATGCGCCCAATTTCACCGTGGTGAAAGGCGATATTCGCTTGGAAAGCGTGATGAAGCCGCTGTTGAGCAAAGCCGATGTGGTAATTCCGCTTGCTGCGCTGGTAGGGGCGCCGATGTGCAACGCCGACCCGGTTGGGGCTTCAAGCATCAACCACGATGCGATCGCGATGATGCTGCGTTTGCTGTCACCCGAACAGGTGGTGTTGATGCCAACCACCAACAGCGCCTACGGCACGGGGGATGCCGATAACTTCTGCAGCGAAGAGTCGCCGCTGCGGCCGATTTCGCAGTACGCCAAGGAAAAGGTCGAAGTAGAGAAACTGCTGATGCAGCGCGAGAACGTTATCAGCTTTCGCTTGGCGACAGTCTTTGGCATGTCGCCACGGATGCGCACCGATCTGCTGGTCAACGACTTCACTTACCGCGCTGTGCATGACCGCTTCGTGGTGCTGTTCGAGAGTTCGTTCAAGCGCAACTACATCCATGTGCGCGATGTAGCGCGGGTGTTCCTGCATGGCCTGGAGAACTTCTCGACCATGAGCGGGCAGATTTACAACGTCGGCCTGTCGGACGCGAACATTTCCAAGCGTGAGTTGTGCGAGCGCATTCAGGCGCAGATTCCGGATTTTGTGTTTCTTGAGGCCCCGGTCGGCAAAGACCAGGACCAGCGCAACTATGTGGTCTCCAATGCCAAGCTCGAGGCGACCGGCTACCGCACCAGCATGTCGCTGGATGACGGCATTCAAGACTTGATCAAAGGCTTCACCATGATCAAGAACATGGTGTACGGCAACGTCTGACTGCGAGCGTCGTTTCGCTAAAAAAAGGACTGTCACTTGGTTAGCCAACTTTCCGCGAGGCAACTATTGCGCAATGCCGTGCGCCATCGCCCGATGATCATGGCATTGGCCATGCGCGAACTGCAGAGCCGCTACATTGGCACCCTTGGCGGCATGTTTTGGGCGCTTGCGCATCCGCTGGCGATTGTTGTGGTGTTCTATTTTGTCTTCGCCGTGGGCTTCCGTGCCCAGGCGCCGGTGAACACGCCTTTTATCCTGTGGTTTGTTTGTGGGCTGGTGCCCTGGTTCTTTTTCAGCGAGGTGCTGCCGGCGATTACCAACTCGATCACCGGCAATGCCCACCTGGTGAAAAAAACCGTGTTTCCCACCGAAGTGTTGCCCTTGGTTCACGTGATAGCGGCGCTGATTCCCCACGGCATATTTCTGCTCGTCCTGGGTGCCATGATGCTGCTCTACCAGGTGCCGCTGGCGCCCGAGCGCCTGCTGTTTATCTATTTTCTGCTGTGCACCTGCTTGCTGTTGCTGGGCCTGGGCTGGCTGCTAGCGGCGTTGCAGGTGTTTTACCGCGACATCGGTCAGGCCCTGACCATCGGCCTCAACCTGTGGTTCTGGAGCACGCCCATCGTCTGGTCACTGGAGATCATGCCGGCGCCTATCGCGCAGTGGATGGTCTACAACCCGATGTACTACATCGTGCAGGGCTATCGCGGCACGCTGATCTTCCCAACCGTCACCTGGCCGCCTCTGGATCAGACCCTGGTGTTCTGGGCAGTGACCCTGACGCTGTTGTTTCTCGGCGCCTTTGTCTTTCAACGGTTAAAACCGGAATTTGCCGATGTCCTTTGACGCCATGGCCAACGAGCCCGTTATCCGCGTGCAGAACGTGTCGAAGAAATTTCGCCTGTTCTCCTCGCCGCGCGAGCGCTTGATCGAAAGCCTGCATCCGCTGCGCAAGCAATATCACAAAGAGTTCTGGGCACTGCATGACGTGTCGTTCACGGTGGCCAAGGGCGAGTTTATTGCCATCCTAGGACGCAATGGTTCGGGCAAGTCGACCTTGCTGCAGATCATCTGTGAGGTGATGCAAGCGACCACAGGCAGCGTCGCGGTGCAGGGCAAAATCTCCGCGCTGCTTGAATTGGGGGCCGGCTTCAATCCGGAATTCACCGGTCGGGAAAACGTGATTCTCAACGGCTCGATCATGGGTTTCAGTCGCGCGGCGATGGAAGCGAAGATGCCCGCCATCGAAGCGTTTGCCGAGATTGGCGAATACTTCGATCAGCCGGTGAAGACATATTCGTCCGGTATGTTTGTGCGGGTAGCCTTCGCTGCAGCCATCCACGTCGATCCGGAAATCCTCATCGTCGATGAGGCCTTAAGTGTGGGCGACGCCAAGTTTCAGCACCGTTGTTTTCAACGTATTCGTGAGTTCGTCGAGCAGGGCAAGACCATCCTGTTCGTTTCCCACAGCGTCGATACGGTATTGCGCCTGTGTCAGCGCGGGGTGGTGATGGAGCAGGGACGGGTGTCCTTTGACGGGCCGATTGTGGCGGCGGTGAACCACTATCAGGATCTGCTTTCCGGCGGCGCTGGGCGTTCACCTGAGTGGGGTGATGTATCGGGCATGATGTCCCAGGTGGCGGACACCGAAGGTGGTGAGCCTGGGCAGTTGCTAAGAGCTGGAACGAGCGATGTGATCTGTAAAAAACCGTCGTATAACGCCCATGAGACCCGCTTGGGGAGCGGTGAAGTACAAATCATAGATTTCGAGATCATGGCCAATGGCTGCCGGGATCCGGTTACTGTGCCCTCGGGGCAGGCCGTTGATCTGATGGTCAAAGTGCTGTTCCACAAGCCGCTTGATCGCGTCTCCGTGGGCTTTGCCATTGTCTCCCTCGATGGCACGTACGTGTTTGGCACCAACTTGCTGATGCGGGGAGCGCCGCTGCTGTCGGCCAAGGCGGGGGAATGCGTGATCGTCAGGTTCTCGTTGTATACCGGGCTGGTGGGGGCCGAATATTTTCTCGATCTGGGCTGCACGCAGGCGACCCCCGCGGAAGATCGGTTTCTTGATGTAAGGCGTTCCTTGGCCTGGCTGCGCATCGCCAGTACGCCGGGGGTCATCGGCTTTGCAGATCTGCAGGTCAAACACGAGGTTTTGTCCGTCGCCGGCCTGAAAGAACAGCTCTTATAAGCGGCCCACCCTACAGCCATTTCTTCTCGAGCAAGGCCCAGTATTCAATTAGGTCGGCTGGGAAACCATGCTGGTTAAGAAAGTCCGATTGCATGGACTGATAACGGCCATGGGCATCTGCATATAACTCGGCCCAGCTATTCAACAGATCACTGATACGGCTTTCCCACTGTTTCTCATCCAGTTGAAAGCAGCAGGCTGATATTGCCGACGTATCATTGGAGCCAATTGAAATTGTCGCCCGGCCGCAGCGCAGCGCAGCAATTACCCGCATCAGCGATAGCCAACGCCATTCAGGGCGCTGAGGAATATTCAAGACGATACGCGCTGAGGTATTTAGTTGATCGCGGCCTTTACGCGACAAAAAGTGCAACGTATGGGTGAGCGAATGGCTTGTGGCAACAGTCTGCAGTACCTGCTTGCGAAACGTGGTTAAAGCACCGGTAAACACGAAATCATGCTGAGGCACTTGCGCCGTCAGGTCCACTTGCGGCAACGAGGGAAAGGGCACTGCACGAACCGGTATGCCAGGGAACATTCGCTCAGAGCCGATCAGCTGCGGCAGATCACCAAGAATCCAAATAGCCCGCAGGCACGGCAAACAATCCATAAGGTTCTTGATGCGGGCCGCCTGGGTGGCCGGGTGCATATAGTCGTTATTGTTCCAAAGTGGCTCGCCATGAATAAACAACTCGCTGCCTTGCAGATCAAGGTGCTCGGTCATGATCAGCGCAACGCGCTTGCCGGTTCGTTCGCAGAAATCAATCAGGGTTTGGCTGGTGGCTTCGGAGAAGTTTTCAATCACCACGTTCAGGGCATCAAGGCGCGGTTTTCGGCTCATGGAAACCCGATAACCATGCTGGTGCATAACCAGGAAAAAAAACTCCACCTGATCACTGATACCTGCCAACGGATGGTTGTAGACCCATAGGTGCAGACGCGGCAAGTTGCTCTGGTTATTCATAGTGCGCTCTCGAGAATTGCAGCTTTCACGGTGTCTGCGGACTGCCCGGAATGGATGCGGCTATAAAACCCGGCTTGAACGCGGGCGATATCAAACTCGCCCTCCAACTCTGGGATCGCGTAAAAAGTCGTGCCGTAGCGAATGAGGTTGAAGCCTGCGACCGCTTTCTCTACCAGCTCGATATCCTCTGGCCCCGTTAGCTCCTCAAGCTTTCGCACGATATCTTTTAGGCTTGAGCCAACTACGCAGGGATCGTATTTCCCGGCTTGGGCGTGCGCAGGGATAAACTCTCCCGCCGCAGGTGAAATGCCATAGAACATATAGCCATGGCGGATAATGTTGAGCCCTTTGACATTCTCGGCAATCAACTCGATATCGGCCTGCGCAAAGAGGTTCTGAGGCTGCTTTGCCGCTTCGTCACCGGGCAGAATACGCCGCAGCACACGATTTACCCGGCGTAGCCAACTCAGTGCCCTAGCCGCGGCAGAGAACAGTCGCGGATAGGGCATGAGCACGTTGGCCATGTAGCCTTTAAATAGATGGAATTTGTGCCGGGGAAAATGAGAGTAGGGCGGGGCTATTAGGTAGCATCCGTTTAATCCTTTGATGCTGGAGGCAAAGGTAAGTGACGGTGCTAGTGGGTCGACGTACTGCGCAACAGGCGACCAGTGATTTAATGCCATCGAACCGCCGCTGGGGTTAAATATCAAACAGCCTCCCAGTTCAGTCACACGGCCGCTGCCGGCATCAAGCCGCGCGACCGGTTGCGGGGCGCTGGTAAACAGGCGATGCCAGTCGCTTTGTTCCACCAGGCAGCTCGCTAATGGATGGCTCTTTCCACCGCTGCGACTCCCCTCATTAACGCTTCGTAAAGCCTCAGGCAGTGCCTGATAGCACTGCTGAACTTGCCGCCAAAAATCCTCACTGAAACGCGTGCCTGAGAATAAATCATGGGCTTTGGATAGGGCCGCCTGCTGCAGTGCCGCATATTCGCTGGGGTTAGCCTGCAATCTTCCAAGGCGCAACGTCAGTTGCTCAACCACGTCATCTTCCAGCTCATCGCTGCGTTTGAAGTCATTGAACATAAGCCCGGTATCGGCATCGTGGCGCCAGTTATTGGCATATATGCCGCGCAGCATCACGCCATCAACCGCATCCTGCACATAACGATCTGTTCCTACTGTATCCGACACAACCGGCACGGCGCCTGCGGCCATGGCCGACATGATGGATACGGAATGCAGGGAGACACTGGGTAACAGTAGAAAGTGGGCTGCCAGCATTAGCGCATCAAGTTCAGCTTCACTCAGGTAGTTCTCAATCCAAATAACCGAGCGACCTTCATGCTGGCGCAACCACTCCAGATCAACCCGGTACTCCGCCAGTTCGCTATCAAGAGGCCGAGCACAGCGCATGATCAGACGCCCGGCACCCGGTTCAGCATAGGTGCGCTGCCAGTAGCGCAAAGCAAGATGGCCGCCGCGCAAGAAAAAATTCTTTGGGTTCTGGTTGGCTGAGTTGACGAACAGGCATATCGGCGCGTGCAACCCGCCTTTATCCACTGGCGAGGGGGTTGCTTGAGTTCCATGCAAACCGATTCTGGAAGAACGCAACTTACTGTCGATAGTCGGCGATAAAAAGAACCGGCTGATATCTGCCAGTGTTTGCGGTATGTGGGAGAAAACCCCCAAGCACAGCGGGTGTTCGAAAATTGCCCGGTAGTGCTCACGCACCTCGCTGACTTCAAACGAAGCAAAGCCACCGCTGCCTTGGTGCGCGAGTGGAAAAAATATCGGAGCAAAGGCCTCGCAATGGAAAACAAAAGGCCGCGTGAAGCTTGGGAAGGGCGCCGTGTGGTGGAACTCAATATCGCCTGGCAACAACCGGGTCAGGCTAACGTTGGCCTGCCAGAAATGGTTGAAATAGCCCTTTTTGATGGGGCTTGAGCGTGGTGCAACTACTTCAGCATCCTGCGCGATTTCATTTAATAAATTTTTGCGGAACGCCTGCTCGCCACGAAGCTTGTGCGACAGCTCAATATTATCCCAGGCCGCTAACGTCACCCATTCCGGTGTCGATTCAAACAGCGCGCGATACAACGGGTGGAAGCCATTCAACGGCATGTAATGCGTTAAGCTCCAGGGGGCCGCCACTGATAACTGAGCGTTCATTTGTTTCTCCATGGCGAGCGTGCCTGGCGGGTTGGCGCTACATGTTTATTCAGGCGAGTATCAACAGTACGGCTCATCCGTTTTCTGCCTGTTGGTGTAACTCAGATAAATTACTAGCGTGCAGTACGTTTTCCACGCCGTATATATGTTGCAACGCAGGCGCTCCCAGCCTCACATCAACCGCGCCAAGGGTTTTTCTTAGCGAAAAGTATTCATCTTCCCAGCAAAAAAAATTCCAGATAGGGTCTTCCCCAATAAGAATTGGTGGATAAAGTTTGATGCGGACGGTTTTACCTTCTGGATTACTCGCAGGGTGTTTTATTGTTTGGTCTAACACCCGCTCCATAATCAGTGCCATTGGCATCTGGGCGCGATAAGTTTCGAAAACCATTTCAGATTTTTTACGCCAGCCAAAATCAAGAATAGCTAACGCATGCTCATGAAATGCGACGCCCTCTGGGCATATGCCGGCAATATGCCCCTGGCGCGTAGATACCGATACATACTCGGCGGCGATAGCCCGTTTGGCCATCATCAGTCGCCCCAAGCGAGTCGGTGAGGGTATTGGCCATTGCTCAGATTGCTTAAAGTTAAGGCCAACTCGGCTATTGCTAATTAATTCAGCAATGCCCGTGGGCGAAAGCAAACCACGAGGCCAGACAACCCTTGCATATTTTTCAAGTTGGCCAGCCACGTTTTCTCGATAGGGCGTTCTCAAGCCAAAAAAGCAAAAATCAATATGGGGTGCGTTATTTAGGTCGGCCGGAATAAGGCGCTGTGAAAAACCCAGTTCAATAAAGGCCGTTGGGCAAAATTGAGAATAAAACGGCACTGAGCTTTCAATCATCGTCCAGATAAAAGTTGCATGTGGCGCTACCGCGCAAAAGTTATCGAACCTGCTTATCCATCTCGGATCGCTCTGCCAATTAAAACCCTGGCCGTCTGGTATTTCCGTGGCAATTAATCCGAAGTCAACGCCCGAGCTAAGCAACTCCTCTATCATTCCAGGCTCGAAGTACTCCCAAAACAAATTGATAGCGGAACGTTCCACGCTCGTGTTGGAGAACGTAACTTTATGGCCCAACTCGAGCAGCCCTGCTTCGAACCAGTCGGCCATGTCAGTCAGTGTCGATCTACCCACTTTATTGTGATTGGCTGTACAAAAGTGGAACCAGGCCATATCCGTACTTTCCTTAAACCCGTAAGTAGCGCCAGCTCCTCAGTGCATCGGTATTGCAGGGGTTACTTGGACAATTTAGCGTCCCCCCCACCTTTGACCAAAAACCTCAAAAGCCCATGGGCCGCCGAGTGGCGCAGTGTGAACCAAACCCACAAATACGTGCGCCAGCGAAGCGGTAAGTCGAAATCAAGAAAGAGTTGTTTGAAGTAAAACACTGATGAGCTGCGCCCCGGTGCAAGCGCAGGCTCGGTTTCTGCGTCAACTAATGTGGGCTCTGCAGGCTGTCCATTTAGCGCGTTGAGCACGCGCTTGGCGGCAATACGTCTGGCGCCACTTAACCGTATAAATATCGAGTCGTCTTCGAAGCGACCACGCTGCTTGTACGTTTCGTCGTACGCAGCCTTGCCTGTTCGATAGTGCAGGTGTTCAAAGACGACATCGTTCAGGTAGATAAAACGATCAAAGCCCTTGCATTGAAGGCGTTTGAAAATATCGAAAAGATGGACATCGATAAAGGCGCCGGCATAGGCGGCGGGGTAGGGGTCAACCAATAAGTCGCAGGTTTTGCGCGACAGGATGGGAAAGGTCGCCAGGCCGTCTTTTTTTAGCAGGTCGTTGCAATAGCCCAGGTAAATTTGGTCAGGAAAACGCTCGTCCATGGCACGCAATGCGCTGTCCCAACCGACGGTGCGCATCATCATGTCATCGTTGACCAGGACGATAATTTGCCCTCTCGAGGCTCGATAGCACGTGGTGTTGTAGCCACCCATTGACTGCCTGGGGCCGATGATACGTTCCGTGTACAACGCGCCTCCATCCAGATGATGGCTGCCGGTGTCATCGTCATCGACATAAATGATCACTTCGATGGCGTGCAGTGCTTCTGCGGTGTCCACCACACTCTGTAAAAAGCGCTCCGCCAGTTCCGGTCGACCGCGAGTTGGCAATAGCAGCGATATTTGCACGACCTCAGCCGTAGCTACCTTTTTCCGTGGCATCGAGGTGTTTGTCGCGACGGATAGCCTGGCGTCCATGTGTTTTTCCCTGGCTGGTGTGCCATCAAAAATAGCCGAAGATCCGTCATATGCCCTGCCGCTTTAAAGGCAGGCCTTGAATCGCTTTATTAGCATAGCCGTTGGTCACCGATGTGAACGGCGTAATAACAAAATCCCTTAAGGCCTGAGCCTGCGAGGGGGGATCGTTGGGGCAAGGGGCAATGCCAGTTCTTTGCAGAGACTGCAGACATGAAAAAGCCCTCACAAGGAGGGCTTTTTTTCGCTTGGCGTCGGTTAAACGTTGAAGCGGAAGTGCATCACGTCGCCGTCTTTAACCACGTATTCCTTACCTTCCAAACGCCATTTGCCGGCTTCTTTGGCGCCCGCTTCACCTTTGAACTGGATGAAGTCGTCATAAGCGATCACTTCGGCGCGGATAAAGCCTTTCTCGAAGTCGGTGTGGATCACGCCAGCGGCTTGCGGTGCAGTGGCACCGACGCGCACGGTCCAGGCGCGCACTTCTTCAACGCCGGCGGTGAAGTAGGTTTGCAGGTGAAGCATTTCGTAGCCAGCGCGAATCACGCGGTTCAGGCCTGGTTCTGTGAGGCCCAGGGCCTCGAGGAACATGTCTTTCTCTTCGCCGTCGTCGAGCTCGGCAATTTCCGCTTCGATTTTGTTGCACACCGGTACAACGATGGCGCCTTCTTCCTCGGCAATGGCTTTCACCACGTCGAGCAGCGGGTTGTTTTCGAAGCCGTCTTCGGCCACGTTGGCGATGTACATCACAGGCTTAGTGGTCAGCAGGTGGAAGCCGCGAATGATCGCTTTCTCGTCTGCGCCCATGTTTTTCATCAGGCTGCGCGCGGGCTTGGCTTCGGTGAAGTGGTTGATCAGTTGTTCCAGCAAGGCCTTCTGGGCTACGGCGTCTTTGTCGCCGCCTTTGGCGTTGCGGGTCACTTTTTGCAGTTGTTTTTCGCAGCTGTCGAGGTCGGCGAAGATCAGTTCGAGGTCGATGATCTCGATATCGCGCTTGGGGTCGACGCTGTTGGAAACGTGGATCACGTTTTCATCTTCAAAGCAGCGCACAACGTGGGCGATGGCGTCGGTCTCGCGGATGTTGGCGAGGAATTTGTTGCCCAAGCCTTCGCCTTTCGAGGCGCCGGCTACCAGGCCCGCGATGTCGACGAATTCCATGGTGGTTGGCAGGATGCGTTTGGGGTTAACGATGGCTGCCAGGGCATCCAGACGCGGGTCGGGCATCGGTACGATGCCGCTGTTCGGCTCGATGGTGCAGAACGGGCGATACCGGATTTGGTCAGGGCGTTGAACAGGGTGGACTTGCCAACGTTAGGCAGGCCGACGATGCCGCAGTTAAATCCCATGGTGTAATCCTCGCGGAGTGAATTCGCTAAAAAGAGTGGTCAGGCCTTCTGGCTGTGCAGGAGTTTCATCGCCCGGTTCCATTCCCCGGCGTAAACCTCTGGCAGCACGCCAAGGGCAAAGTCGATGCTGGCGTCCAGTTTTTCCTGCTCGCTGCGCGGGGCGCGGCCAAGCACGAAACCGGACACTTTACTGGCTTCACCGGGGTGGCCAATGCCAAGCCGCAGACGGTGAAAGGTATTCTGATTGCCGAGTTGCGCGATGATGTCGCGCAAGCCGTTGTGCCCACCGTGCCCGCCGCCTTGTTTGAATTTGGCAACGCCCGGAGGCATGTCGAGTTCGTCGTGAGCGACCAAAATGGCGTCTACCGGAATGCGGTAGAAGCTGGCCATGGCCGCAACGGCCTGACCACTGCGGTTCATAAAGGTCGTGGGAATCAACAGACGAATATCGTGGCCTTGATGGCTAAAACGAAAAATTTGCGCTCTGCTACTAAGTTGACCCGTTGGGCCGCAGCGAGACGCTCAACAAAAAGGGCCCCTGCGTTATGCCGGGTCTGTTCGTATTCAGCGCCTGGATTACCCAGGCCGACGATCAGTTGTACGGCAGTCACGACAGGAGCCCTTCCTTAGAGCAGGCGAGAATTACTCGGCTGCGCCTTCTTCTTCTTTTGGTACGCGCGAAGCGTGGATGTTGGCTACTGGCAAGTCTTTGCCGTGGGCCAAAGCAACCAGTTCAACGCCAGCCGGCAGAACCAGGTCCGACAGGTGAACGATCTGACCGATTTCAACGTTAGCCATATCAACGTTGATGAATTCCGGCAGGTCTTTCGCTTCGCAGGAAACTTCAACTTCAGCGGCGGTGTGGGAAACTTCGCCACCTTGCTGCTTCACGCCAACCGAGCTTTCTTGGTTGATGAAGTGCAATGGAACGTGGACGGTCAGTTTCTGGCCAGCTACTACGCGAATGAAGTCAGCGTGCAGAACGTGACCCTTGGCAGGGTGACGTTGCAGGGCTTTGATCACAACGTTCTCAGCTTTGCCACCAACGGTCAGAGCGATAACGTGGCTGTAGGCAGCTTCGTTTTCCAGCAGCTTGGCAACTTCTTTAGCCAGCAGGGTGATGGAAACGGGCTCTTTGTCACCACCGTAAACTACGGCAGGAACTTGGGCGGCGAGACGACGCAGGCGGCGGCTCGCACCTTTCCCCAGGTCGGAACGCACTTCAGCATTCAGGGCGAAATCAGTCATGGTGAATCTCCAGATAAAGCATCAACGCTTTTCTATGCTTGCGACCGGCAATAGAAAGCGGTTAGGCAAAAAGCCCCGCACGAGGCGGGGCACTTTCGTTCTGCACAATGCAGCCAGGGGTTTAACCCTTAGCGGAACATCGCGCTGATCGATTCTTCATTGCTGATGCGGCGTACCGCTTCAGCGACTACCGGCGCGATATCCAACTGGCGGATACGTTTGCAGGCTTGAGCAGCTGCTGACAACGGAATGGTGTTAGTCACCACCAGTTCGTCGAGCATGGAATTTTCAATGTTCTCGATGGCGCGACCCGAGAGAACAGCGTGGGTTGCGTAGGCAAAAACCTTGGCAGCACCGTGTTCTTTCAGGGCTTTAGCCGCGTGGCAGAGTGTGCCGGCGGTATCGACCATGTCATCCACCAGGATGCAGGTACGGCCTTCAACATCACCGATGATGTGCATCACTTCGGAGTGGTTGGCCTTCTCACGACGTTTGTCGATGATGGCCAGATCCACGCCCAAGGATTTAGCGACAGCGCGAGCACGCACTACACCGCCAATGTCCGGGGACACGATCATCAGATTTTCGAAGCGTTGATCTTCGATATCGTCCACCAGCACTGGCGAACCGTAGATGTTATCTACTGGAATATCGAAGAAACCCTGAATTTGGTCGGCGTGCAAATCAACAGTCAGAACGCGGTCGATACCGACAACGGTCAGCATGTCAGCCACCACTTTGGCGCTGATAGCAACCCGAGCAGAACGCGGACGGCGATCCTGTCGGGCGTAACCGAAGTAGGGGATCACGGCTGTGATTCGAGTAGCCGAGGAGCGGCGGAAGGCATCAGCCATTACCACCAGTTCCATCAGGTTATCGTTG
>LNAP01000621.1_pt1 | contig 39097 bp, 32 predicted proteins | sample 602601 | NCBI WGS metagenome assembly LNAP01 (sample SAMN02440304, study PRJNA202911) | soil metagenome | biome: Subtropical and temperate rainforests or woodlands; isolation source: soil samples (1 kg each in a 20% v/v slurry with milli Q water) were... ... | reverse complement strand
ACTGCCGCAGCGCCATCCCAGGAATCCCCCGACCCGAGTCAAATCACCACATGGCGCCCGAGCCCGAGCCGATTCATTTGTTGTGACGGATGTCCTAAGCGCCCGTAAAGGGCCTCGCGGAACCGGCGTTGGATGGACCGCACCGCAACATCGAGCAGCCATACGGCGCCGATACAAGTACATTTTACCGCCTCTGCCCTCAGGGCAGAATTAGAACAGCGTGCGGGGATTTTTGCCCGTCAGAAAAGGAATTTCAAGCCATGGCGAATACGCGCGAGCCGATCCTGCAGCCGATTCCAATCCTGTCGCTGCGCCCGACCCAGATGACGGTTGGAATGCGGGAGGTCAACGAGAAGCGCAAGCGGTTGCGCCAGTACTGGAAGGAACACAAATCGCAGAGAAAGCAGGGCGAGTTCCTGGGCAGGCACATGATCCCGGTGGTCCTTGGACCGGACAAGCGGCACTACGTGGTCGACCATCACCATCTGGCGCGCGCGCTTCTCGAGGAGGGTCTGAAGGACGTCATCGTCACCGTCATCGCCGACCTCACCATGGTCGACCGCGAAGCCTTCTGGGGCGTGCTCGATAATCGCCGCTGGATCTATCCGTATGACGCCAAGGGCGAACGCCGCCATTTCAGGGACGTGCCCAAGACGGTGGCGGGTCTCAAGGACGATCCGTTCCGCAGCCTCGCCGGCGAATTGCGCCGCGCCGGCGGTTTTGCCAAGGACACCACGCCGTTCAGCGAATTCCTGTGGGCGGATTTCCTGCGCCGGAACATGTCGCGCAAGGCCGTGGATGCCGATTTCGAGAAAGCCATCGAAAAAGGGCTGGCTTTGGCAAGAAGCAAGGACGCGATCTATCTGCCCGGCTGGTGCGGAGCTGCGTCCGACGATTAGGGCCGGTCAGGGCGGAGGCGTGCCGGTGCCGGGCGTGTCTGCCGGCTCTTCCCTGCCGCCGAGTGATCGATGCAGCCACCGTTCGATCCGGCGGCCTGCCAGCAGAAGCATGAATGCGATTACAAGACCGACGATAACAATTCGCCATTGCCCGACGCCGCAGGCGATGCCCGCGCAAGCCGAGAACCAGGCGCAAGCGGCGCTGGTAAGACCGTGAACCCGAACGCCGCGCTGGCCACGAACAATGACGCCGGCGCCGAGAAAGCCGATCCCAGTGAGAATTCCTTGAATCACCCGGCTGGTTGCGTCCGAAATCTTCGTGATGTCGTCGTTAGGGAGAGCCAGCATCACGACCATCGCGGTGGCAAGACCGACAAGGCCAAGCGTCTTCAAACCGATCGGTTTGCCATGGAGATCGCGATCAAGCCCGATCGCGCCGCCCGCAAGCGTGGCAACGCCCAGACGCAGCACGATCTCAGGCCAATCAAGCAAAATGATTCCTCCACCAGAGCCCGATCAACTGAGTCGGATCGGCTTATTTCGGCAAGCGTCCCATCATGTAGAACTCGTCGTTCGGGCGCATGGCGGTGACGTTCGCCATCCGGTTCGACAGCGCGAAGAAGGCCGCGATCGCGGCGATATCCCAGATGTCGTCGTCGCTGAAACCATGGCCGGCGATCTCGGCAAACTCCTGCTCGGAAACCCTGTGCGCCTCGGCGCTGACCTTCATCGCGAAGTCGAGCATGGCGCGCTGGCGCGGCGTGATATCGGCCTTGCGGTAGTTGACGGCGATCTGGTCGGCGATCTGCGGATTCTTGGCCCGGATGCGCAGGATGGCGCCATGCGCGATGACGCAATACTGGCATTGGTTGGCGCTCGAGGTCGCGACCACGATCATCTCGCGCTCCGCCTTGGTCAGGCCGCCGTCCTTGTCCATCAGGGCGTCGTGATAGGCAAAGAACGCCCGAAACTCGTCGGGCCGATAGGCCAGCGTCAGGAACACGTTCGGAACGAAACCGGACTTCTCCTGCACCGCGAGCAGGCGGTTACGGATATCCTCGGGCAGTTGGTCGATCGGGGGCGTCGGGAAGCGTTTTGCAACAGGCTTCGTCATCATGGGCTGTGTCATCGGAGTTTCCGGCTTGGGCCGCGTGATGCGGTTGCTGGAAATCATAGTCGATGATGGCACGCCCGCAAATATACTTGCGTGAATGCCCGGCGGGAAAAGCCGCTCGACCGGCCCTTAGCGCAGCGGCTTTTTCAGCAACGAGAAGCGGTCGGGATCGAGGCCCATCGACGGCTGCAGCATCGGCGCCTCCACCGCGCGTGTGGCAGCCGGCCGTTCGCTGATGCCGGGATCGTTGGGAACGTCGCGATGCGAGGTCGCGCCACGCCAGCGCTCGAGCACCGCACCGACGAAATGCGTGTCGTGGCCGGCCGCAACCGACGGCACCGTCGCGATCGTGGCTTCGCTGCGCGGCAATTGATGCAGCGGCACTTCCTTGAAACGCAACCGGGTGGGAAGGGCTACGCCTTCGCCGAACGCCAGCACTTCGCGGGTGCCGAGCGAGGGCACGAACGACAGCAGGTTGGCCGCCGCATCCGATACCGCCGAGCGCAACAGCGACTGGTCGCGTTCGTTGGCAAGCCGCATCGCAAACAGCGTGTTGCACTGGGAAATGATGGTGGCATCGAGTTCGGCGGGACGCTGGGTGACGAGTCCAAGATAGACGCCGTATTTGCGGCCTTCCTTGGCGATGCGCGAGACTGCCTTGCGGGTCGGTCCAAACCCGATGCTGCGATCGGCGGAGGCGTAGCGGTGGGCCTCTTCGCAGACGAACAGCAGCGGGGAGACGCCGTCGCTCCACAATCCGAAATCGAACGCCATGCGGCACAGCACCGACACCACGGAGTCCACGACTTCGGCGGGGAAGCCGGCCAGTTGCATGATGGTCATCGGCCGGCCGTTGGCGGGCAGGCGGAACAGATGGCTGATGACTTCGGCCATGGTGTCGCCGCCGACATTGGCGTTGTCGAACATGAAGGCATAGCGCGGATCGTTGCGCACGGTCTCGATGCGCGAGATCAGCTTGTGATAGATGATGCGCGACGAGCGGTTCTCGAGCTTGCCCATGCGCTCGTCGACCAGCGAAATCAGGTCGACAAGACGGTAGGGCACCGGCGTATCGACGGTATAGCCGACCGTCTTTGGATCGATGCGCTTCAGCCCGACCCGGTCGGCGTTCTGGTACTGCGTATAGATCCCCTTCGCCACCGGAATGACTTCGGCAAGGATGTCGAGTTCTTCAGGCACGCCGGGCCGGCCGGCGAACAGCACGTCGACGATTTCTTCGAAATTGAACAGCCAGAACGGCAGTTTCAGATTGCGCGGATTGAGAACCAGCGCGCGGTCGCCGAAGCAGCGGCCATACTCGTTGTGGACGTCGAGCAGGAAGATGCGCAGGTTCGGCCGCGATTTGAGGATTTCGTTCAGCAGCAGCGACACGCCGCTCGATTTGCCGACGCCGGTGGAGCCGAGCACGGCGAAGTGCTTCGAGAGCATTTCCTCGACATCAACATAGGCCGTGACGGATTTGTCCTGCTGCAGCGTGCCCACGTTGATCTGATCCGAACCGCTCGGTGCATAGACCGTGCGCAGCTCCGCATTGGTGATCAGTTCGACGGCATCGCCGATCGTCGGATAATTGGTCACGCCGCGCTGGAATTTCGGCCGCTCCGGCACGCCGAGGATTTCACCGAGCAGGTCGACGCCGGCGACGGCGACGTAATTGCCGTTGCTCGGCAGATCTTCACAAGACACTTCGGTGATCATCGCGACGATGGTGGAGGTGGCACAGCGAATGCTGACGAACCGTCCGACGGTCGCCCGCATCTCGGAGGCGGCCATCTGGCTTGCCGGCAGCAGTCCGACCCGGGCGAGGGATCCGCGCACCGAAATCACACGTCCGAAGGATGTCACAGTGGTTGAACCTGGCATGTCATGAATTTGGGTCAACGCCCAATATGCAGGCCGGTGGCTGGAGAAACGGTTAAGCCGGGTTCGTTAAATCCGCGGCATCTTGGTCGGGACTGTGCCTTTCGTCGCCGCTTTGGCCCGCCTCAATTGGCGCATTTGCCGGGAAATCGAGGCTTAGCTTCAGCCCGGGCCTGCTGACGCGGCAATTCCGGTTAACTTCCAGTTTACCAATCCCAAGGGCTCTTCGCTGGTCGCCTTTGACGCGAAGTGAACGAAGGCCTCGTCCCTACACGCATGACTGCCTTTCCAACGCGCAAGGAGAGATTTTTGACCTTGAAATATACTAGCCAAAGCTTATCATAAGCATGCTTATTAGGTAGGCATGTCCATGGATGAGAATGCGCCGACACTTGGGTTCCTGTTGCATGAGGTCGCGCGACTGCTCAGGAAACGGTTTGAACAGAACGCGCGAGGTTCCGGTCTCACGCGGTCGCAATGGCAGGTGCTGGCCTATCTGGCGCAGAACGAGGGCATCAACCAAAGCGGCTTGGCCGAACTGCTGGAGATCGAGCCGATCACGCTCGGCCGCATCGTCGACAAGCTCCAAATGCTGGGATTGGTCGAGCGGCATCGGCATCCGTCCGACCGGCGGGTGTGGCTGCTTCATTTAACCCCTGCTGCTCGTCCAAAGCTGTCGCAGTTGCGCAAGCTCGGCGAGGTTACCCGGGGGGAGGCGCTGGCAGGCGTGTCGGAAGCCGACACCGAGCGCTTGTTGAAGACGTTGCAGGCATTGAAAGCAAATCTGACGGACGCATGCGATTCGCCGGTTGCAGGACAGAAGAGGGCGAGCCATGGCTAATCCGAAAGAGAGTAACCCCGCCGATTCCGCGGGTGGAAACACGCGCGCCGTCGAGGCGAATGTGCATCGTCTTGACCGCGGCCTGCCCCCGGCAAATGGACAGCCCGAGACGGCGGACACGAAGGGGCCGCATCCCGAAAATCGCAAGCCCGAGGGCTTGCCGCCGGAAGAGCCGCGCCACCGGGTGGTGGCGAGTTCCCCGGCATCAAAGAAATCGGTGAGACGGACGCTGATGTTTGCGCTGCTGCCGGTGGCGCTCATTGCGGGCGGCTATCTTTATGTGACCGGTGGCGCCGTGATGTCGACAGACAATGCGTATGTCCAGGCCGATACGGTCGGATTGTCGACCGACGTCGCCGGCATCGTCACGCAGGTACTGGTGCATGACAATCAAAAGGTCGCCAAGGGAGACATCCTGTTCAAGCTGGATCCTTTGCAATTTCAACTGGCATTGGATCGCGCCGAGGCGCAGGTCGGAATGACACGGAACGATCTCGTTGCGCTCCAGGCAAGTTACCGCAACATGCAGGCCCAGGTCGAACAGGCGCAGAAGGACGTCGACTTCAACCTGGTCAACTTCCAGCGTCAGGAACAACTGATCGCCAACAATTTTACACCGAAGGCGACCTTCGATGCGGCCCGCAACACCCTGCAGAATTCGCAGCAGAAGCTTGCCTCGCTGCAGCAACAGCTCGCCGGCATCTCCGCCAACCTGAATGGTGATCCCGATGCGCCGATCGAAAATCATCCCAAATATAGGGATGCGGTAGCGGCGCGGGACGAGGCCGCCCGCCAGCTTGCGCACACGGTGGTCCGCGCGCCTTTTGCCGGCATTGTGACCAACGTGCCGTCGCTTCAGCCCGGCCAGTATCTCGCCGCCGCCGCAATCGCGTTCAACATTGTCTCGACCGATCATGTCTGGGTTCAGGCCAGCCCCAAGGAAACCGAGCTGACCTACGTCAAGCCCGGGCAGAAGGTGAGGGTCGAGGTCGACAGCTATCCGGGCCAGCAATGGACCGGCAACGTCGACAGCATCAGTCCGGCATCCGCATCGAGCTTTTCGTTGCTGCCGGCCGAAAACTCCAGCGGCAATTGGGTCAAGGTCGTGCAGCGGATACCGATGCGCGTCAGTGTCGCCAATGCACCCGGAAAACCTCAATTGCGCGTCGGAATGAGCGTCGAGCTCAGCGTTGAGACCGGCCATGAGCGGGGTCTCCCGGGATTCCTCACCGGATGGTTTGGATCATCAGGAGCCGATCGTGGCTGACGGCGCCGCTGCTTCGCCGGCGATCAATCGTCCGGCCATCACGGCCTGCATCATTCTGGCCGTCATCATGCAGGCGCTCGACACCACCATTGCCAACGTCGCGCTGCCCTATATGCAGGGTAGCGTTTCAGCCAGCGCCGACCAGATCAACTGGGTTCTGACGTCCTATATCGTGGCCGCGGCGATCATGACGCCTCCATCGGGATTTCTTGCCAACCGGTTCGGCCGCAAGCGCGTCCTGATGGTGGCGATCGCAGGCTTCGTGGGAGCGTCGGTGCTTTGCGGTATCGCGCAATCGCTGCTTGAGATCGTGGCCTTCCGGTTGCTCCAGGGCCTGTTCGGTGCCGCTCTCGTTCCGATCGCACAATCGATCCTGCTCGACATCTACACTCCCGAAGAGCGCGGCTCGGCGATGGCGCTGTTCGGTGTGTCCGTCATGGTGGGACCGGTGCTGGGACCGGTGATCGGCGGATACCTCACGGATCAATTCAGTTGGCGATGGGTTTTCTACATCAACGTGCCGATCGGCGCGCTCGCCTTTGCGGGCATATCGATCTTCATGAAGGAGACGAAAATCTCGTCGGCGGCCAGGATCGACTGGCTCGGATTTGGCAGCCTGAGCGTTGCGATCGCGGCGATGCAGGTGTTTCTGGACCGCGGCGCTCAACTCGACTGGTTTTCCTCGTTCGAGATCCTGATCGAGGCAACCGTTTGCGTATCCGCCCTCTATATCTTCCTCGTCCATACGTTCACCGCGTCGCGATCATTCGTAAATCCCAGGCTGTTCCTGGACCGAAATTTCTCGGTCGGAATGCTGTTCATCTTCATCGTCGGTGTCACTTATCTCGCGTCAATGGCGCTCTTGACCCCGTATCTGCAGACCCTGATGGGCTATCCGGTCGTCACCGCGGGCCTCGTCATGGGGCCGCGCGGATTGGGCACGATGGCCTGCATGTTCCTGGTCGGCCGCCTGATCGGGAAGGTGGATACGCGATTGCTGCTGATGGCCGGACTGCTGTTGACCGCCTGGGCGATGTACGACATGACCGGCTGGAATCCCAACGTATCGCAATGGACGATTGCTGTGACCGGATTCGTCCAGGGAGCCGGGCTCGGATTTCTGTTCGTTCCGCTGACCACCGTCACCTTTGCCACGCTCGCGCCCGAACAGCGGGCGGACGCCACCGGCCTGTACAATCTCTCCCGTAACGTCGGGTCCAGTGTCGGCATATCGGTGGTGTCGTATCTGCTGACGAGGAACGGCCAGATCAACCACGCAACGATCGCCAGCCATGTCACGGCGACCAATCATGCCTTCGATCACGGCGCTGTTCTACAGGCCTGGAGTCCATGGACCGCGGGCGGCCGTGCCGCACTCGACCAGGTGATCCAGATGCAAGCCTCCATCATCAGCTATATCGACGATTTCAAGTTGATGATGATCCTTTCGCTTGCTGCCATCCCGCTCGTCTTGCTGCTGCGCCGCGCGCCGGCGGTGACCAGCAGCGACCATGCGATGGTGGTTGAGTGACGAACAGGAGAGCGGCGTCGGCCTGGCGCTGATGCCGGCCGTCGTGCTGCACTGGCGCATACCCACGGCGCGCCGCCGGTCGATCCGGGCCTGGCCTGCCCGACAGAGCAGATCGCGATCCGAAGGTCGCGATCGAACCGGCAGATAGCTGGTCCTGCTCGTTTCTTATCCCCATCGCCCATAAATTTCGCAGCCTCTGCCCAAATCCTGCTCCCTGCTGATCCAACTTTTTGTGCGTCCCGGGACAAGCCCTGCACGGAGAGGTGAACGTAGGCTTCCTTCGAACTTGGAACATGGCACCGCCATGACAACGTCGAAGGAGAAAGCAGATGCTCAAGCGGTTTTCCACCGAAGCCCGGCGGTCGCAATCCGCCGCAAATGCAGGATGGCGCCACGCTGCGCTGGCCATATTCCTTTTTGCCGGCATCTCGGCGCCGATGTCCGCTCATGCCGCGCCGGCTGGCTGCGCGGCGTTGCAGGCGAAATATCCGGACCTGAAAGGCAAGAAGCTCATCAACGCGATCAACCCGCACACGCCGGGTTATGGAAGCGATCGATCCCAAGGATCCGAGCAAATATGTCGGTTTCGACATCGATCTCGGCGAGCAGATCGGCGAGTGCCTTGGCTTTACGCTGAGCTACAAGGCCGTGACGTTCGCGGCGTTGCTGACGACATTGGCGAGCGGGCAGGCCGATATCGTCATCTCCGACATCTATGCCACCGAAGAGCGTGCCAAGGCAGCCGACTTCATCACCTATTCGAAGGTGTTCGACGGCGTCCTGGTGGCCAAGGGCAATCCGAAGAAGATCGACGGCATCAACATGTCGATGTGCGGCGCGGCGGCGGCCGAGAACACCGGCTATGTCGAGGTCCCGCTGATTCAGGCGCTGATGCCGCAATGCAAGGCCGCGGGCAAGCCGGAGCCGACCATCCAGCTCTATGACAATAACGCCAATTGCATCCAGGCGATTCTGGCCGGCCGCGCCGACACCTATGTCAACGACGTCAACACGGTCGACCAGGCTGTGAAGGCCTATCCCGACAAGCTCGAGAAAGCGCTCGCGGTTACGATTCCCTACTCGGTCGGCATTGCGGTTCCCAAGAACAAGCCTGAGTTCCGCGATGCCGTGATGGCGGCGCTGATCGAAGTGCAGAAGGCCGGCATTCACATGGAGCTGCTCAAGAAGTGGAATCTCGATGTGGCCAACTTTGAAGAACCGCGCATCCTTTCCGTCAAGTAATGTCGCTTTTTGTTCATTACCTCAGCCTGCCGTACCTGATCGAGGGCATCTGGTTCACCGTCATGGTAACCGCCCTCGGGCTCGGCGGCGGGCTGATCCTCGGCCTGATCCTCGCGGCGATGCAGCTCAGTCGCTTCTGGATGCTGGCTGCGTTCGCGAGGGGCTACACCGTGATCTTCCGCGGCACGCCGCTGATCCTGCAGATGGTGTTTGCCTACGATGCCTTGCCGCATATCGGCATCAAGCTGAGCGCGGTCGGTGCCGCGGGCCTGGCGCTGGCCGCCAATGAAGCGCCGTTCATCGCCGAGATGCTCCGCGCCGGCGTGCTCGGCATCGATCGCGGGCAGGTTTCCGCCGGCCAGGCGCTGGGAATGACGCCTGCAACGCTGATGCGGCGGATCATCGCGCCGCAGGCCATTCGCATGATGATTCCGGCCTTCGGCAATGAGACCGTCAGCGCCTTGAAGAATTCCTCGCTCGCCAGCGTGATCTCGGTGCAGGAGCTGACCCTGCGAAGTACGCAGCTCGCATCCTCGACCTTCGACTTCTTCTCGATCTTCTTTGCGTCCGGCCTGATCTATCTGGTGCTCACCACCGGCGTCAGCGTGGTGCAATTGCTGGTCGAACGCGCGCTCGATCTCGACCGGCCTGCGACCGAGAGCCGCTTTGCGCGTTTCATGCCCTGGTATCGCGCGCCATCGCTGCTGGCGCCGATCGTGGCGGAGCCGCTGGCTCCGGCAGATATACAGCCAGATAAAATATCGGCGCCTCTCAAAGACGCCAAAATATCTCGGGCAGACCGGACGAAGCGATCGGCTACGCTTGCGCATAACGACGTGGTGGTCGACGTCGACGGTCTGTACAAGGCCTACGACAAGCAGGTCGTTCTGGCCGGCGTCGAGATGACGGTGCGCCTGGGCGAAGTGGTTGCGTTGCTCGGTCCAAGCGGATCCGGCAAGAGCACGCTGCTCCGTTGCATCAATCATCTGGAGGGCTGGGACGCCGGCACCGTCAAGATCGGCGGCCGCCGCATCGGTTTTCGCGAGGACGGCAAGCCGCTTTCGCCGCGTGACATGGCGAATGAGCGCGCCAGCGTTGGCGTGGGCATGGTGTTCCAGCAATTCAATCTGTTCAGCCATCTGACGGCGCTGGAAAATGTCGCAGGTCCCCTGCGCTGGGTCCACGGCGTTTCGCGGGCGGATGCCGACCGGCGCGCGCGCGAACTGCTCGAACGCGTCGGCCTCAGCCATCGCGCCGATGCGCTGCCGCGGCATTTGTCCGGCGGCCAGCAGCAGCGCGTCGCGATCGCACGCGCGATTGCACCCAATCCCACGGTGCTGTTGCTGGACGAGCCGACCTCGGCGCTCGACCCCGAATTGGTCAACGAAGTTCTGGAGGTCATCCGGCGGCTGGCGGTCGAGGATGGCCTGACCATGATCATCTCGACGCATCAACTGCGCTTTGCCGACGAGGTCGCGGATCGCGTGGTTTTTCTCAGCGGCGGGTCCATCATCGAAGAAGGGCCCGCGCATGAAGTCCTTACCAACCCGCACAATCCGATCACGGCGCGCTTTCTCCGGGTGATGGAGGCCGACAGGGCGCCGGAGAAAACAGCGTGACCAATTATTCCCGACCGCCTGCTGAAGAGGGCCTCACATGAAGCATTATACGCTGCCGGTATCGCCGGCCACCGTTCACTGGGGATACTTCAGCAAGAAGGTCGTGCCCGCCCTGACGCTGCGCTCGGGCGATCGCGCGACCATCGAGACGTTGACGCATCACGCCAATGACGATTACGAGCGCATGATCGCCAACGATCCCGGCGCCGAAAGCGTGTTCCTCTGGACCCGCGAGCACAAGGCAATGGTTCGCCGTGGCGCCGGTCCGACCGAAGGGCCATTCATTCGCGGCTCGGGCGAGGGCGTCGGTGTTCATCTCCTGACCGGGCCGGTCGCGATCGAGAATGCCGAGCCTGGCGACGTGCTGGAAGTCCGCATCCTCGACATCCGGCCGCGGCCGAGTTGCCACGCCTGCCATGCCGGCCGCTGCTTTGGATCCAACGCCGCGGCGAATTGGGGCTTTCACTATCACGACCTGATCGAGGAGCCGAAACCGCGCGAAGTGATCACCATCTTCGAGCTCGACACATCGGGTGAGCCGTTTGCGAAAGCGGTCTATAATTATGTCTGGACGCCGCAGACCGATCCGGACGGCATCGTGCATGCCACGATCGACTATCCGGGCGTGCGCGTCGATCACGCGACCATCCGCAAGCGCGAGAATATCCTCGCCAATGTGAAGGTGCCGGCGCGGCTTCATTTCGGTACGATGGGCCTTGCGCCGTCGGAGGCGGATTTCGTGAGTTCGATTCCGCCGGGCTATACCGGCGGCAACATCGATGACTGGCGGATCGGCAAGGGCGCGCGGATGTATTATCCGGTCGCCGTTCCCGGCGCGTTTTTCTCGGTGGGAGACCCGCACGCCGCCCAGGGCGACAGCGAACTCGGCGGCACCGCCATCGAGACCTCCCTGACCGGCGACTTCGAATTCATCCTGCACAAGAACCGCGATCTCGGCGGCACCGCGCTGGAGGGCCTTACGCATCCGATGCTGGAGACCGAGAGCGCGTGGTCGGTCTACGGTTTCACCTATCCGAATTACCTCGCCGAACTCGGCGCCAACGCCCAGACCGAAATCGCCAACCATTCGAGCCTCGACCGCGCGATGCGCGATGCGTTCCGCAAGCTGCGCCGGTTCCTGATGACGGTGCATGGCCTGAGCGAAGATGAGGCGATTTCGCTGATGTCGGTAGGTGCCGATTTCGGTGTCACGCAGGTGGTCGACGCCAATTGGGGCGTTCACGGTACGATCCGCAAGAACGTGTTCCGATGCGACTGATGCCTCGGCAAACGGCATATCCGCAAGTTGCGGGCGCTTCAGGGATATCCGGGAGTTGCATCGGGCGGTTGCCGCGGCAATTTGCGCCGCCATTTTGGCATGGAGGTTGCTTCGATTCCCAGGTTTGGGGTCGATCCATGAGCTTTCGCCCGTTTACAAGCGAATCCTATTCCGAAGGCGACCGGCTGGAGGCGTGGCGGGACGTCCTGAGCGCGGTCGGCCTGCAGCCAGCGGCGGGCTCAGCCGTCCACACCGGACATGCGACGGCATCGCGCCGCAACGCCGAGGGTGTGGTGCTGGCTCGGCTGGCGGCAGGATCGCAAGCGGTGTCGCCGATGGCGCATCTCGCCGACGGCATGCCGATCGTGCTGTTGCCGACCGAGGATGGTGTCACGCTGAGGACGCCTGCCGGTCATCAGATCATCTCAAACGGACACCTGCTGTTGTTGCCGCGCAAGGGCGACTGGAGCGTCGCCTTCCAGCGCGACATGCGCGCCGTGGTTCTGTCGGTGACGTCGGATGCGTTCCATGGCCGCAAGGTGAGCAAGCCGGTATTCGATGAGGTCCGCGTGCTGGCCCCCGGCGGCTTTACCGAGATATTTTCGCGCACGCTGGAATCATCGGCGCGCAACCTCGAAACGCTATCCGATACCGAGTGGGCGGCGGTTGCCCAGAGCCTCGCTGATCTGCTGCCGACATTCGTGCGGCAGCTGGTGGCGTCGACCACCGACGCCGGCGGTACGGCGACGCAGGCGGCGATCCTGCACCGTCTTTGCCAGACCATCGAACGCAAGCTCGACGATCCCGATCTCACGCCGGCGAAGGTGGCGGAGGCCGAGGGAATATCCGAACGTTACATGCAAAAACTGTTCGAGGGGTCGGGCAGCAGTTTTACGCATTACCTGCGCGAGCGCCGGCTGCAACGCACCTCGGCGGAGCTGTCGAACCCGGCGGAGGCGCATCATTCGATCTCGGAGATCGCCTTCCGCAACGGTTTCAACGACTCCGCGCATTTCAGCCGGGCGTTCCGCCATCGCTTCGGACTGTCGCCGCGCGACTTCCGGCAGCAGGAAATCGAGCGCGCGACCGCGACGGCCACCACGGCCGGCCAGCGTGGCTGGCCGCAACAGGCGCTGGCGCAATTGCGCAACAACCATCCATTGGCGAGCGCGCGAACCAGCGCTGCACCCGCGCAAGCAGAGCCGACGGTGCCGGTCGCAGAAGGCGAGCGTCGTCACCATCACCTAGCGGTGGAGGCGGCGCGCGTGCATTGGGGATATTTCGGCCGGTCATTGCCGCCGCAGGCGGTGGTCAATTCCGGCGATACGATCACGATCGAGACCCTGACGCAGCATGCGTCGGACGATCCGGAACGGATGATCACGGGCGATCCCGGTGCCGAGAGCGTCTTTCGCTGGACGCGTGACGCAAAGAATGTCGATCGGCGCGGTGCCGGGCCGATGGATGCATCGGTTTACGGCCGCGGCGCGGGCGAGGGGTTCGGCGTTCACATCTGCACCGGCCCGGTCGCAGTCAAGGACGCGCAGCCCGGCGACGTGCTGGAGGTCCGCATCCTCGACGTCGTGCCACGCCCGAGCCGAAACCCCGATTTCCAGGGCCAGGTGTTCGGCTCCAGCGTCGCGGCATGGTGGGGATATCACTACAACGAGCTGCTGGCCGAGCCGAAGCCGCGCGAAGCGGTGACGATCTACGAGATATTCGACCACGATGAGGCGCCGCATGCGCGGGCGCTCTATTCCTATCGCTGGGAACCGCAAACCGATCCGTTCGGCGTCGTTCACGCGACCTATGATTATCCCGGCGTGCCGGTGGTGCCCGGTTCGGTCAAGCGGCGGCACAACGTGCTCGACGGCATTCGCATCCCGCTGCGTCCGCATTTCGGCGTGATTGCGGTGGCACCGCGCGAGGTCGATTTCGTCGACTCGATTCCGCCGTCGTACTTCGGCGGCAATCTCGACAATTGGCGGCTCGGCAAGGGCTCGACGGTCTACTTGCCGGTTTCGGTGCCGGGCGCGTTGCTGTCGGTCGGCGATCCCCATGCGACGCAGGGCGACGGCGAACTCGGCGGCACCGCCATCGAATGTTCGATGACCGGGACATTCCAGCTTATTCTTCACAAGAAGGCGGACCTCGCCGGCCGGGTGTTTGCAGACCTGACCTATCCGCTGATCGAGACCGAGACCGATTGGGTTCTGACCGGCTTCAGCCATCCCAACTATCTCGCGGAGTTCGGCGCCAAGGGGCAGAGCGAGGTCTATGCGACATCGTCGCTCGATCTCGCGATGAAGGACGCATTTCGCAAGATGCGCCGCTTTCTGATGAACATCAAAGGGCTGAGCGAGGACGAAGCGATCGCGCTGATGTCGGCTGCGGTGGACTTCGGCGTGACGCAGGTGGTGGATGGCAATTGGGGCGTTCATGCCATCCTGAGCAAGCGGCTGTTTGAAAACGTGCCGCGATCATAGGCAACCAGGAACGCATCCCGTGAAATTTCATATGATAACAGGCGGGCCGAATCCCGTTGCGCCGTTCAGCCACGCGGTGGAAACCGATGGCTTTGCCTTCGTCACCGGACAGATGCCGGACACGCCCGATGCGCCCGGCAAATTACCCGACACCATCGAAGCGCAGACCCGAGCGGTGATGGAAAATCTGAGGTTGGTGCTGGCCGGACTCGATCTCGGCTTCGAGCACGTCGTGATGGCGCGGATCTATCTGACGCGATTCAAGCAGGACTATGCAGCCATGAATGAAGCCTATCGCAGCTATTTCGCCGAAGGTCGCCTGCCGGCGCGCACCTGTGTCGGTGTGACTGGGCTGGCGTACGACGCGCTGATCGAGATCGATCTCGTTTGCAGAAGGCCGGTTTAGATGCTGTTCCAAAGTTCTCCGAAGTGCTCTCGACACTGTGAAAGCCGCTGGCCTCCTGCGATGTGCCTGATGGCACGCAAGTTGCGTGTGGTGTAGCAAATGCAGCCAACTCCACATCAATTAAGCGTCCGTAACGTCCGGAAGGCCTTTCGCGGCAAGGCCGGTGAAGTTCCCGTGCTCGACGATCTCAGCTTTACGATCAACGAACGGGACTTTGTCAGCATCATCGGTCCCAGCGGATGCGGCAAGACCACGATCTTCAACATCATCGCCGGGTTGCTGGAGCCCGATTCCGGAACCATGACCTATCGCGGCGAAGAGATCGAGAGCCTGCGCGGCCGCGTCGGCTACATGATGCAGAAGGACCTGCTGTTTCCGTGGCGGACGGTGCTCGGCAACGTCCTGCTCGGCCTCGAGACGCACGGCGTCGATCGCGCCGAAGCCGAGGAGAAGGCGCGAGAATACCTGAAGGGCTTCGGACTCTCAGGCTTTGAGAACGCTTACCCGAAAACACTGTCCGGCGGCATGCGCCAACGTGTGGCGCTGATCCGCACCCTGATCATGGATCCCGACATTCTGTTGCTCGACGAGCCGTTTTCCGCGCTCGACTACCAAACCAGGCTTTACCTTGAAGGCGTGTTGAAGGACGCGGTGCAGACCTACAACAAGACCGTCATTCTGGTGACGCACGACATCGATGAGGCGGTCGCGCTCTCGAAGCGTGTAGTCGTCCTCAGTGGACGTCCGGCGCGCGTAAAGGTCGTGCACGATATCGATATTTCTGCCTCATCCCCGATCGCAGCGCGCAGCGACAGCAAGTTCTCGGGTTATTTCCATTCGCTTTGCGCCGAGCTCGACATACAGACAGAGAAGACGTCTTGACCATCACAATGCCCGGAACAGCCCCGCTGAAGAAACGCAAGGCGCGCGTCGCGCGGCGGCGCGCGACATTCGACACGGCGCTCGGCCGCGCTGTGCTGCAGATATCGGCGGTCGTCGTATTCTTTGCCTTATGGGAGGCCGGAGTCCGCCTCGGCTGGGTGTCTGCCTTCCTGGTGGGATCGCCCGCGGGCATCTTTGGTTTCGGCTACAAGATGATCCTGAGCGGCGAATTGCTTTCGGACACCTGGTACACCTTGTTCGAAGCGATCCTGGGATTCATCATAGGAACGATCTTCGGATCGCTGCTGGGACTTGCGCTCTGGTATTCGGTGTTTGTCGCGCGGCTGGTGGAACCGTTTATCGTCGCCATCAACAGTGTTCCAAAGATTGCGTTGGCGCCGATCGTCGTGCTCTGGTTCGGTACCGGGCTCGTCTCCAAGGTCGCCCTGTCGGTGTCGCTGACGGCTATCGTTGCGCTGATCGCCGCCTATCAGGCGGCAAAAGACGCCGATGTCGATCTGCAATCGCTGCTGATCTCGATGGGCGCGGACAAGCATCAGGTTTTCTTCAAGGCGGTGGTGCCATCGACGTTGCCGTCGATCATTGCCACGTTCCGCATCAATATTGGCTTCGGACTGGTCGGCGCGGTCGTCGGTGAATTCATTTCCTCGCAACGGGGATTGGGCCACCTGATCTACACCGCTTCGAGCCTCTACGATCTCAACACGGTTTGGGTCGGACTGTTCACCCTGATGATCATGGGCTTCGTTCTCTACTACGTGATCGACATCATCGAGCGGACCAGTCTGCCCTGGAAGCAGTCGAATACGACTCATCAAGTTCAAGTTTGAATTCACCGGACACACGGAGACGCCAAATGTCGTTACTTGCACGTATCGCCCGAGCTGCGGCGCTGACAGCCATGCTGTTGGCATCGCCGGCACTCGCCGAAAACAAGAAGGTCACGCTGTCGCAGGCGTTCCAATCGATGCTGTACCTTCCGCTGTATGTCGCAATCAACGAGGGCTTCTTTACCCAGCAGGGCCTCGACCTCACCAAGGAGACCGCCGGTGCGCCAAGCGTGGCGCTTTCCGCGGTCATTTCCGGCAGTGCGCAATTCTCGATCCACGGACCGGAATGGACTGCGATCGCGGCGGCGAAGGGAGCGCCGGTCGACATCATCGCCAACGTCGTCAACGGCGCGGCCGTCTGGATCGCCACCTCGCCCGATTTCAAGTTCAACAGCATCAAGGACATCAAGGGCCAGAAAGTCGTCACGGGTTTGATGCCGACCACGAGCACCTCGCTGTTCATCAAGCTGCTCAAGGAAAACGGCATGGATGCCAAGAAAGATGTCGACATGATCCAGGTTGCGATCGGTTCCGAACCGGGCCCCTTCATCGCCAAGCAAGCCGACATCGCCGTGATGTATGAGCCGGGTCTCGACCAGGTCGTTGCCAAGGGCATGAAGGTGGTGCTCGGGTTCCCGAAATCGTATGGGCCCTATGCCTTTTCCGCCGTGACGGCGCGCAATGATGTCGATCCCGACACCGCGCAACGGGTGGTGAACGCGATGGAAATGGCGATGCGCTTCATGACAAAGAACGAAGCCAGGACGGTCGAGATCGCCAAGAAGGAATTTCCGACGCTTGATCCCGTCGTCGTCGAGGCGGCCGTCAAGCGGATGTTGAGCGACGGTGTCTATCCTCCGAGCGTGGACATCACCGCAGACGCGCTGAAAGTGTCCATGGACACCCAGATTGCGCTCGGTAATCTGGCGGCTCAACCCGACTACAAGGCTTTTGTGGTGAAGAAGTTCATCGAACCGGCGCTGGCGATGAAGTAGCGTGTCGATATCGATCCCGGCTGCATGAAGCGCCGGGATCTTGCGCCTGATATCTTTTCCGAAAACCAGTCTGTCGGGAATTGCCACATGACTGCCCCGAGCGCTCGCTCCGCCGCCGACTCCGGCGCGGGAGTCCTTGAGTTACTGCGCCTGTTCAAGGGCGATCAATCCATTGCCGATCGCTACGCCGCCGGACGGCTGGATCGGGCACGGGCTGTTCAGCCTGTTCTCAGGGCGTTCGAGTATCTTCCTGTCGATACCGCGCGGCGGCCGGGGCCGCTTTCGGGCATCCCGGTGGCCGTCAAGGACATCATCGCCACGGCGGATATGCCGACCACCAACGGCTCGCCGATCTACAGGGACTGCGTGCCCGCAACTGACGCGTGGGTCGTCGAACAGTTACGCAAACTCGGCGCCACCATTTTCGGAAAGACGGTTTCCACGGAGTTCGCCTGGCGCCATCCCGGACCGACGGTCAATCCCTGGAATCGCAATCATACGCCGGGCGGTTCGTCATCAGGTTCCGCAGCGGCCGTTGCCGCAGGCATCGTGCCGCTTGCGTTAGGGACGCAAACGCTGGGATCGATCATTCGTCCCGCGGCTTTCAATGGCGTGGTGGGATTCAAACCGAGCTTCGGCGCTATCCCGCGCAGCGGCGTGCATCCTCTCAGCCAATCGCTCGATCATGTCGGATTTTTCGCGCGGCGCGTCGACGACATCGCCCTTGCGCTGTCATTGCTCGGCGGATCGAGCGATCATGATCCTCACGGACGGCCTGTTCCGACGTTCGCAGTCGATCTCGATAAGGGCCTGGAACCGCTTGCTGCGCCGCGGCTTGCTGTGGTGCGTTTTGCAAAATGGTCACGGGCCGAACCCGGGCAGCAGCATGCTTTTCAGGCGGCCATCGAAAAGCTGGCCGGCGCCGGCGCAATCCTGGAGGAACTGGAGCTTGGCGAGCTTGATCAAGTCAACTGGGACGCGGTCAACACCATACTCGCCAGCGAAGCAGCGGTAATCTTCGGCGATCTTGTCGAGCGCTATCCCGATCGGACCAGCGATCACCTGAAAAAACTCGTTCTGACGGGCAGGGCGCATTCCGCTTACGATTATCTGACCGCCAAGGCACTACAGGAAAAATTGCGGGCGGCGCTTTCAGTGCAAATCGCAGGCTTCGACGCCGTCCTGACGTTGCCTGCGTTCGGAGAGGCGCCCGAAGCCTAAGCTATACCGGCGATGCCGAATATTGTGCGCCCTGGACCTTGCTCGGCGTGCCCGCTGTATGTCTGCCGGCCGGTGTCGGCAGAAGCGGCCTTCCGCTGGGTGTTCAGGTCGTCGGCGCTTACCGGGAAGATCATCGGACGCTTCGCGTGGCGAAATGGATTGAGGGCGTGTTGGCGTTCAATGCCGGCATTCCCGCGATTCTGCCGGACTGACTCACCTGACACGAGCGCTCACATCATCGACAGCGGAATTCTCGTTTGCGCGATCGGGGCGGGATAATGACCACGCTCGACATAGTCCCAGGCGGCCAGCGCGATCATCGCGCCATTGTCTGTCGCCCATTTCAACGGCGGCAGGCAAAGATCGACCCCCATCTCATCGGTCAGGGATTTGGCTTCGGCTCTCAGTTGCGGGCTTGCGGCGACACCGCCGACAATAATCAGGGCTGAACTCTTGTTCGTCGCCAGCGCCAGTCGCGCCTTTGCGATGAGGACGTCGAGGCAGGCTCTCACAAACGAGGCCGCAACGTCGGCCACAACAGGATCCCGGTTCTTTTCCAGATAGCGCGCCACCGAGGATTTCAATCCGGAGAACGAAAAATCCAGACCTTCGCCGAGCATGGGGCGCGGAAAGCTGATGTTGGCGGTGCCGGTGGCGGCCAGCCGATCGATCGCCGGCCCGCCGGGATAGCCGAGGCCAAGCATCCTCGCGACCTTGTCGTACGCTTCGCCAACCGAATCATCCCGCGTGGTGCCGAGCATGCGCACCTCCGTCGGGCTCTCCATGTGCGCGAGGAACGTGTGTCCGCCGGATACCAGCAGGATCACCGCCGGGTAGGTGACCCTGCGCTGTTCGAGGTCGGCGCTTCGAAGATGGCCGCGGAGATGATTCACGCCGATCACCGGCACGCCCCAACCAAGTCCAAGTCCGGAAGCGGCGTGAAGACCGACCATCAAGGAGCCTATCAGGCCGGGGCCGCGCGTCACGCCGATGGCGCGAAGCTCCCGATGCGTCACCCCGGAAACCTCGAGCACCTTGCTGATTGCCGGGATGATCGAACGCGCATGGGCGCGGCTGGCGAATTCGGGATAGACGCCGCCGTGCGCGCCATGGATCAATTCCTGGGTGGCGACTTCCGCGCCCAGGACATTGCCGTCGCGATCGACCAGCGCGATGGCGGTGTCGTCACAAGAGGACTCAATGCCGAGGATCAGTTCGCGCTTTCCGGTCATGACAATATCTCGTTGATCCGTTCGGCAGGTATCGATCCCGCTCTTTCAATGACAGCCGGATCCTTCCGGCAGTTGATCAGCGTCGATGGCATGCCCGAAAGGATGCCACGATCCACCACGATGTCAGGCGAGCCATGAAGCTGCTTCAGGATATCGTCGACCCGCTCCGGCGTCGCCGCGCCATGCGAGTTGGCGCTTGTGACCACCAGCGGGCCCGTCGTCCGCAACACCTCGCGCAGGAAATCATCATTCGGTATGCGAATGGCAACTTCCTCGCGTCCGCTCAGCCAATCCGGCCGCTGGCCCCCGCCGAAGCCGACGGCAATCGTCAGTGCGCCCGGAACCAGCGGCGATGCCAACATCCGCTGCGCGGATTTGGTCAGGAAGACGCCGAGATCGGCGACGCGTTCGACATCGCTGACCATCACCGGAAGGTTTCGCGTCACCGGCCGCGCCTTGAGTTCGAAGATCCGGGCCACGGCAACAGGCAGGCCGGGAACGGCCGCCAGCCCATACACCGTGTCGGTGGGCACCAAAGCAACGCCTCCGGCAAGCAGGCGCTTGCCGGTTTCTTGCGCTGAAGCGTTTTGAAATTTTATCATGGTTCGATCGTGGCTTTAGCGCCGGCCGCACCAGGAGCAGGCGTGAAGCCTCCGTACTGCTCGGTGATGGGCTCGACGGGATCGCGGGTTGTCGCGCCATGTTCGATCGCGTGCAGGGACCGATGGAGAATGGTCTGACTGGAAGGCATGCCGGAGGCATTTATCCGGTGCGCAGGCAAATCGAGAGCACTGGCAAAATCGGCTGAAAACTGTCCGGCGATGGCATAGCCGCCGAGACCCTTGGTTGCCTCGGCGAGCCGATCCAGCAGCGTTCCATAGGTCATGAACTGCAATTTGTTCTGGTCGAACAGTCCGACATATCCCATGCCGTTTGAAGCTTGCACCATGCAGGCGACCGGAAGGCGCGTTGCGCAAGCGGTCTCGTATCCGATCAAATCGAAATAGGTGAGCGGCACGATCGGCCGCCCGATGCTGAAGGCAAGCGCATTGGCAAAGCTGACGCCGCTACGCGTGGCGCTGAGGCGGCCGGGCCCGATGTCGACGCTGACAAAATCGATCTCGGAAATGGCGAAGCCATTTGTCGCTGCCGAGTGGTGAATAAAATTCTGGAATTCGAAACTTGTATTCTCGGCTTTAAACACGGGAGATTCGTCAATGATCCTCCCGTCGCGAGCAATGATTACCTTGCTCGACAGGGTGGCGGATTCGATGGCGATCAACAAACTCACGACGCACGAACTCCGGGATGGTCGCTCAACGCGTCGAGCAGCGGTGTCCAGGATTTGCTGGTGGATGAAATGACAAGCTTTCTTTCGTTTTCCGCGCGGTCGGTAAATTCAATCCTGACAATCAGGGCTTCGGGATATCGATCCGCAAGCAGGTTGCCCCATTCCACGAGGACGATCGACGTCGGGAAGTAATCATCCAATCCAAGATCGTTGTACTCCGCGATGTTCTTGATGCGATAGGCATCGATATGAATGATCCGGCCGTCCGGCGCGTTGTAGAAATTGGCGATGGCGAAGGTCGGACTGGTCACCAGATCGGCCGATCCCAGCGCCTGGCAAAGCGATTTGACCAGAAACGTCTTGCCGGCGCCCAGCGGTCCCTCGAACAGGACGATATTTCCAGCCCGCAAGTGCCGCGCGAGATGGGTTGCGAAAGCTTCGGTTTCTCCGGTGCCGCTGCAAATGATCTCGACAGTCATGGCAGTTTTCCGGACCGGGAGCGAACTCGAATGCCCGTTTTGGCGAGGACAAGCCGTCGGATTGCACAAAAACCAGGTGGCTGGGGAACTAGGATTCGAACCTAGACAAACAGAGTCAGAGTCTGTTGTGCTACCGTTACACCATTCCCCAAGAATTGCTGAACAGATTCAATAACTTATGGGTCTGTCAGGCAATCGCCGGCGACGCGATCGCAAGATCCGTCGGAAGCTGCGCCCTTCTACCCGCTAGGTCCCGGCCTTGGCAAGCGCGCGCCGGTGCGCCGCCGCGTTGAACCGCAGACATTCTGCATCTCACCCCGGCCGCTACGGCCGCGCGCGGCAAGGCTGGTTCGGCTCCATGGCTCGGCAGTTGCCTGAAAGTGAACGCGCGCGATGGTCGATCCCGGTCAGTCGCTTTCGGGTATCGGCCACTCATATGGCGACGCTCGGCGCGGGCATTACGGAGCGCGCCGGCCAACACCGATCTGCCTGCTTGCGCGGTAATCGATATGGGCATGAGGTCAATTGAGCGAGATCGCCCGCACGATCCGCCGCAACTTGCCGAGGGGAAGCGGGCATGCAATGCTGACAATGCCAATAATTGTGGGAGTTGCGGGGCGACCTCGCGCATCCCCAGGCCTTAGAGCGTGGCATCGGGTGGGACCCTTCGGAGATTTCAACATGAGATTTAAGCATATCCTCGGGCTGTTTTCTGTCGCCGCAATGTCTGTCGCGGTGGCGGGTGTGGCGTCGGCCCAGGACAAGACGGTCAAGATCGGCGGGATCTATCCGCTGAGCGGCAACGCGGCCAGCGCCGGCGTGCACGGCAAGGCGGCGATCGAAACTGCGGTCGATATCATCAACAATGCGCATCCCGAACTAGGCAATCTCCCGCTCGCGAAGAATGCCGGTCTGGCCGGTCTCGGCGGCGCCAAGGTCGAAGTCGTATTTGCCGACAATCAGGGCAGCCCCGCGGTCGGACAGAACCAGGCGCTTCGCCTGATCACCGAAGAGAAAGTGGTTGCGCTCAGCGGCGCGTATCAGTCCGGTATTACGCTGACCACGAGCGCGATCTCCGAAAAATACGGCATCCCCTATGTGAATGGCGAGTCGGTTGCGGCCAACCTGACCGAGCGCGACTTCAAATGGTTTTTCCGGGTGACGCCGGTGGCGGCGGATTTTGCAAAAATCTACCTCGACTTTCTCAAGGACATGAAAGCCGGCGGCACCAAGACTGACAGCGTCGCGATCGTCCACGAAAATACCGAATACGGCACCTCGGTCGCGAGCGTCATCACCTCCGTGTTCAAGGAGAACGGTCTCAGCATCGCGCTCGATATTCCGTATCCCGCCAACACGACGGATGTGCAGAGCCAGGTGCTGCAGCTCAAGGACAAGAAGCCGGACGTGGTGATCATGGTCAGCTACACGTCCGACGCGATCCTTTACGCCAAGACCATGCAGGCGCTCGACTACAAGCCTCAGATGATCATTGCCGACAATTCGGGCTTCTCCGATCCTTCGTTTATCAAGGCTGCAGGCAAGCTGACCCAGGGTCTGTTCAACCGCTCGTCCTTCGCTATCGGACCTCCGGGATCGCCGACCTTTCTGATCAACGAGATGTACAAGAAGAAGAGCGGCGGCGACGATCTCGACGATACCGCGGCGCGCCAGATGCAGGGTTTCTTCGTTCTCTGCGACGCGATCGATCGCGCAAAGTCGACCGAGCCGGCCAAGATCCAGGCGGCGCTGAAAGCCACCGACCTCAAGCCGGATCAATTGATCATGGGCTACAAGGGCGTCAAGTTCGACGACAAGGGCCAGAATGTGCTGGCGGCGGGACTGGTGATCCAGCTCCAGAATGGCGAGAACTACGTCCCGGTCTGGCCAAAGCAAATGGCCAAGGCAGCGCCTGTCGTGCCCTACAAGGGCTGGTAACGCATCGGAGGGCGGGGCGTTGGTCCCGCCTTTCGACCTGCTGCTTCGGAACAACCGAGATTTTAACCCGCGAGACCCACCGCCGGCATGTCCTTGATCCTCGTTCAGGTAATCGTCGGCGGGCTGTTGCTTGGCGCAGTCTATGCGCTGTTTTCATCCGGCCTCACCTTGATCTGGGGCATGATGAACATCGTCAACTTCGCCCATGGCGATTTCGTCATGCTCGGGATGTATGTGGCATTCGTGGTCTGGACGCTGCTCGGCGTCGGGCCGCTTGTCGGCGCGCCGGTTGCGGCGCTGGTGCTGGCGACGCTTGGCATCATCGTCTATTTCGGGCTGATCCGCAGTGTGATGAAGGGGCCGATGCTGGCCCAGATCCTCGGCACCTTTGGCCTGGCGCTGCTGCTGCGCTATTCCGTGTTCTGGGGGTTCGGCGCCAACTTCATGACGCTGCCCGAAAACATTGTCGGCGGCACGTACGATATTCTCGGCATCCGGATCCAGGCGTCGCGCCTGTTGGCCGGCGTGGTCGCGCTCCTGGTGACGCTCGGCCTGCATCTTTTGCTCACGCGCACCTCGCTCGGCTCGAAGATGCTGGCTGTGGCGGAAGATGCCACCGCGGCGCAGTTGATGGGCATCCGTCCGGATAGCATGCAGGCCATCGCCTGGGCGATTGCCGCCGGCGCGACCGGGATAGCGGGCGCGCTGATTGCCACGTTCTTCTACATCGCGCCGACGGTCGGCGAGACGCTCGGTATCGTTGCCTTCGTCACGGTGTCGCTGGGTGGTTTCGGCAGCGTGCCGGGTGCACTGATGGCGGGACTGCTCATTGGCGTGATCGAGTCGGTGTCGGCCTATTGGATCGGCGCGGTCTACAAGGACATCGTGGTCTACTCGCTGTTCCTGTTTTTCCTCTGGTTCAGGCCGCAAGGCCTGATGGGGAAAATGTGATGAAGCGGTGGCTGTGGCCGTCCGTCGCGCTCGCGCTGGTGATCGCATACCCGTTGCTGTTTACGACGCCATTTCAGCAGCGGCTTGGTGCGCTCGTTCTTCTCTATGCTATCGCAGCATCGGCCTGGAATATCGTCGGCGGCTATGCCGGCCAGGTGTCGGTGGGGCATGTCGTATTCTTCGGATGCGGCGCCTACGCCGCGATGGGGGCCTATGCGCATTTTGGGTTGGTACCGCTGGTCGGCATCCCCGTCGGCATCGCCATCGCGGTTCTCATCGCCGCCGTGATTGGCGTGCCGACGCTGCGGCTATCAGGTCATTATTTCAGCATGGCAACCATCGCGGTGGCCGAACTCGTCAGGCTGGTCGTGACCAACACCGAATATCTCGGGGCTGCAGTGGGTCTTAGCGGGCCGACGGTGCCGCGAAATGTGTTCGATCTGTCCTTTACCTCGGCGTTGCCTTACTACTATCTGTTCCTCTCGGTTCTCCTGATCACGCTCGGCATCACCTGGTGGATGACCAACAGCCGGATGGGATTTTATCTCCGCGCCATCAGGGATTCCGAGCGCGCGGCGCGTTCGCTCGGCGCGCCCGCCAGCCGCACCAAGCTCTACGCTTTCATGCTGAGCGCCGGACTGACCAGCGTTGCCGGCGCGCTCTACGCCATGATGTTCGGCTTCGTCGACCCTGAGTCCGGCCTCGGCATCCTGATCTCGGTGAAGATGCTGATCATGGCGGCGCTGGGCGGCGCCGGCCTGCTGTTCGGGCCGCTGGTGGGCGCGGCGATCCTGGTGCCGCTGGAGGAAATCTCCAACAATTTGCTCGGCGGCAAGGGCGCGGGCCTCACCTTCGTCGTCTATGGCGCGATCATCGTCCTGATCGCCCGATTCCAGCCGGGCGGCATCCTGACCCTCATCAACCGGCTATGGGCGAAACGGCGCAAACCACCGGAGGTCACGACTGCGAAGGAAGCAACCCATGCTCCTTGAAGCGCGTGACGTGACCAAAGCCTTCGGCAGCTTCAAGGCCGTCGACGCAGCTTCGGTGACGCTGGAGCAGGGCGATATCCTTGGCCTGATCGGGCCGAACGGCGCCGGCAAATCGACCTTCTTCAATTGCCTGACTGGCGACTTGCTGTCGACGTCGGGCAGGGTGTTGTTCGAAGGCCACGACATCACCACCATGACGCCCGAGGCGCGCGCGCGTCTCGGCCTCGCCCGCACATTCCAGGTGCCGCAGACCTTCGAGGGCATGTCGGTGCTGGAGAATGTGATGATTGGCGCGTTCCTGCGCACGCCGCATCGCGCCGAGGCCGAGACAAAAGCACGCGTCGTGCTGGAGCGGGTCGGCATGATCAGGCTGGCGGATGCGCCGGCGCGCTCGCTCGGCACGCCCGGCCGCAAGCGGCTGGAGATCGCCCGCGCGCTCGCCACCGAGCCCAAGGTTCTGCTGCTCGACGAAGCGATGGCGGGCCTGACCCAGCGCGAGGTGCAACTCGCGATCGATCTGGTGCGCGACATCCATCGCTCCGGGATTACGCTGGTGATCGTCGAGCACATCATGGAAGTCATCATGTCGCTGGCCAGCCGCGTGGTGGTGTTTCACCAGGGCAAGGAGATCGCCCGCGGCAGCCCGCGCGAGGTCACCGGCAATCCGGCTGTGATCGCCGCCTATCTCGGCACCCGCGCCGCCAAGGCCGCCGCCGGCCATACGCCGATCGAACTGATGGGCGGACCGGGGACATGAGCGCGCCCTTGCTCAAGATCGAGCATCTCGAAGTGCGCTACGGCGACCTGATCGGCGTATACGATGTGTCGCTGGAGGTGCCCGAGGGCAGCGTGGTTGCGCTGCTCGGCTCCAATGGCGGCGGCAAGACCACTGTTCTCAATGCCATCGCCGGACTGATCCCGGTGCATGCCGGCTCGATCAAATTTCGCGGCCAGGAGATCGGCGGCCAGAGCGCGTTCTCGATCGTGCGCAAGGGCCTCGCGCTGTCGCCGGAAGGCTGGCGGCTGTTCGTGCAGCAAAGCGTCGAGAACAACCTGTTGCTGGGAGCAACTCCGCTGCGCGACAAGGCGCGCGCCGCGACCTTGCTCGATCGGGTCTACGAGATCTTTCCGAAACTTGCGGAACGGCGCAGCCAGCGCGCCGGCACCATGTCGGGCGGCGAGCGGCAGATGCTGGCGGTCGGCCGCGCCTTGATGAGCGACCCGAAACTGTTGATGCTGGACGAGCCTTCGCTGGGCCTCGCGCCGGCGGTGGTCGAGTCGATGTACGAGACGTTTGGGCGGCTGCACCGGGAAGGGCTGACGATCCTGTTGGCCGAGCAATCGATTGAGCTGGCGCTGGAGGTTTCGGATTTCGCCACCGTGCTGCAGGTGGGCAAAAGCGTCCTGTCGGGCACCGCCGCGGCGCTCGCCGAAGACCCGCAGGTGCAAAAGGCTTATCTCGGCACCGGTTGACGCGCAGCGGGCCTATGTTGTGCGTCGGCGCGATGCTGCCGCCTTCATCTCGGCCTCAAGCAGCAGCAGCAGGCATCCGCTGAGGCGAACTTCCAACTCGTTGTCACGAAGGGATAGCGGTCCGGGATCGTTGAGGATGGCGTTGACCAGCGTTCCCAGCACGACTTGAAAGCCGAAAGCAATCGCGCGCGTCTTCGCGGCCTTGCGGCCCTTGCCCATGACGCGGAGCAGGGGAGGCGTGGCGCAAGCGACGTTCGTGCGCGCCAGACCCTTGAACGTGGTCCACCTGTCCGGCCGCGTATCGTCATGCTGGAGCGCCGCGCGCAGCACGCCTTCATGGCTTCGCATCCAGCCGATGATGCCGTGGACGAGGAAGCGGCTAAGCCCGGCAAGGTCAGCCTCAGCCACTCGCTTGTCTTCCTTCAGCCGCGTCAGCCTGTTCTCGCCATCCCGCGCCGCAAGCGCAATGAGGGCGTTGAAGTAGGACTCCTTGCTTTCGAACCGGCTGTAGAAAGCGCCGACTGTCGCGCCGACCTGGCTGCACAGCGATTCGATCGACAATTCCGCAAGGCTGTACGTTCGCAGCATGTCCGCGCCTGCGCGCAGCAGAGCGGCCGTCGTCTCGCGGCTTCGCTTCTGGCGGGACGGCGTGACGCCGGGAAAGTCCAGATCCTCCGATCGCGGCGGCATCGTGATGTTGCATCTCTCCGGCAGATTATCCATAATGATAATTTGGATTATGGTTTTTGGCAATGATCGCGACGTTGCTGCAGCCAGGGCGAACGGGCGGGTCAACCGCCCTCGCAACACCAGGGAGGGACGTATGAGCGCAGGCAGCAGCACGCCGTTTGGCGGCACCATCGGCAAGACCATCGCCGGCTCGAAGCCATGGTGGCCGCCGACGCTTAAATCCCCCTCCGGCGCGCCCAACATTCTCGTAGTGCTGTTCGACGACGTCGGCTTTTCCGATTTCGGCTGCTACGGCTCGCCGATCAGGACGCCGACCATCGACAGGCTGGCATCCGAAGGCCTGCGGTATTCCGGCTTCCACACCACGGCAATGTGCTCGACCACGCGCGCCGCGCTATTGACCGGCCGCAACCATCATTCCGTAGGCGTCGGCTGTCTCGCCAATTTCGACAGCGGTTACCCCGGATATCGCGGCAAGATCGCGCGCGAGGCTGGAACGCTGGCGGAGATACTCAAGGCGCACGCCTATCGCAATTACATGGTCGGCAAATGGCACGTCACGCCGCTCACCGAAAGCGGCGCGACCGGACCGTTCGACGGCTGGCCGCTGGGCCGCGGTTTTGACCGGTTCTACGGCTTCCTCGACGCCGAGACCGACCAATACGCGCCGGAACTGGTCTCCGATAACACCCACATCGATCCGCCCGGGATCCATGCCGGCGGCTATCACCTGACGTCGGATCTGGTAGATCAGTCGATCCGCTTCATCGCCGATCACATCGCCGATAGACCCGATCTGCCCTGGCTGACATGGCTGGCGCTCGGCGCCTGTCACGCGCCGCATCAGGCGCCGGCCGACATCATCAAGAGCTATGACGAGACGTTCGCGCACGGCTGGGACGTCGAGCGCGAGCAGCGCATGGCACGGCAGAAGGCGATGGGGATCGTGCCGCCGGAGACCAGGATGCCGGCGCGCAATGACGGGGTGAAGGCGTGGGACGAGCACTCCGCCGACGAGAAGCGCGTGTTCACCCGGCTGCAATCGGCCTTTGCCGGCATGCTCGATCATGCCGACCAGCATTTGGCGCGGCTGATCGCGTTCCTCGACAAGGCCGGCATTCGCGACAACACGCTGATCCTGGTGCTGTCGGATAATGGCGCGAGCCAGGAAGGCGGGCCGCTCGGTTTCGTCAATGCGATGGGGCCGTATAATTTCCGCCCCGAGCCGATGGCGGAAAAGCTGCGGCGGATCGACGACATCGGCGGGCCGGACTCGCACACCAATTTTCCGCATGGCTGGGCCATGGCCTCCAACACGCCGCTGCGGCGCTACAAGCAAAATACCCACGGCGGCGGCATCCGCGATCCCTTCGTCATGTCATGGCCGAAACGCTTCGCGGCGAAGGGCGAATTGCGCCATCAATTCGTCCATGCCAGCGACCTCGTGCCGACCTTGCTCGAACTGGTCGGCGTCAGCGCGCCAAAGGAGATTGCAGGCATCGAGCAAATGCCGATCGAGGGCGAAAGTTTTGCCGGCACCATCATCGATGCGTCGGCGCCATCGAAGACGTCGCCGCAATATTTCGAGATGTTCGGCCATCGCGGCCTCTGGCATGGGGGATGGAAGGCGGTTTCCTTTCATCCGTCGGGCACGCCGTTCGAGAACGACAAATGGGAGCTGTTTCATCTCGACCGGGATTTCTCGGAAGTCGACGATCTCGCAGCAAAAGAACCTGAACGTCTGGCAGAGATGATAAAACTGTGGTGGAGCGAGGCCGAGAAGCACAATGTGCTGCCGCTCGACGACCGTTTCGGTCCGCGCTTTGCGGAGAACGCGGCACGGTTCCAGGGCGCGCGCACCAATTTTGTCTTTCATGCCGGCATGGGACACGTGCCGACCGACGTCGCGCCCGACGTGCGCAGCCGCAGCTACACCATCGAGGCCCATGTCGAGATTGGCGATGATGGCACCGAGGGTGTTTTGATCGCGCATGGCGACGCCACGTCAGGCTACAGTCTTTACGTCAAGGATGGCTTGCTGGTTCACGATCTCAATATCGGAGGCGGCCATGAGATCGTCACCTCCGATCGCAAGCTTCCATCGGGCCTGCATCGGCTCGGCGTCCACGTCGAGCGGCTGGTGCGGGATACGCCGCCGGCCAAGGGCGCGCGCACGGGTGTCAGCGCCTATACGTTGCTGATCGACGGCGAGCCTGCGGGTTCACTGCAGACCCAGCTTGGCTTTCACAATTTCATCTCGTGGTCCGGTCTCGACATCGGGCGCGATCGCAGTAGCCCGGTGTCGCATTATGATGCGCCGTTCGAATTTACCGGCCGGTTGCTGCGCGTGAACGTTGTGATGCACGACGACCAGAAGCTGGACGACGAGGGCGTCGGCGCTGCCGAGATGGCGAGGCAATGACCGTGCGAACAATTATTCGGCGGCTTCCTTGATGGAGCCGTGCTCCGCCGAGTCGTCATCTTGGGTTTTACGCGAGCGTCCCCAACCCGAGAGCGCGTTTGATAACCTATCGAGATACAGATACACCACCGGCGTCGTAAACAGGGTAAGTGCCTGGCTGACGATCAGGCCGCCAACCATGGCGTAGCCAAGCGGCTGGCGGATTTCCGATCCGGTACCGGTACCCAGCATCAAGGGCACGCCGCCGAGCATGGCGGCCATCGTGGTCATCATGATCGGACGAAACCGGAGCAAGGCCGCCTTGCGGATCGCCTGCTCCGGCTCCAGATGCTCGTCGCGTTCCGCCGCGATCGCAAAGTCGACCATCATGATGCCGTTCTTCTTGACGATGCCGATCAGCAGCACGATGCCGATCAGTGCGATCAGGCTGAAATCGAACCCGAACAGCATGAGGATCGCAAGCGCGCCGATGCCGGCCGAGGGAAGCGTCGACAGAATGGTCAGCGGATGAATGTAACTTTCGTAGAGAATGCCGAGGATCAGGTACACCACGACGAGTGCTGCCATGATGAGCAACGGAACGGTGCCGAGCGACTGCTGGAATGCCTGCGCCGTGCCCTGGAAACTTGAATTGAGCGTCGAGGGGGCTCCGAGTTCGACCATGGCCCTTTGAACGGCGTCGGTCGCCTGGCCGAGCGCTACGCCCTGCGCCAGGTTGAAGCTGATCGTAATCGCCGGAAACTGGCCTTGGTGGCTGATCGAGAGCGGTCGCACCGGCACGCTGGTCCAGGTCGCGAATGTCGATATCGGCACCTGGTCGCCGGTGGTCGGCGACTTGATGTAGATCTTGTTCAGGGTATTGATGTCTCCTTGCAGTTCCGGCAGCACCTCGAGGATTACGTGATAGCTGTTTAGCTGCGTGAAATACTGTGTCACCTGACGTTGCCCGAAGGCGTCGTAAAGCGTGTCGTCGATCAGTTGCGGCTGGATGCCATAGCGCGACGCGGTGTCGCGATTGATCTTCAGCTCAAGTGTCGTGCCATTGGTCTGCTGGTCGGTTGCGACATCGCGCAGTTCCGGCAGGGTCTGCATTTTCGCAAGGATCTTCGGCGCCCATTCGTTCAACTCGGCGAGGTTGGCATCCTGCAGCGTGAATTCGAACTGCGTCCGCGTCGGTCGGCCGCCAAGCCGGACATCTTGCGCCGCTTGCATGTAAAGGCGGGCGCCCTCGACTTTGTCGAGCTTGGGGCGGAGCCGGGCAATGATCTGCTGTGCGGAAGCGCTACGTTCATTGCGCGGTTTCAGCGTGATGAACAGGTTGCCGTTATTGCCGGCCCTGCCGCTGCCGCCGATCGCCATCGCCACGCTGGCGACGTCAGGATCGGCCCGTACGATGTCACCCAGAGCCTCTTGCCGCTGCTTCATGGCGGCGAATGAAATGTCCTGCGAAGCCTCGGAAGTGGCGGTGATCAGGCCGTTGTCCTGCTGCGGGAAAAATCCCTTCGGAATGATCATGAACAGGTAGACCGACAGGCCCAGCGTAGCGAAGAAGATCATCAGCGTCGTGAATTTCCAGCGCAAGGCGAGGTCGAGCCCGCGCTCATAGCCGTGCAGCATCGCTTCGAATCCGCGCTCGCTCCATTGATAGAAGCGGCCATGCCGGGTCTCGCTGTGCGAACGCAGGAAGCGCGATGCCATCATCGGCGTCAGCGTCAGCGACACCACCATCGACACGAAGATCGTCATCGCCAGCGTTACCGCGAATTCGCGGAACAGGCGTCCGATGATGCCGCCCATCAGCAACAGCGGGATCAGCACGGCGACCAGCGAGATACTGATCGATACGATGGTGAACCCGATTTCCTTGGCGCCCTTGAACGCCGCCGCCATCGGTTTCTCGCCTTCCTCGATATAGCGCGTGATGTTTTCGAGCATGACGATGGCGTCGTCGACCACGAATCCGACGGCGATGGTCAGGGCCATCAATGACAGATTGTCCAGGGTGTAGCCGAACACCCACATCAGTGCGCAGGCGCCGAGCAATGCCAGCGGCACGGTGACGGTTGGAATAACCGTTGCCCAGAAACTGCGCAGGAAGATGAAAATGACCATGACCACGAGCGCGATGGTCAGCAGCAGCGTGAACTGGACGTCTTCCACGGCCGCGCGGATGGTCTGGGTGCGGTCGCTGATGACGTCGATCTTGATCGCCGGAGGGATCGCTGCAACCAGCCTTGGTAGCAGCGACTTGATCTTGTCGACGGTCTCGATGACGTTGGCGCCGGGCTGTTTGTACACCACCAGGAATACGCCGCGCTTGCCGTTGGCCCAGGCCGCCTGCTTGGCGTCCTCCGGCCCGGTGACTGCCCGGCCGATGTCGCGGATCCGCAACGGTCCGCCATTGCGATAGGCAATGATGACGTCGTTCCAGTCCTTGGAGTTGAGCATCTGGTCGTTGGCATAGATCGTGTACGCGCGCGTCGCGCCGTCGATATTGCCCTTCGGGCTATCGACGGTCGTGACAGCGATCTGGCTGCGTACATCTTCCAGTGACAGGCCCTTGGCGACCAGTTTGGCCGGATCGACCTGGATGCGGATGGAGGGCTTCTGTTGACCGCCGATCGTGACCTGCGCCACGCCGGAAATCTGGCTGATCTGCTGAGCGAGCTGGGCATCGACGGTGTCGCTCACCGTCGTCAGCGGCAAGGTATCCGATGTCGCCGACAGCAGCAGGATCGGCGAGTCCGCCGGATTGACTTTGCGATAGGTCGGCGGAGAGGGGAGGTTTTTCGGCAACTGGCCGCTGGCGGCGTTGATGGCGCCCTGCACGTCGTTGGCCGCGCCGTCGATGCTGCGGTTGAGATCGAATTGAATCGTGACCGCCGCCGTTCCCAGATAACTTGTCGAGGTCATCTGGGCGATGCCGGGAATCTGCGCGAACTGACGCTCGAGGGGCTGCGCGACCGAAGAGGCCATCGTTTCCGGGCTGGCGCCGGGCAATGTCGCGGTAACCTGAATGGTGGGAAAGTCGACCTGCGGAAGCGGCGCGACCGGGAGCTGCGGATAGGCGACCAGACCGACAAAGAGAATGCCGGCCATCATCAGCGACGTGCCGATGGGATAGCGAATGAAGGGCGCGGAAATGCCTTCGCTCATTCCTGCTTGACCTTCGGTTGCGCGGAATCCGAACTCGCCACCGCGGTCGAAACCAGCGTGCCGGGCTGGACCTTGTATTGACCCGCCGTGATGACCTGCTCTCCCGGAGACAGGCCGCTGTCGATCACCGAGCGTCCGTCGATCGACTGGCTGACCTTGATCTTGCGCAGTTCAGCCTTGCTGTCCTGGTTGACCACGTAGGCGTAAAGCCCGTCGGCCCCGTGCTGGACCGCATCGTCAGGGGCCACTGTAGCATTCTTCAGGGTCCTCAGCAGCAGCCGCGTCGACACCGATTGGCCAGGCCACAACGCCCGGTCCTTGTTATCGAACACGGCCTTGAGGCGAATGGTGCCGCTGGTGGTATCGACCTGATTGTTGACCACCGACAACATTCCCTCGGCCAAAGGCTTCTTGCCGTCGGTCGTGATCGCGATGACCTTGAGCGGCTGCGCCGACTGTGCCTCGTTGATATACGGCAACTGTTCTTCCGGCGCGGTGAAGATCACCGCGATCGGTTCGATCTGGGCGATCGTCACGATGCCGGTCTGCGTCGATGCATTGACGATATTGCCGATATCGACCTGGCGAAGGCCGGCGACGCCGGAGATCGGCGCCTTGACGGTGGTGTAGTCGACCTGCGTCTGGGTGTTGAAGATGGCCGCATCGTCGGCGGCGATCTGTGCGGTCAATTGCGCGACGGTGGAGCGCTGGGTGTCGGTCTGTTGCCGGGTCGCGAATTCGCCGAGCTTGGTGAAGCGCTGCAGGTCGAGATTGGCGTTGGCGAGATTGGCCTCGTCCTGGGCCTTTTTCGCCTTGGCCTGGTCCAGCGCGGCCTGGTAGGGCCGGGGATCGATCTGGACCAGAAGGTCGCCCTGCTTGACGAGCTGTCCTTCTTTGAAGGCGATCTTGTCGATCTGGCCATCGACCCGGGTGCGCACGGTGACGGTATTGAAGCCTTGCACGGTTCCAAGCCCGAAAAGATAGACCGGAAAGTCTGCCTTGGCGACCGGTGCAATGGTGACGGGGACGGCCGGGCCGTGCGCGGAAGCGCTTGATTTCTTAGCGTTCTCAGCCTGGACCGCGTGCTCCGGGTGCCAGTGCTGCCAGCCGAGATAACCCACCGCGGCGAGCGCTGCGATCGGCAAAATCCAACGGATGGTCCGCGATCTCGTCATTTGATGCTCGTGGGTTCAAAAATAAGTCATGGGTCTTCAAAACAGTTCCCACGTTGCGTAGGATATAATATGCGTGCACTTAATGTGTACACACACTATAGCTTGATGAATTCTAAAATTTTGGAAAGCTTGGACGTCCACTGTTCATGTCTCTCGATCTGAAACGCCAGCTGATTGCGCAACTCGTCGAAAGCTCACGCCTGCTGCGCAATTACATCGACAACCGCGCCAAGAGCCGCGGCACCACGCGCGCGCAATGGATTGTGCTGTTTCGATTGCGGCAGCAGGAGGGATTGTCGCAAGTCGATTTGGCCGAGGTGCTCGAACTGCAGCCGATTTCGCTGGTGCGCCTGCTCGATCGACTGGTCGAACACGGGTTGCTGGAGCGCCGGCCCGATCCGAGGGACCGCCGGGCCAACCGGCTGTTCCTGACGTCGAGCGGCCGTCAGCTGGTCGATGATCTCGACAGTCTGCGCGATTCCATCGCAACGGATGTTCTCCGCGAGATCCCCGCGGACGCGATCCAGACCACGCTGCAAACGCTGGTAGATGTCAAAGAGCGCATCAAAGGCTCCGGCGAAACTCCGGGCCACATCGCGGTCAAGTAGGCAGCTGTTTCGTTCGCGTGTGTTCGTCCAACGATGTTGCGTCGGCCTTCTTGAATGGTGCGGCGATCCGATTGTCAGCGGCGCGAACGTCGTCCATATCACCGCGCACATGATTGCGCGGCGCGGGTAGCGACCCATAGCCGCTCAGGAGCGCGTGATGGATGAATTGAACGGACGCATGATCGCCTGCCAGATCCTGATCACCGGCCTGATCGCGCGCGTCGCCAACAACTCCCCGGACCCGTTGCGTTTTCTCACCGACTTTCGCGATGAAATCAAAGCCGTCGTGAACGGCGTCAACATCGCGGGAATGGACAATACCGACCGCGTGCGCGTGATCGCGCAGCAAACCGTGGATGAGCTGTTCTCGCTGATGAAGCCGCCCAGCAGCGACGATTGAGGCGAAGCGTCGACGAGGAGCGCCAACGACAGAAAAGCCTGATCCACAGGCTTTCCCAATCTCGATTTAGAACGCTTCAAAAGTTCAGTTTAGAATCGTTTTGATCTGGATAGATTCAAATCAGCAAACGGCGCGATTTCGTCGATCTGCATTGACCCCCAATTTCATGCTCGATACCAACGCAATGGGACAGTTCGTCACATGTGACAATATGCGTGGACTGGAATTCAGTCGGGGGCGGGGTGATGGGCAAGGCAAAAGCACCGAGGTCGTTGCGTTCGATCGCGACAGCCAACTCGGTCGGTGAGACGAATTCAGGCAAGAAGGTTTCCGCGGTCGCGGGCCTGATTGCGGTCGCCTCGTTCTCGGGCGCTGAAGCGCAGCAATCCAGCCTCCCGCCGGTGACGGTCGATGCCCCGGTCGCTCGCCCGCGTCCTCCTGCGCCGAAACCCTCGCCCGACCAGATCCGCGCCCGCACGGCGCTGCGCCGTGCCGGGCGACGGTCGCAGCCGGCGCAGGTCGCGGCGGTGCCGTTTCCCAACGCCGGCGGGCTTAATGTCGACCGCGATCCCTATGCAAACCCGGCGGCGCCTTACATGGCTACGCGCGTCCAGGCATCAGGTAAATTCCCCGAGCCAATCGCCAACACGCCAAAATCGATTACGGTGCTCACAAAGGATGTCCTGGCGGACGAGAACGTCACCACGCTGAAGCGGGCGGTGCTGAACACGGCCGGCGTGACGCTCGGAACGGGCGAGGGCGGCAATGCCTTCGGCGACCGCTTCTTCATCCGCGGTTTCGACGCCCGCAACGACGTCTTCCTCGACGGCGTACGCGATGCCGGCGTCAGCGTCCGCGAGAATTTCTTCACCGAGCAGGTCGAGATCCTGCGTGGCCCAGGCTCGTCCTTTGCCGGCCGCGGCACCACCGGCGGCGCGATCAATATTGTGACCAAGCAGGCGAGCAACGAACGAAGCTTCTACAACATGGACACCACGTTCGGCAGCGACCACACCAAGCGGGTGGTGCTCGACGTCAACCAGGTGATCAGTCCGACGCTGGCGGTTCGCGCCGGCGGCCTGTTCCAGGATGCCGGTGTTGCCGGGCGCGACTACGTCAAGGACGACCGCGACGGCGGGTTTGTCACCGCGAAGTGGACGCCGCTCGATACCGTCAAACTGAGCGCGAGCTATGTCCACACCAATCTGCATGGCCTGCCGGATTTCGGCGTGCCGTACTACCGGGCGAACCTGGCGACGGTCGGCGGCCCGTTCCCGCAGTATGGTGTCGACAGGAACAATTTCTACGGCTTCGCGTATCGCGATTTCTACCACGTCAAGCAGGACATCGGCACGCTCAACGCGGAGGTCGCGATCACGCCCAATCTTACCGTGAGCAACAAGTTCAGGGCACAGCGCTCGGTGCTCGACTATATCGGGACGCTTCCTGAATCGCCCAATCTCACTAATCTCACCGTCAGCGCCAATCCCCAGAGCCGCTACCAGGTCACCGACGTGCTCGCCAACCAGAGCGAGGCCACCTACAAGTTCGGTCTCGCCGGTTGGAAGCATACGGCGCTCGGCGGCGTCGAACTCTCGCAGGAACGCGCCAGTATCGACAAATATGCGGGCCTGACGTCGGAAGCGCTCCCGGGCGGCACCACCACGGGATCGGTGCCGGGCGTCAGCATCTTTGGTCCGCAGTTTACGTTCGCGCCGATCGGCATGAACCCGGCGCTGGCCGGCCTGCCGACCAAGATCGACATCGATACCAAGAGCGTCTACTTGCTCGATACCGCCAACTATAACGATTTCGTCATCCTGAACGGCGGCATCCGCTACGACGATTACAACATCAACGTGAACGGTTATGGCACGGTGAACGGCGTGCCGAACGTGTTCGGTGTGCAATCCGCGCAGTACGGGCTTCCCAACTTCAATGTCGGTGCCGTAATCAAGCCGCTGCCGATTGCCAGCGTCTACGCAGCCTATGCCACCTCGTCGAACCCGGTCGGCGCCGAATTCGACGGCACCAGCGCCACCTATGGCGGGTTGGCGCCATCGCTGAACGGCAATCCCAACCAGATATTCGGACCTGAGAAAAACAGGGCCATCGAGGTCGGGACCAAATGGGAGTTGTTCGACCGGCGTTTGCTGGTGACGGCGGCGCTGTTCCAGACCGAAAAGGACAATGCGCGAGAGTCGCAAAATATCGCCAATGCGGGGGCTGCGACTGCAACTTGTCCCTATCCGGCCGGCACGACCGGCACCGTATCCTGCATCTCCGCCGGCGCGGCCTATCGCATCCGCGGTATAGACCTCGGTGCCGGCGGCAAGATCACCGACAGATGGAGCCTGTTCGGCGGGCTCGTGCTGATGCAGTCGGAGGTGACGAAGTCGCTGGTTCCTCCCGGCAACACCACGATGTTTACGACCAATGTGGGACTGCCGCTTGCCAACGTCGCGCATCAGTCGTTCAGCCTGTTGACCAAGTACCAGCTCACCGATGTCTGGGAACTCGGCGGGCAGGCGGTCTATCGTTCGAAGATCTATGGCGGCACCTTCCTCGCGGCCAACCAGGGCACGCAGTTGCCGAGCTATTGGCGCTTCGATGCGTTCGCGGAAGCCAAGATCAATCCGAACTGGACTGCGAAACTGTTCGTCAACAACATCTTCAACAAGCTCTATTACGACGCGCTGTACCAGAGTGCGACGCCGTTCGTTCTGGAAGCGCCCGGCCGCACCGTATCGATCGTAATGTCGGCGCGGTTCTAGCGACACCAAGGGATGCAGACGGAATGCTGATTTGCGTCTCCGACGTGCTGAACAAGGCGGAGGTGGCGGATTTCCGTCGCATCATGAACGATTGCGCCTGGGAAGACGGCCGCTCGACCGCCGGCGCGCAATCGGCGCTGGTGAAAAGCAATGAGCAGTTGCCGCCGGACAGCGAGATCGCGCGCAAGCTCGGCAACCGCCTGCTTTCAGCGCTGACCGCCAGCCCGCGATTCATATCGGCCGCGATCCCGCTGCAGATTTTTCCGCCGCTGTTCAATCGCTATGCCGCTGTGGAGGGACATCATTTCGGCATCCACGTCGACAACGCGGTGCGTGGCGACCGCCTGACGGGGTTACGCATCCGGACCGATCTGTCGGTCACGCTGTTTTTATCCGAACCGGACGAATATGACGGCGGCGAGCTGGTGGTCGAGGACCTCTATGGTTCCCACGAAATCAAGCTGCCCGCCGGCGACCTCGTACTTTATCCTGCTTCCAGTTTGCATATGGTCACGCCGGTCACGCGAGGTATCCGGGTGGCGTCTTTTTTCTGGCTGCAGAGCATGATACGGGATGCCCACGCCCGTAGCCTGATTTTCGATCTCGACACCGCAATTCAGGCCTTGGTGGAGCGGCTTGGGCGAGATGACCCTGAAACGGTCAAATTGACCGGCATCTATCACAACCTGATCCGCTACTGGGCCGACCTGTAGCGATTATAATAAGTGTGAGCTTGTCACCGTTTCGTATGACTCTTACCGTATGTGATGCGGATGACGACGTTCTTGCACTCTTTCCGGTAGACGAAGCATGAACATACCAGTTTATCGGGCGGTATTCGCCGTGTGCGTGGCTCTGGCGGTATCGTCGCTTGCGCCGCGGTCGATGGCGCAGCAGCCTTCGACGGGCGCCGCCCAAACGGCCGCGCCCGCGACAACTGCACCTGTGACAGCCCCGCCTGCGCAGGGCGTGGCGCCGGCGGTGTCTGCTCCCGTCGCTCCG
>LNAP01000620.1_pt1 | contig 39137 bp, 31 predicted proteins | sample 602601 | NCBI WGS metagenome assembly LNAP01 (sample SAMN02440304, study PRJNA202911) | soil metagenome | biome: Subtropical and temperate rainforests or woodlands; isolation source: soil samples (1 kg each in a 20% v/v slurry with milli Q water) were... ... | reverse complement strand
CTTGTGTCCGCAAAATCTGCCAGAATGTGCGAACGGGCGGTTCTGACCAACCGCCCGTCGCTGGATCTGAGCCCGTTCGTGCTCGAAGGCCATAGAGCCTGCCGGGGAGCGTGGGACAGGTCCGGTGTCTTCCTCAACCCGAACAGTTGCATGGGCTTAGAGCCCGGACCGAGCAAGGAAGGGAGCTGGATGATGGCACAAAATGATCTCGTTGTCGCGGGAATCGATGTTGCCAAGGACAAGGTGGATGTTTGCATTCGCTCGCCGCTGTTGAGGCGCACGTTTGCGAGCACGGCGGAAGGCCGGCGCGAGCTGGCCTCGTGGCTCCGCCGGAACAAGGTCGGCAAGGCGGTGATGGAGGCGAGCGGTGGCTATGAGCGCGAGTGGGCCAAGGCGCTGCGTACTTCCAGCATAGAGGTTCGGATCGTCAATCCGAAGCGGGTTCGCAGCTTCGCTCAATCGGCCGGGCGGCTCGCCAAGAATGACACGATCGATGCCGAGATGATTGCCTGGTTCGCCGAGACCTTCGACCAAGCTCGAGGCCAGGCCTACGATGCGACGCGCGAGCAGCTGCACCAGATGGTCAATGCACGTCAGGCACTGAAGGATATGCAGACCAAGCTGACAAGCCAGGGCGAGCATGCGGTACCGGCCGCGGTGCAGCGGATTCATGCCCGGATATCGAAGACGATCGCCGTCGAGGTGGTCAGGATCGAGGCCGAGATCACGGCCTTGATCCAGGCCACGCCGCATTTTGCCGAACTCGCCGAGATCATCGAAAGCGTTCCGGGAATCGGCCGTGTTACCTCTGCTGCGCTGATTGCCGCCATGCCGGAATTGGGCCAGGCCAACAACAAGATCGTTGCCTCCTTGTTGGGTGTCGCTCCTTACGATGACGACAGCGGCCGACGTCGAGGCGAACGGCACATCAAGGGCGGACGGCGCCGGACCCGCAACGTGTTCTATATGGCCTGCCTTGGGGCGGCGACACGGCACAATCCAGTGTTGAAAGCCTTCTACGACCGCCTGGTGGCGAAGGGAAAGCTGAAGAAGGTGGCGCTCACGGCCTGCATGCGCAAGCTGATCAGCATCCTCAACATCATGATCGAGCGGCGTCAGAAGTGGGATGCCAAACGCTACGCGGTCAGCTGATCGAGCATACTCCGCGCTCGGTCCAGGACCGAGCGCATGCAAAGCCAAAAGACCGGTGGGCGGACGGGGTCAAGGCCGTCAGCCGCCGAAGGCGGTGGCGCGCAGCGACAGCCTTGAGGCCGGCCGATCACAGGTCTACGTAAAATACAGTTGCTCCCCGTTCGGCCTCTCGCTGCGCGCCATCAGGAACAACCCGCTGCGGGCGGCCGCGATTGGCATCCCGGTCAATCGGCGTCTGATTGCGGTTTACACGCTGGCCGCTTTTTATGCCGGCATTGCCGGTGCGCTGTTCACCCAGACCACGGCGCTGGCCTCGCTCGACGTGTTCTCGTTTGAGCGTTCGGCGGATTTGATGCTGGTGCTGGTGATCGGCGGCACCGGCTATCTCTATGGCGGATTGATCGGTGCGGTGGTGTTCAAGATGCTGCAGGAAGTGTTTTCGACCATCACGCCGCAATATTGGCAGTTCTGGATCGGCCTGGTGCTGGTCGTGATCGTGCTGGTCGGCCGGGCGCGGCTGCATCGCTGGGCGCTGTGGCTGCCGAACCTGCTGATCCGGCAATTCGCCGGGCGCAAGGCGGTGATGACCGTTCCCGAAAGTGACGCATCATGACGACAGCGCTGGAAACCAGGGGACTGGAGAAACAGTTCGGCGGCCTCAAGGTCACCCGCGATCTCTCGCTCGCGATAGAGCAGGGCGCCCGCCATGCGCTGATCGGCCCGAACGGCGCCGGCAAGACCACCGTGATCAATCTCCTGACCGGCGTGCTCAAGCCCGACGCAGGGCGCATCCTGCTCGAGGGCAACGACATCACCGCTCTGCCGGTGCACAAGCGGGTGTTGCGCGGGCTGTCGCGCACTTTCCAGATCAACCAGCTTTATGCCGATCTGACGCCGCTGGAGACCATCGGCCTCGCCGTTTCGGAACGGTTGGGCCGCGGCGGCGACTGGTGGCGGCAGATGGGCACGCGCGACGACATCAACGCCGAAATCGCGGAGAACCTCGCGCGCTTCCATCTGCTCGATGTCATGAACGAGACGACCGCGACGCTGCCCTACGGCAAGCAACGCCTGCTCGAGATCGCGGTCGCCATCGCCGCCAGGCCGCGCGTGCTGCTGCTCGACGAGCCGGCCGCCGGCGTTCCCGAGAGCGAGCGCCACGATATCCTCGCAGCCGTTGCAGCGCTGCCGCGCGACGTCACGGTGTTGCTGATCGAGCACGACATGGACCTGGTGTTTTCGTTTGCCGACCGTATTTCGGTATTGGTCAATGGCGCGCTGCTGGTTGAAGGCCCGCCGGATGAAGTGGCGCGCGACGCCAGGGTCAAGGCGGTCTATCTCGGCGAGGCGGCCGATGCCTGACATTCTTGCCATTGAAGGCCTGCGCGCCGGCTACGGTGAAGCCGTGGTCTTGCCCGGCATGTCGCTGCGGCTCGCCGAAAGCCAGGTGCTGGCGCTGCTCGGCCGCAACGGCACCGGCAAGACCACGCTGATCAATTCGATCGTCGGAATCACCCGCCGGTTCGGCGGAACCGTCACCCTTGGCGGGCTGGATATCACGCCGATGCGGCCGGACCAGCGGGCGCGGGCCGGCATCGGCTGGGTGCCGCAGGAGCGCAACATCTTCCGTTCCCTGACGGTGGAGGAGAACATGACCGCGGTGGCCCAGCCGGGGCCGTGGACGGTGGCAAAAGTCTATGAGATGTTTCCGCGGCTGAAGGAGCGCCGCAACAATTTCGGCAACCAGCTCTCCGGCGGCGAGCAGCAGATGCTGGCGATCGGCCGGGCGCTGACGCTCAATCCAAAGGTGCTGCTGCTGGACGAGCCGACCGAAGGGCTGGCCCCGATCATCGTTGAGGAACTGTTAAGGGCGTTGGGCGCCATCACCCGCGCCGGCGGTACCTGCTCGATTATTGTCGAGCAGAATGCCCAAAAGATTCTGGGGCTGGCCGACCGCGTTGTGATATTGGAGCGCGGCGCGATCGTCCATGATGCGGCAAGCAGCACGTTGAAGGCCGATCCCGCGGTGCTCGAACGCTTCCTCGGCGTCTCCGGCGCTGCAGCACATTAATTCACGGGAGTAAAAACCATGCAACGAACAAAGCCCCCTTTCCGTGCCGACGAAGTCGGCAGCCTGCTGCGGCCGCCGCGTATCAAGGAGGCGCGCGCCAAACTGGAGAAGGGCGAAATCTCGATCGCCGATCTGCGCAAGGCCGAGGACATGGAGATCGAGAAGGTCGTGCACAAGCAGGCCTCGATCGGGTTGAAACTCGCGACCGACGGCGAGTTCCGCCGCTCGTGGTGGCATTTCGATTTTCTCAGCCATCTGACGGGCTGCGAACTGTTCCACCCCGACGAAGGCATCCAGTTCGCCGGCGTGCAGACCCGGCATGACGCGATCCGTGTGATCGGCAAGCTCGATTTCCCGGCCGCTCACCCGATGCTGGATCACTTTCGCTTCCTGAAGAAACATGCGGACGCAGCCCATGTGGTGGCGAAGATGACGATCCCGTCGCCTGCGGTGCTGCATTTCCGCGGCGGCCGCAAGGCGATCTCGAAGGAGGTCTATCCCGATCTCGATGGGTTCTTCGAGGATCTCGGCAAGACCTACCGCAAGGCGGTGAAGGCGTTTTACGACGCCGGCTGCCGATACCTGCAATTCGACGACACCGTGTGGGCCTATCTCTGCTCGCAGGATGAACTGGTGAAGGCCCGCCAGCGCGGCGACGATCCCGACGGCTTGCAGGAGATCTATGCGCGTATCATCAACTACGCGATCGCCGAGCGCCCGGCCGACATGGTGGTCACCACCCATGTGTGCCGCGGCAATTTCCGCTCCACCTGGATTTCATCGGGCGGCTATGAGCCGGTGGCGGAAACCATGCTGGCCGGCACCAATTACGACGGCTACTTCCTGGAATATGATTCCGACCGTGCCGGCGGTTTCGAGCCGCTGCGGTTCCTGCCGAAGGGCAACAAGATCGTGGTGGTCGGCGTCATCACCTCGAAATTCGGCGAACTCGAAAAGAAAGACGACATCAAGCGGCGCCTGGAAGAAGCAGCCAAGTTCGCTCCGCTGGAACAGCTTGCGGTGTCGCCGCAATGTGGTTTTGCTTCCACTGAGGAGGGCAATATCCTCTCCGAGGAAGAGCAGTGGGCGAAACTGAAGCTCGCAGTCGACGTCGCCAACGAGGTGTGGGGAAAGTAGCCTCCGCCGTCATAGCAATGACGGCGGGGACGTCCCATCGTTTGTTGCGGGCTGCGAGCCGTGGGTTCAAGCCACTCCTCCCTTGTCATTGCCGGGCTTGACCCGGCAATCCATCCATCTCCGAGCTCTTTGGAAAAGACGATGGATGCGCGGGTCAAGCCCGCGCATGACGACAGAACAACCTGCCAGTTTCCGCCATTCCCCCGGTGGGCAGAGGGTGGTAGGACGGCTGCGCTATCCGGTGCTGCCCACCCGCTGAGCCCAAACCCCGGCTTCATGAAAAACGACCAGATCCTGAGCCAGATCTCCGAATTCTGCCGCCAGGCCGATATGGCGGAGACGACATTCGGGCGTCGTGCGGTCAATGACGGCAAGCTGGTGCATCGCTTGCGCGAAGGCAAGCGCATCACCATCGATACGCTGGACCGCATCCAGGCCTATATCGCAGCCTCGACGCCGGGCGGATTGCCGCCGCCGCGCGGCCTCGTGGTGCCGCCCGAGAAGCGCGATCCCCGCAGCAATTTCCGGTTCTTCGAGAACCGGCAGAAATACCTGCTGTTTGTCCATACTTGCAGCGAAAAGCGGGTGATCGCCGAGCGGATCGCACTGGAGCTTTCCAGCATCCACCCCCGGCCGCCATCGCTACGGGTATTCGACGCCGGCGTCGGCGACGGCACGGTGCTGGCGCGGGTCATGCGCTCGATGCACGGCCGTTTTCCCCATATGCCGTTCTATATCGCTGGCAAGGAGCTCAGCCTCGAAGACGTCCGGTTGACCCTGGACAAGGTTCCGGACCGGCTGTTCGAGCATCCGGCGACCGTTTTCGTGCTCACCAATATGAACTACGCCGAGGCGCCCTGGCTGACGCCGGCCTCGCCGGCAGCGGCTGCGGGCATGATCTGGCACGAAGTCGCGCTCCGCGGCGCTTCGTCAGGCGAATTCGAGACCCAGATTTCCGAACTCGGCCCATTTCTTGAGCAGAACTGGCGCGCCAATGTCAGCCCCCGTTCGGGCATGCCGGTCTATGAGCGGCCGGTCGCCGTCGTGCTGTACCGGGAGGACCACCGGTTTCTGCTCGACCAGATCATTCCGCGCGCCGGCCGTTCCGAGGCGAATTTCGACCTGATCATCGCCTCGCAGCCCTACCGTGCCAAATCTTCGGTCAATTTCCGCGCCAAACGCATCATTGCGCCCTTGGCACGCGCCTTGCGTGCCGGGGGGCGATTGATTGGAATTCACTCCCACGGGCAGGATCCGGGCCTTGAGATCATCCAGTCGGTCTGGCCTGGAGAAAATCCTTTCTCCGTCAGCCGTCATGAGCTATTGCGCGCGGTAAAATACGAGCTGGGATCGGCCGGGCGCGACCTTAACTTTAATGCGTATGCCGATAACCGTTCGATCTTCCGTTATGATATGGAGGCGCTGCCCAACGAGGTTACCGGCTCGATCGGAACCTCGACGGCCTTTGCAGCATGGAACGCGGCAGTGTATGTCGCGCAGATCGAGGACGACCGATTGACAGAAATGACGCAAAACGGCCGTACTCTCGATGCCACCAGAGAGGTTCTACGAAAGTACAACGGTCTCTGGTTCTACGACGAATCCTACGTCATCTCGCGTCGTCGGGACTGACAATCCAGGACACATCACGAAGACCGCCGAGGTCCGGCGGAAACAAGGGGTTGGTTGATGCGCGCGTCTTATCTGTTTACCTCAGAGTCGGTTTCCGAAGGCCATCCGGACAAGGTCTGCGACCGAATTTCCGATGAGATTGTCGATCTGTTTTTCCGCGAAGGTCCGAAAGCGGGTATCGATCCGTGGGCGATCCGCGCGGCGTGCGAAACGCTCGCCACCACCAACAAAGTGGTGATCGCGGGTGAGACCCGCGGACCCAAATCCGTCACCAACGACCAGATCGAAAGCGTGGTGCGCGGGGTGATCAAGGATATCGGCTACGAGCAGGAAGGTTTTCACTGGAACACCTGCGACATCGAGATCCTGCTGCATCCGCAATCCGCCGATATTGCGCAGGGTGTCGATGCGCTGCAGCCCGGCACCAACAAGGAAGAGGGCGCGGGCGATCAGGGCATCATGTTTGGCTACGCCACCAACGAAACCCCGGACCTGATGCCGGCGCCGATCTTTTACGCCCACAAGATTCTGCGGCTGATCTCCGAAGCACGTCACTCGGGTCGCGAGAAGGTGCTGGGCCCGGACTCCAAGAGCCAGGTCACGGTGCAGTATGAAAACGGCAAGCCGGTCGGCGTCCGCGAGATCGTGGTCTCGCATCAGCATCTGGTCGAGGACATGACCTCGAACCAGGTCCGCGAACGCGTCGAGCCCTATGTGCGCGAGGCGCTGCCCAAGGACTGGATCAACGGCAAGACCATCTGGCACATCAATCCGACCGGCAAATTCTACATCGGCGGTCCGGACGGAGACACCGGATTGACCGGCCGCAAGATCATCGTCGATACCTATGGCGGCGCGGCCCCGCATGGCGGCGGCGCATTCTCCGGCAAAGACCCGACCAAGGTGGACCGTTCCGCGGCGTACGCCGCGCGCTATGTCGCCAAGAACATCGTCGCCGCCGGCCTCGCCGATCGCTGCACGCTGCAGCTTGCCTATGCGATCGGCGTGGCGCGGCCGCTGTCGATCTATATCGATACCCACGGCACCGGGAAGGTGCCCGAGGACAAGCTCGAGCAGGTTGTGGCGGACTCGATGGATCTGACACCGCGGGGCATCCGCATGCACCTCGATCTCAACAAGCCGATCTACGCGCGCACCTCGTCCTACGGCCATTTCGGCCGTACGCCGGACAATGAGGGCGGCTTCTCCTGGGAAAAAACCGATCTCGCCGAAGTGCTAAAGCGCGCGGTGTGATCCTCTTAGCCTCTCCCCGCATGCGGGGAGAGGTCGCCGCGATTTGGCGGCGGGTGAGGGGAGGCGAGGGGAGACCCACGTCACAAAGCCTCCAGTTTTGTCCTGTACCGATACGTCCGCATTCATGGTCTTAGGAAAAATGATATGACAACCGCCGCCGCCAAGAAGCCCGCCTTTACCGACTACATCGTCAAGGACATCTCGCTCGCCGAATTCGGCCGCAAGGAAATCTCGCTGGCCGAGACCGAGATGCCCGGCCTGATGGCGACGCGCGAGGAATACGGCCCCAAGCAGCCCCTGAAGGGCGCGCGCATCGCCGGCTCGCTGCACATGACGATCCAGACCGCGGTCTTGATCGAGACGCTGGCGGCGCTGGGCGCCGACATCCGCTGGGTCTCCTGCAACATCTATTCGACGCAGGACCATGCGGCGGCGGCGATCGCAGCCGCCGGCATTCCCGTGTTCGCGGTGAAAGGCGAGAGCCTTGCCGAATATTGGGACTACACCGCAAAGCTGTTCGACTGGCACGGCGGCGGCACGCCCAACATGATCCTCGATGACGGCGGCGATGCCACCATGTTGGTGCATCATGGCCTGCGCGCCGAGAACGGCGACGTGAAGTTTCTCGACAAGCCGGAATCGGAAGAAGAGGAAGTCTTCTTCGCGCTGATCAAGAAGCTGCTGAAAGAGAAGCCGAAGGGTTATTTCGCCGAGATCGCCAAGAACATCAAAGGCGTGTCGGAAGAAACCACGACGGGCGTGCACCGGCTCTACAACATGGAGAAGGAAGGCAAGCTGCTGTTCCCGGCGATCAACGTCAATGACAGCGTGACAAAATCGAAATTCGACAACCTCTATGGCTGCCGCGAGTCGCTGGTCGACGGCATTCGCCGCGGCACCGACGTGATGATGTCGGGCAAGGTGGCGATGGTCGCCGGCTTCGGCGACGTCGGCAAGGGCTCGGCGGCCTCGCTGCGCCAGGCCGGATGCCGCGTCATGGTGTCGGAGGTCGATCCGATCTGCGCGCTGCAGGCGGCGATGGAAGGCTATGAAGTCGTCACCATGGAAGATGCTGCGCCGCGCGCCGACATTTTCGTCACCGCCACCGGCAACAAGGACATCATCACCATCGAGCATATGCGCGCGATGAAGGACCGCGCCATCGTCTGCAACATCGGCCATTTCGACAACGAGATCCAGATCGCGCATCTGCGCAACCTGAAATGGACCAACATCAAGCCGCAGGTCGACGAGATCGAGTTCCCCGACAAGCATCGCATCATCCTTCTGTCTGAAGGCCGCCTGGTGAACCTCGGCAACGCCATGGGCCATCCGAGCTTCGTGATGTCGGCCTCCTTCACCAACCAGACGCTGGCCCAGATCGAGCTGTTCGCCAACAACAAGGACGGCAAGTACGAGAAGAAGGTCTATGTGCTGCCGAAGTCGCTAGATGAAAAGGTGGCGCGGCTGCATCTCGCCAAAATCGGCGTCAAGCTGACGGAGCTGCGCAAGGACCAGGCCGAGTATATCGGTGTCAAGCCGGAAGGCCCCTTCAAGGCGGATCACTATAGGTACTGAGATTTACGCTGTCATTCCGGGATGGTCCGAAGGACCAGACCCGGAATCTCGAAATTCCGGGTTCGCTCGCGCCCCGGAATGATCCCGAGCCAAACCATGTTTTTCGTCATGCCCGGCCTTGTGCCGGGCATCCACGTCTTTAGAGTTGACGGTGGGACGGAAAGACGTGGATGGCCGGGACGAAGCCCGGCCATGACGGCGGGGAGGCCACCATGCCAGCAGAACATGTCGACGTGCTGATCGTCGGCGCCGGGCTGTCCGGTATCGGCGCGGCCTATCATCTGCAGCAGAAGTGTCCCGGCAAGAGCTACGTCATCCTCGAAGGGCGCGATGGCATCGGCGGCACTTGGGATCTGTTTCGCTATCCCGGCATCCGCTCCGACAGCGACCTGTTCACGCTGGGCTATTCGTTCAAGCCATGGACCGAGTCGAAGGCGATCGCGGACGGATCGCAGATTCTCTACTACATCCGCGAGACCGCCGCCGAAAACGGCATCGACAGGAAGATCCGTTTCAACCATCGGATCAAGCGCGCCGCGTGGTCGTCGCAGGAGGCACGATGGACCGTGGAGACCGAACGCGCCGGGGAAGGCGAGGGCGGTACGGAGATCGTGCACTTCACCTGCAACTTCCTGTTCATGTGCTCGGGCTATTACAAATACGAGGAAGGCTACACGCCGGAATTTGCAGGCGCCCGGGATTTTGCCGGCCGCATCGTGCATCCGCAGAAATGGACCGATGACATCGACTACGCGGGAAAGCGCGTGGTCGTGATCGGTTCGGGCGCCACCGCCGTGACGCTGGTGCCGGAGTTGGCGAAGACCGCCGGTCACGTCACCATGCTGCAGCGTTCACCGACCTATGTGGTGGCTCGGCCGGCGCAGGACCCGTTTGCCAACAAGTTGCGCGCGCGGCTCTCGCCGCGCATCGCCTACCATCTGATCCGCTGGCGCAACGTTCTGTTTGGAATGTATTTTTTCCGGCTCAGCCGGCGCAAGCCCGAGCGGGTCAAGCAATTGATCCTCGGCGGCGTCAAAAGGGCGCTGGGTCCCGGCTACGACGTCGCCACGCATTTCACGCCGCGCTACAATCCCTGGGATCAGCGGCTGTGCCTGGTGCCCGATGGCGATCTGTTCCGCGCGATCCGGGGCGGCCGCGCATCCGTCGTCACCAGTGAGATCGATACCTTCACGGAAAAAGGCATCAGTCTGAAAGACGGCAGCGAACTCGAGGCCGACATCATCGTCACGGCTACCGGACTTAATCTTCAGCTGCTCGGCGGCCTGGAGGTCAGCGTCGACGGCCGCGCGGTCGATTTCGCAAGAACCCTGAACTACAAGGGCATGATGTATTCCGATGTGCCCAATCTGGCGGCCGCGTTCGGTTACACCAATGCATCGTGGACGCTGAAATGCGACCTGACCTGCGAATATGTCTGTCGCCTCATCAACTACATGGACCGCCGTGGCTACAAGCAATGCGTGGCGCACAATGCCGACCCCGAGATCACCGAATTGCCGTCGCTGAATTTCACGTCCGGTTACGTGCAGCGCTCGATCGCGAAAATGCCGAAGCAAGGATCGAAGCGGCCGTGGCGGCTCTATCAGAATTACGCGCTCGATATCGTCACGCTGCGCTACGGCAAGGTCGACGACGGCGTGATGCAGTATTCGTGACGGAATCGTTCAGTTGGGCTGATTGCGCAGGATGATCAGCTGAACGACGTCGTCACTATCCAAGGAAAAGTAAAAGGTAAGCACGAGCGGATAGGGTAATCCCCGCCGATCGAAATCGCCGTCCACATAGGCGGTGATCGTGACAATCCGGTGGTGCTCGATGCACTTGACGACGAAGATCGTTACGCGCTGGCCAATGAATTCCTCTTCAGCCCATTTCCGGATCGCTGCCTTGCCCCAGCGCTCCTGCAGATCGTCATTGACCATGGCGTCTTCGGAGAATACGGCCATCAGCCCTTCGAGATCACAGGCGTTGGTCGATTGCACGAAGGCGGCCACGGGTGACGGCAGGTCAGGCTCCTTCGCTTCGGCGATGTCCAGCGCTGCAATCCGGCCGCCGTCGAGCGTAAACCGCCAGTTGCGCCGGAGATACGCCCGCGCCGCCGGCTTGGTGCCGTGGATGATGACGCTGAGGAGCGTCCTTCCTTCGCGCTCCGTTGCATCGATCGGGTGCACCGCCGCATTGGCGTCGCCAAAGAGACCGTCGGCCCAACGGCGGAGGCCGTCGCCCTGAAGCTGGCGCCCCATGTCGGTGAGGACGGCATCGTCGGCGAAGGTCTTGACCAATGCAACGATGTCGCAGGTGTTGGCCGCGCGGAGAAAGGTCGCTATGACTTTTGGAACCTGTAAGGATGACACGGCTGTTGCGATCCGGTTGTGGTGGCGTCGGTGCTCGCCCACATCATGGACCATGCGGTTTTTCAGGGCCCGTTAGTCGTTGCTAGAAGCCGTTAGATCGCTGGCCGGATAGGGAAATTCCCATCCTCGCCGCCCGTAAAGTTACGGGAGTTCCGCGAAGCATGTCGTGGATGGCTCAGCCCGTCCGGCAGGAAAGCTGCGGCTATCGTGGGGCTGGTCCGTCAGGTCGGTCGAGCAGCAGCCTGGCGGCCTTGAGGTCAGCGGTTTCAAAACCCTCGGTGAAACGGTTGTAGAGCGGCCGGAGCAGATCATCGGCCTGCTGGAACAAGCCCAGGCGGCGCCATATACGCGCCAGCGAGGTGGCCGTTCTGAGTTCCCAGGACATGGCCGATTGCTGCCGGGCCAGTTCCAGCGACTTTTGCAAATAGGACTCAGCCTGGGTGAGATCGGGCACGATCTGGCCTGCCAGAATCTCACCCTTGATCCGCAGCATTTCGGGCACATGGAAGGAAGTGTTGTCGCCGACCGTTTCGACCGCCACGGCGATCGTCTCCGAGGCGCGGTCCGGCTGACCCGCGAGCGCCAGCGCCTGCGCGAGGTCGCTCATGAACGCCGCGTCCAGAATCTGATGCCGATCGGCGCGAAGCTTGTCCAAACTCTGTTCCAGCAGCGCTATGCCCTCATCGAATTTGCCATGCTGGACGAGCACATCGCCACGAAGGCCGAGACCGACGGCCTGATAGGGCCCCAGCGAATATTTGGCGGTATGCACGATCAACCGCTCCGTGATCTCCGAGGCGCTCTCGTGATCGCCGACCCAGAAGAAGACGTAAGCCGACCAGACCAGTGCGATGCCGAACGTGAGCGGATAGTCCAGCTTTCCGGCTTCATCGAGCGTGTATCGGGCGGCCTTGACCGCCTGGTCCGGATATCCCCGCAACCAAAGCGCGCGAGCGGCGGCGACGAGGGCGATGATGCGATGATCGTAGCCGAGCCGGGTCAGGCTGATCCATCGCGACGTGTCGCCGTGTGTCAGCGCGGATGCGCAATTCTGCCAGGCGACCTGCTGCTGCCCGATCAAGTGCTGGGTAACGCCGACCATCCAGTTGGCCATCAGCGCGCCAGCCGGATCGGCAATTGTGGCGGCGACCCGCTGGCTCTGTTCCGCCAACGCAAGCGCACCGTTGAAGTCGCTGATTCTGGTCAGGTAGATCTGGAAGCCGCTCAGCAACCGCATCTCCTGGTACGGCTCCGCGAGTTCCTTTGCGAGGTCCAGCCCCCGCGTGAAGGCCTTGCGAACGTCCTCGCCATTGCCCTGGGTAAACATCAGGGACATTCCGAGCGAGGCCTGCAGTTCAAGTTCGTGGGTCGTACCACTGGTAGCCTCGTCCATTGCGGATATCGCGCGCTGGCACCAGTTTCGGCATTCATTCAGAAGCGACAGATCGATAAACAAAAGCGCCGAGGTTGCCGCGAGTGCGATGGCCACCGGCACCTCGCCGCGCGGCGAAAAGCTGTATTCGAGAGCAGCCCGGACATTGCCCAGATGCTCGGAAAACAGATGGACCCTTTCACCCTTGCTGAGCCATCCGGCGGAGGCCATGAGCCGGTCCATAAAGGCGGCATAGACCCGGGCATGCCTCTTTTCCATCTCGTGGTATTCGCCGCTGTCCAGAAGCTTTTGCCTGGCATAGGCCCGCGTCGTATCGAGCAGGCGATAACGGGTTGCGGCCTCGCCGGTGTCGGCGACCGCCAGCGACTTGTCGATCAGGCTGGCGAGGATCTCGAGCACGTCAGAATTGTCGAGCTCATCGTCGGCGACAACGTCTTGCGCCGCGTCAAGCCGGAACGTACCGACGAAAACCGACAATCTGCGCAAAGCCGCCCGCTCGCGTTCGTCGAGCAGATCGAAGCTCCAGTCCAACGTTGCATCCAGCGTCTGGTGACGGGGTAACGCCGTGCGCCGGCCCTGCGAGAGCAGCCGCAGCCTGCTGTCGAGCAGCGCCGCGGTCTGTTGCAGGCCGAACGTTCCGACGCGACCGGCCGCGAGTTCGATGGCGAGCGCCATGCCATCGAGCTTGCGGCAGATTTCGGCTACCAGCGGCGCATCCGCGTCGGCGAGCTGGAACCGACTGGAGCTTGCGGTGATTCTTTCGACGAACAGCCGTGCGGCGGGAAAGGACAGCGCGTGCTGTGCCGTGAGTTCGCCGTCCTGGGGCGGACAATCCAGCGGCAGCAGCCGGTGAACGCGCTCGCCTTCGACTTTCAGCGGCTCGCGGCTCGTCGCCAGAATGTGCACCTCGGCGGCTTCCGCGAATATCGTCTCTGCCAGCGACGCCGTGGTCTCGATCACATGTTCGCAGCTATCGAGGACAAGCAGCAGCCGTTTGTCCCGCAGAAATGCGACAAGGCTCGAAACCGGGTCCGACGCGTGCGCGACCACGCCCAGCATCGACGAAAGTGCGCTCGGCACGAGCTGGCCATCGTTCAAGGCCCCGAGGTCCACGAAGAGGACTTCGCCATCGAATTCCTGCAACAATGCGTTGCCGATCGCCACGGCAACGGTTGTCTTGCCGATGCCCCCGGCGCCGACGACGGTCACAAAACGTTCCTCCCGCAGATGGTCCGAGATGACACGGACGGCGCTGTCGCGTCCTATCATCCTTCGCAACGGCGATGGAAATCTGCGGCCCTCGTCCCGCTGAATGGTTATCTGCTGCACCGATGATGCTTGCAAAACCGGCGCCACGAAGCAGTAACCGCGGCCGGCTACATTGGTCACGTATCTGGCGCCGCCTTGCCCATCGCCGAGGATCTTCCGGAGCGCTGCGACGTTGAATCTCAGGCTTCCTTCATCGACGGATACGCCCGGCCATACCTGATCAAGCAGGTCTTTCTTGGTGATGGTTTCGCCAGGCCGCCTGGTCAACGCAACCAGAATATCGAGCGCGCGGCCGCCGATGCCGATCGGCGCGCCGTCCTTCGTCAAAAGCCTTTCGCCCGGCGACAAGCGGAACGGACCAAATTGAAGTTCACCCGTCGGCATGGATGTTACCGCGTGCTCAAAACGACATCTTTCCGGGTTTATGCGCGATATAGACGCGAGACTCAATGCGCGCCAGCGTCGCTCCGAGAGCCCGTCGGGAATCGGCCTTCGTGCAGGCACCCCGGTTTCGTTCCAGCCGGTTCCGCTGCGGGAAGACAAATCCAGTCGTTTGCGCGCTGGCAATCGGTTGTTCATGAAAGACGATCCGGGGAGAGCGGATCATACCGACAGCCTTCAGCAGCGATTCCAGTCACCACCGAGCAAAAGAGATTCAGCGATGGATACGGTCAAGACGCCGGAAGAAATCAGCCGTGATCGTCGCCGTTTTTTCAGCACCGCGGCCGGGGGTATCGCCGCCGCACTCATCGTGAACGGCTCTGCAAGTGCCCAATCCGGTCCGACAAAGCGGACAGGCGCACTTTCGATCAAGCCCGGTACGAACACGTCGTTCGGACCGCTGAAGCAGATTGATGCCGGTGTTCTGAACGTCGGCTATGTGGAGATCGGCCGCAGCGACGGTCCTGTGGTCATTCTTCTGCACGGCTGGCCTTACGACATCCATAGTTACATCGATGTCGCCCCCTTGCTGGCATCGGCAGGCTACCGGGTCGTCGTCCCACATCTGCGCGGCTATGGCACGACGCAGTTTCTTTCAAGCGCGACATTCAGGAACGGCCAGCCGTCGGCGCTGGCTCTCGATATCATCGCGTTGATGGACGCGCTAAAAATCAAAAAAGCGACGCTCGCCGGTTATGATTGGGGTGCACGGACCGCCGACATCGTCGCGGCGCTTTGGCCCGAGCGTTGCGAGGCGCTGGTGTCGGTGAGCGGATATCTGATCGGCAGCCAGGAAGCCGGCAAGATGCCTTTGCCTCCAAAGGCAGAGCTCCAATGGTGGTACCAGTTCTATTTCGCCACGGAGCGGGGCCGGGCCGGCTACGACAAATACCGTCACGACTTCGCAAAGCTCATTTGGCAGCTCGCCTCGCCGAAATGGAATTTCGATGATGCCACTTTCGATCGCTCGGCGGCGTCGCTGGACAACCCGGATCACGTCGCCATCACCATCCACAATTACCGCTGGCGGCTGGGCCTGGCTGAAGGCGACAAGAAATATGACGATCTGGAAAGGCGTCTTGCCGAAGGGCCGCTTATCGCGGTGCCGACTATTACCCTTGAGGGCGATGCCAATGGCGCGCCACACCCGGATGCCAGTTCCTATGCCGGGAAATTCTCGGGCAAGTACGAGCACCGGGTCGTCACGGGTGGCATCGGGCACAATCTGCCCCAGGAAGCCCCGCAAGCCTTTGCCGAGGCGGTCGTCGATGTCGCCAGTTCTTGACCCGCATCAGGGCGTGAGCCCGACGGACTGCGCCCAAACGCCGCTATGCGTTGATTCGCGTATTCGTGACGCCGGGCGAATCAGCGATCTTGCCGAAACGGTTAACGCCGGATTAACCGGCGAGTCCTACGCTTGGGCGGTTGTTGTGGCCGCTGACAGCATGAGGAAGCCCATGGACGCCCAGAGAGTTGCCGTCGATGCCATCGTGGCGCTGACCGATTGTGACCGCGATGCGGTCACCGCCTTCATCCGCAGGCTTTACCTCGCCGGCGTCAAGGACCCCAAGCGCCTGACCTTCAAGGGCCTGCAGGCGATGGCGCGGGCCTGACGGCCTGCCGTCGCCTTCGTGTTTTTGGAATCACGCCGCGGCAGCAATCGATTTCAGGAAGCCGTCGATTTCGGCCTGCAGGCTCGTGGTCGATTCCGATAGTTGTTTGGCCGATGAGAGCAGCTGGCTCGAGGCCGCGCCGGTCTGGTTGGCGCCCTGACTGACTTCGGCGATGGTGCCGGCGACCTGCGAGGTGCCGTTCGCGGTGCGCTGGATATTGCCGGAAATTTCCTGGGTGGCGGCGCCCTGTTCCTCGATCGCCGCCGAGATCGCGCTGGTGATCTCGGAAATCTTGCCGATGGTCGAAGAGATCATCTTGATCGAGCCGACCGCCTCCTGGGTTGCGGTCTGCATGCCCGCGATCTGGATGCCGATTTCGTCGGTGGCTTTTGCCGTTTGTGCCGCCAGCGCCTTGACCTCCTGCGCGACTACCGCGAAGCCGCGGCCGGCTTCGCCGGCGCGCGCCGCCTCGATGGTGGCGTTGAGCGCGAGAAGGTTGGTTTGTTCGGCAACGGAGGTGATCAGCTTGATGACGTCGCCGATCCGGTTGGCGGCCTGTGACAGCGCGTTGATACGCGAGTCGGTTTCATCGGCCTGCTGCACGGCGCTGGCGGCAATGCGGTTGGATTCCTGTACCTGCGCCGAAATCTCGCGCACTGAACCGGCCAGTTCCTCAGTGGCCGACGCCACCGATTGCACATTGTTGGAAGCATCTTCCGACGCGTTGGCGACCACGGTGGCAAGGCGTGTGGTGTTGCCGGCGTTGTCGCTGAGGGCACGCGCGGTGCTTTCGAGTTCGCCGGACGCCGTCGAGAGCGAAGTGATGATGCTACGGAAGCGCCCGCTCGCTTCGGCGATCGTGTCCTTCCGGATCTGGCGGTTGGAGCCGAAATAAACCGCGACGGCGTTTTCGGTGTCCAACATATTGGCTTTGACGATGGCCCTCAGCATCGCCGCCTTTTTGTCGCGGGCCGCCTGAGCGGCGTTGCCGAAACGCGGAATCTGGATCTCGGTCTCGACCGCCTTGGCAAGTTGGTCGGCGACAAACATCAGGCGGCAGCCGATATACCACTGCGGTGCGATGCCGATGCGCTGATTGAATTCGCATATGCGGGTGACCGAACTGATGTAGGCGAGGCCAAAATCGCCGGCGCCGATCAGGTCCCAATGTTGCAGTTGCAGGCGAATCGCTTCCTGCATCGCGCTGTCCTTGAAGATGGGGGAAGCGGGATCGTACTGCCGGACCTTGTCGTAGAATCGGGCGAGGATGCCCGGCAGCACCTTGGCGAAGAACGGTCGCATCTCGCGCAGGCTCGCGCGAATCGGTTCGTCGATCTGCAGCAGGTCGAGGCGGATGGCGTTCCAGTCAGGGGTCATCGGCGGCTCCGGCGAGAGGTAGTAGGGGCCGCCTATCTGTAATGCGATTATGGTTAATGGACTGCGAATTTCTCAGTAATTCTACCTGGAACGGCTGGTTTTGGTGCAAAAAAAAGCCCCGAACGGCTCTGCGAAGCCTCGATTTTGGTCACTTGGGGGACCACGCTATTCCGGCTTGCCGACCGCAACCTCCGGGTGCCGACGCCGTAGACGCCGCATTCGATCTGTACCGGGCGAAAATGCCAAGGACGCCGGCAGCCGTGGGCCGAAGCCATCCGGACCGGAATCCGGCCGGTGCCGGCGCCGGCGCCGATAAGATGCGCGGTCACTATAATTTGTAATCAAGCCCGCTGGCGGAACTGGCCGGCACGGCCCCGAAGCAGTTTCCAGGGTCTTGCTGCTCAAACCGGAGCATGCTGAAATATCATGAACTGCAGCAGACCGAAACGCGCTCCTTCAACCCGGGTGCGTCTCGTTGAAAGCGTCCTCCCGGATCGGCTTCTTGAGACGTGCCTGCGCGAGAAAGCGCGTTGGCGGGCAACGGTCACGGGAAAGGAACATGCTGAGGCAGCTTCTCGCGCCACAATTTGTTGTGCTCTATCTTCTCGCCGCTTCTACAACTTATGTGCATTTCCGCGGTCGGGAGCGTCTTCGGGTCGGGCGTCAGATCGGCGATCACTCGACCTATCTCGCTCCCTACAATGTCTTGATGTACGCAGGCTCGGCGGTTCCGAACCAGCCCGTGATTCCGGTCGACCGATTTCCCGAACTGACAAAATTACAGGACAATTGGGAGACGATCCGCGACGAGGCGGTGAGGCTCTTCGACGAGGGCTTCATCCGGGCGGCAGCGAAGAACAATGACTGGGGTTTCTATTCGTTCTTCAAAAGCGGCTGGAAGCGCTTTTATCTGAAATGGTACGACGACTTTCTTCCCTCGGCACGCACGCTATGCCCGAACACGGTCGAGCTCCTGAATTCGATTCCAACCGTCCACGGCGCGATGTTTGCAATGTTGCCGCCCGGCGGCAAGCTTGGCGCGCATCGCGATCCGTTCGCCGGCTCACTGCGTTATCACCTCGGATTGGTCACTCCCAATTCCAGCAAGTGCCGAATCCTGGTCGATGGCGTGGAATGCGTTTGGCGCGACGGAGAGGGTTTCGTATTCGACGAGACCTTCATTCACCGCGCCGAGAATGCGACGGATCAGCCTCGAATTATCCTGTTTTGCGACGTCGAGCGGCCGATGAAGTACCGGTTCATGACCGCGATCAATCGTTGGGTCAGCCACCATATCGTCAAGGCCTCCGCGACGCAGAACGTGGAGGGCGAGCAGGTCGGCGTGCTCAACAAGATGTTCGGCGGGCTCTACGAGATTCACTTGGCCGGCCAGCGCGTAAAGAAGTGGAACCGCAAGTTCTACTACGCGCTCAAATATTCGCTGACGCTTGCTGTGCTTGGCCTCATTGTCGCGTCCGCTTTGCGATGACGGCCGCATCAAGGCGCATCGGGAAACTAAACAAAAGGCCCCGGGCAGCCCGGGGCCTTTTCGATTACCGGATCGCGTGAAGAATACGCTCTACTCCGGCTCGCCGATCGTGACCTTCAGCGTACCGACGCCGTCGACGCCGCACTCGATCTTGTCGCCGGGGTGAAGCTGGGAGACGCCGGCCGGTGTTCCCGTCATGATGATGTCGCCTGCGGCAAGAGCGACCTGCTGCGAGAGCTGCCAGATGATTTCGGGCACGTTCCAGATCAGTTCGGTCAGGTCGCCCTTCTGGGTTTCGGTGCCGTTGACCGTGAGCCAGATTCTGCCTTTCGAGGGATGGCCGATTTTGGAAGCCGGCTGCAGCGCGGAGCAGGGCGCGGAATAATCAAAGGACTTGCCGACTTCCCACGGCCGCTCCTTCTTGCGCGAGGCGATCTGCAGGTCGCGGCGGGTAAGGTCGATGCCGACGCCATAGCCGTAGACGTGGTCGAGCGCCTTGTCGGCGGGGATGTTGAGGCCACCGCTCTTCATCGCCACGATCAGTTCGACCTCGTGATGCAGATCCTTGGTCAGCGGCGGATAGGGGATCGTGGCACCATCCGCCACCAGCATGTCGGCGTGCTTGGCGAAGAAGAACGGCGGCGCCCGCTCGTCATTGCCCATCTCGCGGATGTGTTCGAGGTAGTTGCGCCCGACGCACCAGATGCGGCGAACCGGAAAGGATTTTGTTTCACCGACGACGGGAAGCGAAGCCTGCGGCGGGGCGGGAATGACGTAGGATGTGGCGGTCATGAATGGTCTCGGCGGGGTTACGGGTAGGAGGATAACTTTACGCGGTAGCGGTGATCGGCGCCAGACTGGGATAGCCGGTGTCGCGATGTTGCAAGCGGAAGAACGAGGCATAGCGGCCGCCGCGGCGCAGCAGGTCGTCATGCTGGCCGCGCTCGACGATCTCGCCGCCCTCGACCACCAGGATGGCGTCGGAATGCATGATGGTATGAAGGCGATGCGCGATCACGATGGTGGTGCGGTTCCGGCAGAGGTGCTCGATCGCTTCCTGCACGGCTCTTTCGGACTCCGAATCCAGTGCCGCTGTCGCCTCGTCGAGCAGGATGACCGGCGCGTTCTTGAGCAGCGCGCGCGCTACGGCGACGCGTTGGCGCTGGCCGCCGGACAGTTGCGCGCCATGCTCGCCGACCGGAGTGTCATAGCCGAGCGGAAAGCCCATGATGAAATCGTGTGCGCAGGCGGCCTTGGCGGCGGCGACGATCTCTTCCTTGCTTGCGCCGACCTTGCCGAATGCGATGTTGGCGCCAATGGTATCGCGGAACAGGTAGACATCCTGGCCGACATAGGCGGTCTGGCGGCGCAGCGAGTTGCGCGAGACGGCGGAGATCGACTGACCGTCGATCAGGATGTCGCCCTCCTTCACCTCGTAGAGCCGCAGCAACAGCGCCAGCACCGTCGACTTGCCGCCACCCGATGGACCGACCAGCGCCGTCACCTTTCCCGGCTCGGCCGTGAAGTTCATGCGATTGAGCACCGGCTCGCCGGCACGATAGGCGAACGTGACGTTGCGCAATTCGATCCGCGCCTCTGTCAATTGCAGCGCGGGCTTGTCGTCGTCGGAGGGCTCGGTCGCCGGACTGTCGACGACTTCGAGCAGCATTCGCGCGCCGACCAGTTGGCTGTTCAGGTCGATGTTGAGTCGCGCCAGGCGCTTGGCCGGTTCGGTAGCCAGCAGGAAGGCCGTCATGAAGGAGAAAAACTGGCCGGGGGTTGCCCCGAGTGCGACCACGCTGTAGCCGCCATACAAAAGGCAGCCGGCGACTGCAAAGCCGCCGAGCGTTTCCATCAGCGGGTTTGAACGGTTGGAAACCCGCGCCATCTTGTTGGCGTTGCGCTCGACGACGGCGATATTCTCGTCGATGCGCCGCTGCATGGCTGCTTCCAGCGTGAACGCTTTCACGGTGCGCAAGCCCTGCAGCGATTCCTGCATCGTCTCCAGGATGTCGGCGGTGCCGCTGAACTGATTGTGGGCGAGGCCCTTGACGCGCTTGACCAGCTTGCGCAGGACCAGCATCGCCGGCGGCACCACCACAAGACCGATAAACGACAAGATCGGATCCTGCGCCACCATCACGCCGATCAGGCCGATCAACATCAGGAGATCGCGGCCGATGGCATTGATCAGCATGTTCAGGACGTCGGTGATGGATTTGGCGCCGGCCGTCATCCGCGCCAGGAATTCCGACGAATGCCGCTCGGAAAAGAATCCGACGCTTTCGCTCATCAGTTTGGCGAACAGCCGCCGCTGATTATTGGCGAGAATGGCGTTGCTGATCTTGGACAGGATCACGGTATGACCGTAGGTCGCCACGCCCTTGATAAAGAGCAGAAGCACCGTGACGCCGGAAAGAATGGCAATGCCGCGAACGTTCTTGTCGATGTAGGCTTGGTTGATCACCTGCCCCAGAATGTAGGCCGAGCCGGCGGTTGCGCCGGCCGCCACGCCCATCAGTACGAAAGCGGTCAGGTAGCGACGCCAATAGGCGACCCCTTGTTCCGTCACCAGGCGGCGAATCAGGATCGCCGCGCCATAGGGGTCGTCGGTTATTTTCCTTGGAAGTTCAGTCATCCGCGTTCCATTGACAGCGCCGGGCAGATTCCACCCGCGCGTCAGGCTGCTGCGAAAGCCTCCTTGCCCGCTATATCACGGTTTTTCAAGCCAAATCAGGGCTTGCACTGAGCGAGATTTTAGGCCGATGCGGCGCGCTCGAGTTCGCCATGGCGCTCGCGAAACAGTTTCTCCTCCCATGCCAGCGCGTGCGCGGCGATGGTATCGAGATCGTCGTATTGCGGCGTCCAGTCCAGTACGGTGCGGATGCGGCTGGTATCGGCGATCATGGTCATGATATCGCCGGGCCGGCGCGGGGCATACTGGACCGCAAAATTGCGCCCGGAGACCCGCCGTACCGCCTCGATGGTCTCCAGCACCGAGTGGCCGCGGCCGTAGCCGCAATTCAACGTGATCGATCCGCCGCCGGCCCGCAGATACGACAGGGCCTGCCGATGCGCCTGCGCGAGATCGCTGACATGGATGAAGTCGCGGATGCAGCTTCCATCCGGGGTCGGATAATCGGTTCCGAACACATCGATCTTGGCGCGCTGCCCGGTCGCGGCTTCCACCGCGATCTTCAACAGATGCGTCGCGCCGACGGTGGCAAGTCCGATACGTGCCAGCGGATCGGCGCCGGCGACATTGAAATAACGCAGCACGACATAGCTCATGCCATATGCGGAAGCCGTGTCGTGCAGCATGATCTCGGTCATCAGTTTCGAGGAGCCGTAAGGCGACAGCGGCCGTGTCGGCGCGTTCTCCGGCACCGGCACCTGATCGGGATTGCCGTACACCGCGGCAGTCGATGAAAAGATGAAACGGTTGATGCCGCATTTCACGGCGGTATTGAGCAGACTGCGCGTCGTCATGGTGTTGTTGCGGTAATAGGCGAGCGGATGGCGCATCGAATCCGGCACTACCACAGAGCCGGCAAAGTGAATGATGCTCTCGACTTCATGCGCCGCGATCACGCCCTCGACGAGGTTCTCGTCCGCGGCATCGCCGATGAACAGCGGCACGCCTTCGGGCAGCGATGTGGAGAAGCCGGTCGACAAGTTGTCGACCACGACGACTTTTTCGCCGGCTTCGGCCAGCGCGTGGACCATGTGACTTCCGATATAGCCGGCGCCGCCGGTGACAAGCACGGTCATGAGTTCACCCGTCTCCCATTTTTTTTGTACGGGCATGCTACCCGCCCCGCAGTGAAGAGTGGGTTTCGGCATTGGCGAACTGGCCACTATGCTTAATGTTGCGTATAGGAACCCTGCGAAACGGAGCCGGACGTGCCGATCGAGAACAATTCCGCTGAGGGTTTGCAGCTCATCGTGCCGAATCTGCACAGGCGCTATTCGGGCGTCACTGCGACCAACCGGATGGTGGCGCCGAAACTCGCGAAGATGTTTCGCGCGGCATGGTTCGGTCCCGATGCGCCTGACGGCATCGCGCGGATGAAGGTGGCGGATCTCGCCAGATTATGGCGCCGCCAGACGCCACTGATCTGGCACGCACGGCGCAACAACGAGATGATCGCCGGCGTGCTGCTGCGATCGCTCGGCTGGCCGCTCAAGCTTGTATTCACGTCGGCGGCGCAGCGGCATCACACCTGGATTACGCGATGGCTGATCAGGCGCATGGATGCGATCATCGCCACCAATGATATCTCGGCGTCGTTTCTCAAGCGCGAGGCAACTGTCATCCCGCACGGCGTCGATACCGATATTTACGCACCGCCCGCCGATCGCGCGGTGGCATTCGCGGAAGCGGGGTTGCCGGGGCGCCACGCGATCGGCTGCTTCGGCCGGGTGCGCGCGCAAAAGGGCAGCGACGTGTTCGTGGATGCGATGTGTCGATTGCTGCCGCGCTATCCGGATTTCACCGCAATTCTTGTTGGCGCCATCGTGCCGGAGCAGCAGGGTTTTGCGAACGACCTGAAACAGCGGATCGAAGCGGCTGGCCTGCAATCGCGGATCGTTATCACCGGGGAACTGCCGATCGAGCAAGTGCCGCGCTGGTATCAGCGGCTGACGATCTACGCTTTCACGTCGCGCAATGAGGGCTTCGGGTTGACCCTGATCGAGGCGATGTCGGTCGGCGCGGCGCTGGTAGCGTCGCGCGCCGGCGCTGCCGAACTGGTGGTCGAGGACGGCGTCACCGGCGTGCTGACACCGCCGGGCAATGTCGATGCGCTGGCCGCTGCATTGGAGCCGCTGATGCGCGATCCGGCATTGGCGGCAGCGATGGGTAAACGCGGGCGGGCGCGGGTGCTGGCAAGATTCAGCCTCGATGCGGAAGCAGGCCGGATCGCCGAAGTCTATCGTACCCTGGTTTGAACCATCACGTCGCCGACGAACGCATCAAGATCGCCGCCGTCAAACAGAAAGCCGGGCAGGCCTATGGCTTCCGCGGCTTCGATATCGGTCGCCCGGTCGCCAATGACAAAACTGCCCTGGCGGCTCACCGGCCAGTGCGCCATCAGATCGAGGATCATGCCGGGGCTTGGCTTGCGCCAATGATGTTGCTCGAGATAGCCCGCGACGGTTCCATCGGGATGATGCGGGCAATATCTGACATCGTCGACGATCGCGCCTTGCGCAGCGAGCTCAGCCAGCATCCAGCCGTGCAACGCGGTCAGCTCATCTTCGGTGAAGAAACCGCGCGCCACGCCGGACTGATTGGTAAAAAAGAACACAAAATATCCGGCCTCGTTCAATCGCCGGATCGCTTTCGCCGCATTCGGCATCCAGCGGATCCGGTCATGGGTGCCCATATAGCCGTCGTCGTAATTGACGACGCCGTCGCGGTCGAGAAAGGCGGCGGGCCGGAGCGTCGAGCGGTCGGATGAGATGCCGGTCATTTCGTCGTGGCCTCATGTAACGCGGCCTCGCCCAGCACGCGCCCGGCGATCTCCACGACATCGGATGGTAGGATATCGCGCATGCAGCGATGCTCGTTCATGGTGCAGACCGGACGGTGGCATGGCTGGCACGGCACCACGGTTTTGGTCTGCACGGTCGCGGCAAGCCCGTTCAAGGGCGCCCAGTGATAGGGGCTGGTGGGGCCGAAAATGCCCATGGTCGGCGTCCCGATCGCGGCTGCGATGTGCATCAGGCCCGAATCGTTTGATATTGCCAGTTTGGCTGCCGCCATCGCCAGGATGCCGTTGCGCAGGTCGGTCCCGGTCAGGTCGCGGACCCCTGGACCACCGGCGGCAACGATCTCGGCCGCCAGCGCCTTTTCGCCGGGGCCGCCGACCACCCAGACATCCAGGCCTTGCCCGGCCAACAGCCGTGCGGCTTCCGGATAATAGGTCCAGCGCTTGGAGGCGCCGACCGAGCCCGGAGCCAGCGCGATCGCGGGACTTGTCCCCAGCCCGTTGGCCTGGCGCCACCGGCTGGTTTCCTCGGCGGGAACCTCGAGCTGCGGCACTGGCCATTCCGGCGGCAGCGGCACGCCCTCCGGCAGCGCCAGCGCGGCGTTCTTGTCGATGAAACGGGGCAGGGCCTTCTCGCCCCAGCGCCATCGGTTGAGCAGCCCGAATCTCGCCTCGCCGACGAAGCCCACCCGTTCCGGGATGCCGGCCAGCGCCGGCGCAATCGCCGACTTCCAGGTGCGGGGCAGGACCAGCACGGTGCCGTAGATCCTGGCGCGCAGTTGTTCCGCCAGCCCCCATTGCTTGGCCACCGCAAGCCGGCTGCGCGGCAGGTCCCAGACGATCGCGGAACGGACGCCCGGCATGTAATCGACCAGCGGCGCGCATAGCGAGGTCACCAGGAGATCGATGGGCCTGTTGGGCCAGCGCTGCTTCAAAACGCGCACCACCGTGTGGCCGCGCACGAAGTCACCGATCCACATATAGGGCACGATCAGAATCGGCCGGGTGTCGTCTGGGTCGCAGATCACTGCCTGATGTATTGAATTTACGTTCATACTTTAAAGAATAATGGGTCTGATTGGATTTCGATTCTGTCGGTAACCGCTCCGCGCCGGGAGGTAAAGTCGCCCGGCAGCCTTGCCGCCCGACAATGCCCGATCACCCAAGTTGCCTGCCGGGCGGGACTGGGGCAAAGCTGGCTTCGCACAATCAGGACGGGGAACGGCATGTTGCTGGTGACCGGTGGCGCCGGTTTTATCGGATCGAACGTCGTGGCCGCGTTGAACGACGCGGGCCGGACCGATGTGACCGTCTGCGACGTGCTCGGCCATGACGGCAAATGGCGCAACTTGGCCAAGCGCCAGCTCGCAGACATCGTGCCGCCGGCCGAGCTGCCGGATTGGCTGAAGGGCCGCCGGTTGGATGCCATCATCCATCTGGGCGCGATTTCCGAGACCACCGCAACCGACGGTGATCTCGTGATCGAAACCAATTTCCGGCTGTCGATGCGGCTGCTCGACTGGTGCACGGACAAGGCGACGCCGTTCATCTACGCCTCGTCGGCCGCCACCTATGGCGACGGCACGATGGGCTTTCGCGATGGCCAGGCGGTCGACGCGCTGAAGAAATTGCGGCCGCTCAACCTGTATGGCTGGAGCAAGCATCTGTTCGACATGGCAGTGGCCGAGCGTGCCGCCCGGGGCGACAAGCTGCCGCCACAATGGGCCGGCTTGAAGTTCTTCAACGTGTTCGGCCCCAATGAGTATCACAAGGGCCCGATGATGAGCGTGCTGGCGCGGCGTTTCGACGATATCAAGGCCGGCCGGCCGGTGCAGTTGTTCAAATCCCACCGTGATGGCGTAGCCGACGGCGATCAGCGCCGCGATTTCATCTATGTCGACGATGTGGTGCGGGTGATGATGTGGCTGCTCTCGACACCGTCGGTCGGGGGTCTCTTCAATGTCGGCACCGGCACCGCGCGCAGCTTCAGGGATCTGATGCTTTCCGCCTATGCCGCGCTCGGCTTGAGCCCGAATATCCGGTACGTTGACATGCCCGAGGAAATTCGCGGCAGCTACCAGTATTTCACGCAAAGCGAGGTCGATCGGTTGCAGCGTGCCGGCTACAATGGTGGCTTCACCGCGCTGGAAGACGCGGTCGATTCCTATGTGAAGGGTTTCCTCGACCGCGCCGACCGTTTTCGCTGACAGGCAACAGATAACGAGATCCGATGTTCGATTTTGAGGCCCTGTCGCGCGCGATTACCAACCAGACCGTGCTCTGCGTCGGCGATCTCATGCTGGACGAATTCGTCTATGGCGAGGTATCCCGTATTTCGCCCGAGGCGCCGGCGCCGGTCATTGCCGTCCAGCGCAGCGAGAGCAATGTCGGCGGCGCCGGCAATGTCGCGCGCAATATCGCTTCGCTCGGCGCGCGCTGCATCTTCGCCGGCCTGATCGGTGCCGATGAGGCGGGCGCTACGCTGAAGACAGCGCTTGCGCGGGAAAGCCTGATCGAAAGCGTGCTGGTATGCGACCCCTTGCGGCCGACGACGCGAAAGGTTCGTTTCGTCTCCGAGCATTTCTCGACGCATATGCTGCGGGCGGATTGGGAGCTGGCTGCGCCGGCCTCCGGCGATATCGAACAGAAGCTGATCGACGCCATCGTGCCGCTGTTGCCGCGCGCAGACATCGTGTTGTTGTCCGACTATGCCAAGGGTGTGCTGACGGCGCGTGTGATCCGCAACGTCATCGACGCGGCGCGAAAACTCGGCAAGCGGGTGATCGTCGATCCCAAAAGCGCCAATTTTGCCATCTACCGCGGTGCGACCTTGCTCACTCCGAATCGCAAGGAATTCGCCGAGGCGACCCGCAGCCGCGCCGACACCGAGGAGGCCATTGCGGATGCTGCCCGAGACGCGATGCAGCTTGCAGACTGCGAGGCGATCCTGGTGACGCAGAGCGAGCATGGCATGACGCTGGTGCCGCGCAACGGCGAGGCGATCCATGTGCCGGCCCATCCGGTCAAGGTGCGCGATGTCTCCGGCGCCGGTGATACGGTGGCTGCGATGCTCGCGGTGGCGCTGGCCGCGAAAGCCGATTGGGAGACGGCGTTACGGATGGCGAATGCGGCGGCGGCGGTGGCGGTGGGCAAGAAGGGCACGGCCATCGTGACGGCGGCGGAGCTGCGGCGAAAGATCCTGCCGCATGCCTTCCTTGCGGCGGAGGAAAAAATCGTCGCGCCGGGTGGCGATCTCGACGCGCAGCTTCTGGATTGGCGCAAGCAAGGCTTGCGCGTCGGATTCACCAATGGCTGTTTCGACATCCTGCATCCCGGCCACGTCAAGGTCCTGACTGCGGCGCGCGGTGCCTGCGATCGCCTGATCGTCGGCCTTAACAGCGACGCATCGGTGAAGCGGCTGAAGGGCGAGGGACGTCCGGTCCAGGACGAGCGTGCACGCGCCGAAGTGCTGGCGGCGCTGGAGGCGGTCGATCTCGTCGCCCTGTTTGAAGAAGATACCCCGCTCAAGCTGATCGCTCAGATCAAGCCGAGCGTGCTGGTGAAGGGCGGCGACTATACCCGCGACCAGGTCATAGGCCACGAGATCGTCGAAGCCCATGGCGGCGAAGTGATGCTGGTGGAGATCCTGCCGGGTTTCAGCACCACTTCGCTCGTCGACCGCGCGCGCGGAGGCAAGACGTGAGCGCCGAAGCCGCAACTTCTCCGACGTGCCAAGCGCTGCCGGTCTGGCGCGATCCGGTAGCCTGGGCAAGGACGGCGGATATTGTCGCGGTCCTGATCGCGCTCTCGCTGCCATGGTCGACCTCGCTGGTCGGCATCTTCGGGGTGGTGTGGCTCGTAAGCGTGGCGCCGACGCTCGATGTCAGGCTTTTTCTTCGATCGCTGAAGCGCCCGATCAGTGCGCTGCCGATCGCGCTGTTTGCCCTGGCGCTGTTCGGCACGTTATGGTCGGATGCGGCTTGGGGCGCGCGTCTTTATGCCGTCGGCCCGACTGCAAAGCTGCTGATGCTGCCCCTGCTTTTCTATCACTACGAGCGCTCGGCACGCGGCATGTGGGTATTCGCAGCCTTTCTGGTTTCCTGCACGCTGGTGATGGCGATGTCGTGGGTCGTCGCGTTCGATCCGAGGCTCGCGCTCAAGCCGGATGCGGAATATGGCGTTCCGGTCAAAAACTACATCGACCAAAGCCAGGAATTCGCCTTGTGTGCGATCGTGCTCGCCTATCCGATCGTCATGCTGCTGCAAGCCAAGCGAGTTTTGCCGGCGCTGTTGCTGGGCGGCGTCGCGCTGAGTTTCCTCGTCAGCATGGCGTTCGTTACGGTTTCGCGCACGGCGCTGGTCACCATGCCGATCATGCTGGCGGTATTCGCGCTGATTCACCTGAAATGGCGAGCCAACCTTGCCATACTCTGCGCCGCAATCGTTCTTTCGGGGCTGGCATGGGTGGCATCGCCCCAGTTGCGATGGAAGGTCGCGACGTTTCAGCGGGATTATGAAATCTACAAGGAGCTGAACCAGCCAACCTCGATCGGGGTGCGGCTGGAATTCTGGCAGAAATCGCTGCGGTTCTTTGCCGAAGCACCGATCATCGGGCACGGGACCGGTTCGACACGCGGACTTTTCGAGCAGGCCGCTACCGGTCCCAAAGCCCTCGCCGGCGGTCAGGTGATCGGAAATCCGCATAACCAGACGCTCAACGTCGCGGTGCAGTGGGGCGCAGCCGGAGTTATCGTTCTCTATCTCATGTGGCTGGTCCATTTGCTGTTGTTTCGAGGCGAAGGTCCGGTCGCCTGGATTGGCCTGATGGTCGTGCTCCAGAACATATTCACGTCGCTATTCAATTCGCATCTGTTCGATTTCCACGAGGGCTGGATGTATGTACTCGGTGTGGGCGTCGCCGGTGGGATGCTGCTAAGGGGGCGTTCGTGCGATCTGGCATCGGAACCGGCAAATCCTGCAAGATCATGACGGCTGGCATGCACGCACGAGATGAGCTATCAGCGGCGTCGCAAGGTTGCGCATGCCCGGATGCTGCGTGCAATTGGCCAGCAGAATGACGCGTTTTTCACAATTGACATTGCGTAATTTCCTGATCGCGGCGCACGACGCGCTCGCAACGGCGCTGGCGCTGTTTGCGAGCTTCTATCTGCGCTTCGAGGGTGGCGACCTGTTTTATGAGCGGCTGCCGCTGTTGCTGCGCATTCTGCCCTACTTCGTCGCGTTCAGCGTAGTCGTCTGTTACGTCTTGAACCTGACCACCACGAAATGGCGTTTCATTTCGTTGCCGGATGCCTTGAATATCCTGCGCGCGGCTTCGGTGCTGACCTTTGCGCTTCTGGTGCTGGATTATGTTTTTGTCGCGCCGAACGTGCACGGCACTTTCTTTCTCGGCAGGATCACCATCGTCCTCTACTGGTTTCTCGAGGTATTTTTTCTGAGCGCGTTGCGCTTCGGTTACCGCTATTTCCGTTATTCCAGGACGCGTTACCACGCCCGGACCGAGGACGCTTCCCCGACGCTGCTGGTGGGGCGCGCGGCCGATGCGGAGATCCTGTTGCGCGGCATTGAGAGCGGCGCCGTCAAGCGGCTATGGCCGGTCGGCTTGCTGTCACCGTCGCCTTCCGACCAGGGCCAACTGATACGGAATATTCCGGTGCTTGGCGATCTCGACGATATCGAGAGCGTGGTCCGCGATTTTGCGCAACGCGAGAAGCCGATCAAGCGGGTGGTCATGACGCCGTCGGCATTCGAACCGGAAGCGCATCCCGAATCTGTTTTGATGCGTGCGCGGCGGCTGGGACTGATCGTCAGCCGTCTTCCGTCGATGGAGAGCGGGGATGCGCCGCGGCTGACCAATGTCGCCGTGGAAGACCTGCTGCTGCGCGCCAGCGAGAACATCGACTACGCTCGTCTCGAAACGCTGGTAAAGAACAAGGCGGTCATCGTCACCGGCGGCGGCGGCTCGATCGGTTCGGAGATTTGCGACCGCGTCGCGACCTTCGGTGCGGCGCGATTGCTGGTGATCGAGAATTCGGAGCCGGCCTTGTATGCGGTGACCGAGGCGCTGGCGGCGCGCGAGACCAGCGCAATCATCGAGGGGAGGATTGCGGATATTCGCGATCGCGAACGCATCCTGCGGCTGATGAGCGAGTTCAAGCCGGATATCGTGTTTCACGCCGCAGCCCTCAAGCATGTGCCGATTCTCGAGCGCGACTGGAGCGAAGGCGTCAAGACCAACATCTTCGGGTCGGTCAACGTCGCCGATGCCGCGCTTGCGGCGGGCGCCGAGGCGATGGTGATGATCTCGACCGACAAGGCGATCGAGCCGGTCTCGATGCTGGGTCTGACCAAGCGCTTCGCGGAGATGTACTGCCAGGCGCTCGATCGCGACCTGTCGTCTCAACTCGGCGGCAAGCCGCGGATGCGCCTGATCTCCGTGCGGTTCGGCAACGTGCTGGCGTCGAACGGGTCCGTCGTGCCGAAATTCAAGGCGCAGATCGAGGCGGGCGGGCCGGTAACGGTCACGCATCCCGATATGGTCCGATATTTCATGACCATCCGCGAGGCCTGCGACCTCGTGCTCACGGCCGCCACACATGCGCTGACGCCGGCGCGTTCGGACGTTTCGGTTTACGTGCTCAACATGGGGCAACCGGTCAAGATCGTGGATCTCGCCGAGCGGATGATCCGGCTTTCCGGCCTGCAGCCCGGCCATGATGTCGAGATCGTTTTCACCGGGATGCGCCCGGGCGAACGGTTAAACGAAATCCTGTTCGCCACCGAGGAACCGACCGTGGAGATTGGCGTAGCCGGCATCATGGCCGCCAAGCCGAACGAACCGCCGATGCAGGCTCTGCGGAAATGGATTGCGGCACTGGAGCAGGCCATCGCCAGGGACGACCGGGCCACCATCAGGGCGGTCCTCAAGGATGCCGTCCCGGAGTTCGGTTCAACGGCTGCCTAGCCTGTTGCCTTAATCGAAGCCGACCAAGCGAGATCGTTCGAAAGCCGCCATGCAGAAGCCCGGAAAAGTCGTGGTTGTCAGCCAGCATTACCCGCCGGATCACAGCACGACAGCAGCGATCATGGCCGCGATCGCAAACCATTTGGCATTGGAGTCTCCCGTTCTCGTGCTTTCGGGTACATCCGGCTCCGCTTCGGGCGCGTTGTCGGGCCGGCCGAGCGTGGTCGAAATCAAGAACTGGATGCCGGGGAAGGCGGCGCTGATCAAGCGCGCCACCGCCGAGGTGCTGTTCAGCATCCGGATATTTGTGGCCCTGCTGATGAAATTGGGACGCGGCGACGTCGCACTCACCGTTACCGCGCCGTTCATGCTGCCCTATGCGGTTGCCGCCGCCGCCAGATTGAAGCGGGCGCAGTCGGCGCTGATCATGCATGATCTCTATCCCGACGTTCTCATCATGGCCGGATTGCTGAAGCCCACGTCGATGCTGGCGAAAGCAATGCGCGGCTTGAACGCATTGATGTTTCGCGCGCTGGACGCCGCCGTCATCATCGGTCGCGATACCGAGGAGCTTCTGTTGCACTATGGCGGAATGACGCGCGACAAGATCCGCTTTATTCCGAATTGGGCGACGCTGGCTCCCGGCGTTCGTCCGATCCTTCCCGACAATCGCTATCGCCGGCCGCAGTCCGCCCGCTTTCTGGTCGGGCTATCAGGCAATCTTGGCTTTACCCATGATCCGGTTATCGTGTTTGAGGCGGCGCGCTTGCTGCGCGACGATCTGGATATACATTTCCTGCTCTCGGGCTGGGGCATAGGATTCGATCGACTGAAGCAGATGCAATCCGAAGCAAATCTGCCAAACGTCACCCTGGTCGGCCGCGTCGACGACGGAAACCTTGAGGAGTTTCTTTCGGCTGCGAATGTCTGGCTGATCTCTTACCGCAAGAACGTCGCCGGTATATCGGTGCCCAGCCGGTTCTACAACCTGCTCGCGGTCGGCCGGCCTGTCGTTCTGGTTTCCGAACCTGAGGCGGAAGCGGCGCTTACCGTGTCCGAAAACAACCTTGGTTGGGTTGTCGTGCCGGGCAGGGCCGATGAATTGGCAAAGGCGTTGCGCGCGGCGGCTTCGTCTGGGGATTCGGCGATGGCAGAGCGCGCCGTTGTGGCGGCGGGGAACTTCAGTCGCGAGCGCGCCCTGGCGGGTTATGCTAGGTTAGTCCGCGGGCTCCTTCGTGATCCCAAGCAACCGGGGCAAGTGTCATGAATGGAGAGCGACCCGTTGTCCTGGTGACGGGGGCGAGCGGTTTCGTGGGCAAGCATCTGGTGCCGGCGCTGGCGCGTCATGGATGGGTGGTCCGCCGCGCCGTTCGAACACCGTCCGGAAACACCGATGAGATTGTGGTCGGGTCGATCGGTCCTGCGACGGATTGGCAGGATGCGCTGGCTGGCGTGGACGCCGTCGTTCATCTGGCGGCGCGGGTTCATCATCAATATGAAGAACATGCGGTCGAACTCTATCGCGATGTCAATATCGAAGGCACGCTACGTCTTGCACGCTGTGCCGCGGACGCCGGCGTGGGCCGGTTCATCTTTGTCAGCACCGTCCTCGTACACGGCAGGAGCAATAACGGCCGTGCCCCGTTTCGCGAAGACGACACTTTGACGCCGCGTGGCCTTTATGGAATGTCGAAGGCAGCCGCCGAGGCCGGCCTGAGAACGATGTCGGAGGAATGCGACATGGCCATCACGGTCATTAGACCACCGCTGGTCTATGGCTACGGTGCAAAGGGGAATTTTGCGCTATTGGAAAAAGCGGTGAGGCTCGGCGTTCCCTTTCCGTTTGCCGCGATACGTAATCGCCGTGCGTTCCTGTACGTGGAAAATCTCGCGTCGTTCATCCTGCATCGGCTGTCGGCTACGGAAAAGAAGTTCGACATTTTTCTCGTCGCGGACGAGGAGCAGGTTTCGACGCCGGAATTCATAAAGCGGCTGGCAAAAGCGGCAGGCACCTCTTCGTGGCTTTTTCCGGTGCCGACATCTGTATTGAGCGCGCTGCTGAAGGTCAGTGGGCGCAATGAAGCAAATGACAGCCTTATCGGTTCGCTGGAACTCGATCTGTCCAAGGCCGCCTCGACCGGATGGCGGCCATCAATCAGTCTCGACGAGGGTTTGTATCTGGCGTTACACCCGATCGGTTCCTGACCGACGAAAATGCGCCTTCAACGCGCACGTCGCCGGGAGAACCTGTACAGAACCAGCGCCACAGCCAGTGCGCCGGCCAGCAGCGACAGGAAGCCGACCGCGGCTGAATCTGATTTGATCGAGATAGACGCCAATATCGCAAGAACGATATTGAGCACGAAGACATCACGGACTACTTCCAACACCGTAAAGCCGTTATCGGTTGCGCGCTGATAAAAGTGCGAACGATGCGCCGCCCAGAACGGCTCGCGCCTGGCGATCCGGCGCAACAGCGTCACGGTCGCGTCGCAGAGATAATAGAGCGGCAGCAGCAATGCAGCGGCAAAATGCTGGTCGTAGGCAAGCTGCAACAGGCACCAGCCCAGCAGCAACCCGATCGGCAGGCTGCCGACGTCTCCGAGAAATATTTTTGCGACAGGACGGTTGTAGGGCGCAAATCCGATCATCGCGCCGCAGAGCGCAGCGGCGACGATCGTCACCGATGCGGGATAGTTGCCGAGCAATCCAAGGATGATCATCGCGCCGGTGGTCGGCACGACCTCGGCGACCGTCATCAGGTCCAGCCCGTCCATGAAATTGACCAGGTTCACGAACCAGAGGCCCGCAATCAGGATCAGGCCACGCTCGATCCAGAGCGGACTGGCCTGCACGATCCTGACGTCATCGGGCACCGCAAAGACGATTGCGCCGACCGCAGCGGCCTGCAGCAACAGCCGCGGCAGCACCGGGATCGATTTGATGTCGTCCGCCAGCCCCACCAAAGCGATGAACAGCGTTGCGCCGAACAGCGCGGTCGGAACGCTCGAACCGGCGCAGGAGATCACGATGCCTGCGACCAATAGCGTTGCTGCGACCACCGCGATGCCTCCGCCCTGCGGGGTCGGAATACGATGCGACGAACGTGCATTTGGGTTTGCCAGCACGTGGCGCAGGAGCAGGGGCCGGATCGCCCAAGTCACGACGGCCGACAATGCTACCGCGAGTACCAAAGCGAGCAGCGGTAGAAACAGTTCAGAAACAGTCATTGGACCCGATGGGCTGACGCGCCGACGATTTGGCGTGGACGAGGGGATGCAGATCAAGGCCCCGAAAGACGCCCGCTGTATACCCAGCGAAATCTACGCCGTCGAGTTTCATCCGCTCTGCCGTATCCGGAGGGCCTGCGCGGAGCGGATGACTTCCCGATAGCGAGCCACCGCGGCATCCTGGCTATACTTTGCCGCCGCCGCTGCCGCGCGGCGGCCCTTTTGCATCGTCGCCTCACGATCGGACGCGGCGAGGCGGATGGCATTTGCCAGTTGATGGGCATCCTCTGGAGGGACGACCCAGCCGATTGCTTCTTCGTTGACCACAAGCGCGGCTTCCGAGTGCGGCTCGGCGGCGACGATGATCGCCCGTCCGACGGCCAGCAGATTGTAGAGCCGGCTCGGAATCGAAACTCCGGCAATGTTGCTGCGATAGGGGATGATCCAGACATCTGCGGCCGTGAGGAACTCGACGAGATCTGCCTGTGGCACAGGGTCCAGCAGGGTCACGTTATCGAGCCTGCTTGCCGCTTGCAGTTCGCCGATCTGCTTCCAGCCGATGCCCCATCCCGAAAGGATCAGATGAATGTCTTTGTCCTGTTGTAGCAGCCGGGCCGCCTCGAAAACCGTGCGCGGGCTATGGGTGAAGCCCAGATTGCCCGACAAGCCGACGATCAGTTGCGAATGCCGGCCGGCGCGGAACCGATTGTCCGGCGTGGCTTCGCGATAGCCGACCGGCAGCAGCGTCCAGTTCGGAATGAAGTGTATCTTGGCCGGCGTTACGCCCTTGTAGGCCAGCAGCAACGGCTCCACGTCGCGGCCAATGGTGATGATCGCGTCAAGCGAGCCGAACATCATGGTGTTGGCGAAACGAAACAGGCGCGCTGTCAGCGAACGCGGCCTGATCAGGGCGGCAGCCTCGAGCGCTTCGGGATACAGGTCATAGATCAGCAATGCGGTCGTGGCGCCGCGCAGCTTTGCGGCAAGCACGACCGCATAAGGCAGCGTGAAAGGGGTGGTGACGCAGAACACCGCATCATGGCGCGTCGCCCGCACCAGCACCGCAAAGAACATCCGCAGCGCAAACAGAGAAACCGCAACCGCACGCCGAACGAGTGCGCCTTTTGGCGCGGTCCAGTTTGTTATCTCGATGATTTCCGGTTTTGCCGGACCATCGCTGGCCGTGGACCTCGGGTTCGGCGACCCGGACAGAACCACCACCTCGTTGTCGATCGCCAATCCTTCCGCGATCGCCGCGATATAGACTGCCGTGGTGCTCGAATCCGGCGGGTAATGTTGGCTGGCGACCAGGATTTTCCGAGGCTTTTGCATTTATGCAATCTTGAGGACCGGATACGGCTTAACCAATGGCCACCGATAGTTCAGAACGTGCTCGTTCGCGTCAACAAGCAGGCGGCCGCTATTCAGGCAGCTGGATGGGCTCAGGCACCTCAATCGGTGCCGCGCCCTGCGCCGCCTTTTCGGCGCTTAGAATCCACGCCAGTCCCATCGTAGCCTCGCGGACGCCCCAGCGCCGCCGAGACTAATATTTTTATCGTCAGAAACAGGAACCGGTGCATCTCGCCTGCGCGCCAGATTTGAGGAGGAAAGCAAAAAAACAGGGCAACGCGACACTCCGCCGAAACTTCGCCGTCTTGGTATGGTCTTAGAGCCGACCTGACAAGCCAGGAAAACCTGAATATTGCGATCCGTCGAGAGCGTGCACTCGTGCAAGCTTCGACTTCTAGCTTCATATTGAAAGCTTCTTAAAGATGAACTCTGGAATAGTTCGGATGATAGTCATTATAACGAACCACAGGCGCGATACGTAAACGACGTCGCGGCTATTTTCGACGGCATTCACGATAGCCTCGCCAACCTTGTGGGGCATAACCGTTAAGACTGGGGGCAGCTTTAAGCCCTCTGTCATCCGAGTTCGAACGAAGCCGGGCTTAACTGTAATGACCTGGACATTACTTTTTGAAGATCGACTCCGTAGACCGGAAAGAAATGCGGTTAGACCGGCTTTTGCAGAACCGTAGACATAATTTGATGCGCGGCCACGATCACCGGCAACCGAAGACACGCCGATTATAATGCCGCTTCCTCGCGCCAAAAAGCGCTCTGCAAAAAGGCCGAGCATGAGAGCCGGACCTTCATAGTTGGTGCGGATGATTTTGGTCGCATGCGCCAGATCGGTCTCAGCTAGAGGCTGTTCTCCGAGGTATCCAATAACAGACACGACTGCATCCGGAAGACCCGGCAACGTGTCGACGAATGTGGAAAAGGATTTTGTATCCAAGATATCAAGGTGATGAGTCGAGATCTCGGTCCCGCTGTTCAGTGCGACGTGGTTTGCTTCGCGCTGGATGGCTTCGATATCCCGCCCTGCTAACTGTATCGCCCAGCCCCGAGATGCGAATGAAAGCGCAGTAGCGCAACCGATGTCAGACGAACCGCCGAGTACAAGGAGGGTCTTTTTTGGCTGCGCCATGGTTGCCTCTCAAATACCTAGCCGATCCGACAAACGAGATCTAACGCGACCGGCGGGATCAAGCAGTCGACGAATCTCTCGAAATTGTCGGAGATTTGGATATCCGGCTTCAAAGGTCGTTTGCGATTGGCGTGCATCTTTAGCCAGATACAATCGGCCTCCCGCCGACACGACCAGTCGGTCAAGCTCCTCGAGAAAATTAAGGAGCCCTGGACTCACAGGAAAATCGAGCGCCAACGTATAGCCGGCCAGGGGAAAGGAAAGCATTCCAGGACTGGAGCCAAGCTTCTTCAGGACAGCAAGGGGCGAAGTGTCACCTCTTGCTGCAATGCGCCCCAGCATCTCCGCGAGCACATGCACCGCGCCTCCGGCCGGCAATACGCACTGGTGCTGAACGAAACCACGTCGGCCATACAGCCTGTTCCACGCTCCAATACTGTCGAGCGGAAAGAAATAAGGAATAGCGGGTTTTAGAAAAGGACGACCTGATTGCCTGGCACCCAATTGGAAATAAAGTTCGTTAAAGGCAGCGACGCTCCAGCGGTTTAGAGCGAATGAAGGAAAATCGATCGGTACACTGAACCTCTGGGTGATCGGTGCTGGATACAAGTTAACCCCATCGGCCTTCAAATCGGGATCTTCACTGGTGGCGTGTTCGCCCAGAAAAATCAGCGATCGTCCAAGCTTTGAACCCTTCGCAAGGCAATCGACCCAGGCAACGGAATAGGTGGCGTCGTTAAATTTGTCGAGTATTTTGATCGCCTTCGTGAGATCCGGTGCAACCAGCGTATTTTGACGAATCCAGCCTGTCTCTATCGGACGAAGTTGTAACGTAGCCTCAACAATAATGCCGGTAAGCCCCATGCCACCAACGGTAGCCAAGAACAAGTCTCTGTTCTCGAAGGGAGAGACCTCAATCAATTCGCCGGCGCCTGTCGCCAATGTGAGAGTCTTAACTTGAGCACCGAAACCGCCGTCACGGTGATGGTTCTTTCCGTGGACGTCAGAGGCGATTGCGCCGCCGACGGTGACGAAACAGGTCCCGGGTACGACGCGAGGGAAGAACCCCCTCGGACCAAAAATCCTTATAATGTCGGCGAGAAGCACACCGGCCTCGACTGTTAGTTCGCCAGTTGTCGGATCGAAAGATCGCAGTCGGTCGATCTGACCCATTGCGATAGTTCGCTCGGCTCCGATTGCGGCGTCTCCGTAGGCACGGCCGTTGCCCCGCGCCACCCCGCCTCGCTTAATCGCTATTTGAGCGGCCTCTATGGTGCGTGGCGCGAGAATATCAGTATCAACTACAGGATATCTACCCCAGCCGGAGACCTTCATATCGACGCTCTCGGAAGTAACTCCCGATCGTCAACCGCAGCGCGTTTTGCCAATCGAGCCCGGAAGGCCTTCCAGCGGAAACCAACGGTAACCAGGCGAAATGATTGACCAAGTGCGAATGAATGCACCGCGTGATCCTGGCCACAACGCGTGATCGTTGGCTTTGCACCGTGGTCCATTGCATGATCTTTCATTTCGCGATCAGAAGAATCAAGCCAATTGAACCGACAGCGAGCAAACTGTTTTTGTCCTCTAGCGCAAAGACGATTGGGTCGTCATTCACAAGGCGACGATGAGCCATCAGCAAAATTCGACCGAGCCAATACATTAGAATTGGGCAAATCAACCACAATACTTGAGGACGTCCGTACAGGTGATGGACGGTATCGGATGAAATATAAAGCGCAAATACTGTAACGGCATTGAACCCTGAAGCAGCAGCAAGCGCGGCCACAATACCGACGTCAGTCTTAAGATAGTTACGATTGTTCACATCAGGAAGCGAAGCATCGATGCGAGCCGTCAGTTCGACATAACGCTTTACCAAAGCGAGATCGGTGAACATGAACATCGAAAAGGCGAGTAACCATTCGGATACAGGCACTTCAATCGCTGCAGCGCCGCCTATTACACGGAGAGTATAGAGGGCTGCCAGCACCACCACATCAACCATCATTTTGCGCTTCAACGAGAAGCTATACGCGGTTGTTAAAGCCAAGTAAGAGACTAGACGATCGATTCCAAGAAAGTTGTCATATGGGTGGGATTCATCGGTCGTTTCGAGCTCCTATATAGCGGTGGAGGGGCTTTGTGACGAAGG